>Ga0268262_10000675_pt1 | contig 44162 bp, 45 predicted proteins | sample TergutNc150P3_FD_190354 | JGI IMG/M metagenome (GOLD analysis project Ga0268262, IMG submission 190354) | Nasutitermes corniger P3 segment gut microbial community from laboratory colony in Florida, USA - Nc150 P3 (SPAdes) (version 2) | ecosystem: Host-associated > Arthropoda: Insects >...
TAACTGCGGCGAACTTAGGAAAGGCGATGTTGGGAAAACGGTGACGCTTTGCGGCTGGGTGGATAGGCGGCGTGATTTGGGGGGGGTTATATTTGTGGATTTGCGCGATAAATATGGCAAAACGCAGGTGGTTTTTAACCCAGAGTGGAACGCAGAAGTGCATGAACTTGCAGATACTTTGAGAAATGAATTTGTGATTCAGGTGGCTGGCGAGGTGCAAAACAGACCTGCTGGAATGGAAAACGAAAAGCTCTCCACCGGAGATATTGATGTAAAAATAAAGGAATTGGTGATTTTAAACAAAGCCGAAACTCCGCCGCTAGAAATAAATAATGCAAAAGAGGAAAGCAAAGAGAACGATGATTTGCGCCTGCGCTACCGCTATTTGGATTTGCGCCGCCCTTGGATTCAAAAAAATTTAATGCTCAAAAGCAGGTTTTTGGGTGAGGCTCACGCATTTTTCCGCAAAAATGGATTTGAGGAAATTGAAACACCTGTGCTGTGCAAAAGCACTCCCGAAGGCGCACGTGATTATATTGTGCCTAGCCGCGTGAACCCTGGCAAATTTTATGCCTTGCCTCAAAGCCCCCAGCAATACAAGCAACTTTTGATGATAGCTGGAATGGACAGGTATTACCAAATAGCGAAATGTTTTAGAGACGAAGACCTGCGAGCAGACCGCCAGCCCGAATTCACTCAGATAGATTTGGAAATGTCTTTTGTGAATCAAGACGATGTTATGGAGCTTTTAGATGGTTTTGTGAAAGAGGTTTTGGCTCATATATGGGATTTTGAGATTGGAGAAATTCCCCGCATAAAATATGCAGATGCAATGCTAACTTATGGCTCAGACAAACCCGATTTGCGTTTTGATTTGCCGATTTTTGATGTGAGCGATATTGCTGCAAACGTTGATTTTGCGGTGTTCAAAAACGCCGTTGCAAACAACGGCGTTGTGCGTGGGCTTGCGGCAAAAGGCTGCGTGGATTTCACGCGCAAGCAAATAGACGATTTAACCGCGTATGTTGGACGTTATGGCTCAAAGGGCTTGGTGTGGATGCGAGTTAAGGATAACCACGAAGTAGAAACTCAGGTTGCAAAATTCTTTACAAAAGAGCAACTTGAAGCCCTTCGCAATGCCATTCAAGGCAAAACCGGAGATATGCTATTCTTTATTGCAGGTTCAGAAAAAATGGCAGCAACCGCAATGGGACATTTGCGTTTAGAGATTGCCCGCATAAAAGGTTTAATGGATCCAAAGCAACGCAAATTCGCTTGGATAACCGAATTCCCAATGTTTGAATACAGCGATACCGAAAAACGCTATATGTCTATGCACCATCCCTTCACAAGCCCTCTCCCCGAACATTTGGATATGATGCTTGGCGGCAACCTAAAAGACTGCAACGCGCAGGCTTACGATTTGGTTTTGAACGGCGTGGAAATAGGCGGCGGTTCTGTGCGTATTCACAACCCAGAAGTTCAGGAAAAAGTGTTCCGCTTGCTCGGTCTTACAGAGGAACAGGTGAAGCAGAAATTTGGATTTTTTGTGGATGCTTTCAAATTCGGCGCTCCCCCGCACGGTGGGCTTGCTCTCGGTTTGGATAGAGTTGTTGCAACCTTAGAAGGTCAAGATTCCATTCGCGATTTTATCGCCTTTCCAAAGAACACGAGCGCAAGTTCGCCAATGGACCAAAGCCCAAGCGAAGTGGATCCTATCCAGTTGTTGGAGACTCACATATCTTCTATTTTGCCGCCTTAGAATTTTGGACTGTTCACTCCCCAGCTCGACCAGCGGAGAGCAAATACAAAACCGACATCCTAACAGCAACGCCATTCGTGACCTGCTCCAGAATAACGGAATTCTCGCCGTCTGCAATATCTGAATCCAACTCCACTCCCCTATTTATTGGACCTGGGTGCATAATCAAAACGTTCTTTTTGGCGTGTTCCAAAGTTTGCCTTGTTATGCCGTAAAAGTTGCGGTATTCTCTTATGCTTGGCAAAAGAGAATCGTCCATTCGCTCTTTTTGCAGACGAAGGGCAATAACGGCATCGGCTCCGTCAACCGCTTTGGCGACATCGCAAAAAATTTCAACCGGAAGCATCTTTGGGTTGCGAGGCATAAGGGTTGGAGGTCCGCAAAAGCGAACTTTGGCACCCAAAGCGTTCAAGCCCCAAGCGTTTGAGCGGGCTACCCTGCTGTGCTTAATATCACCCACAATGGTGACTGTTTTGCCGCTTAGGTTGCCTAAACTGTTCTCAATGGTGAAAATATCCAGCAGGGCTTGCGTTGGATGTTCGTGCGCTCCGTCTCCGGCGTTCACAATAACGGCATCGGTGTGTTCAGATAAAAATTTTGGAACACCTGTGCCTTTGTGCCGCACCACAACCACATCTATTTTCATAGCTTCTATGTTTTTAAGGGTGTCCAGCAAAGTTTCGCCTTTTTGAACGCTGGAACCAGAGGTTGCGAAATTCACAATGTCTGCGGAGAGGCGTTTTTCCGCAAGTTCAAAGCTAATGCGGGTGCGAGTGGAGCTTTCAAAAAATAAATTCACAACGGTTGTGCCGCGTAGTGTGGGCAAAGTTTTTACCTTGCGTTCCAATACTTTTCTAAATCCAGCCGCTTCGTCTAAAATAGCTCTGATATCGTTTGCGCTAACGCCTCGCAAGCCGAGCAAGTGCTTGATTTCCAGCGCGCTCATGCAGGCTCTCCCTCTATTTCAACAAGCCAAACCGCAGTTTCTTTGTCGTAGGGACTTAGGCAAACTTTTACTTCTTGGTTGTGCTTTGTCTCTATTGAAATGCCCACATAATCAGGGGCTATTGGCAGTTCGCGGCAGCCTCTATCAACAATTACGCAGAGTTTCACCGCAGCCGGTCGCCCAAGGTCTAAAATAGCCTGCAAAGCGGCGCGCACTGAGCGACCTGTGTAAAGAACATCGTCTATCAAAATCACCGTTTTGCCCTCCACCTCGGCGGGCATTTCTATTATTTTAATGGAAGGGTTGTTTGTGCGTTTGCGATAATGAAAATCGTCTCTATAATAAGAATTGTCTATGGTGCCAACCGCAACATTCAAATTATGCTTGCTGCTGAGTATTTCCGCCACATTCTTGGCTATCGGCACACCGCGACTCGCCATTCCCATAAGAATAACAGAATCTTGCGCTGACTTTGCCCAAGCAGCTACTTTTTCTGCCATATTATCTATAACAGCCTTTATGCCTTCTTCATTCAGCAGTTCTTTTATTTTTTTGCAGGAATCGTTCACTTAGGGGAATTTAGAAAAAATTTCCGTGCCTGTCCAAAAGCTTTGCCAATAAAACAGGCATTGTTAGGAAATTTTTAATGTCCGCAGGACAGCCCGAAGGGCGAACCCTGCCCACGAAGTGAAACTGGCAGGGTGAGTAAAATTTTGAGACTCATAGATTTTCCCAATCCGCATTTCCGTCTTTGGGTGCAAAGAGAAAAAATTAGCCAAAAATCCACCCTTTTTCTCCTGTGCTTTCAATAATTCAAGACTTTCAAGAGCGGCGGATTTTCCGCATTTCTTGGCAGCCAAGCGGTCTGCTTCGTATTCTTGTTTATGGCAAAAATAACGGTAAATCAAAAATGCTAGCAAACTGAGAACGAGCAGTAAAATTTGACGTTTTAACTCGTGATGCTTTTCTATATGAACCTGTTCGTGAAAAAATCTATGGCTTAACATATACCCCATCGAGCATGGATTGCACATCGTTTTCATCTATTTTAATACCGCTATCTATCAAAGTCATTGCATTTTTCAACACAAAATCTAGGGAATTCTTTTCTTCCATTTCTTGCTTAGAAGAACGCCCTTGCAAATAATCTGCTAAATTGTTCAAAACCGTGGGATCTGGCGAGTAGTAGGTTTTATCTTGGGAGAGTTCCTCTCTGTATTCTTCGCTTTGTTTTTTGCGATAAAGCCAAAGCGGTCCATTGGTTTCGCCCTGCCTGAAAATAACATTGTCTGCCTTGGTTTGTTCTAGCATAGCGAAAAAAGTTACAGCAACCATTATGGGCATTCGCTCTCTGCCTAGCAATTCATCAAACATCGCTCTGCCATATTTTCCCAAATATTCGTTTATGTATTGCTCCCTGTCTTCTGTGGTTACATTATCCACTTCTATTGTATGCACACTGTGGTATGAGTGTACTTGCAAGGTTTTGTGGAATGCCTTGAAAAGCTGCCATATATTGGCATCTGCAAGCTGGGAATCCTTGGCTATTTTTTCCATTCGCCCGCGCCCATAGGTGCCAAAATTTTTTTCTTCCATCTCTTGCAAGCCAAGCGCAACCCTTTTGAATTTTTGATATTCCTGCATTTGCAGCAGCAGGGCTTCGCGTTCAAGCTCAAAATCCAGCAATTCCTCTGGGCTTTGTTCATCACGCGGCAAAAGCTCCCTCACCTTCAAATACATTAAACGGCTGGCAAGAGCCAAAAATTCGCCTGCATAGGATAAATCCACATTTTCCAAATCTTGTATGTATTCTAAATATTGTTCCGCAATTTTGGCTATGGAAATTTTCTCAAAGGACATTTCTTCCTTTTTCATCAAAAGGTAAAGCAAATCTAGGGGACCTGTGTATGAGCCGTCTAGTGAGTATTCGTATAAGGTATCTGGCATATCAAGCAGCTTCTGCTGCATTCTTGGCAACACTCTTGTTCTTTGCTATCTTAGACCTTGCAACGCCAGCTGTCTGCTGGTCGCCTAGGAATATGCGAACAACGCGAATGTTTTCTTTTGCTTCTGGTATTTTCACCTTCTCAAACAAATTTACCCTTTGGTTTGTGGTTCTGAGTTCTTCGCTCAAAAGGCGGTATTGCTCTTCTATGACCCTGCGCTCCAAGCGCAATCTAACCAAATGCTCCAAAGCGCGAATACCTTCGTCTATCCAAACCGGGGTATCGAACAAATCAGGAATGTTGCGTTCAAAAACCACATCTTCAAACACCGGAATGGTGACTCCGGCAATATTGCCTTCGCCCAAAAGAATTTTGGCAACTTTGAGATATTTACTCCATTCAATTGGTTCTGCAAATAGCTTTATCCAATTGTTCATATCGGCAAGCAAGGCTGCTTCTTCTTGCCTTTTTGACTCAACCCTGGACTGCACACCTCTGATTTCCATTTGGAGTTGCTGTTTTTTCAACTGCAAGGTAGGCAGATAGCGTTGAAACCTTTTCAGAGCATCGCGTTCTGCTTTTAAAGCGTTTTTTGTGAGTTTGACCTTTGCCATAGGGGTTAATATAGAAAATGGCAGGGTGAGTAAAAATAATTACCTCTTCTCCTCCATAACCAGCTTCACAAACTCCCCTACCTCTCTAAACTCCTTGTACACAGATGCAAAACGCACATAAGCCACCGAGTCTGCTTGGAATAGTTTTTTCATAACCAAATCGCCTACGGTTGCGTAAGAGATTTCTGCACTCCCCATTTGCACAAGCTCGTTTTCAATATCGTTCGCCATTTCTTCTATTTTCTCGGAATTGACTGGTCTCTTGGCGCAGGCTATTCTTATGCCAGAAACCAATTTTTCACGCTTGAAAGGCTCACGCCTTCCATCGCGCTTTGCTATGGTTATGGCTCCTTTTTCTATGTATTCATAAGTTGTGAAGCGGTGGGAACAATCTTGGCATTCCCTGCGCCGCCTAATGGAATCGCCGCTTGTGCGGGTTTCTATAACCTTATCGTTATCTGATTTGCAATGCGGACACATCATGGTTTATACACCTTATATAAATTAATCCCTGTTTTTGCCATATTATCACTTGCCTCATTATATGTTTTTAAAATGGAATTCCACTCCCCTATGCTCATTTTTATTTTTTTCTCAAGGGCGTTTTGCCTGTAAGTTGCCGCACTTGCAAGCGACTGCGCAACTTTTGCAAGAGAATCAAAATATTCTGGAAGCAAATTCAAAAAGGGCAAATCTGCTTCTGGAGCATTGCCTAGCTCGCTCTCCAAAAATTCCTTTTGTTCCTTGCAAGTTGTTTGCAAAACCCCCATCATTCGGTCTATCCTAATCCAGTCCACTTGCGGAGCAAGCAGGCTTATGGGCCACATTTTTTTTATTGAGAATTTAAACATCGAATCGTGAGCCGCGTGTTGCAGCTTCACCATTTTACGCAAATTCTCAAGCATTATTTCTTTTAATGAGGGCATTTGCTACCTTCCTTTGGGTGCCTTACTATTCTGGGCATAGGTAAAAAATTAAAAATTTTATAAATCTTCAAATATATTTTCTCGCACAAATTCACAATGGGAATTGTAAAACGCGGCAAGCCTGCGGTGCTAAAAGGCACGGAAAATCTGGAACCTTTGCTTTTATTCCACAGGGTAAAACGGCTGTTATAGTTTTCAAACCCCAAATCTTTGCACAAATGAAAGAGCATTTTTGAGCCATACCAAGCCGGAGGCACAAAGCCCTGAGGCTCTCCAGCATTTAGCTTTTGCCATTCCTGCAAAGCCTTTGCCAAAAGCATTTTTGAGTCTTCTTTTGAAAGCCCGGCAAACTCGGATTCGCAATTTGTTAAACGCAGGGCAAGCCTCCCCAGCAGGCTTCTTTTTAAAATTGGCTCTGCTTTATGCCTGTAACCGTGCAAATACAAGCTATGCCCTTCCCCTTTCCATTCCAAAAGCTGTTCGCCAAAAGCCTTCAAAACGCTTGGCTGAACCCCCTCGTTAAATGGAATTATCATCAAATTCCATTTCTTATTTATACTGGATTTCTTTAAAAAATCAGCAATATTTGCGAAATTTTCCGCATTAATATCGTGAAACTCATATACCGGAAAGCAATGCATCTATCTCTTCTTGGCTTAAAATACCCTCTTCGTGTTTGGATTCCTGTTTTGGAGCTGCTGCCGCAGGTGCTGGCGCTGTGGCGGTTAAAAAAGCCGGTACTGGAGATGGTGCAAAAGCCGTAGCTGCAGCCGCAGGCAAGGACATTGGCGCAGATAGCTCTGGCAAGGCATACTGAGTTGAAGCATCTGAATCGTATTTTCGCTCTACCTGATAAATAGCCATAAAATAGTCTATTGGCATTTCATAAGAATAACGCGGGTCTGCGAATACCTTCTCCCAAGCATTTTTGTCGTCAAATAACCACGGAAAAAACTGCGGTCTCATAAAGGGGAATCTAGAAAAAACCTGATTGTAATTTTTACTATATTCACTACTATGAAAGCCGAATGGATAAACGCCTTTATACTAGCAACCAGAGATACCTTCTCTAAAATGCTCAACATTCATGTGGAAGCCAGCAAACCTTATTTATATACCGAAACGGTGAATATGAAGGATATTTCTGGGATGATAGGACTTTCTGGAACAATTAGGGGAGCCGTGGTTATAGGCTTTCCAGAAGCAAGCGCGCTAAAAGCTGCAAGCAAGTTTATTGGCGAAGACTTTAAGGAGCTTGGTCCAGATGTCAGTGATGCTGTTGGCGAGCTTGTGAATATAATCGCTGGTTACGTTAAGAAGTTCATCCAAAACGAGAGGTTTGGAATTTCCCTGCCATCCATAGCCAGAGGACCAAAGCACATGGTATATATGCCGAGCGGCATTCCAACCATAGTCATACCCTTCAGTTCGGAGATTGGCAACTTTGTGCTGGAAGCTGCCCTTGCCGAAGGGCATAATGACTGAGGCTCAGGGTTCCTATTCTTTAAGCAGCTATCTAAGTTCCGTTCAAAGATTGATTAAAAATCAAGTACCCGCCGTTTGGGTTCATGGAACTGTGGCGAGCTTGCAGGAGAGGGGCAATGTAGTTTATATAAACCTTGCGGAATACGAAGAAAACTCAGTTTCGCCCAAAGCCACCCTTGGGCTTGTGGTATTTGCCTCTCAATACGCATCCCTCTGCCGCAGGCTCTCTGAGCTTCCGGTGCCCTTTCAAATAAAAAAAGATTTAAAAATAAAAGTATTGCTGGAAGCGGATTTTTACATTCCGCATGGAAAATTTCAGTGCAAAATAATAGATATAGACACGACTTTCACAATAGGGGAAATAGCCATAACCAGGGAAAAAATATGGAAAATGCTTGTGAAAGAAAATTTGCACAGAATGAACGGAGAGCTTCCAATGCCAATGCTGCCTCTTAGCATAGGTTTAATAACATCTGAGAGCAGCGCTGCTTATAAGGATTTCACATCCACCATCAAAGCCTCTGGGTATGCCTTTAACATAACAACCATTTCTGCTAAAATGCAAGGGCAAAACACAGAGGCAGATATAGTTGAAGCACTCGGTAACTTACGAAAACACAAGGACTTAGATGTTGTTTGCATAATAAGGGGCGGTGGTTCAAAAACCGACTTGGTTTTTTTTGATAGCTATGCCCTTTGCAAGGCTGTAGCTATTTTCCCCTTGCCTGTGCTCACCGGAATAGGGCACGAAATAGATGAATCTCTTTTAGACAAGGTTGCCCATACCCATTTGATAACCCCAACCGATTGCGCGAATTTTTTAATAGCAAGGGCAGATGCTGCCTTGCAAAGGCTGCAAACCATATCTTATGAGTTTGCAAATTTAATGCAGCTTTTCGCAAGAGAGCGAGATAAACTGACTTACAAAGGTTTGCAAATTTCAAATATATGCACCAAAAGACTTGCCAACGAAAAAGAAAGGCTGGCAAGAAACCTGCTTGGATTAAGGCGAGGTGCCCCAAAAATAATGGACTACCAAAAACAGACGCTAAAATTATTGGAAGAAAAAACAAAAGCGGCAAACCCCGAAATTCAACTTAAAAGAGGTTATACCATAACCAAAAACAAAAACGGAAATATTCTGCGCTCGGCAAAAGAAGCCGCCAAAAGCCCCGTATTGAAAACTGTGTTCTTTGATGGTGAAATAGATTTACTAAATTCCCTATATGTATAATTTGTTTGAATTTTTTAAAACAAGCATTTCTGCCAATATCGTTTATATGGCAATTCCCCTGATTCTTTTATCTGTGGTGGTATCTGCTGTTTATTTAGACAAAAAAGGTGTTCCTGTTATTTTGGTGGCTCTGTTTGCTGGAATCATATTTGGCGGTGATGGATTAGAGTTGTGGCAATTCAGCAATATGAAATTAACTAACGAGTTGGCAAATTTAGCTTTGGTATTTGTTTTGTTTCACGGTGGATTTTGCACAAAAAAAGAAAACTTGAAACAGGTGGCTCTGCCAGCTATTGGGCTTGCCTCTTGGGGCGTTCTATTAACCGCAATATTTACTTTTATATGCTTGCATTTCTTTTTGAAATGGGATAGAGATCTCTCTATTTTGCTATCTGTGATAATATCTTCCACCGATGCTGCCGCCATATTTTCAATTTTAAGAAAACAATCGCTCAAAAGCAAGCTGACATCCACCATAGAAATAGAAAGCGCGGCAAACGATCCTATGGCTGTTTTGCTCACTCTAATTGCAGTGCAGGCTTTGGCTTCCGATGCAAGCATAAGCATTTATTCCTTTGTAGGGGAATTTCTGTGGAAATTTTTAGCTGGCACTGCTTTTGGATTTTTCATAGCTAAATTCGTGGTGAACCTCATAAACAAGCTCTCTCCTCAAGAAAACAGCTACTATTACATAATACTCCTCTGCACCGCAATGTTCACCTACGGCTTTACCGAAACCCTTAACGCAAGCGGAATACTAGCGGTTTTTACCGCAGGCATTGTTATGGGAAATATGCAATTTGTGCACAAGCAAGGCGTTTATAATTTTTCTTCTGCCATATCAACCATATCCAACATATTGCTCTTTGTGTTGCTAGGGGTGCTGGTTTCTCCGCACGATTGGTTTAAGGATGGTTTGATATTAAAAGGAATTTTGCTTTTTGTTTTCCTCTCTTTTGTTTCAAGACCCGCCGCAGTGTTCCTAGGAACAATTGGAATGCGCCTTCAATTCAAAGACAGATTTTTCATAGCTTGGTCGGGGCTGCGCGGTGCGGTTCCCATTGTGCTTGCCACATATCCTATAGCTAATAATTTGCCACACGGAATGGAAATTTTCAACCTCGTGTTCTTTGCGGTTTTGCTCTCCTTGATAGTTCAAGGTTCATCGCTTGGCAAAATTGCAACGCTTTTAAACTTATCTTCGCCATCTCGCCCAGAACCGCCATATAGCCTTGAGTTTTTCACAAAGAACGATATGGAAATAGGGCAAAAGATAACCGTTTTCACCGTTGATTTGCCTGCACCGGAAGGTTGCAAAGGTCCTCTTATCAGAGAATTGAAATTGCCAGAAAACACGCTTTTGCTGATGATAGCTCGCAGAAAAAAAGTCCCCATTCTTTTTAGAAGAACTCAGAAAATTTTGAGTTTGCTGAATAAAAACACCATAAAGCACGGAGAAGAGGCAAAAATGCTTGTGGATAAAGCGGCGGAAATTATTATGGAAATAAACGAAAAAAAATATTTCCACAGCGATGAAAACGAACAAGAATACGATGTTTGGCAAGTGCTTCCCCCGCGAGGAGATACAGTTTTATACGGGTGGGACCAAATAACTGTGCTTGCAAAGGTGGAAGACGAAGCGAAAGTGAGGGAAGCTCTGCTAAATGCCTTTGAGAATATAACCATTAAAGAGGGTTTGCATCGTTTTGCTGACGGCAACGATTCCAATTTTTAATATTTGTTCGCCTTGCAGAAAGTCCCCTTTTTTTATCGTAAGAGATTAAAGCAATAGCTCCATCATAATTTAAGCCTATGCGGCTGGAATCTGCTGATTTTTTTCCGTGCCAAATCAAAGATTGAATTTGTTTGTTATCCTTTAGCAGAGGCTCGTTTTCTTGCTCAAACATCAAAACAGCCACGCTCAGAGGCTCGTTTTCGGAACTGTCTAAAGCTGCCTGCGAACCAAAAAAACGGAGTTTATGACCTTCGTATATTATATCCAAAATATAATCTTGCGCTTGCTCATCTATAAGTTTTAGCTCCGCAAAAACATCTTCACCTGTTAGCCACGAGCCAAGAGGTCCAAGCCAGAAAAAATTTTCGCTGCTATCTAAAGTTGAAAGCAAATCTCGCTTTAAGTTTTCATTTAAGCTATCCCCTATCGCAACCATATTTTTGCCTCTGTACCTAGCAGCACTGGCGCGTTCAAAAGCGAGTAGTGAATCAGGGGGTTGCAACCAAATTCTAAGCCCCGTGCGAACATCGTTGGAATCGTTGTCATCATTTGGCAAAACAATCATCGCGCTCAAGCTGTTATTGCAGGGAACAACCCAAACGGCAAACTCATTTACGCGGGTTAGCATAGGTTTAGGCTTATAAAATTTGCCATACCAAGTGAGCAAACCAGTTATCAAAAACAAAATTAAAACCTTAATCCAATGTATAGGCGCTAGTTTTTTACTATCTTTATCTGAGAAGCTTGGAGTAAGAAAACCCATTATGAAAAAAATAGAAAAACTTCTGATAGCAGCAGCATTTTCACTGCTCCCCTTTCCGATTTTTGCAAACAACGAAAGCCCCACAGATATAGACTCTCTTTTGAGAGGCAAGGAATATCAATTCCCTCCTTTGGATTCTTCATATCGCACTAACTACAGCGATGTTTCTCACGAAAAGAGTTCTGGCAAAGAGCAAGAAACTATTTACGTTTTGCAATTTGATGCAGTCGCAAATTTTGATGCTGCCCAAGCTCGCAGGGCAAAACTGCAAGTTCAAACCGGCTACGATATACAAATGGTTTTTGATGCTCCTTTCTATAAACTCCGAGGCGGATATTTCAAAAAGAAAACAGAAGCAGAAGACAAAGCCAGAGAACTTTCTTTATATAACATATCTGCCTTTGCTGTGAAGGTGAAATAAATTATATAGTATATTCCGGTTCCATATTTTTAAATGCTTCATCAAATATATCTCCAAAGTGGTCTATAAAAACATTGGAAATAGAAGGGTCAAATTGCTTCCCTCCATTCAACTCTATTTCAATAAGCGCGTTTTCAATGTGAATAGCCTTTCTATATGGTCTAGTTGATGTCATTGCATCAAAGCTATCTGCTATTGATATAATCCGCGCATACAGAGGAATTTGCTCGCCGTAAATACCCTTAGGATAGCCCAGACCATCAAACCTTTCGTGATGGTGATAGACCACCGGAACCAAGTCTTTGAAGGCTCCCACAGCTTTAAGGATATTCATTCCTATTTCAGGATGTTTTTTGATTACGGAAAATTCTTTATCCGATATTCCAGACTCTTTATGGAGAATGACATCGGATATCCCTATTTTCCCAATATCGTGCAATAGAGCAGATATTTTGAGCCGAGCAATGTCTTCCCCAGGCAATTTCAAATGCTTGGCAATGCCTGTGGAATATTCCATAACACGGCGCGAGTGACCAGAGGTGTATTTATCTCTGGCATCTAATGCCTCGGATAAAGCCATAACCATTTCAAAATTCATAAAAACTCCCTGAAAGCGTTGTATGGGTATATAATATAGTAAACATATATGTTTGCTATATTATTAAAGGGGCTTCTGCCCAAAGCTTGCTCAAATACATATAAATTTGCTATGTTATTGTATTATATGAGAATATCAGCAAAAGGTCGCTATGCTCTTGCCGTTATGGTTCAAATGGCTGAACGTTGGGGTTTTGGGGAGAACATCGCCGTTGCAAATATTTCTAAGAATTTGGGTATTTCCAAGATATATCTTGAGCAAATTTTTTCGCAGTTGAAAAAAAATGGGCTTTTAAATTCGGTAAAAGGTACTCAGGGGGGTTACCAGCTTGCCAGAAGACCTAAGCTAATCACAGCAACGGATATTTTATATGCTGTGGAAAATTCGCTTTTTGAGGAAACCAAAGGCTCGGCTTCCGATAAGGCACCAGAAGTTGACAAGTCCATACGCCTATTGGTTTTTGATGAGCTGAACAAAAAAATCAAGGAAACCCTTGACGGCATCACGCTTGAAGCTCTGTGTGATGAAGCGGAAAAACATAAGGTAGATGGGAAGGATATGTTTTATATATAACTGTCAGAACATCGATTGCACCTCGCATTGCATAATTTTGCAATTCCTTTCACACAACACCGCTTGCCTTCCGGCTAGCGGTGGATTTCGCCCTAGTCTTGGACACAACGCACTGAGTATAGGACAAACTTGCCGCTGCTGCCGCTGCTCACATTGGCATAGTTGTAACTCATGACTTGGTAGTAGGCGTCACTGGCACGGTACTCCGTAGCAGACCACCATAAGCCGGTGAGGCCGACATTGTCGAAATTGTCACTAGAATAGGCGAGGCCGCCAGGCAAAGCCGAAAATCCATACGTGTCCTGACCATTACCACTTGCATTCCATCCACTAGTTGCTTTCAATTCTGTTCCAGCAGTTGAAGCTCCGCCTACCGCTGTCTTCAATACATCCCAATCATCTTGGCTAGGAATATGCCAACCACTAGGGCAAATTCCCTGATGCTTTGCCTTTATTTGCCCAGAGCAAGAACTAGAGTTACAACTAGCTGGTAGGTTCATCGCTGTTACCCAGTTGTAAAGGCGACCGTAGGTGTCGCAATTACTCGTATTTTCTTCTTTCAGCTTGCCATCGTCACTGCCACACTTGCTGCCTGCAACGGCATAATTCAAATTCTCAGCCATCCAATTCTGTGTGCCAATTTGCTTGGTTTTATATTTCGATATATCGTTGCCCTTGCCGCCACTTGGCACACTCCCAACAGAACTACTGCTCGGTGTAGCAACAGACGAACTGCTAGGCACAGAGCTTGACGAGGAAGGTGGCGGAGCAACAGAGCTAGAACTAGGGGCTGCCATGCTTGACGAAGAAGGTGGCGGTGGCGGAGCAACATACGATGAACTGCTGGGCTTTGAGCTTGATGACGAGGGTGGCGGCGGTGGAGCAACAGAGCTTGAACTGGGAACCTGACTAGGAACGGAAGAAGAACTGCTCGGTACTACTGCCACGCTTGACGAAGAAGATGTTGGCGGAGGCGAGGCGGCAGAGCTTGAGCTACGCTCGCCAGACGAGGAACTGTTGCGAAAGTTGATACCGTGCGGATCGTCCGGGTTGTCTCGCTCACCCAGCTCGGTGCAAGACACAAAAAGAAACGCAACTGCGAATAGAAAAAATCTCAAAACCATATATGCAACCCTACCCCCGAAGCCAAAGACAAACCGCCAATAACATAAAGAATGTTCCTGCTGCCTTGGCTGTCTTTCGCGTCTTTCCAAGCATTATCGTAGTAATAATCCGATTTATCACCTGCCTTGTATTTATCCAACGCTTCAGCCATATCCCTGTCTTTCGTATATCCAGCGTAAATAATAGCAGCACCTAGCACTTCCAACCCCAAGGCAACCCAAAAACTGGTTTTGGCTGGCTTCTCAAACTTAGGAACAACATCTTCCTGCACTGGCACTGGCGTTGGTGCCTGAGCTACTGGTGCTGGCTCAACTTCCGGCACGTAAACAACTCCCGGCATATTGCCAAACATTGGGGGTGCCTCCCTATTCAAAACTTTAAGCAAACCAGACACGTTTTTAGACTGCCCAGTAAAAGAACCGATTAAAACACCGCTGCCAGAGTTGTACAACTCCATACTGATAGTCAAATTACCCCCAAAACGCCCCAGCCTAGCCTGACCAACATAAGCAGCAGTAACTTTCCTCCCTATCTCCGCCATACATTGAGCTTCTTTGCAAACCTTTCTAGCATTCTCCTTTGAACCCAGCTTGTCTATTATGCTCTGCACACTCATAACGGAATATCTATCATTGGGCAGCATTTTAACAGCTATCTCACGCAACCTATCGGTCAAATAAGTCAAATCCGTAAATTCCAACGAAGGCTCGCCGTTATCCTCGGTGTTCAATATCGCAAGCCGCTGCTTCTCTTCCTGCCCATAAGCAACAAAAGCAAAAAGCAACAGAATGAAAAACGGCAGAGAGGGAAAAATAGTACGCATATTTAGGGGTAACCTAGAAATAAAATCCCTGCCTTTATGCCTTTATTCTGTTAATACTGTAAATTCTGTGAATTCTGGTTCAGACAATGGTTCAAACAATTATTCTATATTCATTCAATACTTAAATAGCGGGAGTTTTATATGGGATTACTCAAAGCGGCGATGGGTTCGGCTGGTGGTGTTTTGGCAGACCAGTGGTTGGAGTTTTTTGTTTGCGAAAGCTTGGATGCCAATGTGCTGGCTACCAAGGGGCAAAAAAAGACTAGCAAAAGAAGCAGCAATACAAGCGGAGAAAATAATATTATCTCCAATGGCTCTGGAATTGTGGTGAACAAGGGGCAAGCCGCTATAATTGTGGATAATGGGCGCATTGCGGAGTTTTGCGCAGAAGAAGGACATTATACCTACGACCATTCTTCGGAACCCAGCATTTTTCACGGAGGCTTGGGGCAAGGGCTTGTGGGTTCCATAAAAAGCATGGCGGAGCGTTTTAAATATGGTGGCAGCCCTGGCAAAGACCAGCGTGTGTATTATTTTAACACAAAGGAAATACTCGGAAATAAATACGGCACGCCAAATCCCATTCCCTATCTCATAGTTGACCCTAATATCAATTTACGCCTCACCATAAGTTTAAGGGCAAATGGCGAATATTCTTACCGAATGATTAACCCCGCTTTGTTCTATGCAAATGTATGCGGCAATGTGGATGAGCAATATACCAGAGATAAAATAGATAGCCAACTCAAATCCGAAATAATCACCGTTTTGGGACCCTCGCTTGGAAAGCTCGGCACAGGTTTGGAATATCACGAAATTTCCTTCCACACCGATAAACTCGCAGATATTCTCAACGAGGCTCTTAGCGCAAAGTGGAGAGAAGGCAGAGGGCTGGAGATAGTAAATTTTGGAATTACCTGCACCGCCTCGCCCGAAGATGATAACCGAATAAAGCAACTGCAAACCGCAGCCGTTATGCGAGACCCAACTATGGCTGCCGCTTCATTGGTGGGCGCTCAAAGCGATGCTATGCGCGCTGCGGCGGAAAATAAGGCTGGGGCTATGACAGGTTTCCTCGGTATGGGAATGGCGGCTCAGGCGGGCGGAATGAACCCGCAGGCTCTCTTTCAAATGGGGCAGCAACAAGCTGCTCAACAACCGCCTCAGCAGCAAGCAGCTCCTGTGGCAACACCTGCCGCTGCTACCTGGGTCTGTTCCTGCGGGGTTTCAAACACGGGCAAGTTCTGTGCTGAATGCGGAAAACCCTCCCCTAATTCACCCTGGACTTGTGCTTGCGGCAATGCTGGGAATACTGGTAAATTTTGCGCCGAGTGCGGTAAACCGAGACCTTAAAAATGGATATAAAAGAATACAAATGTCCTAACTGCGGCGGAACTGTTAATTTTGATAGTTCCAGCCAAAAAATGAAATGCCCCTATTGCGACACAGAATTTGAAATTGCCGCGCTTGAAGAATACCAAAAAGAAATTGCGGCAGCAAAGGATAATTTTGGCTGGTCAAAAGAAGATGCTCCACAGGAATGGGAACAAGGCGAACTTGAGGATTTGAGTTCCGGTTCCTGCCCTTCTTGCGGTGCGGAACTCTTGGGCGATGCCAATACCGTTGCAATGGTGTGCCCTTGTTGCGGCAATGCCCAAATTGTGAGCAAAAGGCTCTCTGGATTCTTAAAACCCGATTATGTTATTCCGTTCAAACTTGAAAAAGACAATGCGGTGAAACAGTTGAAAAATTTTTGCGATGGAAAAAAACTCCTTCCAGATTTTTTTGTAAAAGAGAACCACGTGAACAATGTTCAAGGGGTTTATGTTCCCTTTTGGCTTTTTGATGCAGAAGCGAGCGGGCGTGTATGCTATAAGGCAACCAAGGCTAAAAAAACAACTGATTACATAAAAACCGAATACTATTCCGTGGTTAGAGAGGGAAATTTGGTATTTGAAAATATACCAGTTGATGGCTCCGAAAAAATGGACGATAAATATATGGATGCCATAGAACCCTTTGATTATACGCAAATGAAAGATTTTGACACAACTTATTTGGCAGGCTATATTGCCGAAAAATACGATGTTGATGTGGAAAAGAGCAAGGAGAGAGCGGCGCGCAGAATAAAGGCTTCGGTGGAAATGGAATTTGAAAATTCGGTTGTCGGTTATGACAGCGTAAACATTGAGAGTTCCTGCGTTAATGTAAAGGAAGGCAAATACAGCTATGCCCTTTTTCCTGTGTGGATACTCAACACAAAATATAAAGAGGCAAATTATCTTTTTATTATGAATGGACAGTCTGGCCGCCTTGTGGGGAAATTGCCCATTGACTCTAGAAAAATTTGGAAATACGGCTTTATATATTCAGGCATTTTAGGACCCATTTTCACCGCTTTATCGCTTGCTCTGGGGTATGAAGACCCGAATTTTACTTGGTTTATTGCCATTGCTTGGATTTTGGCTTTGATAATGGGCTTTGCTTATGTATTTAGCTGGAAATCTCAAATGGACACTGCCCTCTTAAAAAATGAGGCAAATGCTTATGTTGTTAAAGACAGCCTTGTTTTTAAAAAGAAAAATGATAACTTCCTCTACAGCAAGGTTAGCAAAATTCCGAGAAAAAAATAATGGAAGAATTGGTAGATAAGCTGGAGGCTCTTCAAATTCTTGAGAGAGAAGAGTTTAAGAAACTTTTGTTATGCAATGATGATTATCTCTTTGAACGGGCTAGGTGCGTGGCGCAAAAAGTTTATGGCAAAAATGTTTTTATGCGCGGTCTTATTGAATTTACCTCTTATTGCAAAAACAACTGCTACTATTGCGGGCTTAGAGCAGGAAACAAAGAGGCTGAGAGATACAGGCTTTCAAAGGAGCAAATTTTAGAGTGCTGCAAAATTGGTTATCCACTCGGCTTTCGCACTTTTGTTTTGCAAGGCGGAGAAGATGCTCACTACACAGACGAAATTCTAGTTGATATTGTCCGTGAAATAAAAGCGGCATACCCGGACTGTGCCGTGACACTTTCAATTGGGGAACGCAGTTATGAGAGCTATGAGCTATTGTTCAAAGCGGGTACAGACAGATATTTGCTGCGCCATGAAACCGCTAACGATGAGCATTACAAAACCTTGCACCCAGATTCAATGTCGCCAATAAATAGAAAAAAATGCTTGCACGATTTAAAAAAAATAGGTTACCAAGTTGGGTGCGGTTTTATGGTTGGAACGCCAAACCAAACGCTGGAAAATATTGTAGATGATTTGCTTTTTATTAAAGAACTTCAACCGCAAATGGTGGGCATAGGTCCTTTTATCCCCCACTCCAATACGCCAATGGGTGGCAAAAATGCTGGCGATGTACGCTTAACGCTAAACATTCTGGCAATTCTTCGCCTTATGCAGCCAAACCTGCTCATCCCTGCAACAACAGCGCTTGGAACGCTTGATGCTCGTGGAAGAGAACAAGGGATTCTCGCCGGAGCGAATGTTATTATGCCAAATCTCTCCCCTGTGGAAGTACGCAAAAAATATATGCTCTACGACAATAAAATTTGCACCGGAGAAGAAGCAGCCGAATGTGTGAATTGCATGAAAAACCGCATTAAGCAAATTGGCTATGAACTTTCGATTTCTAGGGGGGATTGCGCTGGATTTCAGCGTTAAATATCCTGATTTTTCAGCAGTCTTTTATAATAAAATTCCGCTGTGTACAATGCCGCTGCGGGGTTGTGTCCCGTTACTCGGTCTTTGGTAATCAGTGTGGTTACAGGGGCTTCTGAGTATTTGATAAACAGAGAATCGTGACCTACGCATAACCCTATTATCACATTCAAATCGGTTTTTTGCTTTGCCAAAATTTTTGCCTGCAATATGGGGTTGCATATAGCCTCAAAACAGCCTTTTTGCACCTTTAGGTCTTCTGGTATGCCAACTTCTGTTTTATCTATGGAACCAACTTTGCAAATAGCGCAAAAACTGTCCAATCCGTTGGCTTTTAAAATTTTTACGAATATTTTTGCCTCAAAGATTAAACCCATGCAAGCGGCTATGCCAATTTTCTTAGCATCCATTCGCCTAGCAAAGGCTATTATTTCTTCTACTCTGGTTAATTTCCCATAATACATACCCTCAACTTCGGCAGCTGAATATGATAGCTTTGAAGCAAGCGGGTCGGTTTTATACAGTTCTTTGATGTTGTCTATTTCAGCTTGATCTACTTGACCGCCTATGCAAAAACTGGGAAAATCTTTGCTGCCGCTATTGCAACTTTGCCGCCCGCAGTCTGAACAACAAAAAGCCGTGTTTTTTTCCATATTGCAAATATAGTAAATTTATCCGTTTAGTTTACAGGAAAATTCTCATAAGTGTATCTATTGCGACCATTTTTTTTGGATTCGTATAAGGCTTTATCGGCTGCTTTGATATAATCTAGCGGATTTTGCGTATGCTTAACTATGCCAGTTGTGCCTCCAATAGAAATTGTGACATAATTTGCTATATCGCTCACTTTATGGGGTATATCATACTCACTTACTTTTTTCAATAATTTTTCCGCAATCGCTTGAGCGCCGCTCTCATCGGTATTGGGCAAAACAACAACAAATTCCTCTCCGCCGTATCTTGCAACAAAATCTTCTTTTCTCATTATACATTTAGAAAGAGCGAATACTATTTTTTTAAGACAATCATCTCCCTTGTCGTGACCGTAAGCATCGTTGTATTTTTTAAAATAATCAATGTCTATCATTAATACGCTTAGGCTATTGCCAGTATGGGTATGGGATTTTATTATCCTTTTTAAGCTGCCGTCTAAATACCGTCTGTTGTAAATGCCAGTGAGTTGGTCCATTATGGTCAAATGGAAAAATTCACCAAAGGTTTCAATTTCATTATAATGTTCACCTTCTTGAGGCTTCAAATCCCAATCGGCAAAAGTTTGATTTATTGTTTTTACCATTCGGTTGAGCGGTTTCATTATTGATGCGATAAATATGTTGAAAAATACAAATACAAAGAAAATAACTGCCATCATCACATAAAAAAGGACAGCCATATCGGTTCGCATAGAGTCTTCTACGGCAACGGGGCGCGTAGCGGTTATATACCAATTCAAAGCGGGAATTTCACCAATTGCAACTATTTGCTTTTTGTCTTTTGTTTCAAAATATTCTATTTCTCTGATTTTTAATCCCTTTATTCTAGCTAAAATTTCATCGCCAGTTTGACCTAATACTTCAGTTATGTTTGCTTTATGTTCAACAAGGTTCACATCTCTTGCCTTGGTTATTTCTCCGGCATCGTTAAATAAATACAATCCTTCATCTATTTTGCTGCTCGCAGACACTTCTAGTTTTAGCCTACTTATTTCAATGATTTGCATCAATTCATATTTGGAATTTTTATAATGTATTTCATTCATTAAATTTATAAATATCACGCTTCCAAGCAAAAATATAAACAGGAATAAAATATAAGAAAAAATAATAAATTTGCGCTGCACGGAAGTTTGGCTCTTATAGGAAACTTGTATAGAAGCTGTGTCTGTCATATATCCGTTGTGAGAAAAACTGCGTACCTATTGCGTTTTTTGGCTTCCCAAGTTATAATTCCAATGGAGACCTCTCCCATAAAGCGCAAATGTAAAATTCCAAATTCCACTCGTGGCATAAGATCCATCATAAAATCCTCTTTAAAGTAATCAAACTCCTTGCCTATTCCAAATGAGCATAAAGTACCAACAGAAAGCCTAAAAGCATTCCCTATTTGAAAGAATGGGAAAAAAGCCAAAGAAGGTTTCACATACCTGCCCTCGCCTGCTGCCCTGGCAAACCCCAAACGCCCTTCATAAATAAAAGACACATTTTTAGTATATCCATCCCACTGTGAAATAGAAAGTACTCCACCCCATTCTCCATCAAACGGAACATCGGCTTGTATGGCTAAATTTCGCGAAATTGCAAATTTTGCACCAATATCAATAAAAGAAGAATTTAAATACCATTTTTTAAAGTCTCCCATAATTTTTGCTCCTATTTCAAATCTATCTGTCAAACCTATTTGTAAATTGCTCATCAAATCTAATTCACCGTTATAGCGTGTCCAAACGCCACCACCCCAAAAAAAAGCATCTGGAACCACAATTTCTGGTCCGTGCGTGTAACGGTAATCGTACATCGGATCTAGGGCATAAGAGAAATTAAATGCTAATGCAAGCATAATGATAATTTTTTTCATAAAAATATCCTCACTTTCTCTTTGAACTCTTTTGGTATTGCGTTGTTCACAGTTTCTAAGATATGGCTTTTGGAATATTTCATTGAAAAATGCGTTAAAATTATGCTTTGGCAAGGCATGGAACTGCCAACTTTGCATAGAACCTGAATAATATCGTCTATATGAGTGTGCCCTTTTCTGCTCGCCATTTCCATTTCACCCTTGTCTAAAAATGTACACTCGCAAACCACTGTGGGAGAGTTCCAAATATGCCTCTCTTCCCACAAGGACTCGCCAATGCAGTCACCCATAAAAGATACAAAAGGCTCGCGAATATCATTTGTGATTTCAACTCCTGAGTTTTTCAGGGATATAATTTCTTCTCTTTCGCATTTTGCATATTCTTTTTTCAGTTTTTTTTTCTTGCAAAAAATGGTGTAACCAAGCGATGGAATGGAATGTTTTACCTCAAAGGGAAATACCTCCAAATCCTTGCGGTAAGCAAGGTCAAACCACTGCCCCGCTTTAACGCTTTCCAGGCGAGGCAAATCAAAACGCTCCTCGGCAACCCCCTCAAACAGGGTTTCGGCTTTTATCATTTCTATAGCCAGTTCATAAACGGCATTTGGAATGTAATACACCGCTTGAACCGGGTTTTGCATCATGCGCCTAAGGCTGTTGTGGCGCATGAGGCAGCGGCTGTGGTCCCCGTGCGAATGGGTTAAAAGAACATGGTTTAAGCTAAGTGCGCTAACTGGGCATTCGCCCATATCCACGCATAAATCGAGTTCTGGAATTTGAAAATAAGTTGAAAGCCCAGAAATGGAAAAGCCGTGCAAACTCCATCGCTTTTGCTCGTGAGATATTTGCCTTAGAGCGTTGTGCGCATAAATGCCATCAGGCTCGGTAGCTTTTTTCATAGCACTCACGGAATTTATTCACCGTTGCAGGAACTTCATCCCTATTTTTGGAAAACACATCATAAGGAAATGGATTTGAAACTTCCCAAGCTCCGTCTAAAATTTCTCTCTCCAACTGCCCCACTGCCCAGCCGCTATAGCCAAAGAATATGCGCGCTGTTTTATTTTGCGGCGATATTAACCTAGATACTGGAAGCTCCATTTCCAAGGGTATCTTTGATACAAAAACCCCTTGTGAAATTTCGTAAGCTCCGTTAAAAACAGAAACCCCTGTTTCTAAAATGCAAACCGAAAGTTTTTGAAAAGGGTCTGTGTTCTGAACAGGACCGCCAAAAAAGAATGTGTGCAATTCCCGTGATGCCCCCATTATTTCCCAGGGAAGCTGTTTATGCGAGATACCCGGATTCTTTCTAAAAACCTCGTCTAGGGGAATATGAGCCAAATGATTTATAACCAAACCCCAGGAACCTGTATCGGTAGAACATTCCACCAAAAAAATCACGCAGTCTTGAAAATAGCTCCCACCGAGAGCTGGCGTAGCCAGCAAAAAATCACCGGGATGAACTATTCTGGTTTTCATAATTTTAAACCCTTATTCTCAATTTACAATGCTTATCTCAATTCTCCGATTTTGAGCGCGACCATTTTCAGTTTTGTTATCTGCCCTTGGGCGCGAGTAGCCATATCCCACGGCTCTTATTCTATTTTCTGCAATGCCCTTTCTGATGAGGTAGTTGCGCACCGCCTCTGCACGTGCTTGCGACAATTTATCGTTATATTCCAAGCCGCCCACATTATCCGTGTGTCCCGAAATTTCAACACTAACCGAATCGAATTTTTGCAAGCCTTTAACGGTTGCTTCCAAAATTCTAGTTGAATTGGGCAAAATATCGGCTTTTCCCGTTGCAAAATTCACGCCTTTCAACTCAAAGCGGTCATCGTCATAGTAAATTTCCCAAGTTCCAGAGCCAGCGCCCATTGGAACGGCTAAGGTATTGCCAAAACCGCAGTCAAATTCGCCGGTTATGCCATCGCACCAAAACGAATAGATATCGCCTTCGGAAACTTGAACCTTGGCTATGCCATTGCCATTAGTGGTTGTTTCAAAGTGGGTTCCTTTTCTGCCTTTTAATACTATGGTTTTATAACGCTGGGCATATTGCTGGTTATAATCCGTGGCTCTGATGGTTAAATCTGCCGAAAATGCGGCAGATACGAAAATAGCAAGAGAGAGGAGAAGTTTATTCATATAATGAATATAGTAAATGCTTACCACCAATCTTCGTCCTCAGTAGCAGCCTTTCTTCTAGAGACGGCTTTTTTCCTCCCTTGACTCTTTTTCGCTTTTTCCGCCTCTGCAATCTTTTCGGTTGCCCGTTTTCTCTCCACTAGTTCAAGGGAATCTGCAACCCATTGTTTTCTTGCGGCTATGGAATCAGCAGCCCGCTTTTTACCTATGACAATGGAGTCTGCAACCCATTGTTTTCTTGTTTCAATGGAATCGGCAGCTCGTTTTTTATTCATTGCAATGGAATCTGTAGCTCGTTTTTTCTCTCTGGCGGTGGAATCAGCAATCCATTTTTTCTCTGCTGCGGCAAAATCAGCAAGTCGCTTCTTTTCTCTGGCGGTAGAATCGGCAATTCGTTTCTTTTCCATAGCGGTAGAATCCGTAATCCGTTTTTTCTCTCTGGCGGTGGAATCTGTAACCCGTTTTTTCTCTCTGGCGGTGGAATCTGTAACCCATCTCTTCTCTCTGTTAGCTAAAACCGCAGCCCGTCTTTTATCTAAGGCAATGGAATCAGCAACTCGTTTTTTCTCCGTGGCAATGGAGTCTGCAATTCGTTTTTTCTCTGTGGCAATGGAGTCTGCAATTCGTTTTTTCTCTGTGGCAATGGAGTCTGCAATTCGTTTTTTCTCGGCTTCTATTTCTTTTTGAATATCTATTTTATCTATTGCAATTGCTTGTGCTTTAGTTATTTTATCTGTATATTTTGGCATATTGAATACCTTGCCCTGCTCAAAACTCCATGTTTTAGCCTTATTAAGCACCTCAGAACCTGCTTCAGCCTTGCCTTTCAAGGCAATTTTCATATTTGAAATTTTAATAGGTTCATCGTCTAAATATATCATAAAATCAAAAATACCAGCTTGGTAAGGCGTTCCATCGGCAGCCTTGCCTTGAGCATCGTAATAAGCCAAAATAACAACTATATGGTCTGAAAGGTAGTCTAAATCATCTGCGTTATGCCCTGCGTTTGCTACTGCGCTGATTTCAAAAAACCAAGGTTTATATTCCACAAGCATTGTAAAAGGGCGGGTATTGCCCGAAGTATTGCCAAATTTCATAAAACTGCCTGTGAAACCCATAAAAGATGGGTCTTTGGTTGAAAGTTTTGGGGCGGTTTGGGCAAGTGCCGCACTCGCAAACAAAAGAACCAAGGGCAATAAAAATTTCCTCATAATGAGAAAATGTAGAATTTTTTAAAAAAAATTTAAGATTTTTGTAAATTATGCCGATTATAGGATTAGGGTAATGCTATGAACGTGTCTGAAATCACAACTCGCGTAGCGGATTTAATCAGAAATCCGGACTCGCCGATGCCGAGCGAGCGCGACCGTAGCATTCAAAAAAAGCAAACTCAGGCTCCTGCACAGCCAGAACCGAGCAAGCCAGATACCAATACCCCAGCAACAACAGAGCGCAATCCAGCTAAAACAAGTGAATACAACCTTGCCCTTTCCCCTTTGGCGCAAAAAATCTTAGAGGATGCAGATTCTCATAAAAGCGACTGGGAAAAGAAAAGAAGCGAAAATGTTCAACGCATCCAGCAACTGGTGCACGAAAAGCAATACCACCTTGCTCCCGAAGTTGTTGACGGAATAGCTCGAAAAATTGTGAATATGCTGCATTAACCAAGCATTTTTTTTGCTTTTTCCCAAAATTTGTCCAATTCTTCCAATGTGAAATTTTGAGGATTTCCGCCTGCCATTATCTCTACCTGCCGGAATCGCTTTTCAAATTTGGCATTTGCCCTAGAAAGGGCGGTTTCGGCATTTATGCCTTTATGCCTAGCTAAATTCACCAAGGCAAAGAGAATATCGCCAAATTCCTCTTCTGCCCTCAAAGAGCCTGCTTCTTCTGCCTCAAACTCCCCTATTTCCTCTTTTACCTTTTCCAAAACTGGTTTAGGATTATCCCAGTCAAAACCAACCTTTGCCGCCCTTCTTGAAAGCTCCTGGGCACGGGAAAGAGCAACCATTGACCTAGGCACCTTGTCCATAGCTGAGGCAGGTTTTTCCTTTTTTTCCTCGCTCTTTATCTCTTCCCATTTTTTAAGAACCTCTTTGGAAGTTCCCAAGTTTTCCGTGCCAAAAACGTGAGGATGCCGCCTAACCATTTTTTCGCAAATTCCATTTATAACATCGTCTATTGTGAATTTGCCCTCTTCCTTGGCTATTTGGGAGTGAAATACCACTTGCAGCATCACATCGCCAAGCTCTTCAACCATATTTTTAAGGTTTTCGCTTTGAACAGCATCTATATATTCGTAAGATTCTTCTAAAAGGTAAGGGAGCAAACTATTGAAATTCTGCTCCCTATCCCAAGGGCAACCATCCGCAGAACGGAGACGCTGCATTATCTCAAGCAATTTATCCATTAAATTTTACTTGGGCCAGAACTTCTCTATCAGCTTGCTTGGAATACCCGTTTCTTCGGATTTAAAGCAATCTGCAAGGATTTTCCAACCGAGATCCAAAGCCGCTTCCAAAGGAATATTGACGGACAAATCCATCATCTCCTTTTCAAAGCGAACACCGTATTTCAAGAGCTTTGCATCCCAGTTGCTCATGCGGAAACCCATGGATTGCTTTTCCAAGGTTTCTTTATAACTGGAATAAAGCTGAATCATTGTGTTCATTATTGTGCGATGGTCCTGACGGGTGTCGCCGTTTACCTGCTGTTTTAAGCGGCTAAGAGAGCCAAATGGCTCAATTCTGCCTTTGCGCAAATAAAACTGACCCTCGGTTATATAACCTGTGTTATCTGGAACGGGATGAGTTACATCATCGCCTGGCATTGTGGTAACTGCAAGGATGGTTATTGAACCCGAACCCTCAAAATCCACCGCTTTTTCATAGCGGCTGGCAAGCTGAGAATATAAATCGCCAGGATAGCCACGGTTGGAGGGTACCTGCTCCATTGTGATTGCAATTTCTTTCATTGCATCGGCAAAGTTTGTCATATCGGTTAAAAGCACCAGAACCTTTTTGCCCTGAGTTGCGAATTGTTCCGCAACCGCGAGTGCTGCATCTGGAACAAGCAAACATTCCACAATGGGGTCAGAGGCTGTGTGCATAAAAGAAACCGTGCGGCTAAGAGCACCGTGTTCTTCCAAGAAATCTCTGAAAAACAGATAATCATCGTATTTTAGACCCATGCCACCGAGAATGATAACATCCACTTCTGCTTGCAAAGCTATGCGAGCGAGCAGTTCGTTATATGGTTCGCCAGCTATTGAGAAAATGGGGAGCTTTTGGCTAACAACCAAGGTGTTGAACACATCTATCATCGGAATTCCAGTGCGCACCATATTCTTTGGAATAATTCTCTTTGAAGGATTAACGGAAGGACCGCCTATTTCAATCAAATTCTCATTTATAACAGGACCTTTGTCCCTAGGCTCGCCTGCTCCAGAAAACACGCGCCCAAGCAAGGAATCGCTAAATGGAACTTGCATTGGTTTGCCCAAAAAGCGCACCTGAGAATCTGTGGAAATGCCTCGGCTGCCAGCAAAAACTTGCAAATCAACCATGCCGCTATCCAAGCGAATCACCTGTGCCAAAGAGGTTCCTCTTGGGCTTTGCACCTGTGCCAATTCGTGATAGCTAACGCCGTCTGCGGCAACTGTAATAACGTTGCCTGCAATTCTTTCAATTTTATGATAAACCTTATGCATTTACAGTTACCTCCGCTACGGCTTTTAGAATGTTGCCTTCCAATTCCTGAAATTCTTTTGATTTGAATTCCACTCGGTTCCAGTCTTTTGCTGTTTGAGTCAATTTTAAGAAAAATGAACGCGCTGCATCTTTTTCTTTGAAAGTAACCGGAGTTTTCAAGATTTGGTAAATTTTATTGAACACATATTCTTGCCTGTCTCCAGGGCAAGCCTCGTCTATTTTATTATAGGCATCTTGCTGCAAATAAACAGCATCCAAAAATTCGCCTTTTAGGTAAAGAACAAAGTCGTCCATTGAGGTGCCTTCTTCGCCCACAACTTTCATCATTTGCCCCACATCATTGCCTCTGCCCAAAATTTTGTGCACTTCAGATGTTTTTGCGCTGTCTATTAACCCGCGATATTTAGACCAGCTTTCAAGCGGGTGAATTGCTGGGAAGCGGCGCTGGTCGGAGCGTTCTCTTGAAAGACCGTGGAATGCACCAACCACTTTCAGAGTTGCCTGAGTAACAGGCTCTTCAAAGTTTCCACCAGCAGGAGAAACGTTTCCGCCAATGGTCACAGAGCCTGTTTGCCCGTTTTTAAGGCGAACTATGCCGCCTCTTTCGTAAAAGCTCGCAATAACAGATTCCAAATATGCAGGGAAAGCTTCTTCGCCGGGGATTTCTTCCAAGCGACCGCTCATCTCTCTAAGAGCCTGCGCCCAGCGGCTTGTTGAATCTGCAAGCAGCAGCACGTTGAGTCCCATTTGGCGATAATATTCGGCAAGGGTCACGCCTGTGTAAACAGATGCTTCACGAGCGGCAACTGGCATGGAGCTTGTGTTGCATATAATTAGTGTGCGTTCCATTAAGCTGCGACCTGTGCGAGGGTCAATTTGCTCTGGAAATTCTTTCAATGTTTCCACAACTTCGCCAGCGCGTTCACCGCAAGCTGCTATAATCACAATATCCACTTCTGCGTGGCGAGCAGTTAATTGTTGCAACACCGTTTTGCCTGCGCCAAAAGGTCCCGGAACGCAGAAAACTCCGCCTCTGTTCACCGGGAAGAAAGTGTCCACAATTCTCTGTTTTGTTATTAAAGGTTCTGTTGGGCGAAGCCTCTCGGAATAGCATTTTATGGGCAGTTTAACGGGCCAAGTTTGCATGAGCTTGACCTCGTAGCTCTTGCCGTTTGAATCTTTTATTTTGGCAATGGTATCTGTAACCGTATATTCACCAGTAGGTGAAATACTTTCCACCGAAAAGATTCCCTGAAGTCCAAAAGGAACCATTATCAAATGCTTGAAAATTCCCTCTGGCACAGAACCAAGGGCATCGCCTGCGGAAACCTGAGTACCAATGGTTACGCTTGGGGTGAAAGCCCATTTTTTACCACGAGGCAAAGCCTCCAGATATTTACCTCTTTGCAAAAAGAAGCCGCACTGCTCGGCTAATTGAGGCAATGGATTTTGCAATCCATCAAACACCTGAGTTAACAAGCCAGGTCCCAGTTCCACAGAGAGAAGCGCGCCTGTGAATTCAATGATGTCGCCTTCTTTTAAGCCGGTAGTGTCTTCAAACACTTGCAACTCGGCAACCGAGCCTCTAATGCGAATCACCTCGCTCTTTAGGCGGGTGCCATTTTCAAGGACTGCAAAAGCCACTTCGTTTTGCACAACTGGCTTTTCAAAGCTGGCGCGTAGCAAGTTGCTGTTTACGCCTATGATTTTTCCTGTATTTGCCATAAGAACAATATCCTCAGTTAGAGACCTCGTGGTCATTTGCTTTTATGAAGTTTTCCACTGCCGTTTTGCCAGCCTCTTCGTTTAACCCGGCAAGACGGTTATTTATTTGCAATTTTACAATATAAGCATAAATTTTTGCTTCCGAAAAATAATCTATGCCTGCAAGCTCATCTACAATTTGCCAACGCGCGCGTTCAAAAGCCATTTCCCTTTCAAGGGGATTTTGAATGTTTATTGCATCGGCTAATTTTTGATGAAGATTTACGTGATAGCCTGAATAAGAACGCTCAGAAATCCGAATGTTCTCGCCTTCCCACTTGGAAGCACGGAGTACAGCAGTTGCATTTTTTATCTCTGTTAAAGCATTTGCATAATCCTCAGTAAAAGGATGAGAGCCTGCAATGCCAGCTACCACAGCATCAAAGTCGCTTAGATTCACGCCTTCTATTCCATCGCAGCGCCGCCTATATTCTTCTACAGAAAAAGGAGCCACCGCACCTAGCTCTAGGCTTGGCAAACTTGACAACAAAAAAGTTGCGCTCATTCTTTAGCCCTTAACTGCTTGCTGAACTATTTTTGCGAGCGCCGGGCGAAGAATAGCAGACAGGGCGTCTGCTATAGCCACATTCGTCCACTCTTGGCTAACTTTGCCGTTTTCAAAAGAAAGCCTGAAACCTGCGAAAATTCCGCTGTCGCTTTGGACAACAACCCCTGCTCCTAGCTTTTTTTGGAATTCTCCGGTTATAAACGAGGCTAGCTTCTTTGAATCTTCTTCTGAAAGCGAAACCGTTGCCTGCTTGCCTGCATAGCCGCTGGCAAGCGTTAAGAGAAGCTTCTGCATAAGCTCTGGGGTCAAAGACTTTTCCACATTTAGAGCTAGCACCCCAAGCACGGATTTCTCAACTCCCTGAGAAACGGCAAGCACAATGTCTCGAGCCGCCTGTGCAAGGGTCTTTTCGCTTCGCTCTGTGTAAGCCTGCGAATCTTTATCGGCTTTTTCAAGCTTAGAAGCAGCGTTTTGCTCCGCTTCTTTCACTATTTGCGCCGCTTTAGCCTTTGCCTCCGCCAATATGCGAGAAGCCTCTGCCTCTGCCTTATCCACGGCTTCGGTTTTGATTTTGTCTATCAAATGTTGCAATTCTTCTGCCATAACAATCTCCAAGCTACTATAATGTAGTAAAAGTAAATGCCAAACGTCACAAAAAATGGGTTTTATTTTGAAAAATCTGCAAAAAATACGATTTTTGAATTTTTTCCCGTTTTTTACGTCTAAGTATTTATAATTTTATGCCAAATCTAAGTACTCCGGGTATCCCAAAGATTTCTTCTTTTGAATTTTTCAGGGAGTTGTATTTTTCGGGAACTTCATAATAGGTTCCGTCATAGTCAAAACCCCAATTAGAGGAATATGTTATGCGATACATATAACCCACATATATGGCAAAACTGCTGCCGAGAAAAACTTGAAAGTCTATTGCTGGCATTATATCAAAATTATGCCTTCTTATATTCCGACTATTCGGGTTAGGATCATTTATAATTTCTGCAATGAGTTTGTCTTCAAAATCACCGTCCCATTGCATTCGCCAAGCAAAACCAAGCGATATAGGCGTAACAATTCGCTCAGATAGCCAAAACAGGCTTCTAAAATCCAAGCCTAAAATAAATTCTCCAATATATTCTCCCAAAGCCCCATAGCCAATAAATAAACTTCCACCACTAGAACGATTGCCTTGTCTTTTATTTTCAGGTAGTGCCTCAAAGCCAAATATAACCTCAAATTTGCTTCTATATAGTTCTTCATTTTTATAGTCATAAAAATTGGCAATATTTGATTTATGAATAGAAATATAACAAAGAATAGTATCTGGAGAAATCCGTTCTGGCACGGGTTTAGGCGGTTTTTCTGTATTTTTTTGGGCATAGGTTTCTTCTTTCCAAGAATGATAAAAGTCATCCAACATAGCTCCACTGGTATATTCCGCAGGCTTTGCAGGTTTGCTTACATAAAAACTGTAAGTGTGATTGACCTTCTCTTTATATTTCAGCGCAACATCAACCAGTTCTCTGCTATCGCCAATCTCCACTCTGGCGCACAAAGGAACGGAGCCGCTGAAAGGTGTTTCCCCAACCTGCTTGCCGTTCACAAAAACAGGTTCGCTCACAGGCTCGCCATCTCGCTCCGCACTCAAAGCCAAGCCGCCCTTTTTAAGCGTTATCTTGCCAGACATATCAAAAACCTCGCGTTTGCCCTTGTTTATACCCGCATTGAAGTCTATGTTTTCGTAGCAATCGTGACTCAGCTTGACCTTGTATTTGTTCGGCGAAAGATTGACATCGCCCAAAGGATAATTTTTGTTGTTTACCGACAAACTCCACCCCTCGGCTTTGCCTATGCCATCCAAGTATGCCGGCTTTATCTCCAAAACCCCGAAATTTGGTTTCAGAGTTATTGCGATGTTCTGATTTTTGCGTTTTATGGAAACGGTGGTGTCTGCTTTTTCGTATTGCTCCAATGCGGCTATAATGCGAACATTGCCCTCGCGAAGCTCTGCTTTGCAAGGCGTTTCTTTGCAGCTGGCAATAGGCTCTCCGTCAAAGTTCAAAACCGCACCGGGTGGCTCTGTGCTTAAATTTACCAAGTAGCGTTTTTCTTCGTTTAGTTCATAATCTTCGCTTTTGCTTAAATTTTCTATGCCGGGGTCAATAATGCGTCCGCCAGAAACGCCTGGCATTTTTCTGAACATTTGTGGTGCTTTTTCGTTTATTACTTTTAGCAAGCCGGATAGGTCTTTGGCTTCGCCAGTGAAGGAATCAACTAAGGTACCGCTTCCGGCATTGTACAATTCCATGAATATGGTATAATTGCCGCCAAAACTCCCAACCCTTGCCTGCCCAACATAAGCAGCACTTACTTTCCTTCCTATTTCTGCCAGGCATTGTGCCTCTCTGCAAATTTTTAGAGCATTCTCCCTTGAACCCATCTTGTCTATTATGCTTTCTGCGGTCATTATGGAATATTTATCTTTGGGCAATACTTTTACCGCAATTTCACGCAGCCTCACGCTAAGGTATATCAAGTCGCCTTCTCCTTCCGTGTTCAATATAGCTACGCGCTTTTGCTCCTGCTGCCCGTAGGCGGCAAGGGTTAGGAATAGCAAGATGAAAAGTTTTTTGGTCATATTTTATTCACTCAATCTTTAACACAACGGACACCATGTTAGGGGGGGGGGGGGGGGGGGGGGGGGGGGCAAATGTTGAAATGGTTTTAGAGCTTGCACCGCAAGCCCTGTTAAATGTCGTTTTTGCCCTTGAATTCATATTTAGGTATAAATATATAAATTTTTTTGAGAAAAGGGGAAAAATATCTCAAAAATCGTAATTTTGTCAACAGGTGTTTGCAAATAAGTATGCCTGCCACTTGTTAAAGCATTCATTTATGGGCTTTTTTTCAAAAAAAGCCATCTGGTTCAGAAAATTTGCTAACTTATCCTTATGAAGACATTCAATAGCACACTTGCGATAATTGCGGCTGCCCTTGTTATAATGGTTGGTTGTAGCAGCAAAAAAGTTAGCCGTATTGGCTCAGATACCACAACAGACCTTTCTGGTAACTGGAACGACACAGATTCTCGCCTAACAGCAGAAGAAATGCTAAACGATTGTTTAACTAAACCTTGGTATCAAACCACTTTGCAAGCCAAAAATGGTGAAAATCCTGTTATTGTGGTGGGGCAAATTCGCAATCTCAGCACCGAGCATATTAGCACGGGCACCTTTGTAAATGATATTCAGCGAATTTTAATCAACTCCGGCAAGGTGGAATTCGTGGCAAATGCCGAAGAACGCAAACAATTCCGTGCCGAGGTTGACGACCAAAAAGGCAATTCCACAGACGAAACCGCTAAAGAACGCGGGCAAGAAACGGGCGCAGACATAATGCTCACAGGCTCAATAAATTCCATAATAGACCAAAGCGATGGCGAGCAGGTGAAATTTTACCAGATAGACCTTGAACTAACAGATCTCCAAACTCACAAAAAATTATGGATTGGCAACCAAAAAATAAAAAAGTACGTTGAAAAAAGTGCTTTGAAACTGTGATATTAATACTATCATTTGCCATATTTCTTGCTTCTTGCACAAGTCCGGCAAGGCTCAGGGCAGAGAATGTTTCCCAAACAGCCAGCTTGGGCAACTATCAAGCAGGCATAGAAAACATTGAAAAAGATAAAAAAAAGTTTTACAATTCCGAAGATTCTTTTTTGCTTGAATTTGATTTAGGCGTTTTGCATCACTATAACCAAAACTACAAAGAGAGCATAAAGCATTTCGCTTATGCAGAGCAAATTTTGGAAGATTTATATTCACGCTCGGTTACCAACGAAGCAGTCGCGCTGCTCACCAACGACAATATTCGCCCTTACCGTTCTTATCCCTTTGAAATACAATGGCTTTATCAAACGCAAATTTTAAACTATTTGGCTCTTGGTGAAATAGACGAAGCCGTTGTTGAGGCTCGCCGCGCTCTTTTGGCAATTCAAAGTTTGCGAGAAAAAGAAGAAAACAAATTCAACGAAAGCGGCACCTTGCAATACCTAATAGCCCTCTCTTATGAATGGCAAAAATCCGAAGACGATGCTCGCATTGCTTACGATAATGCAAAAAGAGATTTTGCAAATTCGAGCTACACCCCGAAACTCGCAGCACAAGTTCCTAAAAACGAGCAGGAAATTATAGTTATTGGCTATGCTGGTTTAAGCCCTATTTTAGGGGAAAACAGATTTTGGGGAACTTATGCAGAAAACGGTGCTCTGTTTTTGCATTACAGCGATGCAAACGGGCAAAACCAAACAATATTGATTTCCGGTGCGAATTTGGGTGGACCGGGTTTTAGCGGCGGCACGACAACTATTCAATTTGCCATTCCAAAAATGGTGGAAAGAGAGTCTCAAAATTCTGCTTTTGCCGTAAATATAAATGGAAATTCAAAAACAACCGAGATTTTTTCAAACACAAAAAATTTAATTCAAAAAGATTTGGAAAACAATCAAACTACAACGCTAATAAGAACCGCTGGCAGGGTAATTTTGCGAACCATAGCGGTAAACAAGGCAAAATCAAAAATAAATACCGGAAACGATTTGGCAGATTTCTTGTTGAATATAAGCACAGATATTGCCACCGGAGCAATGGAAAATGCGGATTTGCGTTTAAGTTCTGCGCTGCCAGAAACAATTCAAATTTTACGCATTCCAGTTGAGCCAGGAAGATATTCGGTAAAAATTGACATCTTGGACAAATACGGCAGAAAAACTGGTTCTTTTGCGGAGCAAGCGGTAAATGTGAAAAAAGGCGGGAAAGCATTTATTTTTGTGCCTGCGTTGAGATAGCATTAAAATCCCACAGCCATTCCCACATATAATTGTTTTAAATCAATATTTCCGTTTTTGCTAAAATTCGCAGTCCAACGCAAAGTGAACAGAGGCTGCACTGCAAGCGGTATTTTTATTTTGCTTTCGCTCCTGAATTCCAAAGGTTTGCCTTGTTTCCAAGTTTCCTTTAATAAAAGCGAATTTGAGACCTGAGCATATTGAATTTTTTTGTTCAAACCGAGCCGCAGTCGCAAGGGATATTCGGCTTTTGCCCACAAGCTATCCGTACCTTTAATTACAGGCTTAAATCCGGCAGATATTGCGCTTTTATTTTTATCGTGTTCAAAGGCAAGGCGGGCGCCCGGTTTTCTCCTCTCCAAAATAGAGGTAAAATCAATGGTATTTTCGTTTTCCTTTGCAATGGCAAGTTCTGTTATCCTCAAATTCCAGTTCCAAAATCTGAATCCCTGCCAAGTTCTGCTCCAAAGCCTGTTTCCTCCAAAATAAGGAGCAACAATGCGCATATTCCCGCCTGCATAAACACGTTTTTCCCAAAAACTTTTGCTGAATTTTCCAAAAAACCAAGAGGAATCCGTGATTTTTCCCCTGTGCAGCCACTCTCCGCCAAGTTTCAATTCGCTCAAATTGAATTCGGAGAGCATTCCTTTGTATTTATCGGTTAAATCCCCTGCTTTCGCATAAAAAATCCCGTGCTTAAAAGCCAAGGTTCCCTTTGTTTCTTTATCTTCTCTTATCCTAGCTTCGCCAGAAAACCCCTTTATGCTGCCTGCTATTTTTGCAAACTTTTTTTGCAAATTCCCATTGGTATCTAAATTTGCCCCTCCGCTCAAATTAACTTTCCATATTTTTTTGCCTTTCTTCTGCTTTGCAGGCTTCTCTACAACCTCAAACTCGCACCCAGCCTCCTCTGCCGCATCCCTGCCAACATAAAGCTCCGAGAGTGCGCACCACAACTCCTGGTCGCCCTCAAGCGCATTTAACTCCGTCATCTGGGCATAATCTATCAACCCATCGTTTTGCCACCAATAAGAAAACCCATTCTGCTGCGCAAAGCAAAAGGAACAGGCTAGGAATATTACATTCACAAAAATTTTTACTATATTTATACTATAGGTTCCGCTATTTACAGTGCGCGTTTTTTCGCCTTGGCTGTCTATTACGCCCGCAATTGGCGCGGGGTCGCGTAGATAGTCAAGGCTTTTTTCTTTGTTCTCATATAATAGCTTGCCTTCATTTATCCAGTTAGTAATTCCTTTTCTGGCTTTTCCATAAGCGGATGTAATCATATTAAAGTCTATATCTTCGCCTTTTCCTGTTTCAAGTATAGCAAGTACGTTATTGTCACCTATGGCAATTTCAATTAATATGGCAAAACTATTAGGTCTATTCCCCTTGAAAATCATTATAGGGTTATTTATGGCGTTTGGCAGGTCTTTTAAGTCCGTGGCATTGAAACCGTGCTTTTTCATTTTCTTTAATAACTTGCTTCCATATAGTTTTAATGGTTTATCTTCAATCCCTGCATTTAATAGTATTTCAGAGGGATACCCAAGCTTAAAAATAACAGAATTTGCGTTTTCTGGTGTTAAAGCCCTTAATTCTTCGTTAAAACGAGAATTGATTTCTTGGATTTCAGCTATATATGTCTTCATATATAGTTAGACGTAAAAAAAGGGAAAAAAAATTCAAAAAAGTGAAAAAAAACTAAAAAAAGTAAAAAAAGTGAATTTTACCTGCATTTTTATGCTTTCCTTTGCACATCGGGAGAATTTTTTGTATATTTATAGGAATAGCCAAGGATTTTGTTTGGCTTTTTCATTTGGCATAAATTTCAACGCCTGTACTTTTGATTTCTTTGATAAAATCGCTTTCCTTTTTATCCAAATATTCAAATTCTCCGTGCGAATAAACAATAATATCCATTGCAAATTCTCTATTTATATTCAATAAAGCGTTTGAGACTGTCAAATTTCTGTTCATTCTATCTTTAAATGTCTTGGCAAATTCCTCTGTGTCTAAAATCACAAGCAAATCTATATCGCTGTCTTCCGTTGCTGTGCCTCTTGCATAAGAACCAAATAGGATAATCTTATAGATGTTCAAATCTATAAGGCTTTGGACTATTTTTGATATTATGTCTGCGTTTAAGGACATAGGTTATAATATATAAAAGTTTTTGCATTTTGTCAGAACCCCGATGCCCCCGATTGCCGATTTACCAGCAACAACACCGCCTGCCTTCCGGCTAGCGGCGGGCACATAAAAGTGCCTTCAGTCTTGGAGGCAACGGACACTCTGCAAGCTGCCTCTCTTACCGCCGTTATTGCTAATGCCCGCACCATCACTATTGGTTCCCACACTCAATACGTAGACGTAGTTGACACTTTCCTCCGTAGCACTCCACCAGCTGCCGAAGTTGCCGACATAGTAGAAGTCAACGAAAAATAAACCGGAGCCGAATCCGCCAGGCAGAGCAGAAAAACCGTAGGCATCAGCGCCGTCCGCTGGTTTGGAGGTGTTGTAGTAGTAGGAATGATTCCATCCACTAACCGCTTTAAGATATTTGCCTGCTGTTTTTCCACCACCAACAAAATTTGTCAATGCTGTCCATTCGTTTTTGCTCGGCAAATGCCAGCCTTTGGGACAAGCCTTCATTGCCGTGCTCCAGTCATAGAGCCGTCCGTATTTCTGGCAGTTGCTTTCCTGTTTGTCATAGCACTTTGAGCCACTTGCGTTGTAATTCAAATTCTCCGCCATCCAAGTTTGATTGCCTATTTTTACCATTTTGTATGTCTTGTTATCTCTAGAATCTTTAAAACTTGAAATAACAGGAGCAACAGAGACCTCAGGGGTTACGGAAACAGAAGATTTGGAGCTATTGCTTTTTACCGTATGCTCAACCTTTTCGTTAGGCTTTAATTTCACATCCACCTTTTCACGATTTTTGCCAAGTTCTATTTCAGCGCACAAAGGTACGGCATCACTGAAAGGCGTTTCTCCAACTTGCTTGCCGTTCACAAAAACAGGCTCAATAACGGGTTCACCGTTTTTCTCTGCGTTCAAAACCAAACCGCCCTTTTTCAACCTAATATGGCTCGCCGTATCAGCCATATTAAAAACCTCTCGCTCGTCTTTGTTTATCCCTGCATCAAAAATTAGAGCCTCATAGCACCTATGGCTTAGTTCAACCTTGTATTTTCCCGGTGAAAGCCTGTTTTCCAAAGAGGAAGCTGCCTTGCCGTTTATGGATAAACTCCATCCCTCATTTTTGCCTATTCCGTCCAAGAAAGCGGGCTTTATCTCCAAAACTCCGAAATTCGCTTTTAGCCTAATGCTTATGCTCTGGTTGTTCTGCTTTATGAAAATTGTGGTGTCTGCCCTTTCGTATTGGTCAAGTGCCGCAACTATGCGAACATTGCCCTCGCCAAGCACCAATTTGCAGGGTGTTTTAACGCAACGCGAATCGGGCACTCCGTTGAAGCTAACTATTGCTCCTTCTGGCTCTGTGACTATATTTGCCAAATAACTTTTTCCACCTTCAAACTCGTAACCGCCGCCTGCGGATTGCACACCGCTTATGCCGCCCGCGACAGAAGGAGCTTTTGAACCTGCTAAGGCATCTGGCATTTTGCCAAACATTGAGGGTGCTTTCTCGTTTATTACTGCTACCAAGCCGAGTACTTCTTTGGCATTGCCTGTGAAGGAACCGATTAAATTGCCTTTTGTATGGTACAATTCCATAGTGATGGACAAATTACCTCCCAAACGACCTAGCCTTGCCTGACCAATATAATCTGCGCTTATTAGCTTGCCCATGTCTAGCATACATTTGTTTTTGCACTCTTCTTTTCTCTCTGGACCCAGCATTTCTATTATGCTTTGCGAAGTCATAACAAAATATTTCTTTTGGGGCAACATTTTCTCAGCTATTTCACGCAGGCTAACGGTCAAGTAATTTAATTCCGTTGGATCAAGCTCCGGCTTGCTGTCATCTACCGTGTTCAATATCGCAACGCGCTCCTGCCCTTGCCCATAAGCGGCAAGGGCAAACAACAACAAAATGAAAAGAGGGGCACGAGACATCTGAGGAAAAGTATAAAATTAAAACTCAACCGCTCGCCAATTTACTCTGGGCATCTGCCAAGTGTAAAGCATCTATTATCTCCTGCAAATCGCCTGTTATTATGTTGTCCAAGTTATAAAGAGTTAAATTTATGCGGTGGTCGGTTACTCTGTTTTGGGGGAAATTGTATGTGCGAATTTTGTCGCTACGGTCTCCTGTGCCAACGAGGCTTTTTCTTTCGGCAGATTCTTTTTTTTGCTTTTCGGAAATGGCGTGGTCTAGCAGGCGGCTGCGCAAAAGTTCCATTGCTTTTGAGCGGTTTTGAATTTGGCTGCGTTCGGTTTGGCAAGATACAACCACACCGCTTGGAATATGGGTTATGCGAACTGCGGAATCGGTTTTGTTTATGTATTGACCACCTGCTCCGCTTGCTCTGTAAACGTCAACTTTTAAATCATCAGTCTTAACTTCAACATCAACTTCCTCGGCTTCGGGCATAACCGCTACCGTTGCCGCAGAGGTATGCACACGCCCTTGAGATTCGGTTTCTGGAACACGCTGAACCCGGTGAGCGCCGCTTTCAAATTTCAAAACTCCGTAGGCACCATCGCCAGTTATAAAAAGGCAAATTTCCTTGAAACCGCCAACCGTTCCCTCGCTAATATCGGTGACCTCTACTTTGAAACCTTTATTTTCCAAATACGTTCTATACATCTTAAACAAATCGCCAGCAAAAAGAGAAGATTCATCGCCGCCTGTGCCGGCTCTTATTTCCAAAATAGCATTGCGATTATCAAAGGGGTCTGGAGGAACTAGAAGAATTTGCAACCTATCTTCTATGCTTTCAATTTGCTTTTCCAAAGGACCTATTTCTGCCTTAGCCGCCTGTGCAAGTTCGGCATCGCCTCCACCAAGAGCAACCTTCCATTCCTTTAAATCGCCGCAAAGCCGCATATATTCGGAACCAACGGTATAGGTTTTTTCCAAAGCCTTAAAGCTCTTATGCAGCTTGGTGAATTTTTCTGGATTTGCAGCTACGTCTGGACGTGAAAGCTCCTGCTCAAGTTCCTCATAGCGTTCTAAAAATTTTTGGACTTTTTCTTGCATAGCTAAAATATTGCTTGCTTAAAATTGCAGCTTTGGGTAAATTATGGACTTTTTGTTGAGATAAGGTTTTAAGGTATTCCAAGACAAAAACACGCTTTGCTCGCCAACGGAATGTGGAGCAATTTTATAAGCAGGATACACAAATTCCATTCCAGAAGAACTTATTCTCATGTGTTCTGGCACAAAATCTTCTTCTTTTTGCGTATAGCTGTAATCCGCTAGTGATTGCAAATTCATCGCCAATAAAAATTCTCTTATTATCAGCTTTACTACGTTTTTTTCCCAACCCTTTATGAATAAAGTGGCAAGCTCTATTTCTTTTCCATTCACAAGCGAATAAACGCCCATGCTAAATTTGTTTTGCCCATGAGCAGCATCAACGTAATAAATGTATGCAGCGGTTGTGTATTGCACAATGCCTGGCAAGGGAAAAGATACCACATCGGACAATGTTTCCACTTCTTTGAATTGGCTTTTGTAATTATTAAGAATAGTTGCTGGTTCTTGGTAGCAAGGCACTTGTTCTGGGCAACTAGGTGCCGCTACCACAGGTTCCTTGCGAGCCCCTTTTTGCGGTTCTTTGTGGTTAGGTGCTTTTGCTGGTGGTTCTGGGCGGCTAGGCACAGGTGCCGGCGCTGGTACCTGTGCAGGCGCTGATTCCTGTTCAAAAAATTTCTCTCCAAATTTTTGCTTTATAAAGTTTTTTTGCAATTCCTTTAAAGCCACTGGGTTAGGCAAGGCAACCGGATAAGTGAAAAAAAACTTTCCAGCGGTATCTAAATAAACCGTGTTAAAAGAAATAATGCCTTGTGCGCTTGCAAGGCAAGCTAGAGCTAGCAGAAGCAGGGGTACTTTTTTCATTTAAGTTAATATAGAAAATTATTTTTTATATTACAACCCATGAAATACGGGCAGGTGGCAACCGAGAAATTGTACTTTTCGAGCAGCGAGGCAGCGGAGCAAATAGGCGTTCCTGTTGATATTTTGCATTCTTGGGAAAGAAAGTTCCATGAATTGAACCCTAAAAAAAACGCAAATGGCAAAAGAGTCTATAAGCAAAGCGATATTGAAATAGCAAAAGAAATCAAGGAAAAATTAGCCAATGAAGGTGAGTTAGTGGTTGATAAACCCACCAAACAGATAAAAACCGCCAAAAAAACTAGCAACCATAACAGCAATGATTTACTAAAAATCAGAAACAAATTGCAAAATGTTTTGGAAAACATAAAAAAGCAAAAATGGCATCACTAATCCGCAAAGCCTGCGAAATGCTGGAAAAACATGGCGAGCTTGTTCGCATAAAAGAGCCTGTGTCTCCTAACTTAGTTATGCCCTCAATGGCACTCAAAGCTTTTGCAAACAAAGAACCTGCTATTTTTTTTGAAAAAGTTGAAGGAAGTTCTTTTCCTGCTGTGTGCAATTTGTTTGGAAGCGAAAAAAGAGCGAGCCTGCTCCTCAAAGGCTTGCCTGAATTCAATTTGAAAAATGCAACAAGGCTTTTGCACTGCCTGTCCTGCCGTGCTTTAAGCAAACCTGTTATGCAACGAGAAATTTCCCTCTCCGATTTGCCGCAAATAAAATGCTGGTCTGGCGATGGAGGGGCTTTTTTAACTCTGCCTCAAGTTTTAACAATTGAGCCAGGCAAAAAATCTTGGCTACATTCAAATATGGGAATGTACAGGGTGCAAATAAGCGGCAATGAATATAAACAAAATGAGGAATGCGGCTTGCATTACCAAATTCACAGGGGCATTGGAATCCATCACCAAGAAGCCATTGCAAGGGGCGAAAAACTGAAAGTGAGCATTTTTATAGGTGGGCATCCGGGGCACGCGCTTGCTGCAATTATGCCGCTTCCAAACTCAATCCCAGAGCTTGCATTTGCGGGGATGTTTGCAAAGAGAGCTTTTAGATATGCCTGGCACAAAGACTGGTTTATCTCTGCCGAAGCCGATTTTTGCATTTTGGGAGAAGTGCAAAACGATTTAAAACCCGAAGGTCCCTTTGGAGACCACTTGGGTTATTATTCCAAGCAACACCCCTTTCCATACTTAAAAGTCCACAAGGTTTTTGCAAGAAAAGATGCAGTGTTTCCATTTACCGTTGTGGGTCGCCCTCCGCAAGAAGATACCATTTTTGGGAGTTTAATTCACAGAATAACCGCGCCTTTAATTTCCCGAATGCTTCCGGGTGTGCATGAGGTTAATGCGGTGGATGCTGCAGGTGTTCATCCTTTGCTTTTGGCACTTGGAAGCGAGCGATATTTGCCATACAATAAAAGAGAACCTCTTGAACTGCTAACTCAAAGCAATGCTATTTTAGGATTTGGGCAGTTGTCGCTCGCAAAATATTTGTTCATAGCGGCAAAAGAGGATAACCCAAATTTATCCGTTAAAAACGTTCCCGAATTTTTTGAGCATATCTTATGCAGAATAAATATTAAAAGAGATATTCACATCCATAAAAGCACAAGCACAGACACGCTTGATTACACGGGAGAGAGTTTGAATCACGGTTCAAAAGCGGTGTTTGCGGTAGCGGGAGAACCGTGCAGGGAATTGGGCTGTGCTTCGCCTATCAAAGGAATTTTTGTTGTTCAGGGAAGTAAAGAGGGAAACCAAATGGATGCAGAGAAATTCCCTCTTGTAGTTCTGTGCGATGATGCTGAATTCACAAACAAAAACTTGGAGAACTTGCTATGGACAGCCTTCACCCGCTCAAACCCCGCAAGCGATATTTCTTTTAATGAGAATAACCAAGTAGTCATAGATGCTCGCAAAAAACCACAACACTCGGAAACTCTTTGAGCTATTTTCTATCTTTTACAAAGAGAGTATGAAATTGTATCACGGTAGCAATCAAATTATAAATAGCCCCAATTTGAGCAAGGGTAGAAAGTTTTTGAAGGCTTTTGAATTATTTATTTCTATATAAAACGTTAGAACTTAATCAGCATTTACTATAGAAAAATTCATTTAGTAAATTAATTCATAAATTTATCAAATATTTTTTTCAATTCAATGTTTTTTGGATAGTTTTTTTCTTTTATTTTAGATTTAGCATTTTCTAAACGTTTTTCTATTACAGGATGCGTACTTAAAAATTCTAACTCAAATTTAGAATCTATGCCTTGCAAAATTTTCATAAGTTCCAACATTCCAGCTGGGTTTATATTGTTTTCTTCAAGTAAAATCATTCCTTGGTTATCAGCTTCTTGTTCCATATCTCTAGAATAAGATAAATCGCCTAATCTGCCTGAATTTTCTATAATTACCGCAGCTAAACCACTGATATCTGTTGTCAATACAGATATAAAACCATACCCTATGAAGCTTTTGCACAAAATTTGCATTGAATGTCTTTTGTTTACGTGAGATATCTCATGACTTAATAAAGCGGCTAAAACTTCGTAGTTATCTATTTTTTCCAATAGACCTGTAAAAACTATTATATTTCCATTTGGCAGAGCAAAAGCATTAATTGTATCGGATTTTATTACAATAAAGTTTAAATCAATTTTATTGTTCAAAATCATTTTCTTTCCAAACTCATTTAATAAAGATGTTTTTGCAGAATCTATCTTAATAGATTGAGCATATTTTCCCATAAATAAATTGCCTAGTTTTACATCTAAACTCACAGGAATTAAAGATACCGCTTTTTGAGTTATAATTGGCGTAATAAAAATATATGAAACTATAATTAAAGAAAAAATTATAAGAACTAACAACAAATATATTCTAAAATTCAATCCGAGCAATTTACGATAAATACTGTTTTTTGAATTAACTTCTATCTCGTTTATAAAACTTGATTCTTTAACAATTATATGGGCTTCTTCATTTTTGAATTTTATTTTACAAGTACCGTTAAAAGTTTCAAAATCTATTTCGGGCAAATTATAGATAACTATATTACCATCGGTTGCAGTAAAACTGAGTTTTTTTTCAACACTGTCTAAAATTAACTCTACGTCTTGCGAAACAGACGTTTTTCCATCAAAATAAATTGCTTGTGTTTTTATCATCATTATAAAATATCCAAATCAAAAAAATCCCCTGAATCATCAGTATTATAGGCATCCCCTGTAGCATTAGCGTAATTTTCTTCTGTTTGCGTTATATTATCCAAGTCAATATTCCCGTATAATTCCAGATTATCGGCAATAAAATACATGGAACGTACTTTTGCAATTGGGTACCCAAGCCCTAAGGTAAACAATAGAATAAGCCAATTGACAGAAATCAATTTAAAATACTTGCCTCCTGTTACACTTGTTTTTATATTTACAACATCTTCATTTCTGCCAAAAGAAATATTTTCATAAAAGAATTTAAATAACTTTTTTTTGAACCAAAAATAATAAATACCAAGAGTGAAAAAAGTCAAAATCCATCCTAGTATAACTATATCAGCATAGTCAGAACTATTCCCACTGAATCTCAATTTTATATTGCCAAATCTGGCATTTCTGTAAACGTATTTACGAACATTATTTGTAAACCAAGGGTAATATATTCCAAGGGTAATCAATGTAATTAGTGAATTTTCTAGAAGTAATAAAACTAGAGTTTTTTTCTTTCCTCTATAACCGAATCGTATGCCCCTATAAGAAGTTCTAGACATTCTATATTTTCTCGCTCCATGAATAAATAGTGCTAGTATTGGCATATAAGGAATTAATATTGCTAAATCCAAGAATCGTCCTAAAAATATATCTTGCTCAATATTTTCTGGAATAAAAACAACTATTATTTCTAGTGCTGAAAATGCAAGTAAAGATATAACTAAAAATCTCACCAGTCCAATAAACATTTGCTTGCC
>Ga0268262_10000677_pt1 | contig 44134 bp, 29 predicted proteins | sample TergutNc150P3_FD_190354 | JGI IMG/M metagenome (GOLD analysis project Ga0268262, IMG submission 190354) | Nasutitermes corniger P3 segment gut microbial community from laboratory colony in Florida, USA - Nc150 P3 (SPAdes) (version 2) | ecosystem: Host-associated > Arthropoda: Insects >...
ACAACCTGCCGTCCGATAGATACAGCGTTATGACTTCGGAAACCGTACAGTCTATGGGCGGGGCTGTCCTTGAAGAGTGCGCGGAAGAAAACTGCGTTATCGCTCTCGGTTCTAAGATTGGGGCAGAATACATAGTGCGCGGGACTATCAGCAAACTCCGCGCGCTGTTCACGCTGTCCGTGGAATTATACGAAACAGATAACGGAACGCTCTTAGCCTCGTCCGACCCCGTCCGCTCCGAACGCATTGACGAACTTGTGGATAAAGCCGCCGCCGCTTGCGCGAGCATGTACAAAAAGTTTGCGGAATCGCAACGCGTAAAACAGAAACCGCAAGCCGCCGCCGATACCGCCGTACAACAGCAGGAAAAGAAAGCCAAACCTAAGAAAGAGAAACCCGCGACCAAGCCGATAGAATTGCCGCCGATGAAATTGAGCGCGGGCGGCGGGGCGTTCTGCACTAACGACTTCGGCGGCGGGCTTAATTGGAGCGACGGCGTACAAGTTACAATGCCGTATATCGGCGGCGGAGCGTATCTCTTCTTTGACGCAACATACGCCGAGACGTTTGTCGCTTTCTCCGGCGGCGGCGGGAAGTGGGAAAGCGGCAACGTATTGGCGACAGATACTACCGTGTTGCCCGATATGTCGCGCATATCATTTAATATCGGCGTGTTAGCCAAATATCCGTTCACGGTCGGTAACATAAAACTCTTTCCGCTCTTGGGGATTGACTACGAAGCGTCGCTCTCCGCTGAACTAAATACTAACGGCTACAAATATCCGTTTGACGCAAGCGATTTAAACGCGCTGTGGTTCAAGTTCGGCGGCGGGATGGACGCCGCTTTTGGGGAAAAGATGTACATCCGCGCCGAATTGCTGTACGGACTTAGAGGGACTAACAAGTTTGAAGACGATGAAAAAGGCAGCGACAAACACGGCGCGGAAATCGGATCGGCGGGGGGAGTTACGGTGAGAGTCGGGGTGGGGATTAATCTTTAACCGAAAACAATGATAATAAAATATCCGTAAATATAAACGATACTAGGAGAACGTATGAAAAAATCCATTCTGAAAATGACGGGGCTTGTTGTAATCGCCATGATGTTCTGTATTCTGTATATTACTTGCAACGATAACGGGGCGAGTAGCGGAAAGCCGGATGATAGAGCGAAAGATTTTGTTAGGAAGTTTAATAGACCGACTACGGGTAGCGGGACTGATAGCGGTAACGGCGGAACGCCACCGATTTCTAAGATATATACCATAACGTTTGACGCCAATGGCGGGACGGTCTCACAGACAAGCGTCAAGACCGGTGCGGACGGCAAACTCACAAACCTACCGCCCACGCCTACAAGGGGCAATGATACATTTAAAGGATGGTTCACCGACATGACAGGTAACACAAAAGTAACAATAAGCACTGTATTCAATGGAGACACTACTATATACGCTCAGTGGACGGTTGTCTCCACGCCGCCTAACGGCAACGACACCGCGCAGGGCAAAGGAAAGGTGCTGTTCGATCCGACTACGGAAATATTCGGTAACGTGGGTGAATGGTTCAAAATAACAGTGAAAGTCATGGTCGGCGATACCATCAACACCACTATTGGGAGTCCCAAGGTTGTGGGAGTCTATTCCGATACTTACGGTTTGGTGTTTAGCGCGTCACAAGGCGGAGCGTCCGCTATGGAATTTCCGCTGAATAAGGGTGTCGCGACGTTTTGGATTAGCAGCATAGGCACTATGGATATTTCCGGCGCGTGTATTACCGCGGCGGTGTTGGTCGGCGCGGGCGGGAATGCGGTCAGCGACATCACACAAGGCAGTAGGTGCGATATCTACTTCACAAAACCGTCATCTTTCGACGATTGTGGCGATTGGGGCGGTTGGGGTGCTTGGCAAATAACTACAAAAGCAACCTGCGACGTGACGGGCTTAAAAACAAGAACATGTACAATAAAGAATAGCCAAACTGAAACGGAAGTGATACCAAAAGATACAGGAGCGGCTTGTACTCCATCATCGTCCATCGTTTACGGAGAACCACTTATCTATGGAGACCAAACATACATAACTGTAGTAATTGGCGGTAAGACTTGGATGGCTGAAAATCTGAACATAGAAACTGATAGTTCTTGGTGTTATGGTAATGCTGATTCTAATTGTGTTAAGTACGGTAGGTTGTACGTTTGGGGGACAGCAAAAAAGGCCTGTAGCGATATTGATGGGTGGCATTTGCCGTCTCGTGATGAGTGGTATACTTTGGTGTCGGCGGTTGGTATAGGTGGGTTGAAATCGACGAGCGGTTGGTACGGCGGTGGAAGTAATGAGTCTGGATTTTCTGCATTGCCCGGCGGCTACCGTACCACTCCTAGTCCCACAGGTTTCGCCAATTTTGTTGGCGTGGGCGATCAAGGCTATTGGTGGACGGCTACGGAGGCCTATAATAAATCCCCTGTCACTTATAACATCACCGATGGCATAGTAAAGGAGAATAACTTAAACAGTAGTATACTCGGGTACTCTGTGCGTTGCGTCAAGGATGAATGATTTGCCGTCCCCCCGCGTCCCCGCCGTTCTCGGTGGGGGGCGGGTCGGTCACCTCTGTAGTATTTCATCGACGGTGAGTCCTGTAAATTCTGCAATTTCATTCACATCCTTCCCTTTGGCTTTCATAGCGTCCGCGATTTCCACGGCCTTTTTGTGGGTCGCCTCGTCAATCATCTCGTCTCTCCATATTTCAAGAGCGTGTTTCATGGTTTTGCCTCCTCCTTTTAATATGTTTTTGAAATTTTTTTCGCTTTCAGGCGACATTTTGCCTTTGTATATGGAATATTTAAGCCATCTAAGCAAGGCGAGCGCGTCGTCTGCGGGCATATCGGGGGCGAACTTCTCCAAGAGTCCCGCGACTTCTTCCTCCGACACCCTGTTTTCAGGGTTTTCGAGTCGCCGCTTGTCCAATAAAAATACTATATCGAGTATCTTCTTTGTTAATAACATCGCGGCCTCATCCGTCCGCTTCAAGTCAAACAATAGATAATGAAAGTCTATTATGCAGTCGCCGAAGACTTCATAGTTTTCCGTATACTCCTTATACGTCCTGACCGCCGTCCAGTTGTCGCCGCCGTTGTATAGGACTATCGGCACAATGGCGGGGAGTCGGAAGTCTTTGCGCTCCCGCGAGTTTTTTTCTATGTTTTTGAATAGGTCGTTCAGCAGTTCCACCATGTATCTCAGAAGTCTGAACGGCATTGTATGGTCAACTTGCGATTGCAATTCGACCAATACGTAAAAGTATACGTCCGAGCCTTTTATCTTCAGTTTGTATATCAGGTCGGAATCTATTTCGCTAAACTCAGGTGTTACAAAACTTTTGGGTACTGTCTCTAAATCGGCGGCGGAGATGTCGGCGGTCCACGGCGCGGCGATGTACTTCTTAAGGAAGTGCAGGAAGTTGGCTACGTTGGAGAGCATGTATTTGTAGCCCTCGTCGTGCTTTGGGTTCTGCCCCCCTGCGTCTTGGTTTTCTGCGTCGTCTGTCGCGGCCATTCGGCTACGTCTCCGGTGTTCGGCTTGGCGCGGGATTGCGCCTGTCATTATTAATATATATTACGGGCGGGGCGGCGGCAAGTTTTTTCGCCGGACGACGCGTCCGCCCGCCCGTCTTCCCGCGTTCACGCCGGTCTCGGCGGGTCGGCGGGGACGGTCTGCGCGTGTGTCGTGTGTGGTCGCGGTCAAAGCCACCCATGAAAACCGATTAGATTCAAGTTCGTAGTCGTTCGGCGTAGACTCCGCTTTTTGGGCGTAGCAGGCTGAAAAATACCCCGGAAAGCGGTTTCGCGCCGGTTCCGGCCCCCGGGTTTTAAAAAGATTTTAAAGATTTTGACTTTAAAGCCTTTGACTTTCGTATTAGGAATGATGTATATTATAATGTACACCTATTAAAAAACGGGTGGAACAATGGAAAACCAGAAAGGTTTTTACACGATGGCTGAAAAGGTCAGAATGGCGAACGGCCTACTTGAGGTGCCCTACAACCCTATCGTCCCGTTCATAGAGGGCGACGGTACGGGGCCGGATATTTGGCGGTCGGCGCGGCACGTGCTCGATTCGGCCGTGGAAAAGGCCTACGGCGGGGAGAGGCGTATCGAGTGGAAAGAGGTTTTGGCGGGCGAAAAGGCGTTCAAGACCGTCGGAAGCTGGCTTCCTGACGAGACGGTCGAGGTCTTCAGGGAGTGCCTTTTGGGGCTTAAGGGGCCGCTCACCACGCCGGTCGGCGGCGGGATCCGCTCCTTGAACGTGGCTCTGCGCCAGATTCTCGACCTCTACGTCTGTCTGCGCCCCGTGCGCTACTTCCCCGGCGTCCCCTCGCCGGTCAAGCATCCTGAGAGGTGCGACATGGTCATTTTCCGGGAGAACACCGAGGACGTCTACTCCGGCAAGGAGCTGGAGATGGGTTCCGAGGACGCCAAAAAACTGCTTTGGTTTCTCAACGAAGAGTTCCATTGGGATATACGTAAGGACTCCGGTTTGGGGATAAAGCCTATCTCCAAGAGCGGGTCGGAGCGGCTCATCAGGGCGGCGCTGGATTACGCTATTCAGAACAAGCGCAAGAGCGTTACGTTGGTGCATAAAGGCAACATCCAAAAGTATACGGAGGGCGCGTTCAGGGCCTGGGGGTACGAGCTGGTCAAGAGCGAGTACGCCGGCAGGGCGGTCGGCTGGGACGATTGCGGCGGGAAGCCGGAGGCGGGGCAGGTCTTGGTGAAGGACGCTATCGCCGACATATTCTTCCAGCAGTCTCTGACGCGGGCGGACGAGTTCGACGTGGTGGCCACTATGAACCTCAACGGCGACTACATCAGCGACGCTTTGGCGGCCCAGGTGGGCGGGATAGGGATCGCGCCGGGGGCGAACATCAACTACCTGACCGGGCACGCGATATTCGAGGCCACGCACGGGACGGCGCCCAAGTACGCCGGGCAGGACAAGGTCAACCCCTCTTCGGTGATACTCTCCGGGGAGATGATGTTGCGGTACATGTGCTGGAACGAGGCGGCGGATTTGGTCATAAAGGGCGTGGAGGGGGCTATAGCCAAGAAGACCGTCACCTACGACTTCGCGAGGCTTATGGACGGCGCGGAGTGCGTCTCTTGTTCGCAGTTCGGGAAAGAAGTTGTCAATAACATGTGACGGGGAAGGGTAAATTATGTTGTTGATTTACGGCGGCGTGGCGGCGCTTGTTATCCTTGTCCTTATCGTGCTGAAGATGAGTTTGGATCCGAAGGCGTCCGATGCCGACGGTACGGGCAAGTCTAAGGTTATTCACGTGAGCGGCGTGTACTCCGTTCTTCGCAAAAGCCCTCGGAACGATTTGGCGGAACTGCGCCCCGCCGAGGAGGAGATTAAGAAGTATTTGGCCGGGGTGAGCGAGGACGTGAACGGAACGCCGCTTGAAGCGTCCGACCGGACGGCTCTTCTCAGGCATTGGAAGGCGCAGACGGAGATGAATCTGCTCGGCATTGAGGCGGGCGACAAAAGCGGGGTTGCGTTTTATTACTACGATTATTTGAAAGAGTGTCCGGTGTGCGGGGAGTTCATAGTCAAGGGGAATTTCGTCACCCGCGAGGAGATATACAAGTATCCGCAGTTGGTTCCGCCGTTCCATCTTGGGTGCGCCTGCGTGCTGGCCGCCCACCACGGTTCGGAAAAAACGTTGCGGGAGACGGCGATAGCGGGCATGGCGCCGTTTTTTGAAGGGGATGCGCCGCCTCCCCTCCCGGAGTGGAAGGCGGTCTTATCACTATCCGCAGCAGCGGGGGTAAAAAAGTGAAAATTCGCAAGTCGGGGCCGCGTTGCGCGCCTATGTGGATTGCGCCTGTCGTTCTGTCGTGCTTGTTTGCGGCCGGAGAGGCGTACGCCGCCGGCCAGTCGGCCGTGGTCACGCTCGGTTTCCCCGTCGGCGCGCGTCCCACGGCTATGGGCGAGGCGTTCACCGGATTGGCCAACGACGCCAACGCGATCTACTACAACCCCGCCGGCCTCGGCCAGTCGCCGCTCACGATCTCGTGGAAGACGTATTTAGCCGACAGCGCGTTCACGGCGGTCGCCGCCCGGACGTCGGCGGCGTTCGGATCCCGCGAATACGTATGGGCCGGATCGCGCGGCGGGCTTATGCGCTTCAACGGGAAGATATGGGAGAAGGGCGAAACGTACGTCGTCGAGGAGGGCGAGTCGCTGCGCTCGGTCGCGCTGAAGCAGTTTGACGTCGACCGCAAAGAGATAACGGACAACGCGGTGTGGGAGATCAGGCGGGAGAACAAACTTGGGATGAAGCGTTACGAGAAATTGGTGACGCTGCTTACGCCGTACGCGGCGGCGTTTAAGAGAGATTTAGAGGAGACGGCGTCCGTACCGCCGGAACCCGTATCCGTTCCTGCGCCTGAATCGTCGGAACGCGTTTCCGCCTCCGAACCGGAATCTGCGGAATCCGCAGCCGATACTGCGGCGGAATCCGCGCCCGGCGCCGTTGCCGAACAACCTGAGCCTGAACCGGCATCCGAACCGTCGAAATTGTCTAAGCCTAAAGAATCGTTTACTGAATTTGACCCGCGCGAATATGCCAAAATGCTGATATTGCTGCCGCCCGACGAGAGCGTGAGCAGCCATATCGCGGATAACCTGCTTCCTAAATCCATGGACGGGCCGGCGAGGAAGGATTTGGCGGACAAGATAACGGAGATATTGGGGAGCGACGATCGCGGCGTCGCCGACATCGCCGAGCTGCTTGTGCCCTTTTCTGTGGCGGTGCGCGACACCGTGACCGTCATGGCGCTCGACGCCTCCGAGCGGCTTTGGGTGGGCACCGTGTCCGGTCTGTGGCGCAACGGCAACGGCAGGTGGCGGCGTTACACCGCCGCGGCCGATGACGAGGACGGCGTTCTTCCGTCCGAAAGAATCACGGCTGTTGCCGTTTCCAAAAGCGGAAGCGTGGCGGTAGGCACGGACAACGGCTTGGCGGTTATGAAGGATTCGGAGTGGCGCCGGCTGACGGTCGGCGACGGACTGCCGGACGCTTACGTTACGTCGCTGGCGTTTGTCGGAGAGAGGCTCTACATCGGTACGGACAAGGGGCTTGCCGTAACGTCGGACGACAACCGAGTGACGGTTTTCGATACGTCGTCGGGCCTGCTCTCTCTCGGAGTCACGGCGCTCTTCGCCGACTCGAAGGGGCGTCTGTGGATAGGCGGCGGCAACGGGATAACGATATATACGCCGAGCGTCAGGACGTGGACGCGCTACAAGTTCCCCGGGTCGAAGGTCTATTCTTTCGCGGAGCAGAGCGGCGGCGTCGTTTGGATAGGCACGAACAAGGGCGTGATCACCTACAAGGCCGGCAAGACGGTAACCGGTAAGGACGGCAGGCAGGCGAGCGTTCCGGAGTGGAAGACCTATCATTCCAAGAACGCCCTTAAAAACGACAACATAAACGCCATAGCCGCATGCGGCAAGGATATGTGGGTGGCGACGGACGGGGCGATGCATCAATACGCGCACGCAGAGAGGCAGGTGATGCTCTTTTACGAGCAGATACTGCCGGCGTTCATGATGACCGACCTGTGGCACGGCTTTCCGGCGGTGGTGATCCCGACGGAGGATTGGGGGACGCTTGCGTTCTCGGTAAACTACATCAACATGGGCGAAAACGAGCTGTACGACGACGATAATACGGACGTCTACGGGACGTCGAGGTCGTGGGAGGGCGTGTTCGGCCTCTCATACGGTTTTCCGGTGAAGGAGGATTTGTCGCTGGGTTTGAGCGCCAAGTACGTTTACAGCGTGTTGGATTCGAAGTCGGGCGGCACCGGACAGACTTTCGCGATAGACGCCGCAGTCCTCAAGAGGAATTTTTTGGTTGACAAATTGGATATCGGGTTTATGCTCCAGAACATGGGGCCGAGCATCTACTACATGACGCCGGAAACGGCCGATCCGGTGCCGTTTTCCCTGAGGCTCGGATTTGCTTACCGTCCGATCCGAACCCCTTTCCACGAATTGACGCTTGTCTTCGACGCCTATCGGGAGGTGGTGAGGACTTACGACGATAATAGGCCGCCCGACCCGTTTTGGGTGGCGCTTTGGACCGGCATGCTGCACAACGAGGAGACGACTTTTGCGGAGGAGATGCAGGAGATAAACGTCAGCCTCGGCATGGAGTACCTCTACGCCGATTTTATGGCGCTGCGTCTCGGGTTCTTGGGCGACTACGCCGGCAATCGTTTTGAGCTGTCTATGGGGATCGGCGTCAAGTACGCGAACATGAACTTCGATTTCTCTTACATATACTCGCCGGACGGGTTCATGAGGGGATTATTCGGTTCGGACGGGGCGACCGGGGTGCGTGACGGGCAGTGGAGGCTTTCGTTCCTATTCGGGCTGTAGGCGGGTGTTTTTAATGATAAAGAAAATATGCTACCTGTTGATAATGGCTATGATCTCCGCGCCGGCGCTCGCCGTTGCGCAGGGAGGCGGGCAGGCCGCCGCTCCCGCGTCGCGCAGTCTATTGCTCAAAAGCGCGTCGCAAAGGGATATTGTTGAGACGGCGCGGAATCACCAATGGTCGATCGATTTTGCCAAAAGCGGCGTTGATACCCTTTTAATTATAGCCATACGGGTGGAGTTTGAGCAAGACGCGTCCGAGCTGACGACCGGAGACGGGCGCTTCGGTCTCAAGGGCGACACTAAGGAACTCAGGTTTTACAAAGCGGACACCGTTTACAAGTACGACGGGTTGCCGCACGACTCCCTATACTTTTATCGTCAGCTTACCGCGCTGAAGAATTACTACGCCAAGGTTTCAAGCGGCAAGCTCGCGCTTGACTTTTCGATATATCCGTTCGGCGGCGGCGATGTCGGCTATAAAGTCGCCCATCCGATGACCTACTACTCGCCGGGGTGGAAGCGTAAGCAGGAGTCGGTTGACGCGTATTGGGATAGGAAGACGCGCGGCCTTATTACGTTTGTCAGGGACGCCGTGGTTGCGGCGGATAAGGTCGGCGACGCCTCGCCTTTCAGACGCTTGCATAGAGACGGCGCCGGGATACTGCGCGATACCCTCGGCCGCAAAGCGGCGATCCTCATACTTCACGCCGGCGCGTCATATATGACCGACGGCGGCTTGACCGGAGAGGCCGACTCGCCTTCGGATATGATAGACGCCTTCATCAATCGCGACTACTTCAAATACTACAAAGACACGCTGAAACTTGACAGCGCGGGAATCGCCGTTACAGGCGCGGGGGGAAAAGAACTGACGATAGACGAGATTATGATGTGCGCCGAGACCGCGAATCAGGACGGGCTAAACTGGGGCATACAGGGCATACTTGTCAACCAGCTGGCGAGGCAGTTGGGAATACCCGACTTGTTTTCTACGGCGAGCGGCGTGTCGGCGGTCGGCGCTTTTTGCATAATGGACTTCGCGGGGTACTCGGCCGGGCAGGGTTTTATACCGCCCTATCCGAGCGCGTGGGTGCGGGCCTTTATGGGATGGGACAAACCGTATACCGTCGGCGCCGGCAAAGAGTACGGCGTAAAGGCGCTGACGTCTGTTATTGATAGAGACGATACGCGGCGGGCGCTTGGGAACGATACCGCGATACTGCTGATACCGCTGAATAACAACGAATATTACTTAGTTGAGAACCGGCAGAGGAATTTGTCCGGCGACCGATCGGTTTTCAGATATGATAACGGGTCGATAATAAACGCCTATCCTTTTAACGTAAACATCGGCGCGAACATAAAGGATTCGGCCGGCGGCGTGATTCTCAAGACGAAAAACAACGACGTCAGCTTGCCGGCGTCCGGCGTGTTGGTTTGGCATGTGGACGAAAGGGTGATAAGGCGGAAACTGGCGTATAACATCGTCAACGCCGATTCCTCCTACCGAGGGGTGAGGCTCGTAGAGGCGGACGGGATCAACGATCTAGGAGTGACTTTCACGGACGCTTTCTACCAAGCCGCTTTCGACTACGGCGGGGCGGAAGACGTTTTTCCGCACACGAGCATACGTTACAATAAATCTAAAAAGAGCGTGAACGGCGGCGCCGATACGACGATATGGGGTTTCGGACCGTATTCCCGCCCGTCAAGCAGGTCGAACGACGGAGGGCATACGTATTTAAGCGTTGATTTCAGATATAAGAGCGTGTCGCCGCTGACGGAGAAGTCGATAAATTTTCAGAACGACACCGTAATCAACTATTCCGACAGTTTATTTATCGTCGGCGTGGAATACGACTATTTAACGCCCGGCTGGCCGCGCCGCGCCGCGCCGGAGGCCTCGTTTTTCGATCCGTTGATAACGGATATCGCGTCGCCGTCGTCCGGCGGCGGGAAAGATACCGTCTTGGCGCTTTTGAGCGGGTCGGGTCGGCTTTATCTGTACCCGGCGAATGATACGGCCGGCCGGAAACCGTACGGGGATAATACCGTGACGGTAAGTTTAAATGATTATCACGGAAATCCGGTTAATTCCGATATCGCCGCGACATATTTTGACAGCATACCCGGCGCGTTCGTCTTTCCGACGGCGATAGGCGGAAAGATATACGTTCCGTCGTCCGCGTCGACGGCGGAGTCATCGTCGCCGAAGTTTGCGAAGCGGTCGAAAGCGCCGTCTTCGCGGTTATCTAAAAAATCTCAAGTCGACGGCGCCATATATGTCTACAGTTCTGTCGATATAAACGATAGAACTGTAATTCCGCTCCCCGCCGCGCCGTCGAGCTATGTTTGCGGGATAGACGATAAGTCGTGGGCGGTCGGGTTGGCGGACGGGAGAATAATCGTAGGCGCCGCCGCATCCGTTACCGATACGATATCGCTGTCCTCCGTCAAGTCGCCCGTATGCGCCGTAGCCGCGCTGAAAGACAGTATCGGAGGGTTTGCCGCAGTGCAGGACGGCGGCCGTCTGTTCATCGTCAAGTCGAACCGCGACACGCTTGCGTCAACAAAAATCACAAAAGGCATTCCCCCGTTCGCCGTTGTTACCGGCGATTTGGATAACGACGGCAAATCGGAGATTATCGTTTCCGACAGCCGGCAGGGCGTATGGGTTTACACGAGGGAATTGAAATTGGCGCAAGGGTGGAGGGAAGACCCCAACGATTGGGCGAACGCGTACTACGTCGATCCGAAAAAACGTCCCGGCGTAGACCGCGGCCGCTATCCGAAGAACGCTTCCGCGCCCGCTCTCGTCGATTTAAACCGCAACGGCAATTTGGATATAATAGTAAGCGGCATAAACGGCATATACGCGCTTAACCGCAAAGGGGCGCTTTTGAGCGGGTGGCCGGCCTATTTAGACAACAGATATTGGTATCAACGGGGCAGCGTCACAACGTCGCCGATCGCCGTATCGTCAAATAATAACGAACCCATAGTTCTCTTTTCGTCGCCGACAGGGGAGAGGGCCACCTTCTCGGTCGCCAAAGTTATCAACGCGTATCCGGAGAGAGGCGTGGTGATTTTCAGGCGCGACGACGGGAAGTTGGACAGTCTGTGGGATATGTCGGCGGCCTCCATAGACACCGTCCTGACCATAGGCGACTCGCTGGTCTACCCGTACACATTGCCGGGCGGTTTTGTAGACGCTCTGACAAGCGGAGCCTCCCGTCCGTTAGAGAAAAAAATCGGATCGTGGCCTGTCCCGCAGTCCCGCTGGCCGCTGTCGGTCGGCTCTTCCGCCGCAACCTCGCCGCTCGTTTACCGTTCCTCGAAAAATGCCCGTCCCGCGCTGTTCGCCGTTTCAAGCGACGGCATGGTTTACAGATGGGGATTGTCGAACGATATACGGATAGACTCCCTGTATTGGCCGCAAAACGGCTTCAACGCCGCGCGCGGCTTCGCTTACGGCGGCCCGTCCGCGTCCGATATCGTTAAAGAGTACAATGAACCTATAACGTTTTGGAACTATCCGAATCCTACATCAAAAGATGAGGCGTACACGACGTTCAAGTATCAATTCAACAGCAACGCGAAAAACGTGAGATTGGATATTCATACCATAACCGGATACAAGATGGACTCGTTTAAGAATTTGAGCGGAGATTTCCCCGGATGGAATGAGTTCAGGGTGAACCTGAGAAAGTACGGTCCCGGTATCTACAGATGCCGGATGGAAGCGGAGGTCAACGGGAAGAAGCATTCCACGTTTTGGAAGATGGCGGTAGTCAAATAATCACCAAGAAAACGGACTGTCACCGATGAAAAAATTATCGATCAAGAGCTTGCTTCTGTTAACGCTCTGTACCGCCGTTGTCAATATCGCGTTTACGTCCGCGTACGCCGGGCAAAAAAAATACAACGCTTACGGCCAAAAGCACTATACTATCGAGTCGGCGCACTTCCGCATACACTATCACCGAGGGCTTGACCATCTCGTCCCCCGCGTGGTCAATAGGCTCGAGATGCTGCGCCAAATATACGCCGAGACCTATAACATATCTCTGCCCGGCAAGACCGACGTAGTTCTCTACGAGAGCGAAATTCCAGACGCTTTCGCCTACTCCAATTTCAACTTCTTGTACGTGGGAGTCCACGACTACGAGTTTAATTTGCGCGGCAACTCCGATTGGTTCGACGACGTGCTCACGCACGAGTACGCCCACGTAGTTTCGATATGGACGGGGCTGAAGTTTCCGCCGGTCATATCCGAAATCCAAGCCGGTTACTTCACGCATCCCAATTCGGCGTCGCGCTTTGAGGGGCTTCACGTCTTGCCGTCGGAGACTATGCCGGTGTGGTTTTTGGAGGGCATAGCGCAGTACGAGAGCGGCCGCCGGGGGGCCGACAGCTGGGATTCGCACCGCGACATGATTTTGCGCACGCTTACGTTGAGCGGCAAAACGCTCTCGTGGGCCCACATGCAGGTGTTTGCCGGCAAGGGCGACGACTTTGAGAAGAGCTACAACCACGGTTTCTCGCTTATAACCTACATCGCCGACACTTACGGTTACGAGAAGATCGTCTCTATACTGCGCGAAAACGCGCGGGTGGGCAGACTCTCCTTTGACGGGTCTGTCAAGGCCGTTTTGGGAATATCGGCTAAACAGCTGTACAACGATTGGCAAGACCAGCTCGCCCGCAGATACAACGCGCAGATCAAGGCTGTGGGGAAGCAGGTATACGGGCGGAAAATCAACAAAGACGGGTTCGACAACGGTCACCCCAAATTTTCGCCGGACGGGAAGAAGATTTACTTCTTGTCAAACGGCGAAAACGATTACGCTTTTCTCGACCTGTATTCGTACAACCTCTCCGATACGGTCGCGGAGAAGAAAAAAATACGCTATGAGATGCCCGTAAGCAGCGATTACGACATACACAACGAGTCGGGGAGGATAGCCTTCGTGTCGCCTCGGTCGCGTAAATCGTTTCAGGAGCCCAAGATGGGCGGGCAGAGGACGTTCGACTTGTTTGTCGACGAACTGCCGCCGGAGAAGCCTAAGTTTTTCGGAAAGAATATGGAGAAGCAGGTGACGGCGGGGAAGAGCGTTTTTACGGCGTCGTTCTCGCCTAAGGGCGATAGGCTCGCTTGCGCCGTGCGGAAGTTCGACCGCTTCTTTATCGCGATAACCGATACCTCCGGTTCCGAGCTGCATGTCGTGTATCCTGACCCGCGCGTCAACTTCGCGAGCGAGTTTTTCAGGAGCTTCGAACTGCCCAAGAGCTCGGATACGTTGGGTTTCAATTCGATTTTTTCGCTCGCCTGGTCGCCCAACGGCAAGGATATCGCCGTCGATTACATAGACGGCGGCAAGAGAAAGATAGGCATATACGATACGCTGCAGAGAACTTTTTCCGTGTTCGGCGACGGCTTGGAGTACGACAGGCGCAATCCGTCGTTCGACAAAGACGGTTCCGCGCTTTATTTTTCCTCAGACGAAACGGGAATATTCAACATCTACCGTTATACGTTTAAATCCGGGAAATTGGAGCGGCTGACCAATGTTTCCGGCGGCGCGTTTCATCCGGCGGTCTCGCGTGACGGTAAAAAACTTGTTTATTCGGGTTATGACAGAAACGGATACGGCATATATCTCATCGACACGCTGAAGACGCTGCAAACGTCCACGGCGGCGGCCGCCGACGCTATAACCGAGCGTGTTGCGAACCCGCCGCAGCGTTACTCCACGCCGCTCTCGAACCGTCAGAAATACTCGCGGACGCCTCGGCAGACCCTCATCATCCCCACGCTTCTGGCAGAGCAGCTTGTTACCGCCGACAACGATGAGTTCAGGGGCGTCACGCACGTTAAAGGCGGAGCCGTGGCGAACTTCTTAGACCCGCTCGCCTGGAGCGACGTGGGGAACGAGTTCGGCGCGTTTTTATTAGTTGACTTGGAGAGAATTTTCGAATTCATAGATTTCGACAAAGGCCTCGTCAGCCCTCGCGCCAGTTACGACGCCGGGGTTTTCGGAACGTCTAAGGCTTTTCCGGTAACTGTGGAAGGCGAGGCGACGGTGCGCGGCATTGCCGGAGAAGACTGGTTCAATCAGGATGACGGGGATGGATACACAACAATGGTGCTGCCGTATAAGATTCAACTGACAAACGTGTTGCTCGGCGCGTCGCATCCTATCGTTGACGGGCTCTACGGTCACCTATTTCTCGGTCTTGACCGCTACGATGTCGCGCTTGATTTGACGGAGGCGTACAATGAGGGCGTATTTAACTACAATTTGAGCAAAGGGTACAGGCTTGGCGCGATGACGTGGTTCAGCGTTCGGGCCAAAAACTCCCGCTCCGGCATATCGCCCACCGGTATCGCCGGAAAGCTGCAGTACAGTCTTTGGAACCAGAATTCGCTCAAAGAAGAGAACAGCTTCGCGGTGGAATCGAATAATACGCTCAAGGAGCGATACGACGATTATTGGTTCCACATGATAGACGGGCGCCTATTGCTCGGCATGAATTCTCCAATATATTCAAAGCACGATCTGCACATATCGCTCGCGGGTTCGTTCTTGAAAATGATAAGCGGTAACGATATCCCCTCCTTTTACTTACCGACGGCGCAGGTTCCCGGGTACGCGTACTTTTACAAGGATGAGAAAACGAAAGATGAATACGGCGATACCACGAAGATAAGGTACGACACGGTGCTTATTACCGGAAAGGCGGTGCTGTCGGGACAATTCTCGTACAGGTTTCCGCTGTGGCCGGGACGCATAGATAAGAAGTTGGGCTTTTTATACTTCGATATGCTATACGGCGCGTTGAATTTCTCCGCCGGCGCCGGCTTTGACGATCCAAGCGAGATATGGAATAGATATAGGAAGGATTGGTTTTTTTCTTACGGCGCCGAGACGCGGCTGGAGGCGCTTTCGTTCAACAACTATCCGTTGTGCGTGAGCTTTAGGTGGGACTACGGAATGGACAAGGCGGTTGCGGAAAAGTTTGTCGACAATAGGAAAGTAACGCTCGGCGGACACAGATTCGCGTTAAGCGTAGGGTTCGATTTTGACGGGTGGGGTATGGTGCAGGCGGTCGACTATTTCAGCCCGGCGAGGATGAGAACCTCGCCGACGCTGCGGCTGGGCGGGCTGCGTTGAAGCGGGCGGCTCTTGCCCGTCGCCGCATATATGATGCGCGAGCGCCCTTGCCACGAATTCCGCGAGTTTCACCGGGACTGCGTTGCCTATCATCTGCTCCATATCGGTTTTGCTTCCGCGCCATTTGAAATCGGGGGGGAATGTTTGAATCAACGCTCTTTCGAGCGTTGTTAAGACACGGACGGATCCGTCTAATTTTTTTGCGTCGTTCGGGTGCCCCGCGTAACCGGGCGGAATGGGGCGGTTTACCCCTCTGACGGTGGGCGAGGGCTCGTCTATGGCGAAAATCGCTCGACGGCAGTAATTGCGGGGGTGTCTGTAATAATACTCGAAATCAAGCGTTTTCCCGAAATAGCCCCTTAAAGTCAATTCTTCTTTGCTTTGGCTCCGTTCTATGTACTCTTTCAAATAACCGTCTTCCGCGTCTTTCGAGCCTATGCAAAAAAAGCGTTTGCGCCGTTGCGGAACCCCGCAATAGCTCGCGTAAAGGACTTCCTCCGTCAGCCCGTATCCGGCGGCGGTAAGGACGCCTCTTGCGACGGCGTATGTCGCGCTTGCCTGGGCGCGGTCTACGTTCTCCATCACAAACCATCGGGGAGCGACGGCCTTAACTATTTGCGCGAACGATTCCGTTAAAGCCGCCCGTTTATTTTCTACCCGCTTTCCGGCGTGTGAAAAGTCTTGGCAAGGCGGCCCGCCGATTATTATATCGGGTTTTAGCGCGCGTATCTTCTTTACGGCGCTTTTAACGTCGGACAGATCGTCCCGGAAGATGGGGTGGTCAAAATTATCTTCGTAACAGTCGGCCGCTTTATCCCAGAACTCAAACGCGCCGACGATTTCGAAGCCGGCGTTCTGAAATCCCAGCGACAGCCCGCCGCAGCCCGCAAATAAGTCGACGACCCTTTTCATAGTTTTTCCTTGATAATTCGCGGTTAATATATTATATTATCTTAAATATAATATATTTTCGAGTCGGCGTCAATAGTTTGGCGTCAACTTTTTCGACAATAAAACGGCCGGGACGGAAAGGGGCGGCGGCGAAAATGGCAAGGGCGAAAAAGGGCGGGCAGGGCGCGTCTTCGGGGTTGTTCGGAATAAAAAAATCCAGCCGTACGACGGAAATGCACTGGGGTAAAAACTGTTTCAATTCCAGCTTTCCGACGGCCGTGGCCTGTTATATGATGGCTAACGGCATACCGGCCGTATACAATACTTTGCAAACGGTCGACGGCGAACTGCGCGTCGTGCCGTCCGAAATCTTCTTAAACGACGTTTTTAACTGCGGGACGCTCTCCTTCGATGAGCTGGACTTTCGCTTTGAATCCAAGTTCGAACCGTACCAAAAGTATTCGTTTGATACGATAGACGGCATTGACCTTGTTGTTAAAGAGGCAAACGGAACGTTTCTTTCGCCTCTTGAAGTGAAACTGACCGTTTTGCCCGACAGCGCCACCTGCAAAAAAAATGAAAACGAATGGGGGTGCGAGATGGTGGTTCGTTCCGCGACTACGTCTTATTGCGCTTTGGGTATGTTCGACTCCGTTAGCGATAACCCCGCCGCCGTTCGCGGCATCTTTGAAGACGCGTGCGCCGGCATAGGTTCTTGGAATACCGATTATGAAATGGGCCATAAAACGGCGGCGCTGTCGAAATGCGTCAATGAATTTCAACTGCGGCATTTGAATAAACAGAAACCGCTTATAATGCAGACGGTGTGGAAAACGCAAGGACAGTCGCCGATTTTGGCTGAAAACGCCTTTGATATAGTCGTTTGGAGCGATTACGCGTTTTCACGGCTGTTCGTTGATAACGCTTTTTGCGAAGGAGACGCGATGAGCAGACCCATGAGGGCTTCCGCAAGACTCGCAAGATGCCTCTGGGAGCTGAGCAAATCAGGCAAAATCCGGCTTACCGAAATTTACCGTCAGATGGCGTTCGGCAACCAAACGGATAAAGAATTTTCTATAAACGGGCAGAATTGGCGTAATTACATATCGTCCGATAGAATTACGAGACCTATCCTTTCGAAAGATATTATTGACGACATAATTGAACCCGGTTACATAAACAAACTGCATCCGGAACGCCGTTTTGACCAGACGCTTTATTTCACGGTGAAAAAGAACACGCAATAGCGCTGTGCGTTGTTCGCGTATAGCTTTATGAGGAGACGTTGGATTGATGCTCGACTATCCGTTCGGCAGATTGGAATTGCTGGTAGGCGCGGATTGCCTGCATGCGCTAAACGCGGCTAACGTCGCGTTGTTCGGCGTTGGCGGCGTGGGCAGCTGGTGCGCAGAAGGGTTGGCGCGGTCGGGGATAGGGAAGCTGACGATAGTCGATTCGGACGTCGTCAACCCGTCCAACATCAACAGACAGCTTCCCGCGACGCCGGCTACGGTGGGGAGGTCCAAGGTGGAGGTTTTGGGCGAACGTTTGCGGGAGATAAACCCTAACGCCGAGATCACGGCGTTGCAGAGGGTTTACAGCTGGGAGGTTCGGGACGAGTTTGATTTGGGCGGGTACGATTATGTCATAGACGCCATAGACAGTTTGTCAAGCAAGGTAGAGTTGATAATCAACGCTTGTAAAGCCGGGGCTACGCTTTTTTCGGCCCTCGGCGCGGCTTGCAAGGTGGACGCTACGCGGGTGCGGGTCAGCTCTATTTGGAAGTCGGACAGGTGCAAGTTGGGGCGGTTCGTTCGCAAACGGTTAAGGAAGCGCGGGTTTAACGGGGATTTTCTCTGCGTCTGGAGCGATGAAGGAGCTTTTGTTAATGACGGCCGTATCGATGCCGGGAATGAACCTGTCGATACGGATTGCGACGATAACGCCGTTGACGGCGTTGATACGGCAGCGGACGCGCCGACCAACAAGACTGTAAACGGCTCTTTGGTATGCGTGACGGGCGTATTCGGATTTGTATTGTCCGGGCTTGTCGTTAATGATATAATCAATAAAACGAAGTCAATCAATACAAAGCAACGTATATCAATACAATAATCCATAAAAAGGTATCAACACATTATGGCCGGCATAAAAATCAAAAATCTGACGTTGGGGACAACACCGCGCGTAGCGGGCATAATCGATCAGCCGATGCCGATAGCGCGTCTCCAAAAGTTCGCCGCCGGCGGCGTCGATATCTTTGAGATTCGCGCCGACCTGTTCGGCAAACCTATCGACAAAGTCATAGCCTATATCGACACTGTCAAGGAATCGATAAAGTCGCCGTTAATCGGGACTATAAGGGAAACGGATTACAACAGAGCGGATCGGATTGACTGGTTGATATCTTTGTCAAAACATGTTGATATAATAGACGTTGAGCTTGGTATACCGGAGTGGCGTTCTGTTGTTGACGGGATTGCTGGTTCTTCAACGGTAATAATGGTCTCCGAGCACGATTTCAACGCTACGCCCGACAAGCCCGGTCTCAACAATATTGTCAAACGATCACTAAAACAGGGTGCCCAAATCGTCAAGATCGCCGCTATGGCAAAGACCGCGTCGGACGTCACGCGGTTGCTGCGGTTTACCGAGGAGTGCGATGTTCCGATTGTTACTATGGCAATGGGCGATGTCGGCAAGATCAGCCGCATCGCCGCGCCGCTCTTCGGTTCGCTCTTCGTCTACGGCTACCTGAGAAAGCCCGTCGTCCCGGGACAACTCTCCGCGCTTGCGGTCGCCAAGGCGTTGAAGTTATATTATTGATGACAAGAAAGGGCAGGGTTTACGATGTACGACATGAAAAAAATCCGCAACCATATTTACGGCCCCATCCGCTCCCGCCGCCTTGGGAACTCTCTGGGGGTTGACATGGTTCCGCACAAGACCTGCTCGCTCGACTGCGTCTACTGCGAGTGCGGGGCGACCACTGTTCATACAATCGAGAGACGGGAGTATATTGACACCGATGCAATCATAAACGAGATTGACGATTACTTGTCAAACGCCCCTCCGCCCGACTACGTAACTTTCGGCGGCAGCGGCGAGCCTACGCTGCATAGCGGATTGGGACGGATCATAAAGCGTCTCAAAGAGCGTTTCCCGTCGCAAAAGCTGGCGCTGCTGACGAACAGCACGTTGTTGGGCGATCGCGGTTTGCGGGAAGAGATACTGCCCTGCGACCTCATCCTACCGTCGCTTGACGCCGTTACTGACGAGGTGTTCCGCGAAATCAACGTCCCTGTCGCCGGACTTGACTGCGCGGGAATTATCGACGCGTTGACATTGTTGTCGGCTGAGTACAAAGGGCAAATGTGGCTTGAAGTCTTCATAGCCCCGGGCATCAACGACGGCGACGGGGAGATAGCCCTATTCAAAGAGGCCATAACGCGGATAAACCCTACGCGCGTTCAATTAAACAGTTTGGACAGAAAAGGAACGCTCGAGACTTTAACCCCTGCTCCCGTAGAATTGCTGGAAAGCATCGCCCGGCGTTTTTCGCCGTTGCCTGTGGAGATTGTCGCTTAAAATCTTTACAAAGTTTCCCTCAAATGCTCAATCTCCCTCTTCACCGTCTCCAAACCCGAAAAGTCTTCCGTTTGCACCATGGAAATCTTCTTTGCGTACAGCTCCAATAATTTATACTCCGTAGGATGCGGCTCTTTGTCCATGGATATCAGCGATATTATCGCCTCCACGTCGTCGGCGAACCTGTATCCCGTCATAAACGCGCGGAACTGTTTTTGCGCCTTCAAGAAGCCGGCCTTGTCCACGCGCTGGTAGAGCATGGACGGTATGTACTCTTTCAGTAACAGTTCCTCTGGATTTACGCCGGTCATGGCGATTGTTACGGGGGGCGGCTCGTCCCACTCTATTTGTGTGATGAGCGACTCTATCTCGTTTTGCAGCGACTGCATCTGCTGTTCCCGGAAGATCGCCTGATATATTATCGGCACGGCGTTGACCCCGAGCACCGCGTTGCCGACCTTTTTGAAGGTTCCGGCGAAGTAGACGTCGTCGGGCTGCTCCATTATCTCGCGTTCGGTGTGGAAGGGGACGACTTTGGCCGGGGTGGGGATGAACTCCTCGAACTCTCCCATGTCCTCAAGCCTCTCGCGCAGTTTTTGCGGGTCGAGCGCCGATTCCAATCCGTCCATGCTGTCGATCATCTCCTTGAGGCCCTCGTTCAACCCGTCGCCGTCGAGCGGTATGCCCATCTCCGATATAAGGAAGTCGCGCAAACTGTTCTGTTCCTTGTAGTTGCCCTGCACGGCTAAGAGGCCGCCGTGAACCATAGAGGTCACGGGATGCTTCATGGTTATGAATTCGTCGGGGTCTATGTCGATCTTGGCGTACACGATCACCCGTCCGTCCAAGTGTTCCGGGTCGCCCTTTTTTCTCTCCACGTTGAGTACGTTGTTCACGGCTGCGCCTCGCTTTTTTCTCCGGACGCCTTGTCGAGCGAGCTGTTCGCCATCGCCCTGAACATCAGGATCGTCGATATTATGATGAAGACGTGCCACGTCCAATCGGCGCTGACGCCGCTGAGCGAGACGAGGGCGGCTCCGAGCGTCACCGGGGTGACCGAGTAGCAGGCTAAGCGCAGGAAGTACCCGTAGCCGTTCGAGCGGTCGGTAGTGAATATGTAGGCGGCCAACGACAGGAAAGCGGCGCTTAGCGTTATCGAAAAGAATCCCGAGAAGAGGCTGAGTATGATGAAATGCGCCGCCGCGTAGCCCCGACCGGCGTTTAAGTACTCCTGCACGGCCGAGGCGGTGAATTGCATGTTTTTCCTGCCGAAAAGCGCCGCGTAGGGTATCTCTACGCGCATATTCACGAAATCCACGGCTGTCTCTTTGAGCACTATGGCCGGCGCGGACGGGCCCATGGCGTACGGCGCGGGCGGCGTGCGGGTGTCCACAACAAGGAAGTTGTCCGGCATGCGTTCGGTGTCGAAGAATCGCGGGTACCCCCCCGCCAAGCGGTCCATGAGCGCGGCGAGGGAGCTCCCGGATATCGAGTACGGCGGTTCGCGGTCGGTCAGAAGCCGTCCGTCCCGTATCTCCATGCCGCCGAAGAGCGATCCGGCAAGCGCGGCGACGCCCCGCTCCGGGTGAACGAAGTAGAACGCCTTTGCGAGGCCGGCGACAACCGAGGTTAAAAGAAGCAGCGCGGCCATGAACAAGAGGACGCGCCCCCGAGACCTGGTTACGGCCTCGCGGTAGAAACGCGCGTCGAAAATGCTGCGGTGCAAATCGCTGAAAAAGGCCAAAACCGAGTCCTTTGAGTAGGGCCGCCGTATATCCTACATATAAAATAACTGTCGCCGTAGGCGTAAATGGATTTTTTTTGAGCCGCCGCCGCATAAAGTGAAAAAAAGCGTTTTTCCTACTTGATTTTCGCCCCGATAAACGCTAATATTGAATTAGGGGGGCGATGAAGCCCCCGATAAAAAACACGAACCGATAAAAAAAGGGGGTTTCCCATGAAAACGAAGCGCTTAGTAAGATTGCTGATCTTGCTGGTATTGACGCTGACCGTCGCCGTGCCGCAAGCGCAAGCCGCTCAAATGCTCGCGGCGAGGTAACGGTCAGAAAAAGAGACGTCGCCCGAGAGCGGCCCGTCGGTAATCCCCCACCGATGCTTTCGGCCTTGGAATCTTGGGCGATGTTCTCTCCTTTAAGAGGTTGCGGCGTTTTTGTAAAAGAGACGTCGCTCGGGGCGGCCCGCCGGTAATCCCCCGCCGGCGCAGGCCTTGGAAAATCCCGGGCGATGTTCTCTAATTTAAGAGGTTGCGGCGTTTTTGTAAAAGAGACGTCGCCCGGGGCGGCCCGTCGGTAATCCCCCGCCGACGCTTTAGGCTTTGGAGTTCCTGGGCGGCGCTCTCTCCTTTAAATCCGCAGCGCTATACTAATTAAATCATACAATCAAACGTTGAACTTGAAGAACATAATGTCCCCGTCTTTAACGACGTACTCCCGACCCTCCGACCGAATCTTCCCGGCAGCCCTGATAGCCGCCTCGGACTTGTACGTCTCAAGGTCTGCCAGCGAGTAGACGTCCGCCCTGATGAAGCCCTTTTCGAAATCGGTGTGTATCACCCCCGCCGCCTGCGGCGCGGTCGCCCCCGCGTGGATCGTCCAGGCGCGGTTCTCCTCTTTTCCGGCGGTGAAAAAAGTCTCCAACCCCAGCAGTTTGTATATGCCCCGCGCCAAAACGTTCAGCCCCGGTTCCTTCAGCCCCAAACTGTCCAAAAAGTCCGCGCGCTCTTCGGGCGGAAGCTCCGCGATCTCCGACTCCGCCTTGCCGCAGATCTTCACGTAAGAGGCCCCCTCGCCCGCCGCGTGATCGGCCACCGCCTTCACGTACTTGTTGTCCTCCTGCAAATCGCCCTCCCCCACGTTGGTGACGTAGAGAACGGGCTTTGAGGTCAAAAGGTGCATATCCGCGACAACGGCGAGCTCCTCCGCGTCGAGCGCCTTGCGCGCCGGAACGCCCTTGCCGAGCGCGTCGTGTATCTTCTCGTAGACCGCGAGCCGCCCCTTCATCTCCTTGTCGCCCGTCTTGGCGGCCTTCGACACGCGCGTAAGCCCCTTATCGGCGGTCTCGAAGTCCTTCAGCATAAGCTCCGTGTCTACTGTGGAGATGTCGCGCAACGGGTCTATGCCGCCGTCCACGTGAACCACGTCGCCGTCTTCGAAGCACCGCACGACGTGCACCACCGCGTCCACGCTCTTTATGTGTCCGAGGAACTGGTTGCCCAGCCCCTCCCCCTTGCTCGCCCCGCGCACAAGCCCCGCGATGTCGAAGAGTTCGAGGTAGGCCGGCACGATCTTGTCGGTAGGTATGACGGCGGTGATCCGGGCGAGCCTCTCGTCGGGCACCGGCACGACGCCGTGGTTCGGGTCGATGGTGCAGAACGGATAGTTTGCGGCCTCGGCGCGGCCGGAGCCGGAGCATAAGGCGTTGAATATGGTTGACTTCCCGACGTTGGGGAGGCCGACTATGCCGGCGGTTAAGCCCATAGCGTTGTTTCCTTTTCTTAGTTTTAAACCCTTGTCTGAACTAGGATTTGTAGGATTTAAAGGATTATAGGATTAAACCCCCATTAAATTAGAGTTTTTAATCCTACTAATCTTTTTTCTAATCCTAAAAATCCTAGTTCAGACAGTCTTTTGACGTTAAATCCTATAATCTGTTTTAATAATCCTATAATCCTAATTCAGACGTTTTTTAAATCCCCAGCAGCCTCTCCGCATTTTTGTGAAAGACGGCCTCTATCTCCGCGTCGTTCAGACCGCTGCGCTTGATCCACTCTACGCTGTATCCTTGATCATACCACGGCGAGTCGCTGCCGAAGAGGATTTTTTCTATGCCGTGCTTTCTGCAAATGCGGACGAAATCGCTCGGCGGCAATAGTTTGTAGACGGCCGACGTGTCAAAATATATATCTAACCCGGCGAGCGTCTCCTCTACCTCTTTCCAGACCATCCACCCGCCCAAGTGCGCGGCGGCCATCTTCAGGGTCGGGAAGTTCTCGTGGACTTTGCGCAGGGCTGGCGGCATGGCGTGGTCGTTCGTGAACGGGCCGGGATCCCTGCCGGAGTGGAAGACGACGATAATCCCCGCCGAGGCGAGCTTCTCGTAGATGGGGAAGGCCCTCGGATCGTCTACGTAGCTGTACTGATACTCCGGGTGCAGCTTGATCCCTTTTATCCCGTGCGCGGACAGGAAGTCGATCTCCGCCTCGAAGCCCTCCGTCTCCGGGTGCATGGCCCCGAACTGGATTATCCCCGGATAGGCGGAAAATGTGTCGGCGACCCCCCTGTTTATCGTGGACACCTGCGACGGCTTCGTGGCGACGGGGAGGGTGACCGATTTGCCGATCCCCCCGGCCCGCATGCTCTCGATCAGCCCGCCGACCGTGCCGTCGGTATGGTTCTTCATGGCGATGGTCGGCGCGGCGTTCTCAATCAGCCGCGCGATCGCCCGCTCCGCCAGCTCAGGCGGGAAGAAGTGCGTGTGGAAGTCGATTATCGCAGTCATTATATAAAAATAATTCATGGGCGGACGGAAAACGCTATCGGCGGGCTATTTTTTCAATCATCATCAGTTGCAAACGCGCAACGCCTTAAATTACAGATAAAACAGCCGATTGCAACTGTTCAACGCTTATTTTTTTGTAACAAAACCCATAATAGCGAGGTATAATAATAATGACGGTCGCTTTTTACTCTTTTTGAAAAGGAGGCGCGGTATGAAACTATCTGCGGTTTGGCGCGTATCGGCGATTGCGGCGGCGTTGGCGGCGGTCGCGTTGCAGGGTTGCGGGGGCGACAACGGCGCGTCGTCCGGGCATGTTCACGACTGGGGGGATTGGGTGGTAACGACCCCAGCGACGTGCGCGGCGGCGGGTGTTGAGACAAGGACGTGCAGGTTGGACGCGAACCATAAGGAGACGCAGGCTATTCCGAAGTTGACGGGGGCGGCTTGCAATCCTGGGGGCGGGTCGTCGGAGACGGTGTCGTTGGGAGGATTGAAGTGGATGACGAAGAATCTGAATGTGGAGACGGCGGAATCGTGGTGCTATGGGAACAGTCCCGACAGTTGCGCAAAGTACGGTCGTCTGTATACGTGGTCAGCGGCGAAGGCGGCGTGTCAGTCTGTTGGGATGAGGTTGCCTACCCGTGATGATTGGGATAATTTGGCGGAGTCTGTCGGTGGGACGAAGTCTTCTAGTTACGGAACGTATCATGTTTGGTACGATGCGGGTACGAAGCTGTTACCTGCTACTTTTTCAACATAACCCTCAAAAATGCTGTAAATACGCTATTTGCGGGCTTTTTTCAAGATTTCACTACGGTCAAACATACCAAAAAATATCATAACTTAGCAAAAAATTGTAGTACATTTGTTACTTTGTAGTACCATAAGTAGTACCCTAACTCGCCAACTTCATAGCCTCCTTTTCCATGTTTAGAAAAAATTCCGCGCCTGACTTCAAGCCTATGTTACAATAGATGTGACTTTGATCCTTGCGCCAACCACAGATTTTCATCAGCAGTTGAACAGGAACGCCCCGTAATATGAGGTTAGTCACGGCAATATGCCGTAGGTCATGTATGCGGAGATTGGGAAGACCTGCCTTTTTTCTGCAAACCTCAAAAGCATGGCGCAGGTTATCTAATGGCAGGTACGTCTCACCAACCTTACGATAAAACAAGAGCGGGCAACCGTCAGGTATGTTGGCAAAATAGTCAGCCATCGAAACTGGCACGGGCTTAAAAATCTGGTCTCCATTCTTTGAAGTAGGGATAAAAATCATCCCATCCTTCAACTGACTCACCCTTGCCGGCACCAACTCACTGAAAGCCCTGCAAGGAATCATTAGCATATACTTCACAATAGGTAAGATGTCGGGGCGTTCCTTTTGGATAACCTCAAGAAGCCTATCCACCTCTTCCTGAGTCAGGGTCACGAAACGGGGCTTACAACTTGCCGTGGGGAACTTGGCTTTTGTGATGGGATTCTTATTCAACGCCTCAAGTTCCACAAGGTGGTTACAAACCGCTTTGACCACATTCACCACAAAGTTCACGGTCGCAGGGGTACGGGGCTTCCCGTTTCTGCCCACAGTGTTCTTGTAGACGTGAATCCAATCCCTGAAGCGTTCCCCCAATTCCAAAATGGGGATATGACCTAATTCCCTGCCAAGCCACCCGTACTTCCTTTGGGTGACGGCTGAGAGCCTACCCTGAGCCTTTAACTTTTCCAAATAAAGGCTGATCCCGTCTTGCAGGGTCTCTACCTTATTGAATGTGCTTACCGCCGTCTCTTTCAAAGAACTGCCGCCTCCCGAAGCCCCAATAGCCCTAATCAACTCGGACTCTTTCAACTTGGCTTCGGCTTTCGTGCCTTTTACGGTAGCCTTCCGTTTGATGGGGTAAGGCTTCCACGGGACACGGACAGAAACGGCTACTTTCCAAACGCCAACTGCTACGTTTTTAATGCTCATACGGCCATCCTTTCCTTAGCCGTATGTCCTTCCACACGGCTAAAAAATAATATATGTAAAGTATAAAGTCAAGATATTTTTTTATTATTTAAAACTATATTTTTTCCAGACGCTATAACCCTGCTGATAATGTCTAGGTTAAACCTCCACCCTCCGCCAACGCGCTGTGCCCCTACAATTCTATAGCGGTTTTGTATCACCCAACTAGGCGACTTGCCAATCATTTTGGCTAATTCTTTGCTGTTTATTAACACCGCTTCAATTTCAGGTTTCAGATTTTTCTTGCCCTCTTCTGACGTCCCTTGCGTAGTAATAGGTTTCGGATTTTTCTTGCGCATTTTTTTACCTCCTTAGGTTAATAATGTGAAATGGTTTTTCTAACACAAAAAATAGACAATACAAACCATGACCTGCCGGTTTACCCATACAGGCTTGTTTTACGCCGACAGCGATATTTTTACGTATATTAGTTGTCTTCACCCTCCTCATCTGTTTGGTCTGCCAAGATGGATGACGGCGGCTTGGCCGACACCGTTGTTGCCTTTTTGGGGCAGACGTTATCAAGATATTTCAGAAAGTCCTCCGGCGATTTCTTTTCTTGAGACAGTTTTTGGTAGGCCGTCAAACTTTCGACAACTAAGTTATAGCGCAATTCCTTAGAATTAACGACATAGTTAGAGTAACTCTCCGAAACAACCTTTTTCAGATCTTCGGGTTGTTCGTCCACATTCTTCATAATGCTCTTTATGAGGGTAAATATCTTTTTTTCAGTTTTCTTAATAGCCTCCTCTTTCTTTGCCGCTTCAAGTTCTTCATTAATACGTCGGGCGGCTTCTGCCAATTCCCGTTTCTCTTTTTCTAATTCTTTGGTTGTTCTTGCTTTTACAATCGGTACTGTTTTGGTTCTCATAATGAGCCTTCCTTTTTAATGGGGTAATTTTTAGTTCATATATTATAAATGTAATGTGTTAAATCCTATTTGTCAAGTCTTTTTTTAATTTTTTTATTGTGGATAAGTCATGTTGTAGTGCATTATAGTATTTATATTGCATGTGCGGTATTTATATTGCTTGTGCCATATTTGTATTGCTTGTGATATATTTATATTGCTTGTGCCATATTTATATTGCTTGTGCCATATTTATATTGCTTGTGATATATTTTGATATATTTATGTTGCTTTTGCGGTATTTATAGTGACTTTGCGGTATTTGTAGTGATTTGTAGTGATTTGTAGTGATTTGTAGTGATTTGTAGTGATTTGTAGTGATTTGTAGTGATTTGTAGTGATTTGTAGTGATTTGTAGTGATTTGTAGTGATTTGTAGTGATTTGTAGTGATTTGTAGTGATTTGTAGTGATTTGTAGTGATTTGTAGTGACTTTGCGGTATTTGTAGTGATTTGTAGTGACTTTGCGATATTTGTAGTGATTTGTAGTGACTTTGCGGTATTTGTAGTGACTTGTAGTGACTTTGCGGTATTTATAGTGACTTGTAGTGACTTTGCGGTATTTATAATGGTTTCGGGGTTTCCTTGTCGTTTTATTTTGGATTGTACGGATTTGTTATTTTATTTTTTGGATTCACCTCGGTTACTTGTCGAGTTTTATTTCATGATTCAGCCGGTTTTTTATTCCAAAATTATTTTATGGAACGATACAACCGATTCAGTTATTCGCCGGAGTTTTTTCTACTCCTCATAATCGTAATAACGGGTTCAGGAACAGTTTTTCACCACAAACGGCGATTAAAAGGGCACAGAACGCCTACGCCAGCAAAACAACAAAAAAGCAACTACAGCGCAACATCCTTGCCGCCATACCGCGTACACCCGCCAAAAAAGCAAACCTGACTTAGTACCTTTGGCAAGACCGCAAAAAGAAATAAAAGATGGTGATGAAACCGGCCGGACACTATTGATTAAATCGCCTCATCCACCTTTTGTTATTTTTTAGGCTACCTTTGTATTCGGCGGCCACACTCTACAATTAGACTGCCCGACATGGACGGACGCCGTGAGGCTGACCGCCTGAAACCGCGATTTTAATCCATACGCCCGATTTGGTCGGACATCTTAAACGCCGCCTCAAAGACAAATAACGGTATGTACGCCGTAAAAGTTGAGAGGCCTAAGACGCCGATTTGAAATAAACCATCAAATTCACGCCCAAACCCTCCGAACCCGAAAAACCTGCCAAAATAAAAATATCGTCGCTCCACCCCGATTCACACACAGACCATCCACCCCCGCCAAATTCACGCCCAAACCCCTGCGCTACGCCCGAAAAACCCTGCCAAAGTCAAAAAACAACGTCAACCCCCCTGTTTTCCTGCACCAGCCCAAAAGCAAGCCTGACTTAGCACCATTGGCAAGACCGTAAAAAGAAATAAACGATGATGATGAGACCGACCGGCCACTATTGATTAAATCGCCTCATCCACTGTTTGTTATTTTTTTAGGCTACCACTATATTCGGCGGCCACACCTCCACTGGATTTTGGCATGGACAGACGCCGTGAGGCTGACCGCCTGAAACCACGATTTTAACCAATACGCCCGATTTGGCCGGACATCTTTAAACACCGCCTCAAAGACAAATAACGGTACGTACGCCGTAGAAGTTGAGAGGCCTAAGACGCCGATTTGAAATAAACCATCAAATTCACGCCCAAACCTCCGAACCCGAAAAACCTGCCAAAATCAAAATATCGCCGCTCCACCCGATTCACACACAGACCATCCACCCCCGCCAAATTCACGCCCAAGCCCCTGCGCCCGAAAAACCCCGCCAAAGCCAAAAAACAACGTCAACCCCCCTGTTTTCCGACACACCAACGCCCCTACGGGGCATGACCGCAAAAACCGACAAAACCCCGAAAACACTTCAATTAAGCCACTTTTTATACTGAAAACCTACGGGAAAACGCCAAAATCCCCGTAGGATTTCAAAAAATAAAAAAATCTATTGACATTTGAAGGCTTTTTTGTTACATTCTATATAGGAGGGGGGGGATATTATGGAAAATGACCGACTTGAAATAAGGTTAGAACCTGAACTGTTCAACCGTTTGGAGGCGTATTGCGAAAAAAACAAAATAAGCAAATCGAAACTTATAGAGCGCCTTTGCCGAACAATACTCAATAACACAGATACTAGCGAGGCCGAGAAAAACCTGTATCTTATATGGGTTGAAAACAGCCTCAAGGACATCGTCGAAAAAATCGCCCGACAGAACGCAGAAATTGAAAATTTGCGGACGGAAGTCAGGGACGCCCTAAAAGAACTAAAAAATAAATCTGTAAAATAGACCATAACCGTTAAACCCCGATGGATAATCAATAACAGCGTGAAAAGTATATGTTAAGCGTAAAAATGAAAGTTACGCCCGCAGACGCCGGAGGCTATTACGGCGTAGATGATTACTACCTTGAATCAAAGGGGTATTGGTACGGAAACGCCGAAATGACGAATTTGTTAGAATTGTCCGGCGATTTCAACCACGACGATTTTCCAAAACTTTTGTGGGGCTATTATCCAAAAGGCGGAGAACAGCCCATTTCCATAGTCGAAAATTCCGGTCAAGACAACCGGCGCGGGGGGACGGATTTTACATTTTCCGCGCCCAAATTCGTGTCCATCCTCTCGTTTCAAGACGAAAGAATCCGAAAAGCGTTTGATACGGCGGTACAGCGGTCGTTGGACTACGTTGAAAGTTTTATCCAAGTCAGGCACAAGCGCAACGGCGTTGTTTCCATCGAAAAAACGGGCAAAGCGGTATTTGCGGTTTTCAACCACGCCACCACACGCCCACCCGAAGAAGATGAAACGCCCGATCCGCAGTTACACGCGCATTGCGTAATGGCCAACTTGACCGTTGACTCGGAGGGGCGGTTTAGATGTATTCACAACCCGTTTACGCCGGAAATGATACCTTTTTTAGGTCAGCGTTTCCGCAACGAACTTGCCAAAGAAATCCAAAAACTGGAGGATTATCAAATCTACGTTACCGACCGGACAGAAGGCTTTTTTGATATAAAAATAAAAGGTATATCACAAGAAGAGATCGCAAAAGACTTTTCGAGCCGGTCAGAACAGATTGAAGAAAAATGCCGAGAATATCGAAAACTACGGTATAAAAACGTAAAAGACAAAACAAAACTAAAAGAATGGGCAATAGAGCGCGTCGGAACGACCGATCCCGACATTGTTGAGGCTGAAATCGAAATTTTACGAAACTCGGATGAATTAGTCTACGCCAAATGGACTGATACAAAATTGAAATGTTTAGCGACAATAGATACCCGAAAACCCAAAAATAAAGACATAGGTCAAAAAGACATTATCGAGCGGGTCAACGAAACCCTCAAAGAAAAGAGGCGCGAGGACGGCAACGGAAAGACGCTTACGCTTGAAAGCCTCACCGCCCTAGCGCATGACACGGGACGCCGCGAACCGCCTCCGGCGGCTTTAGCAAAGAACGCAATCGAGGCGATTTTAAACGTCATCGAAGAAAAGATAAAGACCGAAGTCGCTTTCACAAAAGAAGGCGTACTCCGTGAAGCGATGAAATCAACCATCGGCAGTACCATCACCCCCGAAGACATAAATAAGGAGTTTGACAGGCTAATCGAGACTCCGACACCCAAAATAGCCCCGTTAATGACCAAAGCCACGGATTACGGGGAGACCGCCTATTATTCGACACCGGAACTCATGGAGATAGAACGCCAAAACGTTGAAACTTGCGTAAACGCCAAAACAACGGATATTGCCGTCGATAATCGGATTGTTGACGAATATATCGACCAAACCCACAAAAACCTAACCCGCGAAAGCACGGACAGACGAGGCTTCACGCAGGGTCAGATGGACGCGATCCGGCACATCCTGACAACCGACCGCCAATATTCAGTGATTCAGGGGGACGCGGGAACGGGCAAGTCTTTTTCATTGCGGTACGCCAAAGAACTGCTTGAAGCGCAGGGCTATAATGTTTTGGGGATCGCCCCCACCGGCAAGGCAACGGACGAACTGACCGCCTCCGCAGAAATCGAGACCACAATGACTATTGCCGCTCTAATAAACGCGAAAAACAAACCGCTTGAACAAGGTAAAAAATACTGTATTTTTGTTGATGAAATGTCAATGGGCGATTCGCGGACGGTCAATAAATTATTGAAAATTACGGAGGAATACGGCGCAAAGGTGATTTTTGTGGGCGATAAAGAACAGTTTTTGCCCGTAGGCGCAGGTAGATTCTTCGCGGATTTACAGAAAGCCGACATAAAAATTACCCGCATGAAAGACGTCATCCGGCAGAAGACCAAGCAAACCATAAACGTCGTAAACGCTCTCGCCAACAAAGAAATCCCCGCCGCTATCAACTGTCTCGCCGGATACACCGCTGTTATCGGGTACGATAAGACTAACGCCAAGAAATACCGTGTCGGGCAAAGAATATCATTCCACGACCGCACCGCGACCGCAAACAGCGACGCGACCGTCCCGTCAGGAACTACCGCCCATGTTACCGCTGTAGGGAACAGCGAACTGACTATAGAGTATACTGTTCGAGGGCAAAAAAACATAGTCAATATTGATCCCCGAAAGACGCATAAAAATTATACCTTGTACGAGAAGAACAAAGGTTATAAAGACTGCTTATATACCATTGCGGACACAGACGCACGGCAACAGGCCGTCGCCGACGATTATGTTAATTGCTACAGAAAAGGGACGGACGCCATTGTCATCACCGCCACCAACGAAGACCGCCGCAGTCTCAATAAGATTATCCGTGAGACGTTGGTACGTCAGGAAAAAATCAGAAATGTCGGTGATTTTACTTTGCTCGAACCGAAGAATGTCAAAAACTTTCTTTTCGTTGACTCATTTGCAGTCGGTCAGCAGATTAAGGGACTGCCGCAATTAAAAACGGACGGTGTGTACGGCTTCGGCGAAATTACGAACATTGATATTAATCAAAACAAGATTACCGTCCGCAACCCGAAGACTAACGAAGAATTTAAGGTTGCCCCGTCCGATTATGTCAAAAAACCGTTTTCTGTGTTCGACAAGACCGAATCTGCTTTAGGCATCGGCGAGAAGATTACATTCTTGAAAAATGCTCGTGTAACCGACCAAAATACAGGTAAGACCGTCAACCTGCGGAACGGGCAACTCGCCGCTATCACCGAACTCGACAAAGAGGGTAATATCACCGTAAAGGTGGACAAAAAAGAAGTTAAATTTAACCTGAATGATTATAACTACATCACGACGGCCTTCGCGCTGTCCTTGCACAAATCGCAAGGGATGACCGTAGATAAAGTCATTTGGCACGCTGATACGTCTAAAGAGGTATCGACAAACAGTTTTTACGTCGCGATTACCCGCTGTAAACGTGATATAGCGGTCTATACCGATGATATTGAGCGTTTGCAGATAAAGGCGGCCAAAGGGCAGGACAAATACAGCACTATCGATTTTGATGAAGTCTACGATAAAGCGTATCAAAAACACATCAAAACGATACAAAGACGCGACCAAAAAGACGTTGCGCCGATCCCGACCATCCCCGAAGCCGCCCCATCAGCCCAAGAGACCATGCCGCCGCCGACCGCGCCCGAAGCCGTCCCGCCGACCCAAGAAGCCGCGCCGCCGGAGACGGTAAAGCCTCAACCGAAGCCGGAAGTCGCACCGCCCCCCACATTAAAAGACAAATGGCGTCAACAAATAACAAAAAACGTGTATGGCAGTAAGTTTATGGAAAAGAAACTGCGATTTGAAGATACACCGTGGATGGTTAAAAACAGCCGTTGGCTTTTCTCTAAAGACTACAATAATACCGAAAAGGAAATTAATGAAAATTACACCGTCAATAGCATTAAAGCAAATCTTACTAAACTAAATAAAGACGGATATTGCAATGTTGCAGTAATAAATGACATAACAAAAAAAGAGGCAGATCAGGCCAAAATAGGTTTTGTTGCCATTAATGATGAAGATAATGAATTATGGTATGCATATTTTAAAAAATTTGATGGCACATGGAAGAATTCTGATAAAAAATATCGTAACTTCGATAGCGCGGTGCAAGCGGCCAAACATGAACTTACCGACAAGATTTACAAGGATGTAGAATCTAAACGTAAACAAATTGAAGATTACGGCGAAGATTATGACTGGGGACGATAAGAACCAATTTAAAAACACGTGCCGCCTACGCGACCGGTGTGGCCGGACATTGAGCAATCCGACCGACCCGCCCCCCGCGACCGACCCCGCCGCAGACACAAGCGGCGGGAACGGCTTCCGGTCAAGGGGGAGGCGGCGCGGGCGTACTATCCGCCCGAAATCGGCCAAAACCCGATCCCTACCTAAAAATAATGAAAAAATGTCTTGCTTTTTTAATTCCCATAATTTATATCTACTCAAAATAAGCCATTTTTTGACAGAAATCCGATAACTTTTTCAGGGAGCGTATCATGAAACCTTTCTTGTTTAACCTCTTCTTCCGTAAACCCGCTCGGAAGTACATGGATCGCGATACGTTTTTAGCAGTGTTCCGGTCGTTAGAGAGGCGATTCGATGCGTGTCTCGCCGAGATACACAAAATCGGCGCGGACAACATCGACCAAGTCATCCAAGCGGTGGGCGATGAAGTCAAAGCCATCCACGCCCGTTTCATGGAATTTGTTGGTAAGGGGATCGATGGAATCGACATGGAAAAAGACGTGTTGAGCAAAATCCACGATAACGACACCGAGACGTTCTGCGGCCAATGGAATCGGGTAGCCGATTTTGTGTATGCGTTCGAGGATATGCCCAATATAGGCAGAGACCCTGCGGTGTTGAAAGACATAGAGGAGTGGGAGAAAGCCCAAATTAACCAATGAACCCGACCGCCTCCGCCGACCACACGCGGCGGGAACGGTTGCGGCGGCTACTTGTTATTCTTTGGGTCTCCTTAAAAGTTAAAGTCAAAGTCAAAGTCTTTAAGTCAAAATCTTTAAAATCAAATTCTTTTTAAGACGGAAGGCTACGCCTTCCATAGATAAATCGGGGGCTAAACCCCCGATTTTCAGTCAACAGCAACGTCAAAAGATTTTGACTTTGATTGAAAATGCGATAGAATCAAAAGCCATAACTACTAAAAATTATCCTTTATTACGGATGTATATAGTTTCTGAACGATGTAATATTATTCGGCAAATAATTCTTAAGGCTATTTACACCGTTTGTCCACGTACCCTGTTGGATATTAGGATCTTGCTGCACTGCGTTTGAAATCAAGTTTTGATGTTTGGATATTTTGTCGTTTAACCGCTGAGTTACGAACACGTCTTTCAAAAATATGTCACCGAGCTGCACGTAACGCGGCCACTTGTTTGACATAAGTTTGATAAGTTTGTCGCAATTCGGTGGCATGAAGCGGAATTGTCCGGCCTGCTGGCCTCCGCAGTTTGTAGTAGACACGTTCCACTGAGGCAACGCCTGTCCGCCGCCCATACCCGGGAATCCGCCGCCCCCGGCGTCAAAGTAGGTGTCTCTTTCCACCAACGCCTGATCCATATCCCACGGAATAAGCCATATTTTCCCGGGTTTCCCATTCAAAGCCTCTTCCTCGTAAAAGAAGTAGTTGTGGTTAATAGGCCCCGGCCCGAGATGATCAATGTACCATGACCGCATGCCGTCCCAATTCTTAATGGCCACGTCCACCACAAGGTAGCGCAGAAAATAGTCGAAATCCATATACGTAGAGAGATTGCTCTCAAAATTCTGCACGTTTGAAGAGTTAATCGCGTTGTAATATGACACCATTCTTTGTACGTTAGGATGATCTTCCGGATCGTCGTTGGTTTTGAGGCCCTCTAAATAATATTTGCTATCGTTATTTTTAGGCCATACTTCCTTGTAAACATTTCCGTCGCCGTTGTCCGGCCATCTCGATTTTGCGAATCTGCCGTCAATCTCTTCCACCGCGACAAAAAGCCCTACGAGGTTGTTGTTGACATATACATTGGCATAAGATGTTCGCGGGGCGTGAACACCCATCTCCCTAAACAGTTCATACGATATCATTTCGTGCATCTTTGTCGGTTCCGAAGAGGCGGTCATGGCGTGCAAATTAACTTTCTTCAGACCGTGAAGGCGCTTCTCTTTATCGTACTCCGTAAACTTCAATTTATAGGATATTTTTTCGCACGTCTTTCTAGGGGTGCCTCTAGATGTGTCGCCGTCCTGAAAACCGAAGCATCTCGGCAGCGTGTAATCCGAGCCTTTATAACGAATCCCTATCTTTCCGATGTCGGCACCGTCAAACTTTACCGTAGCCGGTTTAATTTCTTCCCTATATCCATAGGTATTCATATAGTTCAAATCGGTCGCGTCCATTGTAATACGGTATTCGTGCACCTTTGATTGATCGAAGACGACGCTCCTCTCGTCCTGCTTTAGTTCAATGCGCATATCTGTGTTGGAGTTCGACATGGAGCTGTCTTTCGGCAGATAATCGTCGTGCCGGAAGATGAGCTGCTCGGATTCGGCCAAGGACTTGGCCAAGCGCGTAGTGCCGGCAGACGCGGAGCCGAAGGTAAAAGAGGCCGCCGCTTGATTAGACAAGACGATTTGAGCGCGGTCAAGCACCCCGCGCTCCCCGCGCAACTCAAGCAGGTATGTTCCAACCGCCAGCCCGCGGAGGCCGACGACCCTCGAAACCGGAATCCCGCCGTTAAAAACCCTCTTGCCGTTGACGGCGTAAACGGACACGGAAGTTACCGTAGGGGCGGAGCTTAGGTCAAGCGCGCGCCCGCGAAAATTCCAACGCACCGGTTGAGCACCCGCCTTGGACGCGGAACGATCCGATACCGACGTAGTGGAGTTTCTAATGGTAAACTTGCCGCTTTGGTCGGTGCGGGTATAGTACTCCGTATAACCCACCGAGACTAAAACGTTCGCTATGGGATTCTTGGTCGTTTTGTCAACCACAATCCCGCTGTAATCACGAGCCGACGCTAGAAACGCGAAGCATAAAACGAAACATAGTATAAAACGGTGATTCTTTTTCATAGAATTTCTCCTTTCTTAAAATCTTTAAAATCTTTTAAAATCAAATTCATATTAAGACGAAAGGCGCTACGCGCCTTTCATAGATAAATGCGGGGCTAAACCCCGCATTTTCAGTCAAAATCAAAGTCAAAAAAATTTGACTTTATGTGTTCGCTATCTTTGAATCCCAAGCGCATTATCCAAAAAGTTCAATATGTCGGGCGTGTCCGAACCGCTGGCAAAGTCAGCGTGACTTCCGCCGCTTATTTTGTTGAATTTCACCTTGCCGAGAGATTCCGCGTTCGTCGTAACGCTCTTGATTTTATCAAACAATATTTCCGACTGCTGATAGGGAACTATATTATCGCTAGTGCCATGCCGCATATATAGAGGCGGCGTGTTCGCCGAGACGTAATTCAACGGATTTTGCTTTTTGAGATTATTTTTCATGAGGTCCGTATTGTCTGTTAAGTTGCCCCCCAATGGTCCGCCGGCCATAGTATTGTGCATTGTACTTCCGGATTGTTCTACCAACTTGGAGAAATCCGTAAGCCCCGACGAACTTGCCGCCGCCTGAACATTACTGGAAACACCGGCATTGCCGAGCGTGGTTACATCATAAGTGTGGGTCGCGCCGGAAAGGGCGCAAACTATATTAGTCAGGTAGCCTCCCGCCGAGAAACCCGCTATGACGAACTTATTTGGGTCAAGATGGTATGTTTCTGCGTTGGCCCTTAAATGGCGTATAGCCGCCAAAATATCCTCCACCATTTGCGGGAAAGACGCTTTATTGTTCTTGTACAAGAGGTATCCGGCGCTGGCAACGGCATAACCCTTGCTTGGAGCGCTTGAAATAAGCCCGTTGTTGTTTTTGCTCAATTCCCAATCGCCGCCGGTAAATCCCCCGCCGTGGACATACAATATCAACGGGAAAGGCCCGTTCCCCGAACTCGGCAATTTAAGGTCTAATCTTTGGCGGTCGTGCTTGTTCGCGGCGGGAGCGGTGGACGCGTAATCGACATTAGTCCAAGACCTTGTTGTGATAGGCGCGCTTGCCGCCGTCTTCAGGGTTATAGTCTGCGTGGCCATTGTCCCCGCCACCGGTATCAACGTGTATGCGGAATCCTTGTACCCGGACGCCGAAACTGTTACCGTCCACTCCCCGTTAGCCGTTTGTTTCGCCAACCGCGACATATTTTCGGCATTGAAAGCCACGCTGATATCCAAACTTCCGCCGTTGTGGGTCAGGCGGGATGTGACGGCGGCGCCGTCCGCTCCCTTAACCGACAGCAGGTAGGCTCCCGCCGTGAGATTGCCGCGCGATATGGCGTTTGCGGCTTCCGAGGCGGACGCAACGCTCCGCAGGATCCGCTTGCCGTTTACAGTATACAGAGATATTTCCGCGTTCTTATACGATTGCGCGGATAAGTTGACGGTAACTTTACCGGCGTGATTATTGACGACGGCCGGAACGCTCAACCTGCTCTGCGCCCCGTTCAACACGCCGCTTGTTTTGAGAAGCGGGATGGCCAGTTTCTTCTCCTGATTCGCGGTTACCGTCGTTTCCACCGATTGAACAACCGCTGCCGTTCCCGTTTTCGGTACCGCCTTAACTGTGGCGTTGACATTTACGACGAACGGCACGTATGCCGTGTCTCCCTGCGCGGACGCGTCCGTTGAAAAAGCCGTCATGACCGCCAACGCCGCCGCCGACATTGTCAGCGCCGCTTTCCCGAATACTGAACCTTTACTGCCCATACACAACCTCCTATAGATAAAATGGTTAGTGATATATGTCTTTTTCACCGCAACCACACCAATCCCGACCCAGTCCCACCGCCGGTTGTCTATTTCACAACTATTTTTATTGAACGGCTCAAAACTTCGCTCTTGTTCCTAACCAAGTATGTCCCTTTCGGCAGAGCGTTTAATTTTATCGTGTGGTCGCCTTGTTGCAGTTTAATCGTTTTTATTTTGCCGCCTTTCGTATTAAAGATATCGACTTGCCCGTTTTGCGCCATGCGTACTTTCAGCGCGTTGCCAGACATCATTAGAAACGAGGCGGCGTTTTTGCCGTACGCGGCTCTGTGACTCGGTTTAACGGATATGCTGTTGCTGCTCAAGCAGTAAGCGTCTTTTACAAAAAGTTCCCCGGCGGTTCCGTCCTTCGCCTCTATGTGCCAAGAGAGTCCGTCAACCATAGCGGGATCCTGCTCTACCGGTTCCCCCCACGGTTGCTTAAAGCCGCTCCACGGCACCGTCACTTCCGTCCAATCGTTGACCTTAGCATTGGATTTCTCGTGATAACCATAATCCGTTACATCGCTCTGTTCGGCGCGGACGACATGGGCGCTACCCTTATAAGTATAACTTATACCGTATTCGCATCCGGAATATTTGTCTATGTCAAACTTCATGGCCATGCCAGCGTAGGGATCCCATTCATAGTCGCCTTTCACCAAAGCGTAAGTGAGGTGCGCCGTTCCGCTTTCATTGACCAAAGACGCCGTGCTGCCATTTTTTTCGTTGCTATAAGCTCCTAACGACGTCAGCGGTATCTGCGTTTTCGCGCCGGCGACCGGTGGCGGCGGCGGTACCGAGGAATTCGTCGTGTCTTTGCCGGTCAGAAAGCGGTAAACGTATCTGCCGTGCGGTGTCATCTTGTCGGGGTTTGTCCAGTTTGCCACATCTTTTATATTATTGGATTTCAACGGAGTTCCGGTCCCCGTCCAAAAGTCCAACTCGTTGTAGCCGTTGCCGGACACCGCCCACGCGCAGGATGATATTTTATTGGTGTTTAAGAAAGCGTGCCACTTGTCGCTTTCCGCGAGATTGGGCTTACCGTCTGTCTGGGCATCGTTGGTTCCCCACTCGCTTACGAACACGGGCTTATTGGCGTCAAGCGCCTCTTGTATTATTGCGCGCCCATTTTTTTGAGTTATACCATCCCCCCTCCAAACATTTCTGTCTGTTTTGTGCACGTCGGCGTAGAAGTGGAAGACAAACGCGAGATTGTTTTTGGAATCGGTCGGCGGGTCCTTAGCCGCTATTTCCGTCTGCAAGTCCCAATAGGGCGAGCCGATCAATATCAAGTTATTAAAACCCGCGTCGCGAATCGCCTTTATGACGGCATTGGAATAGGTTTTCACTTGCGCCCACGTAACCTTTACCGGTTCATTGTAAATTTCAAAGATCACCGCCGGATTATTGCCGTATTTCCCCGCGAGGTTAGTGCTTGTAAAGAACTCAATAGCCTTTGCTTGGATGTCGGTCTCGTGCGCGTTGTGCGCGTGCCAATCGACAATCGCGTAAACATCACGCTGTATCGCGGCGTCAACCACCGTCTCAACCCGCTTCCAATTGTCAACAGGTTTGGTAATATAGCCGCTGCCAACCTTGTCTCCGTCCCCGAAATCATAATCTATCCCCAAAGGCGCCCTGATTATTTGCGCGTTCCAGCCGTCAACCATCGCGTCTACGGATTCCTTAATGAAAAACTTGTCGCTACCCCAACTGTCTACGCTCCACTGCATACTGACCCCCTTAAGTTGTACGGCGTTGCCGCCCGACTTTTCGCCGACGACTTTGTTACCGCTTGCGGAGAGACGGCCGTATTGGGTTACGGGACCTGCGGAAACGCTTATTGCTAACACCGCAACCGCCGCTGACAACGTCAACAACGTCCGTCCCAACTTCGTAATGGTAAAGGTTTTCATAGCGCACTCCCCTTTCAAAAAAGTAAAAAGTTAAAGTATAGTTAAAATCAAAGTCAAAAGCAAACCCTATACTACACCCCCGCCCCGTGAAAGGGCTTTTTCGGGGCGAAAACGCGGTTTCACGGCTTGTGAAAGCACCTTTATCATTATAAAAGCGGTTTGCGCGGCTCGCGGGGGCGTAATTCGGCCTATAGGACAGGTTTCGCGGCGTTTCGGCGGCGCAAAACCGCCCGAAACGCGGGTTTCGCGCCGTTTTGACGGCGTTCCTGCCCCTTGCGGGGATGTTTCCGGCGGTGGTGACGGCTTGGGCTGTAACGCGATTGTTACAAAGCCGTGTTTGCTTGTTTGTATTCTTGGGGGGGGGGGGTAGTCACGCCGTCAGCGGCGCGGTCGGCTGTCGGGTCGGCGAAGCCGCAACTGTCCCCGCGTCCGTGCGGCGCGTCTATAGCGTCCGCGACGGGCAAAACCATCCGACAAGCCGTAAGTGAAGCCGAAGCCCCAAACGCCATAAATCCCCCGTTCCCCAAGCAGTTTCACAAGAGCAGCCGCCGTAGACGGTCGGTGCGGTGATGATCATCATTACTTAATAATATAATATATGGGCGGCGTGGGAGTCAAAAAAAGTTAAAAAGCTCGTTTTGCGCCGTTCCCCCGCCCCCGTCCCTGCCCCAAAAGCCTCAAAATCGCTGGAAAAGGCACTTCTCCCGCCCGTAGACCCCGCCCATAAAAGAAAAGCGCGTTTTTCGCCGCCGGAAGCCCGTAAAAGCGTCCGGCGGGTCGTGTTTGGGTCGGTTTTAGGGTCATTTTGGGGCGTTTGACGGGGCTTGGAGAGGTGTTTTCAGGCGCGTCCGGCGATACATCGGGGACGGACAATCACGGTTTTCGGTTTCTCTCGCCGCCGAAAAACCATGTTTGACCGTTTACAAGCCTAAAATCCGCTTGACGGCGGTTTCGGAAAGTTCGAGGCCTTTTGCGATCTGTTTGACCGTAAAGCCCGTTTTGTACAGACTTTTGACGTGTTTTGCGCATTCCAATTCCTGACCTTCCTGTCTGCCTTCCTGTCTGCCTTTCTGTAGGCCTTTCTGTAGGCCTTTCTGTAGGCCTTCCTGTCTGCCTTCCTGTCTGCCTTTCTGTAGGCCTTCCTGTAGGCCTTCCTGCCTGCCTTTCTGTATGCCTCTAAGTTCGCCTTTGCCCTCCGCTGTTTGGATCGCGCTTTCGGCACTTCTACGCTTCTCCAAGTACCTTTTGTATGCTTTTTTCTGTTCGGGCGTCATGCGGAGGTAGTCTAACTTGGCTTTGGCTTCCTTTATTCCGGCGGCCTTGAAATCGTCGCGGACGGCAGACCTTTTAAGGACGTATACCCATTCATCGAACAAACCGCGCATTTGTTCGTCGAACATTCTCGGTAAAATAAGGTAATACTCAGGGTGAATATCCACCATCGTCTTTGACTTCGGAGCGATAGCCTGTGAAAACGGGATTAGTTCGTCTTTGTAGTGGACGCCGTGAAAATTGTTCATCTCGCCGGAAAACAGGTACTCGCGCTTGGCGTTTAGATTAGAATACGCGACAATCACGGAGTAAATTTTCTGTATGTTGTAGAATTTACCCGCCTTGACTTGGTCTACTATAGCACTGCTGACGCCGAAAAGCACCCTTCCTAAGAAGTCAAACTCTTGAATAAACTGGATTTCGAACAGCACGATTTCGCCGCCGTTTATCTGCGCTCTCATGTCTACGCGGTTGGTCTTGTCGTCTTTGTCTTCCTTGATGTTTTCTACGTCATCGAGAGACTTAACCTCTACCTTTTGGCCTAGAAGTTCGGACAAGAAGCCATTGAGGACGACGTAGTCGCGCTCGGCGCGCAATAAGTATTTGAGGGCGAAGTCAAATGAGACCAACTCCCGCTCGGCGGGCTTCTTGGCGCGGGGCTTCGCGGCGGCTTTGGCGGCGGTCGCGGTACGCTTTTTGGGGGCGGTCTTTTTGACGCTCTTTTTGACGGGCATACGGTCTCCTTTTATGTGTTACCTACCCATTAATATATATTATGGGCGGCGTGGTTGCCAAAAAATCTTGGGCGGGGGGACGTACCGACCGACCCGCCGACCCGTTACGCCTAAACCCTCGGCCAAACATATTTTGGCGGCTTCGGATGAAGGCTATTTAGGGTATTCTACTAAAATTGTAATAAAAAGTGTGGAAAACATACGGATTTTCGGTTAAATTGTTGAATTGTAGTACCACTGTAGTACCTTCTCACGCAAAAACCTTCAAAAATAAAGGCTTTTTTGTGATTTTGGAGTAAGAAACTGAAATCGACAAGCGGTTGGTACAATAATGGTAACGGGACGGACGATTTTCAGTTTTCGGCCTTGCCGGGCGGCGTCCGGGGCTCCGATGGCGATTTCTACTTCTACAATGCCGGCTACTACGGCCGCTGGTGGACGGCTACGGAGTACACCGAGAGCGGCGCTTACCTCCGGCAAATGCACTACGACTACGACTACGTGGACGAGGGCTACAGCGTCAAGAGCTACGGCTATTCGGCGCGTTGCGTTCAGGACTGAAGCGGGGTGCGGTAGGCGGGAAGCCAATCGCATTCACGCCGTCGGTAGTCGCGCAGCGTCGGCAATCAACGTGTATTTACGTATGGGCGGGCATAAATCCCGCCCTTTCAACCATCCCTCGCCCCAAATCCCCCGGTCGCAACTTCCAACGCCTTAAAATCACGGTTAAATCATCCCGTATATCCCCGCCATCATTTATATTTATACACATAGCGCACCGCGCATCAACGGCCATAACCCTCAAAAAAGAGGCGGCGGATATGCCCAAGCCCAACAGAAGGCAGTTCAACATAGCCGGCCCGTGCGTCCCCGGCGAGCATTATATGCTCGACCCGTTGCGCGGTATAGGCGGGGAGTTGATGAGCCTCATCGACTCCAAGCACTATTTCGTCATCCACGCCTCCCGTCAGAGCGGCAAGACCACGCTACTGAAGCAGTTGACCCGCGACATTAACGCGGCGGGCGAATATAATGCCGTATACTGCAATTTGGAGGCGGCGCAAGTGTTTACCGAGCCGGAGAGAGGGCTTCCGGTGATTGTGGAGAAACTGCGGTTAGCCCTTAAAAACGGCGGTATGCAGAGCGGTTTTGCCGTAGACGGCGGCGATATCGGCGCGGCCAGCGTACTCAAAGATTCGCTCACCGCCTACTGTAAGATGTTAAGCAAGCCGTTAGTCATATTCTTCGATGAGGCCGACTGTCTGTCAAACGGAACGTTGATCACCTTTTTGAGGCAGCTTAGGGAGGGGTACATAGATAGGGCGGATACCCCGTTCGTCCATTCCTTAGCCCTCGTCGGGATGCGGAACATCCGCGACTACAAGGCGAGGATCCGCCCCGATTCCGCGACGTTCGGGAGTTCGAGCCCGTTCAATATCGTTACTAAGGCATTTACTTTGCGGAATTTCACGGCGGCTGAGGTCGCCGAACTCTACGCTCAGCATACGGCCGAAACCGGGCAGGTGTTTGAGCGGCAGGCGGTAGATTACGCTTTTGAGCAGACGCAGGGCCATCCGTGGCTCGTAAACGCCGTCGCCCGCGAGTGTGTTGAGGAGATAGCCAAAAGAGATTACGCCGTGCCCGTCACGCGAAGCATGGCGGAGCAGGCTGTACAAAACATAATTTTGGCGCGCGGGACGCACGTTGACAGTATGTTGGAGAGGCTGAAAGAGCCGCGTGTCCGTAAAATCATACAGCCGCTTATAATGG
>Ga0268262_10000678_pt1 | contig 44133 bp, 37 predicted proteins | sample TergutNc150P3_FD_190354 | JGI IMG/M metagenome (GOLD analysis project Ga0268262, IMG submission 190354) | Nasutitermes corniger P3 segment gut microbial community from laboratory colony in Florida, USA - Nc150 P3 (SPAdes) (version 2) | ecosystem: Host-associated > Arthropoda: Insects >...
TAAAATAACACACCCTAGCCCAATTTTTTAAATTTTGTTACAATACGCTTATGTTAGATTATAAATTTATCGCGGAAAATTTGCATGCGGTAACGGCAAACATTGCCGACCGTTTTATGAAAGCCAACGCGGAGGCGGTAGCGCGCCTGTATAACAAAAGAACGGAACTTGCCACCAAGTTACAGTCGTTTCAGCAGAAGCGTAACGCAAACGCCGACGCCATGAAGGGCAAGCTTGCACAGGAAGAGCGCAATGTTCTTATTGAAGAAGGAAAAAAATTAAAAGAAGAAATCTCCGTAGCGGAAAACGAATTAACCTCTGTGGAAGCGGAACTTTTAACTGAAGCGCGTAAAATTCCCAACATGGCGCACCCTGACGCTCCGGTCGGCAAGGAAGACAAAGACAATCTTGAGGTAAAGAGGGTAGGGGAGCCGACCAAATTTGATTTTGAACCTGCTGATCATGTGAAGCTTGGACAAGACCTCGACGTTATCGACTTTGATTCGGGAACAAAAGTGTCAGGCACTAAATTTTACTATCTTAAAAACGAAGGCGTATATCTTGAGCTTGGTCTTATCCGTTACGCGCTTGATATTCTGCAAAAAAAAGGTTTTACCCCCTTTATCACTCCCGACATCGCGCGCGAGGAAATACTTGAAGGCATAGGATTTAATCCGCGCGGAGCGGAGTCCAATGTGTACACGCTTGAGGGCGAAGAAACCTGTCTTGTAGGAACTGCGGAAATTACCCTTGGCGGTTATTACTCAAACATGATTCTTCCAAAAGAGAAACTTCCCCTGCGGATGGCGGGGCTTTCCCACTGTTTCCGCCGTGAAGCGGGCGCCGCCGGTCAATTTTCCAAAGGACTCTACCGTGTTCATCAATTTACAAAACTTGAAATGTTCGTTTACTGTCTGCCCGAAGAGTCCGGTCTCTTTCATGAGGAATTGCGCTTAATCGAAGAAGAAATTTTTAAGGGACTTAACATACCTTTCCGCGTAGTGGATACCTGCACAGGCGACTTAGGCGCTCCCGCCTACCGCAAATGGGACTTGGAAGCGTGGATGCCCGGGCGTAACGGCGGCGAATGGGGCGAAGTAACCTCTACCTCAAACTGCACGGATTATCAGGCGAGAAGGCTCAACATCCGCTTTAAAGACGACGACGGTAAAAATAAATATGTCCACATGTTGAACGGAACCGCAATCGCCATTTCCCGCGCAATCATCGCTGTCTTGGAAAATTTCCAGCAAGCGGACGGCACTGTGCGCATTCCGAAAGCGTTGGTTCCTTATTGCGGGTTTGATGTTATAAAGAAGAAATAAACGTCAGCTATTCTTGTAATTGTCTATAAGATTCGCAATCTTTATAAATTCGCTGTGGAGCAGATGCTCTGATATTGTTTCCAGTAGCTTATTAACCGTAAAGGGCAATTTTTTTTCTTTAATCTGCGCCAGCGTCTTTTTAACGGTTTTTTTGTCAAATTCAATGCTGGCTTTTTGCATAAGAGATAGCTTTTCAATAAGTTCCGCGCGCTCTTCTTCGCTCATAACGACATCAGCTTTATCGTCAGTATCGTCTTTATTTGGATTGACTTTCTGAATTACCGCTCTCAGGGCGGATATAAAGCCCGGCGTATCGTTTGATATTTCGGTAATATTCTGGTTTCGTCCCTCTTCTTCCAATTTGGCGGCGGCGGCTGAAAGTTCAACCTCTCCGATGTTAGCCAACGCGCTTTTCATCGCGTGGATATTGATGACATACATTTGCGTATCGTCGACTCTGCGGTAATTATTTGATTGTATTGTTTCCAATATGCCAACGGCTTTTTGCGCGTCTCTTACAAATATTTTTATAAGCTCGGCGTTTACAGACTGCTGCGGATCGGCGTTATTTTTAATATTGTCTTTAACCTGCCGCGCGGCTTCAATAGTTTCCGCCGGATACTTGTCGCGTATCATTTTGTTTAATACGGCGTTTAATTGGTGTATATCTATAGGTTTGGATATAAATCCGTCGAATCCGTTTGCCATAAAAACTTCAGTCTGCCCTGTCAACGCGTTAGCTGTCAGCGCTACAATTGGCTGAGTATACCCCAATTCGCGTATATTTTTTGCCGCTTCAATACCGTCCATTTTGGGCATAAAGTGATCCATAAAAATAACGTCGTACTTCAAGCCGCTTTTGATTTTCTCTATTGCTTCAAACCCGCTCATCGCCGTTTCTATTGATAATCCGTAAGGAGCCATAAGTCCCTTGGCGACATACAGATTTGTTTCCACATCGTCTACTATAAGAACTTTACCGTAAGGCATATACTCGCGCACAACCTGCGGCGCTTTTTTCATCTGCGACATTCTGCCAAGACGGAACTGCATTAGGTTTTCAACTACCGTTTTGCCCAACACTCCGTTATCAACAATTCCCTGAGGCAGACGCACCGTGAACAAGGAGCCTTTGCCCTTTGTACTTTCCACTAAAATCTCGCCGTTCATTAAATCTACAAGCCGTTTTGTGATATTCATGCCGAGTCCCGCTCCCTCGGTTGAGCGATTGGCTTCCAGATTAAAACGGGTATACTCGTCAAATAATTTGTCTATTTGTTCACGGGTCATGCCCTGCCCTGTGTCGCTTACACGGAACAAGAGCGTAATCGCGGACGGATTATCAGACGACTCAACGGCGATTGAAAGCGAAATCTTGCCCGCTTCCGTATATTTAAACGCGTTGGAAAGCAGGTTGTTTAGAATTTGTTTAATGCGCAATTCATCGCCGAACAATGTCATTGGAATGTTTTCGTCTAAATAAAGATCAAATATAATCGGCTTACTGTCGAACCGCATGATATTCAGATGAACAGTGTCGTTGATAAGGCTCGGCACGTCGTAATTAATCGGCGTTAACTCAAGTTTACCCGCCTCTATTTTTGACAAATCGAGAATGTCGTTTATGATGCCTAGCAATAAATAGCCTGAATTGTAGATTCTGCTTAACGCTTCCTGTATATCATGTGAAAGCGCTTCGCCCTGCAGCAGAATTTCTGTAATGCCCAAAATAGCGTTCATCGGCGTGCGTATTTCGTGGCTTACCTTTGCGAGGAACGCCGATTTTGCGGCGTTAGCCGCTTCCGCGTCGGCTTGTTTTTTTGTTATCTGTTTTAAATTTGTAATGTCCTGTACTACTTCGATGTATCCCATAATTTTTTCGTTTACATCTTTAAGCATTGCGACATCAATCTGATACGACAAATCTCCCTGTGAAAAATAAGTTTGATGAAGACCTCTCCTTGCGCAGGCAATACCGCAGTTTTCCGTATTACAGATACTGGATCCCCAATTACTGCATGGTTTGCCTATTGCGTCTTCAAGCTTTATTCCCAATAATTTTTCAACGGCTTTGTTTATGAACGTCCAATTTGTATCCGCGTCCGTAACGGTTACCGGCAGCGGTATGGCGTTAAGAATTGAGTTATACCAATGCGCCATCGTTCGGGATTTTTCGTTTTCTTTATTTATCTCGTTAAAAATTACAAGCAATATCACTATAAGCGCCGCTGCTAATGCAGCTCCCATCGCGGTGAGTACAAGCGCCATGATTCTTGTGCTTTTATAGTATATATTTTTAGGCGTTACAACTCCCATATACCAGCCATTTTGCAGTCTTTCTATAAATACGATGGATTCAATGTTGCGGTAGTCGGTTGTTATCACCTCGTAAACATAGCCATTCTTTATTAATTCATCTTCATAAGTTGATATATGGCTTTTTACATCATGAAGCTGCATACCTATAATAGAATGTTCAGGATGGGCGATTAACTCCATACTTTCGCTTAAAAGGAATCCGTATCCTTTTTCGGCAAACTGCGTATTAATGGCGTGCTGTCTGATCCTGTCGAGGTTAATATCCAAACATATAATGCCCAACTGTTTGCCGTCTTCGTCAAAAATAAGGCGGGAGAATGTAATAACAGCGTTATTTCCTGTTCTTATATTTTTATACGGTTCGGTTATTCCTATATCGCCGTTAGCCTCAACAGCTACTTTATACCAGGGGCGGTCTTCCAGTATATAACCTTCAGGAGGAATCCAGTCCTTTCCTTCGGTGAAATAGATATTCCCAAAAACATTAAAATAACCGTAAAAACCCATGATGCCCAAGAGACGATTTTTTTCGTTATTCTGCATATATTTATTTATATATTGAATATATTCGCGTACTGTTCCGGAACTGTCTCCGCGCATAATCATACCGCGGATGGTTTCCGAAAAGCCCGCAAGAATGGTTTCCGGCTCTTTTAGATCGGCTTTAATACTTGCTTCCGTATATAAAATCGCTTCTTTTACAGATCTCTTTAAATGGTTGCGTTCAATATCGCTTACAAACATATAGCTCGCAAAAACCATCAGAGCAAAGGCAAGCGCTACAAATATTATTTGCATATACCGAGTTATCATTTTTCGCGTTTTTTGCTCTAAAGGACTCATTGTTTGCATAAAATCCCCATATACATTAATTTTAGTATACTATTTTGCAAATTTCACGCGGAATTTTACGATAAATGCTATTGTTTTAACGACATTTGCCATTTTCGGCGTAAAATCCATAAAAACAGGGCTATAATCCGCAGGGCAAAAATAATCGCAAAAGCAAGCCTTAGCCCGTCCCTGCCGCCGCCAAGCGCCCGGTAAAGGGCTACGCCAGCCACGGGCATTACCGCGTTTGAAAGACATACAAGGCAGGTATAGACCGATATTGAGAAACTGCGGTATTCTTCGTCTGTTACCTGCAAAAGGCATTGGATCATATTCAATGTAGTGGTCGCAAGCGGCAGGCTGGCTATAGCGTGCAATGTCAAAAAAACATAGGGCGCTATGGAAACAGGCAGGCTGAGCGAGATAATCATCGCGACAGGGCAGAGGCTTAACCCTATAATGCCAAAGGCTACAGGAAGCACAACCCCGTGTTTTTCGTTTACGCGGCTCCAGAACCGCATTGTTAAGAACTGGACGACCGTCGCGCCCAAGGTTGTAAGCCCGATTTGAAATTCGTTCATTTTCAGATAACTGAACTGTCCCAAAAAGTACAAAGTCCAGTCAAAATGCCAAGTCATGTAAAAGAAGAGCGCGACCGCTAAAAACAGCAAATATTGCCTATTATGCAAAACGCTTTTTACGGCTTTTTTTACCTCATAAAAAGAAACGCTTTTCGGCGCGGCATACCGGACAGCCTTAATTTTACGGTAATTGAGCGCCGCCAAAACAAGAGCCAGCGCCGCGCACAAATAAAAACTCTGATGAACAATAATTTTCCCCCTGCCGGCTTGAGTGTGCAGTAATATTGTCCCGACCAACAGCGGCAGCGGTATACTGATAAAAACATCCATGTGGGACCGCATTGTTAAAACACGGTTGCGCTCATGTACCTCCACGACTTCGGGAAGAAACGACTGCCACGAAATATTGTAAGTAGCCATAGCGCCTACCGCCAGCGCAAGGAAGACCAGAAAAAAGTAAATTGAGTATTCGGGAACAATTTCATTCCCGCTGTTTGCGAATTTGAAAAACGGCGATAAACCGCAGAGCAGATACCCAATCGCGCTGGTAATCAAAGCGCCGATTATTATTCTGCGTTTATTGTGAAGACTGCCCGCAAAAATCCCTCCGGGGATCAGAATCAGCATAGTGAATATTTGCGGCAGAAATTGCACAAGGCTAAGCTGGTAATCCCCCGCGCCAAGCCTGAGCGCAAACAAATTGTTATTGTTGGAAGCGATATTGACAGCCAACGCCGCAAAGAGTCCGTCCATTGCGTACCGCATAGCGACGGGATTGGAGACGGCAAAATTTTTGACGCGGGTAAACGGATTAATTAACATATTTTACTAATTTATATATATACTTATATTAGAGGAATGGCGTAATGTAAACAAGGAGGCGAATAAATGACAGTTGTAAAAGCGGAAAATGTAGTAAAGGATTACGGTCTTAATGATCAGACGGTACACGCTCTGCGCGGCGTTAACCTTGAATTTCAGGGCGGCGAATTTACCGCTATTGCCGGTCCTTCGGGGAGCGGCAAATCTACGTTTCTTCATTTAGTCGGCTGCCTTGACACTCTTACAGGCGGAAGCATGCTGATAGGCGGCTCGGATACCGGGAAAATGTCCCGTCAGCAGTTGGCGCTTTTGCGGCGGCTCAGTATAGGTTTTATCTTTCAGGCTTACAATTTAATTCCCGTTCTATCGGCGGAAGAAAATATTTCTTTTCCTCTGTCACTGCAGGGCGTTCCCCAAAAAGAAATCAAAGAGCTTACCGAAAAAGCTCTGCATGATGTGGGTCTTGACGGAATGGCAAAGCGCCGTCCCAAAGAGATGTCCGGCGGACAGCAGCAGCGGGTAGCTATCGCGCGGGCGCTGGTAAAAAAACCGGCGCTTATTCTTGCGGACGAGCCAACCGCTAATCTTGATTCTACCATCGGGCGCGAGATTCTTGAATTGATGTTAGCTTTGAACAAGTCCGAAGGGACGACATTCATTTTCTCCACGCATGATCAAATGGTTATGGATTACGCGCGCCGTCTTGTGCGTATCCGCGACGGACAGATTGAAAGCGACGAGGTAAAGGGGGTTGCATGAAACTATCCGGTATTTGGGAATTAAAGAAAATTGCCATGCGCAACCTTGCGCGGCACAAGGTAAAAACAATTCTTACCTCTGCGGCAATAATGGTAAGCGTAGCCGTGTTTATTTTTTTAAACGGCTGGCTGAGAGGAATGATAATCGACTCGCGGAGAAATATCGTAAATTACGAGATGGGCGCGGCTAAACTGCAAACAAAACTTTACTTTGAAAAAAAGGACGAAATGCCCAGTTACGAAAATTTTACCGATTGGGAAAAATATCACGACGCGCTGGATACGGAAGGCTATGTAAGCGCGCCGCGTTATGTGTTTTCCGGCACTCTGTTTTCAATCTCCGGTTCAGCGCCGATTGTTTTTTACGGAGTAGACCCGGCGTTTGAGGCGGAAACAATGCGCTATGTCCCCTTTGTGGATTTTGGTCGTTATGTGCAAAACGGAGATTTTGGAATAGCGCTTGGAACGTATGCCGCTGAAAAACTTAAAGTGGGTATTCCCGCGCGTCCGTACCGGCAGGAACTGGAAGAATTGATTGATTCCGCCTCGCAGAACAGCGCCGACGCTGATTTTATCCGCTCTCTTTATACCGTCGCTTCCGGAAAAAAGGCTTTCTGGGAATTAGATAAAAAAACAACAGAATCTCAACCGAGCCTGACCACTGATAAGTGGTCAGGCGAAGGTTCCCCTCTTGAAGGCAACGAGCGTATGATATTAAAAAAAGACGCTTCACGTTCCGATCTTGACCGTTACTGGAATATACTTGACGCGTCAGGACGCAATGATGTGCGGATTAACGCAGTAATAGACATTAAAGCTGTACCTGAGACAATTCGCGCCGACAAATGGGAAGGAGAGCTTTTCCCCGCTCTGCGTAACGAGGATAAATCACTTGTAGAAGCCGCCTACGAGTATCAGGATTTTATCGGCGGCTATCTCCTTGCCGAGGAAGATGAAAAGGCGCTTAACAATGTTCTTGCCGCCATGATTCGAGCGGGCTATTCGGGAGCGGTGCGCCATGTGAATCAAATTTTGGACGCAAAGGTAATAGGCGTTATCAATTCTCCGGCTCCGCTCCCCAATGGCAATACAGCCTATATCCCTCTGGACGTTTTGCAGGACGAGTCGGGTATGATGCTAGAAGGCGCGGTAACGGAACTTGTTATCCGCGAAAAAAACGCGCCTGATTCCCGCCTTCCGGGAAAGAGCGAAAGCGCCGCCGTAATTACCGCCGCGCTGGAACGAGGGCTCGCCAAAGCCGGGTATGTTATGCCAAATGAACTGATTGTGCATACTTGGGAAGAGTATATGCAGGACTATCTTGGTTACGAAGCAATTGAAAATACTATGCCGCAGGTGGTAGCTGGTCTGTTACTGCTGTTATCCTTTCTTGGAATTTCAAACACGATCCTTCTTGCCATACTGGAGCGCACAAAAGAAACCGGCATGATGAGGGCTATGGGTATGACCGACCGGCAAATGATTTTGGTCTATATGCTGGAGGCCGGCTTTTTAGGATTTATCGGATCGATTTTTGGGATAATTCTCGGCTGTATTATAAATTATCCAATGGTAAAGTACGGCATGGATTTCAGTTCTGTAGCTGACGTTATGGGTGGCAGCGGTATTGGTTTCCGCACCACGTCGTCTTTCCGCAGTATATGGAATGTACCGGTAATTATCGGTTCCGGCATAATAGCGACAATTATTTCGTCATGTATGGCTTTCTTTCCAACACATCGCGCGTTAAAAATGCCGATTACCGAAAGTTTAAGGTTTGAATAGGAGAAAAAAATGACAGTTAAATACAAACGAGACGGAACCGGCGCTGCTATAAAAATTACCCAACGCATTAGGCAAGGTGGCGCTGTAACGTTAATCAAAATCGCTTACAGAAATATTTGGCGTAACAAACGGCGGACATTTTTTTGTATTGCTGCGGTCGGAATAGCGGTGTTTTTTATCGTGCTATATTCATCAATGATAGAAGGAATGCTCAGGAATATTATCGACGTTGTGCAAATTTATGATTTGGGACACGTTAAAGTTGTTTCGTCCCAGTATGATGCGGAAAACGAGTATATGCCCGTGCAGTATCCTGTATCCGACGGTAAAAGCTGGAAAGAACTTGCCGCTTCGATTGAAAAAATCCCCGGTGTGCGCGCTGTGTTTCCGCGGATTTCATCTTTGGCGACATTGCAGGAAAGCACAACCAAACACGCTGTACTGTGGGGGCTTTCTATAGAAGACGAAATGGCTGCGAATCATTTCAACCTGACGGATCGCAGTGACGGGCTGTTGGAAGGTCGCTATCCAGCGCCCGGAACCAACGAATGCGCGATAGGGCGCGTCTTTGCCCACAAATCGGGATTGTCTGTCGGCGACAGGATTCCGCTTAAAACAGTCTCCGCTCAATTTTCAGATAAGATATGGAGTCCGGTCATTACCGGAATTTTCAATTTTGATTATATCAAGTATGACGAGCAATTTATCATCGTGGATATTGAGCGGCTCCAGCGGCTGTTGACGCTGGGCGAAGGAACGCAGTCCTTGGTGATATTTGCAGATAACGAAAAAGAAAGCGGCGCGATTGCCGCTAAAGCGCAAAACGTTCTTGGACAGGGCAATGTTGTTACAGAATGGCGCGACAATTACTGGGTTGCGATGATGGGAATGGTAACCCCGATCTATACGATGATCTTTCTTGTATTCCTGATTGTAGCCAGTTTCCTGATCATTAATACTGTAGTAATGATCATTCACGAGCGGATAAAAGAAATCGGCATGATGGGATGCCTAGGTATGACCCGCGCCGAGATTGTAAAAGTGTTTTTCTTTGAGTCTCTTTTTCTTGCCATGTTAGGCGCGTTTGCCGGAGTGATTGTCGGCGGTATTATTGCCGGAATCGGGTCAGTGTATCCTATCCGCATGGGGGATATGTACGGAGACACATTCAGCGAAATGCCGCTTGGCAACGCTATTTTTCTTGGAATTAGTCCGTTTATACTTATTCGCGCGTGGCTTATGGGCGTTGTGGTAACGTCTCTCTTTACGCTGATACCGTCGCTGAAAAGCGCGTTTGTAGAACCTGTTGAGGCATTGAGGAGGTAAATTATGAAGAAGATTATTTTTTTTAATGTGTTATTGGTACTTGCAGCCGCATTCGCTTTTTCTCAAACTCCGTCCGCGGCGGAATTACTGCGGCGGGTAGACAACAATGAAATTTACTCAACCATTGAGTACGAAGGCGAGATAATCATTGAGTATCAGGGACGCCGTTATGTGAAAACAATGAAGGCATGGGGCAGGGGAAACACGCACAGTTTTGTGGAGTTTACCAACCCCGAAGACAGGGGAACAAAGTATTTAAAAAGAGACGGCAGGCTCTATGTGTATTCGCCCGACACGGAAGAAGTAATGTTGATTTCAGGGCACATGCTAAAAGAATCAATGATGGGTTCCGATATGTCCTACGAAGACACGCTGAATAACGAAACTTTAGCCGGTCGCTATGATCCTGTTGTCGCCGGTTCTGAAACCGTGAATGGGCGGGATGCGTGGGTTTTGGAACTTAAAGCAAAAACTAAAACAGAAAGTTATCCTTCGCGCAAGCTGTGGATAGACAAAGAAAACGGCGATCTTTTACGCTATGAGCTTTTCGCTCTTTCAGGAGTCAAGCTGAAAGATTATAATTTATTGAAGGTAGAAGTAATCAGCGGACGGCGTTTCCCTGTGGAACTGGAAATGCGCGACCTTATGCGAAAAAACAGCAAAACTTCCTTTGTTATGAGAAAAGTAGTATTGGATAGACCCATTTCTGATTCTGTTTTTAGTCAGAGGAATTTGGAGAGGTAATGAAAAAGCAGTTTATTTCTCTGCTATTTATAATTGCTTTTTTCACAATCAGCGGTCTTAACCTTCACGCCCAAGGAATGACTGTCTCCGGGATACTGGATTCTTCTGTGCAAGCCACGGCGGGCGACGCGCCGGGTTTTTCGCTTGGTATGGAAGAATACGCTAACATAAGATTTCAATCTAAAATCAGGGACAGGGCGGCAGTCTACGGCGCGGTAAACTTAATCGCCGCTGCGGGAAATTATGCGGCTAACGCGATGGGTATGGAGGCTCTTGGAGTCGGCTCTCCCTTCGACTCGACCCCTTATGTTTACGGAGAAAATTATATCGCCGGAGTAGAGTTAGAGCGTCTTTATTTTCGGCTGTTAGGTGAATCTGTGAGTTTTGACGGCGGACTTATGCGTCTTCCTTTTGGTTATGGGCAGGTGTGGGGGTCTTCGGATTTTCTTAATCCGAGAAATCCGTTAATACCGGACGCCCGCCCGCGCGCGGTTTTAGGAACCGCTTTTTTCTGGTATCCAACGGAAGAAACAAAACTGTTAATATTTTATTCCTCGCCCCGCGATCCGCTTTCACAAAAAGGAGAAGGTTCTTTTGCGGGATTGTCTTTTGATAAACACTGGAATAAGGCGAGTATTCAGACGCTGTACAGTTTTGAAACGCCAAAGGAAGATTCAGATAACGGTATTCACCGTGCGGGACTTTCCGTAAAAGCCGATTTAATATTGGGATTTGTCATTGACGCGCTTTACACCTACAACCACAAAGCGGAAACAAAACTTGACGGACTTTCTTTCAGCGGCGGCGCGGATTATTCTTTCTTTGACGGCAAATTAATATTGCTTGCCGAATATCTGTACAACGGCGAAAATTCATCTACCGCTTTTAATCCAAAAACAAATTTACTTGGCTTACCAAATACCCATTATTTGTACACAAGTCTTACCCTGCGTTTTACCGATTATACCGATATGAGCGCCGCAGTTATCGTAGGATTCGACGACACGTCATTTGCGCCGATTCTTTCCCTGAACCACGATCTTTTTCAGGGAGCCGCATTGACAATTTCAGCGCAGAGACCGAAGGAACACAATTATCGTGTAAGTACAAAATTACGCTTACGTTTTTAAAAATAATTTTATATAAAATATATATTTTTCATGGTATAATAAAAAAACATTATGCAGAAAACAATTTTCGGCAAAACCGCTTTAACAGTAAGCCGCACCGGATTCGGCTGTATCCCAATCCAGCGTATTTCTTACGATGAAAGCGCCGCGCTCTTACGGCACGCCTACGATAACGGCGTTACTTTATACGATACCGCCAACGCCTATACAACCAGCGAAGATAGGATAGGGACTGCACTTCATCATGTTCGCGATAAAATTGTGTTATGCACTAAATCCGCCGCGCAAACGCCTGACAAATTAATGGAGCATATCGAAAACAGCCTGCGAATGTTACGCACAGATTATATCGACGTATTCCAGCTTCACAACCCGTCCTTTGTGCCGCTTCCCGAAGGCGAAGACGGCTTGTATGCGTGCGCGTTAAAAGCGAAAGAGCAAGGTAAAATTCGCCGCATCGGCATTACAGCGCACAGCAAAGACAACGCTAAAAAAGCGATATTATCCGGTCTGTATGAAACCTTGCAGTACCCTTTCTCTTACCTCTCTTCCGCCGAAGAATTGGCTCTTGTCGCTCTCTGCCGCGAACACAACATCGGCTTCCTTGCCATGAAAGCCCTATGCGGCGGCTTGATTAGCAACGCCAAAGCAGCGTTTGCGTTTTTGCGGCAATATGAAAATGTAATCCCCATTTGGGGAATGCAAAAAATGCAAGAGTTAGACGAATTTCTGTCATACGAAAACAACCCGCCCCTGTTGGACGGCAATATGTTAAGCGCCATAGAAAAAGACAAAGCCGACCTTCAGGGCAGTTTCTGCCGCTGCTGCGGCTACTGTCTGCCATGTCCCGCCGGTATCCCCATTAACAACGCGGCGCGTATAACTTTTTTGGCAAGAAGGGCAGTCAAAGAATACTGGCTGTCAGAGGAGTGGCAAAAAAATATGCGCCTCATTGACAACTGCACTAACTGCGGTCATTGCAAACAGCATTGTCCTTACGGACTTGATGTGCCAACGTTGCTAAAGGCGCAGCAGAAGGAGTTTTTTAAGATGGTGGGGGCGAATTAGACAAAAGACAAAAAATAACTTTTACCCTTGTGTTTCCGCGCTGATAATTTTGCCTTGACGTATACCATGAACAAGATAGTTGCCAACTTTGGTCTGCCAACCTTTACCCATTGCGCGAAGTTTCTCTGCGTCAGAATCGGGGAGACGTATTGAGACAACAACTTTTTTTTCAGCGACTTTAGGTCTTCCGTTCCTATTAATATTTTCCTTGAACGCCGCAAAACCGCGTCCTATACGCTTTACATTCTCGGTTTCTATATCTTCGTCTGTTATGCCTGTAGAAAACGCAGGTATTTTCTTTTTTGCTAACTTTGCAAGTTTTTCAGGAGTCCATTCCTTTCTGATTTCTTCCGAATTTTTCTTAATCATCTTTTCTATAATGTAATACATTTATGATATAATGTGAAGTATCTTTTTATATATCCTACCAACGCATTGAGGGCTTGGAGAATACTTCTTTAAGTGTTTTATCTATTAATTCTTGTTCTTCATCAGAATATCCTCGCAAATGTTCTCTAACTTGTTTTTCGAGATGCTCAAGTCTAGTATTGACTAGTTTTTTTGTATCTTTTCTATTTTTTATATTAGTAAATGCAGGTATACCTATAGAAAAAATAAATGGTAATATTTTTACAAAAACATTATCTATTATTAGGTTGATTATTTCTATGATATTGTTATTCATAAAAGATAACTTTTTTTCCCCCTCTTAATAATACTACACATTGCTCCATGTTGAATTGTCTTTTTACATACATTGTTTTAAATTTTTGTATTTTAATCTTTCATAATAATTTTTATTCAATCTATCAGTTTCTCTTGTTAGTCGTTCTTTATTAAATTCATCCAACTCTTTATAACCAGTTATTGGATAATGCATTGAATAGCGTGGAATTTCACCGCTCTTTATACGCTCTATAATTCTTTTCTTATATTGACTGGCTTGTTTCTTGCTTTGGATTAAGTTTCCTTCTTCATCACAATCTGGCATGAATCCCGTTTTATAGACCATTGATCCAACAACTTTAAAATTATCAGTTATTCCATCAAGCATTTTTTTTCCTTTTATAAAAATAAAATTTTAATAATCCCACATACCGCTCCATTTTGGGTTACCATCATTATATGAAAAATATAAATTATCTACCGATCCCGCAGTTGTTTCTTTGCGTTTTTCAAAAGTGGAACCAGCAGCATAAACAGCGCGCCCTTTATTATTTACAGTGTTGCCGGAATAGTCTTTTATTATATTACTGTTTGCTGAATTGGAACCTGTAATATTTCCTCCGGTTTTGGTAAATGTCCCTCCACTCACATACACCCCACCACCATAACTATAAGAGATATTGTCAGAAATTTCTCCGTCTTTCATGCTAAATATTCCATAAAACACATACACCCCACTATCTCTATTGCCAGAAATTTCACCGCTATTCATTATAAAAGTCCCACCATAATACTTTTTTTCATAAATACCATAAGCAGAAGAACCTATGTACACCCCACTACGTCCATTGCCAGAAATTTTTCCGTCGTTCATTATAAATATTCCATCTTTATTTATAAACCAATCATAAGTCACATACACCCCACTATCTCTATTGCCAGAAATTTCACCGCTATTCATTATAAAAGTCCCACCAGTTACAGACACCCCCTTTCTTATACTGGAAATTTTACCTCCGTTCATTATAAATGTTCCACCAGTTATAGACACACCATCACCATCGTTAACCCCATCGCCTTTATCACAAGAAATTATACCACCGTTCATGATAAATAATCCGTTACTCATAGACACGGTATTTGTGATTGTTCCTGTGTTTATGATAAGATTAGCGTTATTCATAGAAAGAGGCCATGAAAGAGTTATATTTCCATCTAATATTAAGTTAACATTTTTAAATTCTAGTTTTCGGTTTTTATTATATGATAGATATCCACTACCTTTAAGATGAATGGTAACTTGTTTTTTTGGTCTAAAATCTATTATTGTTGTATAATCATTATCAATAGTATAAGTAGTATTCTCAATAATATAAGTAGTATAACTTTCGGCGTTATTTTTTATCCAAGTAATTTTTTCTGCTAATGTACTTCCCTTGGTTACTTCAACAGTATACGTTTCATGCCAAACCGCATAAAGCGTTATCGTTTTTCCCCCAGTAGTTAAATCTATTATAGACTGTCCATTTTCATATTCTTCTGTTGTACTTGTTGGAGTTCTTGCCCAACCTAAAAAACAATAATTATCTCGAACAAAACTATTGATACTCAGAGGTACTGAAACTCCAACACTAAAAGTGGAATTTTCCATAGTTCCTGTCGCATCAACAGCATTTTTGTTATAAATTACTGTGTAAGGAGTGTAAGGATAATAATCTTGAAAAGGATCTTCATACGAAATTAGTGGATCTTCTTCATCATTAAAACAGGTTACGAATAGCAGTATAAATGATATTAATACCAAAAATACGATAGATTTTTGTCCGATTTTGTTTATTTTCATATTTTCCCCTTTTATGCGTAATATTACGCAAATATACATATTACAATAATACTACTACTTATTATTACATATTGTCAAGAAGAAAATATGCTTTTTTAAGTAATCTTTATTTATGGGTTTTAAGGAAAATTTGAAGTCGGAATTGGCTTATTCCGGGATGATGGTCAAGGAACTTGCTACCGCTTCAGGGGTAAATAAGCGTACAATCGACAATTATCTAAATACGCACAATACCATGCCCTCCGCCGATGCTGCCGTACGCATTGCCAACGCTTTGGGGGTGACGGTGGAGTATCTTATTACCGGGAATGAGCAAAAAGAGCGCGCTCCTTCGACGCCGTTTCCCGATTCGCGGGTTGTGCTGAAAAATCTTGAAGCGTTGAACAAACGAGACCGAAAAATAGTGATTAATTTGATTAAATCCCTTAAAGATATGGAAGACTTTGAGAAAAAATCAAAATGAACCACGAACCACACGAACTTATCGTCCGTAATCTTGTCGTTGTTCGTGCCGTTCGTGTTGGTTCGTGGTAAAATTCTTAATTACTTCGGTCCCAATCCCCCCGCAGTCGCCGCATCGGTCTTGCGCCAGAATTGACTGCGTCCTATGCCTAGCCCTATCTCGCCTCGCATTTCAAGGGTGTCGGTCTTGAACTTTTTGCCGTCGGCGGGGCGGAAAATTATTTTGCAGTTGTACATTTTGCCGTCTTCGGGGTTAATTACGCTGCCGCCGCTCCATTCGCCGTTTTTGCTCTTTGTTAGACCGAAAATCCAGGGGGTTCCGGAGACGGGCATTGCGTTTACTTTTCCTTCAACCGGAAAGCCGCGATAACTTTCATTACAGCGAACGGCTATTACGCCCTTTGGATAATCCGCTAACGATAAAATTTTCCCGTATAGTTTTCCGCCTTCCTGATAAATTTGCCAGCCGGCGGTTATTTTGTTGGTGTTGTCGTCAACGCTTATCCAAAAACCCTCAACAGGGTCGCTTTGGGCAAAACATACAGCGGTAATAGATAAACTTACAATAAAAAGTATTATTTTTTTCATAAAATTTTAACATTTATGATTTTATTATACCTTGTACATAAAATACCGGCAAGTGTATAATATATCTATGAAAATAGAGAAAAAGACTTTCGGCGTTCTTTCTAACGGTAAAAAAGTTAAACTTTGGACTCTAAGCGCGGGCGATTTAAAATTGTCGCTTACAAATTTCGGCGCGGCATGGACAAGTTTGATTGTTCCTTCGCGCGACGGCGTTAAAGACGATATTCTGCTTGGCTATTCGGGGCTTAGCGGCTACCTGAACAATGAACCGTTTATCGGCGTAACGGTCGGGCGTTTTGCCAATCGTATCGGTAACGCTTCTTTTTCTTTGAACGGGAAAACATACGCTCTTTTGGCAAATGACGGAAAAAATTCTCTCCATTCTGGTCCGCGCGGCTTTGACAGACTTCTTTGGAAATCCGAAGCATACGAAGAAAAAAAAGCGGTCTATGTGCGTTTTGAAATTGAAAGTCCCGACGGTGACTGCGGTTTCCCCGGAAACTTAAAAGCAGTAGTAACATACGGTCTTACGGAATCCAATGAAATAATTTGCGATTATTACGCAAAGGCGGATATGCCGACGCCTGTAAATCTTACAAATCACGCGTATTTTAATTTAGCGGGAGAAGGGAAGGGCGATATACTTTCCCACGAGGCGCTTCTTTATTCATCAACTTATGTACAGGTTGATAAAAACGCCATCCCCACAGGCAAGCTTATTTCTGTAGACAAAACCGCTTTTGATTTTAGAACTCGGCGAAAAATTTGTTCCAATACTTCATTTTTAAAACCGTTTAAAGGATACGATCATTGTTTTACAGTAGACGGAGAAATCGGCGATTTGCGTAAGTGCGCGGAAGTTTCTGAACCGAATTCGGGGCGTTATATGAAAGTTTTTACAACGCAGCCGGGAGTTCAATTTTATACGGGTAACCACCTTAAAAGAGTTGAAGGCAAACAAGGCTCTGTTTATACAAAACATTCGGGCTTCTGCCTGGAAACCCAGCATTACCCCGACACTCCCAACCGGATCAATTTTCCTTCTTGCATTGCGGAACCCGGAAAAGATTACCGCGAAGAAGCAAGATTCGCGTTCTCGTTTAACTAATTTAAATTTGCCTTTTTTGACATTTTTTTCCATCTTTCTTTAAGCCTGTGAAGGCTTGCGTCCACAGTGCCTTTTGATATGCCGATAACTTCCGCTATTTGTTTGTGAGTGGCGTCTGTGCGAACTTTTTTTAAACGCTCTCGCATTCTTTTTAGCCGCAGCCTGGCTCTGTCAAGACGGCGGTACATTTTTTCATACGCAAAAGTATTTTCCTGTATTGCCGAAAGTCTTTTTTCGTAAACTATGCACCTGTAAAATAGGCAGTGGATTCTCTCTTTAAAGAGATAAATATTGTCATCTTTTTTTTGTCTGATTTTTCTTATTTTATTTAATTTATCTATTAACTCTTTGGCGTCAATGCCGGTCAACGCGGCGATTTTATAGGCAAAATCATCTGAAACATAATAATAACATTTTAAGACAAGCGCTAAAATCCTTCTTGTGTTTTTTTTGCCGTCTACTCCGGTAATCATTTTTGTTATTTCTTCTTTTTTATTGTTAATTTTATAAGCGGGAGGTTCTTCGTATACATACATATCGGGAATGCGCGCGTTCCATGTTGAATGTTCGGTAACCGCGTTTGTTACCGTACGCACATTATATTCTTTTGCGGAAACAAGAATAAATCTGTATAAATACGCTTCAAATGACGATCCCGTATCCTCATAAGAATCAATAATTTTTTTTAAGTTAGGATAAAAATGGGAAATAAAATCTTCATATTCATTCTGTTTCCAATGTTTAATACATGTTTTTTCCTTGTTATTTACAAGATAAGTATAAATTATACTTTCAAGCTCATCGCGCTTGATACCGCCTAAAAGATATTCGGAATGAAACTTATTTAATGTGTTTTCTTGCATTATTCACCTCATTCCAGATATCGACCGGGCATGAAAGCGAATGAATTATTCCGCGAAATGAGTTAAATATTTATGATGTTTGTCATATTGAAAGTTTTTGTTTTAACTAGTGAAAATATTATTAAACGCTTCTAACACTTTTTGTTTTACGAATGAAATCTCTCCTTTCATAGAGAGACCCGACGCGTTTTTGTGCCCGCCTCCGCCAAAGGACGCGGCTATTTGCGCTACGTCGACTTTATCTATCGATCTTAAACTCACAGTACAGCTATCTACCAACTCCTGGCGGATTATTACAACAACCTCGGCATTCTTCACCGATAAAAGCATTTGATTTAAACTGTCGGAATCTCTGCCTTCAAGACCATAAGTTTCGGATTCTTTCAATGTCTCATAACTGAGTAAAAGTTTGCCGTCAAAAAAGGACTCTGTTCTTGATAAGATATTTCCCATTAATATTCTGGAACCAAGGCTTTTTCCGCCGTGCATTTTATAAAATGTTTTCTTGGGGCTTGCGCCGCGCGCGATCAATTTTGCCGTTAATTCAAACACTTGCGCGTTTTTTTCCGTCAGATGCCTGAAAAAACCTGAATCTGTGCAAATTCCAAAGAGAAGTAAAGACGCTTCTTCCTCAGTTAACTCAAGTCCAAGGGCGATAATTACTTTGTATATCAATACCGCGCACGCCGGCGCGTTTGAATCAACATAAACCGGCGCTTCTTTTGTCGACGGCATATGAGTTCCGGCGGCATGATGATCTATTACCGCGCAGGGAAATTCATTAAGGGTTTCGCCAAGATCGCCTGTTCTTTCTTTTCCCGAACAATCAACTATTATTACTTTTGTATCTTTTCTGCTTATTTCCGGCAGGATAGGGGAAAATTTATCTAAATATTCCTTTGTTTCCGGTCTTTTAAAAGGACCGGCGGAACAGACTATCGCTGTTTTTCCCATTCGCAGGAGAGCGCTGCGCAAAGCAAGCTGGCTACTTACGCAGTCTACATCCGGCTCTTTGTGACCGGCAATAATGAATTTAGAGCAACTTTTTATGTACTTAACAAGCTCTTTAGGTACTTCGGAAATATCTAAATTGGAATCCATCAGAATTGAAGTTTAAAAGAATCTTTATCCTTAAAGTAACTGCTCACGTCGGTTCCTTGCGGGATATTTCCCCATGTTGAATGGCTTTTTGCAGGGTGAGTGTATAATCTCACATGGCTGAATTTACCTTCACTATAAAATACAGACATTGTGGGCCAATCCGACGCCAGCGGTAATTTTACTATCTGAGCGTTGCCTGCCGAATCATAAAGCCATTCATTTGGAATGCCTATTGTAGAGATTAGAGTAGTACCGCTGCGGTACATAACAATATAACCTTCGTGTGATGGGAATATTCTTTCCACAGGCACGTTAATATAGTAAAAAGATTCTTTTTTTCCGTCATCTTTTTGCTGGGCAAAAATCGGCGAAATTACCGCCAAAAAAACTAATAAAACAATGATTTTTTTCATTGGTGACCTCCAGATAATAACATTTTAACTTATATTTACATTAGAATCAAGTGTTTTACGCACCGCTCCGGGACCCGCGAGCATTTGGGTAAATAACTCTTCGACCTGTCTTCCCAGCCCTACATCGTACAAATTTACCCCAAAATACGCGGAATTCGATAAAATCGGCTCTAATTTGCTGTGGAACGACACGTTTAGTCCAAGTCTGATGCCCGTAAGATTCCCAATTAGGGTTTCATAATTGGGATCCGGGCTTACCTCAAATGGTTTGCCTTGGTCGTCAATACCGAGGAGATAGCGCAGCCAGCCGGCAAAGACCAGCGGGATAAGTTTAAGGTCGGCGCAATTTTTGCCGGTATTTTTGTAAGCTTTTATGGTTTCGCCGAAGCGGATGGGTATTTTAAGGGATGAGTCCATAGCTATCCGCTGAGGGGCGTCAGGCATGAAGGGATTGGGAAGCCGCACCTTTATCACCTGATCGATAAAATCTTTTGGTTTGATAATTCCCGGGTCTGTTACAACAGGAAGCCCTTCGCGGTAGCCGACGCCTTCGATAAGTTTGACAAGAGAGGCGTCTTTCATTTCCTCGCTGATCCGTGTGTAACCAAGTAGACAGCCGAAGACCGCAAGGCTTGTATGCAGTGGATTAAGGCAGGTGCAGACTTTCATTTTTTCAACCCTGTCGACTGTTTCCTTATTCGTAAAGAGTACGCCCGCTTTTTCCAACGCGGGTCTTCCGTTAGGGAAAACGTCTTCTATTACAAGGTACTGGGTTTCTTCGGCGTTTACAAAAGGAGCGACATAGGTGTTCTTTTCCGTAACAAAGCCCCGCATATCCTCAAGACCCGATGAGGAGAGCATATCGCGCACACTGTCGTCCGGGCGCGGGGTAATTTTATCGATCATCGACCATGGGAAGGAAACTTTTTTCTTATCTTGCACATAACTTAAAAAACCTTTGTCCGCCGCGCCGTTTTCCACCCAGCCCTTGGCGACGGATTCCATCGCGGCAAAGAGTATATCTCCGTTATGCGAACAATTATCCATGCTGACCATTGCAAGCGGTAACGCGCCGCGAACATAGCGCTCATGTAAAAGACAGGCGATGCGTCCCAAATAACTATTGGGAGCGGACGGTCCTTTTTTAAGGTCTTCCGCTATGTCGGGCAGGATATTGCCGTCTCTGCCTTTTAAACTGTAGCCTTTTTCCGTGATGGTAAAACTTGCCATCTGCAAAGAAGGAGCGGCGAAAATTTCTTTTAAGGCGGAAAGTTCCTTGTCCATTCTTAAAGAAGACGCGACAGAGGCGACAATTTGTTTTTCTGTTGTACCGTCGGATTTAAGAGTTACAAGGATAGTCAGATTATCAAAAGCCGTAAAACTTTTATCGATTATTTCGCCGTCATAACCTTCGGCTACAATAATGCCTGTTTTTTCAATACCGTCCTCAAGTAATTTTTGCATCATAGCCGCCGGAAAAGCGCGGAAAATATTTCCCGCTCCGAAGTGCGCCCACTTAGGCTGCGTCTTTGTAGCGGCAATCATCGCCTGCCTGTCAAAACGCGGCAGGGCGATCCCCGCTTTTTCCCAAAAGCCGCTGTTATTTAAAGATTCGCTGTTTAATTTCATGGTATGAGTATGATAGCATTTTTCTTCATTTTTATCCAGTAGATTTTTAACCACGAACCAACACAAACAACGACAAGATATGTACTAATAGTTCGTGGTGTTCGTGTGGTTCGTGGTAGAATTCTTGGAAAAATTTATTAATTCTTACAACAGCGTATTTCGCGCCCGTCTTTTGTTTGCAGCAACGGAATTGCCCGCGAACATTCCTCCGCAGTCTCCGTACAGCGCGGCGCAAAGGGACAGCCGCTTTCGGGGCAGGACGGGTCTGTGACTTTCCCCGGAATGGTGAGCAGCCGCTCTTTTGAATAGTGGCTTCCAAAACGGGGAGAGGCGGCAAGCAGCGCTTTTGTGTATGGGTGGCGCGGATTGTTTGTAATTTCCGCCGCGGTTCCGGATTCCATCTCAAGACCGCCGTACATTACCATGATACGGTCGGAAATTTCCGCTACCAGATCAATGTCATGGCTGATGAATATAATCGAGATATTTCTGGTTTTTCGCAATTTTTTTAAAAGTTCCACTATCTGTTTTTGAATTGTAAGATCAAGAGCGGTAGTCGGCTCGTCGGCGATTAGCAATTCGCAGCCCTGCGCGAGAGCTAGGGCGATACCGATACGCTGTAACTGCCCGCCCGAAAATTGATGCGGAAAGTTGGAAAGCCGCTCCATACCGTTATTAAGCCCGGTTTCCTCAAGAAGCGCGACGGCTTTTTTTGCCGATTCTTCTTTGGTAATCGCGCTGTCGCTGTTTCTGAATGTTTCAAAAAACACATTGCCCATATTTTGAAGCGGATCATAAGAGCGACCAGGCTCCTGAAATATCATGCCTATTTTTTTACCTCGGTATTCACGTAACGCTTCAGTTTCAAGACAAGTCATCTCCCTTCCATCGTACAAAATTGAACCCCGCACGGTTGTATTATTCGCCAATAACCCGGGAATCGCCAAAGTGCTTACGCTCTTGCCCGATCCGCTTTCTCCTACAATTCCCAATGTTTCACCCTTTTGCAAAGAGAACGAAAGCCCTCTCACAGCCTGAACAGTTATATGTTCTTTCCCGCGCAGTACGGAAAAATCGACAAATAGCTCTTTAACAGCCAATAATAAATTGCTTCCGCCGTCTTTTTTGTCATCGTTCTTTTGCTCTTTTTTCCTTTTTCCCGAAAACACAATATGATACGGATCAAAAAAGTCCCGCAGAGCGTCTCCGATAAAATTGAAGCCCAGCGTTACGCCCAACAAGAACCATACCGGCGTTAACAGCCAGGGGAACGCCCTTAAATTTGAAAGCGTTGAAAGATCGCGCTTGATAAGAGAACCCCAGCTTACCGCCGGGTCTGTGATACCAAGTCCAAGGTAGGAAAGGACAGTCTCCGTCATAATAAAACCGGGGACGCTTAACGCTACGCTTACAATTAAAAGACTCGCTATCTGCGGAATAATGTGCCTGAAGATAATTACCACGGAGGGAATCATTTCCAGTTTTGCGTTAAGGACAAATTCCTCGCGCTTGATTGCGTGAACCATGCCGCGAATTGTGCGCGCCGAACCGGGCCAGCCTACAAGCGAAAGAATTATCGTAATCATCATATAGGATTGACCGGGATCCATGTTAGATGCCATCAGCGAGCGTAAAAACAGTATCAGGTACAGGGTAGGAATCAGCATTAAAAATTCCGACGTTCTCATAATCGACCAGTCCGCAAAACCGCCGAAGAAACCGGCGACTCCGCCCGCAAGCCCGGCAAGCGCAAGGGATATGAGAGTCGCCGCAAAGCCGATTGTCAGCGAGACGCGCGAACCGTAAACAATGCGCGAAAAAATATCCCTGCCCAAGTTATCAGATCCCATAAGAAAAACGGGATACGCTGTAGGCGCTGTTGTAATAAAATGCCTCTGGGCGGGAATGAATCCCCACAAAAGATACGGCTCGCCCTTGCCGAATAATCTAAGCGCCGAATACTGGTCTTTGACACGGGCGTATTTCATAGTTACGGAATTAATTGTTCGCCACTCCTGCGCCTGCGGTATCCCGCGATAAAAACGGACGTTCGGGGGATGATAGCTTTTATCCGAAAAAGAAGTGTTAGGCGAATAGGGCGCGAAAAATTCTGCGAAAATCATCATAAGGTAGAGGATGGCGAGGCAGATGAGCGAAACAAGCGCGGCGGGACGGGTTTTAACATAGTTGATAAATTTTTTCATGATTACTCTTTCCCATACCTTATGCGCGGATCTACAAGCGCGAGTATTATGTCGGCTAACGCCATGCCGACAAGCACAAGGAACGAAATAAACATTATATTCGCAAGAACAAGGTTTATATCCTGCTGAATAACAGCCTCGTACATAAGCCTTCCGATACCCGGATAGGCGAAAATAATTTCCAGTATAAGAGAGCCTGAAAACAAACTTGCCAGAAGGTTTGCGCTTCCCGTTATGTACGGGTTTAACGTGTTGCGGAAAGCGTGCGCAAAATAGACGCGCCATTCCGCTATGCCGCGCGAGCGCAAACTTGTAATGTAGGGCTGTCCAAGCTGATCAAGCATGGTAGCGCGTATCATGCGGAGAGAACCGCCAATCCCGCCCAAAAATGCCGACAACAACGGAAGAAAGATGTGATGAGCGTAAGAAAAAACAAATTGCACAGGCGCTGTTGAGAACGGAAAGGGCGGGTATGCCGTAACGGGAAAAAGTCCTGTTACGGAAGCGAAAAGCTGGAGCAGGATAAGAAGCAAAAGACCGGGGAAGGCATGAAGCACAAGGGCGAAGAAAGTTACAGCGGCGTCGGTCTTTGTTCCGGCTTTTGTTGAAAAATAAACGCCTAGCGCAAAAGAGAAAATAGTAATCAATACAAGCGAAATAATATTTAAAAGGAGCGAATTTAATATGCGCGAAGAAATCAAAAATGAGACAGGCGCGCGCGAAATAAGACTTACGCCAAGATCGTGATGAACGACAACTCGGTTAAGCCAGCGGAAATATTGAACATAAAACGGCTTATCAAGACCAAGTTCCGCTCTTCGCGCCTGAAGCTGATCATCGCTCATCGCCTGCCAATTCTGCCCCGCCTTCCCCTGATTTTCATTGAATAGCTGCTGCATCATTATCTGATCTACAATATCGCCGGGGGCAAGAGCCATCAAACCGAAGACTGCAAGTCCTAACAAAAACAGCATTACTGTCATGGTTATAAGTCTGTTCACAATGTAAGAAATAAGCGGGAAGCGCCGCTTAAAGGCATAGAATGGTTTTAGAAAAATTGCTTGTAATGACGCGCCTATAATATGGCTGATCTTTTCTGCCATTTGTACATATTATGCGCTAAATTGTTTTGTGTCAAGAATGGCGGTTATTATATATATTATTGTTATATTTTTTTATTTGTCGCATATTTGTCGCGTTTTTTTTGGAAGAATATTAAGATGATAAACATGGCAAGGCAGGATAAATATGCGTGAAAAAAAAGTAAGTTTTAAAATCAAAATACTAGTCCCGATATTGGCTATATTTATAGTTTCTGTTCTAATCATCTCATTTATCAATTACAAATTGCTGGACTCTTCTGTGGAAACGAAAACCAACGCTAATATGGAAATTTTTGCCGACAGTATTTTGGCGCAAATCAGACATTTAAATATCATACTTGACGCTACCAAACAAACGCTGATAGAAAAACATATATCGATAGCGAAGACTGTCGTGGATATATTGGATAACACGCCCGGTCAGATGTCAACCGAAAGACTGCTGCGGATTGCGCAGCCGCTGGATATTATAGAATTGAGCGTTGCTGATTCAAACGGTATCATTATAGCCAGCAGCGTCCCAAAATACATAGGTTTTGATTATAAGTTACACGAAGCTACCAGCGTATATATGAAACTGACAGACGGAACCTTGACCGAATTAAGCGAAGAACCGCGCGCGTCTGTGTTCAAAGACGATGTCGGCGACATAAATCATTATACCGGTATTGCTCGGAAAAACGGCGGCTTTGTTCAGCTTGGTTTCAACGCGGGTGTAATCGGCAGGCTGCAGGAAGAAATCAGTATTTACAAAACCATAGAGGAAACGAAAATAGGGCAAAACGGTTTTGGTATGGTGTTGTCGAAAGGATTCATAACAGCGCACCCTAACGGAGATTTGTCGAACGACAAAATGTCGTATGTATCCGGCGAGGATTGGTATAAAACAGTAAGCTCCGGCGACGGGTTTGCGTGGCTCAATATAGGCGGCAAAAAATACTACGCCGGTTACAAAAACGAAGACGGTAATACCGTTGTCGCCCTTGTGCCAGAGCATGATTATCATCGGGAACGCAACCGTCTTCTGCTGGATTCGGTAATGCTCCTGCTTATAACGGTCGTCATTATAACCGTCGTTATTTATCTGGTTGTGGGCGGACTTCTCCGTAGTGTCAATTATCTGGTTACAGGGATTGGAAAAATCGCGGGCGGAAATTTGGACGCGAGGCTGGAAGGCAGTTACAATGACGAGTTTGATATAATCAAGGACGCGGTGAACTCTATGGCGGCGGACATAAAAACACACATGGAAGAAAAACTCAGGACAGAACGTAAACTGAATGAAAGCCGTATCTCCATTATGCTTTCCCAGATACAGCCGCATTTTTTATACAACGCTCTCGCCGTCATCGCAAGACTGTGCGATAAAGACCCCGCCGAAGCAAAAAAAGCTACCATAAGTTTTTCAATTTATCTAAGAGCAAACATGAATCTTTTAGAGCGCACAGAGCCTATTCCGTTTGAGAATGAACTAAATCATACAATAGGCTTTATGAATTTGGAAAAAGCCATGTACGGAGAAGCGTTAAATGTAATATATGACATACAAACAAAAAATTTCAGTCTTCCGGCTCTTACCGTTCAGCCAATTGTTGAAAACGCCGTAAAACACGGCATAGGCAAGAAAGAGGGCGGCGGCACTATTACCATTTCAACTAAAGAAACAGACAGCGGTTACTTGGTCATTATTACAGATGACGGCGCGGGGTTTTATCCTGAAAAAACTGACGACGACGGACAACAGCACATCGGAATCAACAATGTCCGTCTAAGGCTGTCCGCGCAATGCGGCGGTTCGCTTGAAATAAAAAGCAAACCGAGCGCGGGGACAACCGCCACGATAATAATTCCTAAAAACGGAAATCACACGGAGACGCAGGCAAGATGAATATATTCGCCATAGACGATAATGTTTTGGCTCTGGAAGAACTTGTCTCGTCAATTAAAGAGGCGTGTCCTGACGATGAGGTTCACAGTTTTTCCAAACCATCGGAACTTCTTGACTATGCAAAAGAAAACGTATGCGACATTGCGTTTTTAGATATTGAAATGTGGGGAATGAACGGCATTGAACTTGCGCAAAAACTCAAAGCAATTAACAGCAAGACTAACATCGTATTTGTAACCGGATATTCAAAATATGCGCTGGATTCCTATACGGTCAAGGCAAGCGATTATGTAATGAAGCCCGTTACCAAAGAAGCGGTTAAAGAGGCGCTGGAAAACCTTCGCTGTCCGGTCAAGACAGAACTTGATAAAAGGGTGCGTGTGCAAGCCTTCGGTAATTTTGAAGTTTTTGTAGACGGAAACCCCGTCTCGTTTACACGTTCCAAGACAAAGGAATTATTCGCCTATCTTGTAAGCCGCAAAGGAACGTTATGCAGCAATAATGAAATTATCGCCGTAATTTGGGAAGACAAAGATGATTCACCCGCCACGCAAAGCCATTTCCGGCATTTAGTGGCGGATTTAATCAAGACATTTCAATCTTTGAGTGTTAAAGACATAATAGTCAGAAAATGGAAACAATTAGCGGTTGTACCGGGAAAATTGTCATGTGATTTTTATGAAATGCTTGACGGCAATGTAAAAGCGGCGAATTCTTACGCGGGTGAATTTATGTCCCAATACAGTTGGGCGGAAATCGACGCCGCTTATTTACAAAATAAAAAGAAATAAAATATATATTTGTCGCACATTTGTCGCGCCTTGTTTTGTATAATTTTTTCAGAATAATGAAGTATAATAATATTTTTTCAATACCGGTTTCCCGAAAACGCCAAACTTCCATGCGGCGCAGATTTATTGTTTTTTCCGCTGTTTTATTTCTGCTTATCTTCATTCCCGGAAGCGTGACATTTATAATTTTAATGGACAAAATACATTATGAAAACGCCGGACAAAAATTAATGCAAACCATTGAAGTTGAACGGCTTAAACTGGAAGCGTCTATAAACAGTGAAATTGCCATCGCCGTAAGAATGGCTGATTCTCCTTTGATACGGCGGCACTTCCTTAATCCCGCCGACGGCGAATTGCAAAAAATAGCCTTTGAGGAAATAGTTGGATACCGCAGGGCTTTCAAAGGCAATTCGGTTTTCTGGTGCAGCGACATTGATAAAGAATTTTACTTTAACGAAGATAATCATTATACGGTTGATGCCGAAAACCCCGATAACTATTGGTACAAAATGACTCTATACGAAACAGAAAAATATAATTTCAACATAAACTACAATCCTGATATACAACGGACTATGCTGTGGATTAACGCGCCTGTTTTTGATAATAATAAAAAACCTGTCGGTCTGGTTGGAACCGGCGTAAATCTGTCTGATTTTATCAATGCAATATATCAGGACTATTCGGAAGCTGAAGAATTATATTTCTTTAACGCAGCCGGAGAAATAACCGGAGCGAAAAACATTGATCTTGTCGCAAAAAAAATAAATATAGTCACGGAACTCGGTCAAACAGGCAATAAAATTATGGACAACGCAAAACACTTAAAAACCCGTGAAATAAAATATTTTAAAACAACGGATCAAAAAGGAATAGTAGCGTATAGTTCAATTCCGGCTTTAAATTGGTATATAACCGTTCTGCGTCCTGTTACTATAGGAGAGTCTCTGCAAACCGACATGACTGTTCTTTTTAGCGTAATGATGACAGTTATTTTTGCCGTCTTTGTATTTTTCAATATATTTATCGTCGTAATACTTGAGCCATTAAACCAGATGGTAAGAATAATAAATCAAACATTTACCGACTGGGATTTGAAACATCAAGAGAGTGAACATCATAAGGATGAAGTTGGAACCATTGGTGAATTTTTCCATTTGACCATAATCGATCAGCTTACCGGCGTTTACAACAGGCGGTATCTTGACGGCAATTTAAAAAAGATAATAAGATTACATTCCCGCACCGGCGGCAATCTAAGCGTACTAATGTTAGACATAGATTATTTTAAAAAATACAACGACGCTTACGGTCATGGTATGGGAGATGACTGCCTCAGATTAGTTGCGAATGCCCTTTCTCAATGCGTAATAAGAGACGAAGATTTTGTCGCAAGGTACGGCGGCGAGGAATTTGCCGTCGTTTTACCGAATACCGATGAAGACGGCGCGCGCATGGTTGCTGAAAAAATGCTGGAAAAAGTGCGTGAATGTAATATACCTCACAAAGCAAGCGATGTAGCCGATTATGTAACGATCTCCATTGGCGGTACAACCGATGTGATTAATCATTTGCAACATGGAAGCGATTATATAAAAGCCGCCGATAAAGCTTTATACGAATCCAAAAAAAACGGTCGTAACAGATACACATTTTTGAAAACCGTTTGAATTTGCCGCATATTCGCCATACCTAATACCTCTTGCAAGATTAACCTTTTTTTAATATAATGCTCTGCGAGATATTATGAAAACTTTTAAGTTTAAACATGGAGCAAAATACTTTTTCGGCTTAATAGCGGTTATGTATCCTGTTTTGGTCTTTTGCGCTCTTGTTGTTTTAAAATTGCCTATTCGATACCTTTCAATCGGTATTATTATATTTGCCATCGCTTATAGCGTCATAAACAGCCGTCATTACAAGGGCAAACACACTGTGGCGCTTTTTGTCAGCCCGTTGATTCTTTGCGTTATCGGGGTGATTAGTCTGTGTTTTGACGAATCGCCTATTTTTATACATTTGTATCCCGCTCTTGCGGCTATTGCGTATTTGACCATAATGGTTACTTCATTTTTATTTCCCCCGCCGCTTGCGTACTATTTTATCGATATTTTTGACAAATCAATGAAAACAAAAATACCCAAACAAATTTTTGATGATTTTTGTTTCAAAGCAAGCGTTGTATGGTGCGTGTTTTTTTTGGTTGACGCTATTATTGCGGTATTTACGGTAATTTTCTATATAGAAAATATTTGGGTTATCTACAATGGCTGTATAACTTATTGTCTTATGGGTTTGATATTTGTCGGTGAATTTATTGTTTTAAAAACCATTGAAAAAAAATATCGCCGGGAACACCCGCTGGCGGATACGGAGGCAGGTCAAGATGTCAATTCTTAAAGAAGGGTACCCTTTTATTTTTCCGTCTTTTTTAACAGGCGCGGCGCTTTTGGTTGTTTCCAAAATGACGGCGTTTTCTCCCGTAACTATTGGTTGTTTTTCTCTTGGGTGCGCGTTGATTATCTTTGCGCTGTTCTGCGTGTATTTTTTCAGAGACCCAAAGATAAAAGTCACGCAGGGAGAAGGTTTGATACTCTCTCCCTGTAACGGAACAGTTATGGAAGTAACTGAAGACGGAGAGCATAAAATTATCCGAGTGTTTCTTTCTATTTTCAGCGTCCACTTACAGCGCTCGCCTGTCAGCGGGATTGTTGTTGACGTAACGCACAAGGACGGAAAATTTTACGCGGCGTGGAATCCGCGCGCGCATTCAGAAAATGAGCAGAATATTATCACTATAAGGAGCGAAGAGAATATGTATGTGGTGCGCCAAATTGCGGGGTTGGTTGCAAGGCGGTGCGTGTCGTGGGTGAAAAAAAGCGACGTTCTTAAAGCGGGAGATAAAATCGGAATGATTAAATTCAGTTCTCAGGTTGATCTGCACCTGCCCAAAAAAACGGTGATAGACGTAAAACCGGGAGATAAAACAAAAGCGGGCATTACGGTAATGGGGAGGAAATAAAATGAAAAAAGTAACATTAAGTGACGTACCAATAAGAAAGGGAATCTTTATCATACCTTCTCTTTTTACATGCGGAAATATGACTTTCGGTATTCTGTCAATTTTTTCTTCTATCGGCGGACATTTTATTCCTGCCGCGTGGCTTTTAGTCGGAGCGTTGGCTTGCGATATCCTAGACGGAAGAATCGCGCGAATGACCAATACAACCAGTGATTTTGGAATGGAATTAGACTCGCTCAGCGATCTTGTTTCGTTTGGAATGGCTCCCGGCATAATGATGTATATGCTGGTGTTAAACACAATGGGGAAGATAGGCATAGCCATTGCCATTCTTTATGTGATTTGCTGCGCCCTTCGTCTTGCGCGTTTTAATGTGCTTGCGCAGAGCGGAGAAGTGCAGAAACATTTTGTGGGACTTCCCACTCCCGCGTCCGCGGGCGTTATAATTTCCTTTGTGTTGAGCTATGAGCTTTTGGGTCCGGAAAATTTAGCCCTTAATATCAAGACAATTCCTATTCTTATGACGCTCATGCCGAAATTTTTTAAAGCCATGCCGATAGTTATTACCGTTCTTTCATTTCTCATGGTGTCCAATATCCCCTACATGTCATTCAAAAAAGTTAAGTTTACCAGAGTCAGAACCATAGAATTTTTTGCCTTGATGATCGTATTGATCATACTTGTCGTTGTTTATCCTCAAAATATATTTTTTATAATATTTTCTGTTTATGCTGTGTCGGGTATGATATTTTACGTGCCTCGAATCATCATAAGAAGAAAAAACAGGGAAAAAAACAACGAAGTTGAAAAAAAAGAAGTATAATATTGTCAAATTTTCCTCAGAAATAAGGTTGATTTTCCCCAATAATAAGGTTTATAATAGATATTGATAAGGTTTACATGTACTGTCGATAAGGTTTACATGTACTATCTATAAGGTTTACATGCTGTACCGATAAGGTTTACATGTAATTAAGGGAAAACAATGCCGGGAATTCGTCAACGGGGCGAAGAAATTCGCGATTTTATACTTATAAACATAACGGGTAATAAAAACATTGCCGCGCTTACGTCCGAACAGTTTGGTATTTCTTTGCCGGCTGTATATAAACATATTAATAAGTTGTTATCAGATAAGGAATTAACAAGAAAATCAGGACAATATGCCATAAAGTCAAGGCAGAATAAATATACTTACAGGATTAACAAAACCTTATCCGAAGACGCCGTTTGGGAAAACGATATAAAAAAACATTTTGCCGGGGTTCCTCAAAATATCAAGGATGTTTGGACATACGGGTTTTTAGAGATATTCAATAATGCCATAGAACATTCCAAAGGTAAAAATATTGATTTGATAATCAGTCAAAACAAGGCGTTTACAAGTCTGTCTGTCTCTGACGACGGAATCGGTATCTTCTATAACATTAAGCAAAAATTAAATCTTCCCGGCGAAGAAGACGCATTAATCGAACTGGCAAAAGGCAAACGCACAACCGATAAATCCCGCCACTCGGGGCAGGGTATTTTCTTTACTTCAAAAGCTTTTGACGATTTTATAATTATTTCCAAAGGAATAACTTATACCGCCAATCAACAGAAGGATAACAATATAAAACCGGGCAGATCAAAGTTTTCCACTTTTGTGTATATGCGTCTTGCAAACAACAGCGTTACGATACTAAAAAATATTTTTGATAAATTTTCGACGGAAGTACCGGGTGATTTTGACAGAACCATCGTCCCGATAAATTTATCAAATACCGACGACTTAGTATCGCGTTCACATGCAAGGCGAATCTTAAGCGGTCTTGAATTGTTTAGAGAGGTTATTCTGGATTTTAAAAATATCGAGAATATCGGTCAGGCTTTTGCCGATGAAATTTTCCGCGTATTTCCAAATATGAATCCCAACACCAGAATAACCGCGCAAAACGCAAACGCTGATGTTCAATATATGATTAATCGGGCTATTAATACAAAATTGTAATAATTTTGTATAGAAAAATAATGTAAAAAACCCCTCTTGACTTTTTTTCAAATTTTGTCTATTCTATATAAAAATAATTTAGGGGGCATTTTATGAAAAAAACATTGTTGGTTTTATTAACACTTTTTGTTTTACTTCCGGGTTGTTCCAAGCAGCAGAATCAAAAGAGCAAAGGAACATTTGATCTTGCTCTGGTAACCGATCTCGGCACTATTGACGACAAATCTTTCAATCAGGGGTCGTGGGAAGGATTGGTTCAATACGCAAAAGAGAAAGGCATTTCTCATAAGTACTACCAGCCCGCGGAACAGAGCAACGACGCCTATCTTACGGCGATTGATCTTGCGGTTCGCGGCGGAGCGAAAGTAGTCGTTACTCCGGGCTTTCTTTTTGAAACTCCGGTCTTCATAGCGCAGGATCGCTATCCGAATGTAAATTTTATTCTGGTAGACGGTGTTCCGCACAGCGCGGATTATTCCGAATTTAAAACAGGCAAAAATACTGTCGGTGTAAATTACGCCGAGGATCAGGCGGGCTTCCTCGCCGGATACGCGGCTGTTAAAGACGGCAGTAGAAAACTCGGCTTTGTAGGCGGAATGGCGGTTCCCGCCGTTGTCCGTTTCGGTTACGGTTTTGTTCAGGGCGCGGAATACGCGGCTAAGGAATTGGGACTGGCTTCCGGTTCAATTACAATCAACTACCATTACACAGGCGCATTTGCCGCCACACCCGAAGCCCAAACTCTTGCGGCGTCATGGTTCAACAGCGGAGTAGACGTAATCTTTGCCTGCGGCGGCGCGGTCGGCAACTCTGTAATGGCGGCGGCTGAACAAGCCGGCAAGAAAGTAATCGGCGTTGACGTAGATCAGTCGGGCGAATCCCCAACCGTTATTACTTCCGCAATGAAGGGACTTCAAGTTTCCGTTTACGATTGTATCGCCGATTATTACAACGGAAAATTCCCCGGAGGACTTACTTTGGTTTTTGCCGCCGATAACAAAGGCGTCGGGCTTCCGATGCAATCTTCCAAATTCAAGAATTTTAGTCAGGCTGATTACGACAGTATTTTCAATAAATTGGCGACAGGTTCTATTCCAAGAATGGATAATCTCGACAGCAACGGAAGTCCAAGCGTAGTTCCGGTTACCATATCAAGGGTTACAGAAGTAAGGTAAATTACGGCAATGGATTACATTGTTGAGATGGTCGGTATTACTAAGGTATTTACCGGCATCATCGCCAATGACGATATAACGCTTCAATTAAAAAAGGGCGAGATTCACGCCTTGTTAGGTGAAAATGGAGCGGGCAAATCAACACTTATGAGCGTCCTTTTCGGTCTGTATCAGGCTGAAAAGGGCGTAATTAAAAAAAACGGCGAAGTTGTTCATATTAACGGACCAAACGACGCAAGAAGGCTGGGAATCGGAATGGTTCACCAGCATTTCAAACTTGTTCATAATTTTACGGTGCTTGAAAATATTATCTTGGGCGCGGAAACAGTTAAGTACGGAATGTTAAAATTGGACGACGCCCGCGCCCAGATAGTTGAATTATCCAAACGCTACAAACTGGAAATCGATCCCGACGCTCTTATTTCCGACATTACAGTCGGAATGCAGCAGAGGGTTGAAATCCTTAAAATGCTTTACCGCGAAAATGAAATTTTAATCTTTGACGAGCCGACCGCGGTGCTTACGCCTCAGGAAATCGAAGAGTTAATGCACATAATGAAAAATCTTATCGCGGAAGGCAAGTCTATTTTGTTTATCACACACAAACTGGACGAAATAAAAGCTGTCGCCGATCGCTGTACCGTTCTTCGCAAGGGCAAATACATAGGAACGGTAGATGTTGCCTCTGTCTCGAAAGAAGAGTTATCTGAAATGATGGTGGGTCGCAAAGTAAACCTGTCCGTAGAAAAAACAGAGCGGCAAGCCGGCGATGTAATTCTTAAAGTTGAAAATCTTACGGTTAAAAGCAAGCTTCACGATAAAGCGCTTGTAAACAACGCCAGCTTTGAAGTTCGTTCCGGGGAAATTCTCTGCATTGCCGGAATTGACGGGAACGGACAGCAGGAGCTAATCCATGCCCTTGCCGGAATGACAGAATCAACCGGACGCGTTTTCATTGAAGGAAATGAAATTACACATAACGACATACGCTCAAGGGGCATGGCGCACATTCCCGAAGACAGGCACAAACACGGTCTTGTTCTGGATTACAACCTTGCTTTTAACCTGGTTTTACAAAGTTATTATACAGACCGTTTCCAAAAAAACGGTTTTCTTAAATTTGACGAGATTTATAAATACGCCGACGAACTGATTGAAAAATTTGACATTCGCTCGGGACAGGGGGCATATTCAATAACGCGAAGTATGTCGGGCGGCAACCAGCAGAAGGCAATCATTGCAAGGGAAATATCCCGCGATTCGCGTCTGCTTGTCGCCGTTCAGCCGACAAGAGGACTTGATGTCGGCGCTATTGAGTATATTCACAAACAGCTTGTGGCGGAGCGCGACAAGGGAAGGGGAGTGCTTTTAGTTTCTCTTGAACTTGACGAGGTAATGAATGTCAGCGACAGAATCCTTGTTATTTTTGAAGGGAAAATAGTCGCCGATGTCAAACCAAAAGAAGTAAGTTACAAAGAGCTTGGACTTTATATGGCGGGAGCCGCAAAGCAGGAAGTAGCATGAAAATCAATCTTCAAAAAGGGATAACCCTTTTAAACAGCGGACTTACTCCTTCTGTTATAAACGCTCTTTCTTCTGTCGCCGCGATCTTAGTCGGTTTGCTAGCCGGTTTTATAATTCTTTTGATAAGCAACGCTCCGCAAGCCGGGCAGGGGTTCGGCGCGATTCTTGCGAGCGGTTTTTCCAATATGAACCAGCTTGGGCAGGTTCTTTACTTTGCCACTCCGATAATTATGACGGGTCTTTCCGTCGGCTTTTCAAGCAGGACGGGGCTTTTTAACATTGGAGCCGCCGGGCAATTTATCACAGGCGCTTACGCGGCTGTTCTTGTCGGCGTTAAATGCGATTTTCTTCCCGGGCATCTGCATTGGATAGCCGCTTTAATCGCCGCCGTTCTTGCCGGCGCTCTTTGGGGCGCTATTCCCGGTTTTTTCAAAGCTATCTTCAATGTGAACGAAGTAATAGCGTGTATAATGATGAATTATACAGGCACTTATCTGGTAAATTATCTGGTAACAAAAACAGTTTTTGATTCTCTGCGGAACCAGAGTATGCGATTAGCGGAGACAGCAAATCTTCCTAAAATGGGAATGAATTATATTTTCCGCGACGGCTATAATGTTTCAAGCGCGAACTCAGGCTTTTTTATCGCCATTTTATTCGCGATATTGATCTATCTTATTCTTGAAAAAACTACTTTTGGCTATGAACTTAAAGCCTGCGGTTTTAACCGCGAAGCCGCCCGTTACGCGGGAATCAACGAAAAGAAAAGCATTATTTTTAGCATGACGATTGCGGGCGCTCTTGCCGGTCTCGGCGGCGCGTTGCTGTACATGGCAGGTTCAGGCAAAGGCATCACTGTTGTTGACGTGCTTGCACAAGAAGGCTTTAACGGCATTCCCGTCGCTCTTTTGGGATTGAATAATCCGCTGGGAATAATTTTTTCCGGTATGTTAGTCGCGTACCTTAACGTAGGCGGCTTTAATATGCAGTTGTACAGTTTTGCTCCGCAGGTAATCGAAATAATTATAAGCGTAATAATTTATTTCAGCGCGTTCGCGTTGCTTGTAAAAAACTTTTTAAACTCCCTTAAAAAACGAATGGGAGGAGAAACATGAGTATAATATACTTCCTTGCCCAGCAGACCATGTTCTTTTCTATCCCGTTGTTGATAGTCGCGCTTGGAGGAATGTTCAGCGAACGCTCAGGCGTAATCAATATCGCGCTTGAGGGCATAATGATCATGGGCGCGTTTACCGGCGTTTTGTTTATCAGCTTGTTACAGCAATTTATTCCGGGACAGCCGATTTTACTGCTGGCGGTATTAGTCTCCATGATAGCCGGCGTTTTGGTTTCGCTCCTTCATGCATACGCCAGTATCAACATGAAAGCCGATCAAATAATAAGCGGTACGGCTATCAATATGATGGCTCCCGCCGTAGCGATTTACATCGCGCGTATGATTCGCACCGTTCAGCAAATCCCATTTATAAATCAGTTCCGTATTGAGAAAGTCCCTCTGTTAGGCGATATTCCGTTTATCGGGGATTTGTTTTTTAAAAACGCGTATATCACCACATTTATCGGTTTTATTATCCTTGGGGTTTCAGCCGCTGTTCTTTACAAAACGCGCTTCGGGCTTCGTCTGCGCTCCTGCGGAGAGCATCCGCAATCCGCAGACTCCGCCGGAATAAACGTGTACAATATGCGCTATGCAGGCGTTATGATCTCAGGCGCACTTGCCGGTCTTGGAGGACTTGTTTTTATTATTCCAACATCTACGCAGTTTAACGCGGAAGTTTCAGGTTACGGCTTCCTTGCGCTGGCGGTATTAATCTTCGGTCAATGGAAACCCGGCCGCATTTTATCAGCCGCTTTCTTCTTTGGACTGATGAAAGCAATATCTTCCGCGTCTTCCGGCATCCATTTCCTAAGCGCGATTTCCGTTCCAAGCGTCGTCTACAAAATAATTCCCTACATAACAACGCTTGTCGTTCTCGCGTTCAGTTCAAAAACCTCGCAGGCTCCTAGGGCTGAAGGTATACCATACGATAAAGGAAGACGATAATGGAAAAACAATACCACGTTGATTTTGACGACAGTCACGGCGCGTTATACGCTATTCTTCCCGGCGACCCGGGACGCGTTGAAAAAATAGCTTCACATCTTGAAAATCCGCGCTTTTTTCACCAAAACCGCGAATACACGACTTGGTTAGGTGAAATATCGGGAAAAACGGTAATGGCGATATCAACCGGAATGGGCGGACCTTCCACAGCAATAGCCGTAGAGGAACTGTATAAAACAGGAGTGCGTAATTTTATCCGAATTGGAACCTGCGGCGGCATGGCTCTTCCCGTTCAAGGCGGCGACATTGTCATCGCCACCGGAGCGATACGCATGGAAGGAACGACAAAGGAGTATGTCCCAATCGAGTTCCCCGCCGTCGCGAACCTTGACGTTACAAACGCGCTTGTTCAGGCGGCTAAAAATTTGGGTCATAAATGGCACGCCGGAGTTGTGCAGTGTAAAGATTCTTTTTACGGACAGCACAGTCCCGACCGTATGCCGTCCGGCTATGAGCTTAAAGACAAATGGGAAGCGTGGAAAAAAGCCGGATGCCTTGCCTCTGAAATGGAAAGTTCAACCCTTTATATAGTAAGCCAAATCCTCGGCGCAAGGGCGGGGTGCGTCCTTAATGTGGTGTGGAATCAGGAGCGCGAAAAAGCGGGAATGAGCAACCCCCATTGCCACGACACTGAGGGAGCTATAAAAACAGCCGTGGAAGCGGTTCGGCTTTTGATTAAAGAAAGCTCTTTATAGTAGTTTTCTGTTTCTTAGAAAAACAATCTCCAAAACTAACGAATTTCCTTGCCGAATCTGATAATTTTCATATCTTTAATAGTAAATAGCAGAAGCCTTTTTGGAATTATTTATCAATTTTTAAGAATTTATCAAAATTCGGGAGACTCAAAACACATGAAAAGCAAACTTAAACTTTCGGAGGAGGGGGAAAAATGAAATTACGTTTTCGCCTAACCTTAATATTTGGTCTATTGACTGTGGGAATTATCGCTTTAATGTCTGTAATATTGCTTAGGCAAGCCCGGCTTTTACAAACAGCGGTTGCTTATGAAAATACCAATAATATCTCATATGCCGAATCTGTCCGTATGCAGCAGGATTTTGAGGGCTTTATGGATGTTATTGATACAATTGCAAAAATATACAGTTCTTTTGAACATATAGATATGAACCTAAGACGGAATTATTTTGACGATATACTCCTAAGCGCCGTGAGATCGAATCCGGATTTAATAGGAATTTACTCGGTTTGGAAGCTGGGTATCATTGATAACGGTCCTCCTGTTTACAGTACCCTATATACCCGCGAGCATAGCACAAAGGAGAAGGAAATCATCACCCGATACGATTTTTCAACTTGGAATGAACCGGAATACGGTCGCTGTCAGGAATCAATCAAGAACAACGAGGCATGGCAGTGGATGCTGCCTTTTCCCATACCTTTTGTTAACCGGGGAAATGATACCTATGTTGTCTTTATGACCGCTCCGATTATTAATGTTAATACCAATGAACTATACGGCTTTGTGGGAGTTGGGGTTGACCTTAGACCGATGCAGGAACACATTGAAAGTCTTTCGCCTTATGGTTCAGGCAAAGTACAGCTTATCAGTACCGACGGCATTATTGCGGCAAATAAAGATAAAAGTAAAATCGGCGGGAACTTCCGCGATATTTCATTTGATCTTCTTGGCAATGAAGGCATAAGGCAATTAGAAGAGTCTTTAAGCGGCGGAAACTACCATCAGATATCATATAACAAGAATATAGTGGAAACTTATCCTGTTCATGTGGGAACCGTCAAAACTTATTGGTCTATTGTTGTTGAGGTGCCTGAGAAAACCGTATTGGCGGGAGTGTACCAAATGCGGATCTTTACCTTTCTTTTCGCCTTATTCATGGTGCTTATTGCCTCTGCGATTGTTTTTACCATAATCGTTTATTCAATGAAGCCCATTGAAAAGGAAGCGCTCTTCCTTAAAGATATTGTCGGGACCGATAGCTCCCAAAGTTTAAACTTGACCAAACAATTGGAAATTAAAAGCAATGACGAGATTGGCGAACTTGCCAGCGGTTTTAACTTTACTATGGAAAAAATCAAAAATCTTGTAAGAGTAATAAAATATAAAATCAACGGTCTTAACCATACCAGTTTTGAGCTTTCGGTTAATATGGGTAAAACATCGACAGCCGTGGAACAGATTACATCGAATCTTGACAGCATGAAAAACCTTATGGTCAAACAGGAAAACGGCGCGACTGAAGCGGGCAAGGCGGTAGAAGTTATTAAAGAAAATATTGACAGTCTTAGAAAAATGATAGAAGAACAGACTGAAAGCGTAGATAGATCGTCTTCCGCCATTGAGGAAATGACAGCTAACATTAATTCGGTAACCAGAACATTGATTGAAAACAGCAAGAACGTCGGCGCTTTGACCGAAGCGTCGGAAAACGGCAAAACAGGCGTTCAATTAGTAGCGCAGGAAATACAGGAAATAGCGCATGATTCCGAAGGGTTGTTGGAAATAAACTCGGTAATGAACAATATCGCAAGTCAGACAAATCTTCTTTCTATGAACGCCGCGATTGAAGCGGCGCACGCCGGAGAGGCGGGCAAGGGCTTTGCCGTAGTAGCCGACGAAATCCGCAAACTTGCCGAATCATCGAGTAAGCAGTCAAAAACCACCGCGGCGATGCTGAAAAAAATAAAGACGTCCATAGACAACATTACCAAATCCTCCGACGACGTATTGGCGCGTTTCGGAGCGATAGACTCAAGCGTTAAAACAGTTTCGCAGCATGAACAAAATATCCTTAACGCAATGGAAGAACAGGAAGTAGGCGGAAAGCAAATACTGGAATCCATAAGCCGATTGCGGGACATAACGTCCTCGGTAAAAAAAGGTTCCGACAACATGGCGGAATCCGGAGAGACTTTGGTTCAGGAGACAGAAGGATTTATAAAAACAAGTAAAGAAACGGTAGAAGGCATGAACGAGATACTAAAAGGCATTAACCAGATAAATGTTTCGGTTAGTCATGTCAATGAAATGAGCTTGGAAAACAATAAAAACTTTGAATCTTTAAAAAATGAAACGCAAAAATTTAATGATACTGCCGGAAATGAGAAGAGAAAAATCCTCATGGTAGACGACGACGCTATCCATCTTGAAATGGCGTCGACGGTGTTATCAGACGAGTATGACGTAACTACAGCCAAATCGGGTAAAGAAGCGCTTGGCTTGTTCTATCAGGGACTTGTTCCCCAGTTAATATTATTGGATTTAATAATGCCGGATATGGACGGATGGAATACTTATGACAGAGTAAAAGCGATAAGCGGTTTGCATGACACCCCGATAGCGTTTTTCACGGTTTCGGATGATCCAAAGGACATAGAAAGAGCATACGAAATGGGCGCGGCTGACTACATTAAAAAGCCCTATGACAGATACGATCTGTTAAGCAGAGTGGAAAAGCTTCTGAATAAATAATATGATTAGCGTTATTACAACTTTCATCTGACCGCTCCTGAGCGGTCAGATGAACCTGTATTTTTTCTCTATTTACAGAAAGGCTGCATTATGGCAATATATAATTATAAAATATTGTTAAAAATATTATTAAAACCATAAGTTTTATTTAAAAATTGCGATATATTTTATAATAATAAAGGACAATAAATGAAAAACCAAAAGTATAATTTCCTGTTACTTATTTTTGGAACCGGCGTTGCCATGCTGGCAGCTGATTTTCTGATACTGCTTTTTTTCGGCAGTTCTTTTTCTGCGCTTCGTTTCAGACTTGGTATTCCGGCGCTGGTTTTTCTGGTTCTTTATTGCGTTATTTTAGGGATTGGAGCCAAGAATTTTGATTACAAATATTTTACAAAATTGGACGGGGAACAATATTTGCTGTGGCTAAAAAAATTAGGGGCGGTGCCTATTAAAAGAATCGCTCTTAATGTGGTTACTCACGCCGTTTTTCTTGGGATTATTTTTTTAGGCAATTATCTGGGCGTTGATCCTTCCATAAAAGGGCAGTTGTTTCTTACTTCCCTTTCCTTTGGAATGTTAGTGGGGACATTTGTATATGTAGCGGGCGACGGTCTTGTTTCCCGCACATTGCTTGCACATAACTTTACCAAATACCCGCACGATTGCCGGGAAAAACGGCAGGAAGCCAAAGCATGGATAGTCCCTATGGCGGCGGTTCTGGTAACCCTTCTTTTTACCTGTTCCGTTACCATGCTTGGTATTCACAACTTTGGCGGAAATTTGGATGTGCTGAAAGGAAGCGCCGTGTCATTTTTATTGATTCCGCTGATTGTTTTTTTCATCTGTATTTTTTGCCTGGCTCTTACTCTTAAGAAAAACACCGGAGCGACCTACACCTCGGTAATCGCTCAGCTTGAAAATCTTTCATCAGAGCAGAAAGACCTTACAAGGCGGATTTCGATTTGTTCTGTAGATGAACTCGGAACAATCGCCGGCATGGTAAATGATTTTTGCAATCATCTGAGCGGCGGAATCGGGACGATCAAATATAAAATCAACGGACTTAACCATACAAGTTTTGAACTTTCCATAAACATGGGTAAAACTTCTACGGCAGTAGAGCAGATTTCATTGAACCTTGACAATATGAAGAACCTCATGGTTAAACAGGAAAGCGGCGCGGAAGAAGCGGGCAAAGCGGTAGAGGTAATTAAAGAAAACATTGACAGTCTTAAAAAAATAATACAGCAGCAAACAGAAAGCGTAAATATGTCGTCCTCCGCCATTGAGGAAATGACAGCTAACATTCATTCGGTAACTCAGACGCTGGTAGAAAACAGCAAGAACGTCGCTGTTTTGACGGAAGCTTCCGAGAACGGGAAGACAGGTCTTCAGGCAGTGGCGCAGGAAATACTTGAAATAGCCCATGACTCCGAAGGGCTGTTGGAAATAAACGCATTGATGAACAGTATTGCGAGTCAGACCAACCTGCTTTCGATGAACGCCGCGATTGAAGCGGCGCACGCGGGGGAAGCGGGCAGGGGCTTTGCCGTTGTAGCCGATGAAATCCGCAAGCTTGCCGAGACATCGGGAAAACAGTCAAAAACCACCGCCACGATGCTAAAGAAAATAAAAGAGTCCATAGATAACATAACCAAATCATCCGATGACGTACAAGCGCGTTTTGGAGCGATAGATTCAAGCGTTAAGACGGTTTCCGAGCATGAGCAGAATATCCGCAACGCCATGGAGGAGCAGGAAATCGGCGGAAGGCAAATATTGGAATCCATAGGCAAATTACGGGACATAACACACTCGGTTAAAAAAGGCTCTGACGACATGGAAGTATCGGGCGAAACCTTGGTAAAAGAAACGGATGAATTTATAGAAATAAGCAAAGAAACGGTAGAAGGCATGAACGAAATACTGGCGGGTATCAACCAGATAAATGTTTCGATAAACCATGTCAACGAAATGAGTATTGAGAACAACAATAACTTTGAATCGGTAAAACAGGAAACGCAAAAATTTAATGTTACATCCGGCGACGAAAAGAAAAAAATCCTAATGGTGGACGACGATGAAATCCATCTTGAGATGGTGGAGTCGGTATTACATGACAATTATGACATAACAGTCACAAAATCCGGCAAAGAAGCGATGGGATTATTCTATCAAGGTCTTGTTCCGCAATTAATTTTATTGGACTTGATAATGCCGGACATGGACGGGTGGAATACATACACCAGAATAAAAGCGATAAGTAACTTGCACGACATCCCGATAGCGTTTTTCACTGTTTCCGACGACCCGGAAGACATACAACGCGCGCAAGAAATAGGGGCGGTTGATTACATCAAAAAGCCCTACGATAAAGACGACTTGTTAAACAGAATAGGGAAGATACTCAACAAGTAGCGGAATATAATTCCTATTTTATTAATTATGTTCCCATACTAATCTTGACAAAAGTATAAGAAAATTAGATAATAACGTTTAGAATTTACCTTGCGGCAAACAGTGGGAATAAAAGGAGCAAAAAATGAAAAAAAGAATAATAATTATTCTGTCAGTATTGTTTTTGGCAGGTAATGTTTTCGGGCAAGGGCTTGGTTTTCAAGCTATTGCAGACGACGGAAAAATAACCATAACAGGATACACTGGAAGCGAGAAATATCTTACAATTCCCCCGGTAGCAAATGGAATGCCCATTGTCGCTATCGCGAAAGAGGCGTTTCGCAATAAAGGACTTATCAGCGTTACCATACCGGACGGCGTTACAACTATTGGGGATTCAGCGTTTCAGGGAAATCAACTTATCAGAGTTAACATAGGCAGCAGCGTTACAACTATCGGGGAACGCGCGTTTGCAAATAATAAATTGACAACCGTTGTCATACCCGACAGCGTTACGACTATTGGGGAGAGCGCGTTTTTCAATAACACCCAACTTAGCAGCGTTACAATAGGCAACAACGTTAAGACTATCGGGAAATTCGCGTTTTCCGACGCTATACTAACCAGCGTTGTCATTCCTCCAAGCGTTGTAAATATCGGGGAAAAAGCCTTTTCCGGAAGTAAACTAACCAGTATTACTATCGGAGCGAATGTAAAAATAGAACGAGAAGCGTTTCTTGATTCTTTTATTAATACCTATACCGGTGTTGCCGGAACATATTCCCGACCGAATATTAACAGCACAACTTGGACTAGGGGTTTAATTACTTTCTAAGTACGCGGTAATAGGTATAAATTTTCTTATACATATAGAAAAAAATCCCCCAATATGGCAAAATATACCCATGTATAAACAGGTCGACGCAAAAGTAAATTTCCCCAAATTGGAAGAAGAAATCCTTAAATTTTGGGAACAAAACCATATTTTTGAAAAATCCGTATCCAACAGGGAAGGGAAGAGCGAATTCGTCTTTTACGACGGACCCCCCTTTGCCACAGGACTCCCGCACTTCGGGCACTTTGTCCCAAGCACAA
>Ga0268262_10000679_pt1 | contig 44118 bp, 42 predicted proteins | sample TergutNc150P3_FD_190354 | JGI IMG/M metagenome (GOLD analysis project Ga0268262, IMG submission 190354) | Nasutitermes corniger P3 segment gut microbial community from laboratory colony in Florida, USA - Nc150 P3 (SPAdes) (version 2) | ecosystem: Host-associated > Arthropoda: Insects >...
AAAGCAGAATTCATTTGTACCACAAGGATTTAAGCCGCTCTCTTGAGAGGCTATCTACGGGGTCTCGCATAAACCAAGCAAAGGACGATCCTTTCAGGAATTATGAGATAACAAATGTGGATAGCGACATTAGCAGAATAGGCAAAGCAAATCAAAATACAACAGATGGTGCTTCTCTTTTGCAAATAGCAGATGGAACCTGCAATGAAATTCAGGGTATTTTGCAGCGCGTTAGGGAACTTTCTGTTCAAAGCGCAAATGATACTTTGTCTAGCACGGAACGCCACTATCTTGACCAAGAAGCTGCGGAGTTATTAAAGGAAGTAGATCGCATAGCGATGAGTTCAATGTTTAATTTCAAGCAGATTTTCGGAAATTATAAAAATGATTCTTTTTCAGGCGAGCAGAGAAACTTAAAAGACTGGAGACCTTTTTCTCTGGGAAAAGATGCAGACGGAAATGAAGCTCGTGCTGGTGTTTTGCATATTGGTTATAGCACAGGAAAAATGGATGAGGTAAAAATTTCCATTCCAGAAATTTCAGCAAAAACTCTAGGTTTAGATACAAGCATACATACTTATGTTTTGGGCACAGATATACATACTTATGCTTTTAGCCTAGCTACACAGCGGGGCGCAACCAGAGCCATAGATGACTTGGATTTTGCTCTTAGTTCTGTTTTAACCGTCCGTACTTATATGGGTTCCATAATTAGCAGATTGGATATTCACGCTGACGATTTGCAAGACAAAGATATTAGCTTAAACGATTATTCGGGCAAAATTGCAGATGCAGATGTTGCAAAAGAAAGCACAGAAATGGCTGCCGCTCAGATTAAATTGCAATCTGCAATGTCCATACTTGCTCAGGGCAATGCAAGAGTAGGGAAAATTCTGGAGATGCTGGGGCATTAATGTCTAAACCTATATCCTTAACTGGCATTAAACCTACGGGCACACCGCATTTGGGAAACTATCTCGGAGCTATACGCCCCGCGTTGGAACTTGCAAAAAAGTACAGCACCGTTTATTTTATGGCAGATTACCACGCCCTTACAACCGTGCACAACAGGGAAGAGATGCGAAGCAACACCTACAAAGTTGCGGCAACCTGGCTCGCTCTTGGGCTTAACCCCGAAGAAGGTTTATTTTACAAGCAAAGCGATATTCCCGAAATTTTTGAACTCTCGTGGCTGCTAAGTTGTTTTACGCCAAAGGGCTTTATGAACCGCGCCCACGCCTACAAAGACAAGGTTGCAAAAAACCAAGCCGCTGGCGCAGATATTGATGATGGCGTTAATATGGGGCTGTATTGCTATCCCTGCCTTATGGATGCGGATATTTTGATGTTCAAATCAAATGTTGTTCCGGTTGGCAAAGACCAAAAGCAGCACGTTGAATTTAGCCGCGATGTTGCGGAACGCTTTAACAAACAATACGGCAAGGATATTTTCGTTTTGCCCGAACCCCTTATTCAAGCAGAAACAGATATAATACCCGGGCTGGATGGTCGCAAGATGAGCAAGTCTTATGGCAATACCATAGAGATTTTTTTGGAACCCAAGGAACTAAAGTCAAAAATCGGAAAGATAGTGACCAATAGCCAGCCTATAGAAGAGCCAAAAGACCCGGATAAATGCAACGTGTTTGCCTTGTATAAACTATTTGCAAGCGAAGAGCAAAGCACTGCCTTGGCAGCTCGCTACCGCGCTGGTGGAATGGGCTGGGGGCACGCAAAAGAAGCCTTGCGCGAGCTTTTGGAAGAACGCCTTGCCGCGCCGAGGGAAAAATATAAAGCATTGCTCTCAGATACAGCGCAGATAGATAAAATTCTGGCTTATGGAGCAGAAAAGGCAAGAGCAGTTTCAAAGCCCTTTATGGAAGAGATTAGGGCGGCGGTTGGGATAGGGTAGAGTAGCGGCTCAGCACAAAGAAATAATCCGAAAGCCTATTTATATAAGCCATAACAAGATCGTCTATGGCTATTTTATTTTCTTTTGCCTTGGCTAAAATTCTCTCTGCCCTGCGGCAAACGGTGCGGCAAATATGGGCCTGAGCATTTATTTCGTTTTCGCCCGGGATTGTGAAACTTTTTAAGGGTTTAAGCGAGGAATTCATTTTATCTATTTCCATTTCCAATTCTTTGATATGTTCTTCGTTTATGCTTGGCATTCCCTTCCATTCTTTGCCCTCTGGGGTTGCAAGCACAGCCCCAATATTAAGAAGCATTTTTTGAATATTGTTCAAATTTTCGCTTGTTGCCCGGTCTGTTTTGCAGAGAAATTTCAATTTGCCTATAAAAGCATTTAGCTCGTCAATAGTACCATAGCATTCCAAACGCAGGTGCGATTTTGGCACTCGTTCGCCGCCAATAAGAGAGGTGGAGCCTTTGTCTCCGGTGCGTGTGTAAATTTTTGTCAGGCGCATTTCTACGAATTTAGTAAATGGTTACGCACCAATTCAACGCCATAACGCTGTTTTTGTCAAAACCACGATACCACGATTCAAATTTTACTATATTACTCCTATTGTGTGAGGATTAAATGGCAGCAATGGAAGATGATAAAAAAACAGAAGAGGCTCCGGCGGCGCCGAGTTCCGAGGGTAAGTCTAGTATAGTTAAATGGGCTATTGTCGGGGCAATTTTGCTTCTATTTGTGGGCATAGAAGTTGGAATAGCCGTGTTTTTCGTGGGAAAATTAAAACAACCCGATGCAGTGGATGTCCAAAGATTGCAGATGGAAGCAGAAAAGCAAGCTGCACTCAAAGCACAAACCGAGGTAGGGGCTAATTTGGCAGCTCCCATAGAAATAACCGTAAACATAAGCGGCGAAGAAGGTCGCTATCTCAAATGCGGAATTCAGTTAGAGTACGATCCAGCAGATGAGCAACTGGGCATTGAGCTGGAAGCTCGCAAAGCTCGCATGAAAGACATAATTATAGACATAATGAGTTCCAAATTGCTTTCTGACCTTATGTCAAACGATGGCAAAAAGGCTATAAGAGAGCAAATTGTTGCTGAGATAAATAATACTTTGCCAGAAGAAGTAGGGGGCAAGCCTCTTGGAAAGGTTCGCCGCAGTTATTTTGACTCTTTTGTTATGCAGTGAGTGGTAAAATAAAGTGGGTGAAATTCTATCACAATCAGAAATTGATGCAATGTTGTCGGGGCTTTCGGCAGCTCCCGCTCCAGCAGCGGCACCGCAGCCGTCTCAAGCCTATAAGCCTTTTGCTCCAATGTCGGTTGCAACTTCAAACAAAAAAATAAATCTCTACGATTTTACACGCCCAGATCGCATTTCAAAAGACCAAATAAGCACCCTGAGAAATTTGCACGAAGGCTATGCCAGGTTGCTAACAACCACACTTACAAGCCTGCTCAGAACAGTTGTGGATATTAGCCTGCAAAATGTGGAACAGCTCACTTATGGCGAAGTTATCAAAAGCATATCCACGCCAAGCTGTATTTATGTGTTTCAAATGGAACCGCTGGAATCAAGCGCGATTTTTGATGTTAGCCCCTCGCTCATATTCATTATGCTAGACCGCTTGTTTGGCGGTCAGGGGCGTTCAATAGATTCCACCAACCGAGAAATGACAGATATTGAGAAAACTGTTATATACAAGATAATAGAGCGTTCTCTTGCCGATTTGAAAGTTGTTTGGGAAAACATCGGTATTTTTTCGCCCAAAATTGAAAACTACGAAATAAATCCGCAATTCGTGCAAATTGCCCCTCCAGGCGATACCGTTGTTTTGGTGACGCTTGAGGTTCGCACCCGCACGGGTTCAGGCTTAATGAGCCTTTGTTTTCCTTTTGTTCTTTTAGAATCCATCATAGACAAGTTGAGCGGCGAATCTTGGATATCCGCTCAAAAAACAACCACTCAGGAAACTCGCAGAATGGTTGAGCGCGAGCTTTCCACCACCAATGCCATGCTTCGCGCAGAAATTGGAGCCACTCAACTCTCCGTAAGGGATTTTTTGCAACTCAGCGTTGGCGATGTTATGGTTTTAGACAAACTTGCGCAATCAGATTTAACTATGTATATAGAAGACCGTCCAAAATTCCTGGGGAAGCCTGGTGTTATAGGCAGGTCAAAATCTTTTCAAATAACAGGCATTATAGACAGAGAGGTGGGAGATGACGACTAACCGAGGTAATTATGGCAGGTGATGGCATATTAAGCCAAGACGAAATAGATTTGCTCACAAAGAGCTTGCTCGGTGGCGGCGGTGGTGGTGAGGCTGCTGCTCCAGCTCCGGCTGCTGCCCCTGCAGCCGTTGAGAATACGGCAGAAGTAGCAAGACCCTTTTTCAAAGTACTTTGCGAGCAGGCATCCAGCGTTGTTACAACTGTGCTTTCCCGTGCCGTTGATTTTCAGCTTCAATGGCTTGTTGCGGGTGAAAATTCCGTTATACCAGATGAATTGACAAGCCAGAGCCTTTACATAGGCGTTGATGTTAAAAAAACTGTAGTGGGAAAAATGTTTTTTGCCATAAGCAAGTCAGAGGTGGCAACTCTTTCAGACCTTATGCTAATGGGTTCCGGTCACTCCGATTATACCGAGGAACACAAAGATGCAATTTGCGAAATAATAAATCAAATAACCGGTTCCTGCATAACGGTGATGGATTCTCAGCTTCACTTGGCACTGGATTTTGGGCAGGCTTCCGTTAGCGAATTTAGCGGAAAAAATGAATTTAAAGGTGGCGCAGTCGCAACAGTTTTAGTTAAGATAGAAGAATTTCCAGACAAAAAAATATTGATTGTTTTGGAAGATGGTTTGTTCTCAGGATTAAGATCAAAAATGTCTTCTAAAATGTCTTATGCCAGTGCAGACACAAGCCTTGCAAGCCTTGGGCTTTCTTCATCTCCGGCGCCTTCTGTGCCTGCCGCTGGTGGAGCCGCTCCTAGTGGCGGTGGCGGTGGTGCTCCGGTTGCGGCACCTCCTCTTCTTGCGCCGCAGCATTCAGGCGGGCCTTTTGGTTCCACAGGCAACAAAGCCCTTGATTTGCTGATGGATATTGAACTGCCAATAGTCATAGAACTTGGCAGAACGCAAATGAGCTTAAAGCGAATTTTAGAGCTTGGTCCCGGAGCTATTGTTGAAATGGACAGGCTTGCTGGCGAACCTGTTGATATTTTAATCAATGGAAAAGTTGTTGCGCGTGGCGAAGTTGTTGTTGTGGATGAAAACTTTGGCGTACGCATTATTGCCCTTGTTTCTCCAGAAGAGAGACTGAAACTTTTGAGATAGATGGCAGTGTTAATCTTCCCAGCACAAGATGCTAAGACCCTAATTCGCCTTGCGCTGAACGAAGATGTTCGCACAGGCGATTATACGAGTTTATGGACATTGCCAGCGGAGCAAGTTCAAACGGCAAAGCTCGTTGCAAAAGAAGATGGAGTTGTGGCAGGGCTTCCTGTAGTTGAACTTGTTTTTGCCGAGCTTGGAGGCAAGGTTAAAGTTGAAACATACATTCAAGATGGCGACCAAGTTAAAGTCGGCACTCAAATTGCAAGCATAACGGGTGAAACAAAAACGCTTTTGTGCGGCGAGCGCGTTATGCTCAATTTTTTGCAGCAGCTATCTGGCGTGGCTACAATCACAAATAAATTCGCAACAGTTCTCAAAGGCGGCAAAACCAAAGTTTTAGATACACGCAAAACAATACCGGGTTTTAGAACTCTGCAAAAATACGCAGTGCTTGCCGGTGGAGGCTCAAATCATCGCATGGGTTTGTGGGATATGGTTTTGGTTAAAGACAATCACATCGCTGCCGCAGGCGGAGTTTTGGAGGCGTGGAACGCAGTGAAAAAACAAAATGCTGGGAACTTGAAAGTTGAAATTGAGGTGGAAAATTTGGAGCAATTGAAATTGCTTTTGGGTCTTGGCGTTGATCGCATTATGCTAGACAATATGAGCAACGATTTAATGCGTGAAGCGGTTAAAATCACAAAAGAGAGCGGCGACCCAGTGGAACTGGAAGCCAGCGGAAATATGACACTGGAAAGAGCAAAGGAACTCTCAGATATTGGGTTGGACTTTATTTCTGTTGGTGCCTTGACTCATAGCGTTAAAGCGCTTGATATATCTATGAGAATAAAATGAAACGCACTCTTGTTTTTGCAATAGACATAGGCAACAGCCAAACGGCAATAGGCATTTACCGAGATGCGAAAATTGAAGCGAGTTATCGCTTAACAACAAACGAAAAAACAACCAGCGATGAGATTTTTTTTAGAATAAGCGATTTGATAAAACACTTTGGCTGCAAAACAAAAGATTTTACCCATATAGGTTTAAGCAATGTTGTTCCGCAGCTTGAACGCCCTTGGATTAAAGCACTTGTTGCTTATTTCAACAAACCCGTGCAAATTGTGAGTTATAAAAACTGCCTCAATTTGCCAATAGCTTACCCTCGCCCTGGGAGCGTTGGTCCGGACCGTTTGTGTAATATGATTGCGCTGCGTTCGCAGGGAATCCAAAATGGAATTGTTGTGGATATGGGAACTGCCACAACATTTGATGTTTTGCACAACGGCGGTTTTGCGGGTGGCTTAATTGTGCCCGGCATTAGCGCATCTATGGATGCTTTAACAGAAAAGGCGGCAATGCTTTTGCCTGTTTCCATAAAATGGACAAATAAATTCGTGGCAAAAAATACAGGCGATGCCATGCGCTCCGGCATTCTTCACGGATTTTTGGGGCAACTGGATTTTTTGGTAAAGAACATAATAAAAGAAACCGGAATGGAAAACGTTCCCGTGATAGCTACAGGCGGCTGGGGCCAAATGCTGCTAAAACACACAAACATAATCAAAAGCTACAACCCTTACTTAACCTTGGAAGGCATTCGCCTAGTTGCGCTGAATGGCAACGGGTTTAGCAAGTGGGAAGACGAGGAATAGTAAATAATATTAGGAATTATTTTCTTTTGGTTACGATTCTGACACGTTGTTTTCCATAGAGTCTATCACTAATTTTGTCGTGTTTGTGCTGAAAGCCGATTATTCCAATTACTCCCGCAACTGCCAGCGCACATCCCAGAAATATCATGTTAATTTCCATAACGAAAGTTTTGGAAATTGGCATAAACAATATCGGTTTATTGATACCCCAAAAAATTAGACCCACTCCTATAAGCCCCATAACCCCAATAAAAAACTGATAAAAGCGCATCACATCAAGTTTCATCCTGTCTGCCATTTCATTTTCGGCAGGAGCGTATCGTATATCTTTATATTTTTTTTGATCGACCCCTTTGATGGTTCGCGAAAATTTTAAAGCCTCCTCTTCGGCGGCCATTTGAATACGGACTCGCTCCATGTGTTCGCGATGTATTTTGCTTTTTTCAGGTACTTCGTCATCTTTAAGATTCATTAAAAAATAAATATAGTAAATTCATTCCCATAATTTTCTATATTACTATTATGCAAATACCTTCAGTTTCTGCGCTTTCGGCAAGCTCGCTTAGAATTGATATAAGCGCGCACGATGTTGCTAATGTAAATACGCCCGGTTTTTCGCAAAGCCGTCCTATTCAAACTTCGAAAAATCCAGGGACAGAAATTTCGGCAATTCAAAAAATAGAATCTGCATCACCAGATTTTTCTGCAACAGACCTTGCAGAGGAGGCTGTGGAGCAAATAAAAAGCGAAAAAGATTTTGCCGCCAATGCCGCTGTTATCAAAACTCAAGATAAAATGTACGGCGAAGTTATAGATTTGGTTGTTTGAGCGAGCATTTCTTTAACCGTGAGCTTGCTGCTAGAGTCTATAAAATCCGGAGCAATATCGCACAAGGGGCGCAAAACAAATTCTCTCTCAGAAATATAAGGATGCGGAATTGTTAGAATTTCGCTTTTTAAAATTTCACTGCCGCAATAAAGCAAATCCAGATCTATTTCGCGCTCTTTCCATTTTTCCCGCTTTTGCCTGCCGAGTTTTTGTTCAATATCTTTGCAAAGTTTTAGAAGTTCATGAGGTGTTTTCTCTGATTTGAATCCAATGACTTGATTCAAAAATTTTGCCTGATCCGTTTTGCCCCAAGGAAGAGTTTCATAAATTTTGCTTTCCTGCCAGTCCAGCGACTCCTCGGCTTTTAGCAAAGATATAGCTTCTGCAAGCCTCTTTTTCCTTGGCTCTATGTTTGTTCCTAGGGAGATAAAGATTTGCAGCATATTTCCCTTTCGTTATCACTGATTATTTTAAATTCAACGCTATGCGTTATGTCCAACGGAAAATTTCTAGGCCATTCTATTAAAGTTATTCCCTTTGAAAATTCATCCATTCCAGCATCATACAAATCGTTTGCGTTTTTTAGGCGGTATAAATCCAAGTGATAAATTGGCGGGTTGTTTGGATATTCGTGAACTATGGCATAACTTGGCGAATTTACCGCTCCAGCAAAACCAAGCCCTTCGCAAATTCCACGGCAGAATGCTGTTTTGCCAGACCCCAAATCTCCTTCCAAAGCAACTACATCGCCTGCTTTTAGGCTTTTTGCAAAAGAAAAAGCCAAATTCACAGTTTCTTGTTCGGAGCTGGTTAAAGTTTTGAGCACGTAGAGAATTTAGGAAATTTTCTCTGCGAGCTTTGTTTCAATTTTTGACACAATGGCATCAACTTCTGGAACAAATTGCGGCGTTTTTTTTGCAATGGTATTTTTATCCCGTTGCTTGCCAGCTTCTTCTAAAATATGCGCCATTTGCGAAAGGGTGTTTTCGCCAATATCGGCGAGAAGACTTTTTAGAGAGTGGGCATTTACGGCAAACATCTGAAATTCATCGTTTGAAGCATCGGATATGTTTTTAAAAAATTGATCAAGCTCAGACAAGGCTTTTTTGGCATCTTTGGCAAAGACGGCAAGATATTCATCGCTTTTTTTGTACATTTTCATCGCATCTTTTTTTTGCTTGCGAGCATCTGCAATCACTTTTGGAGTTTGCTTGTTGCGAATCAATTTGTTGAGAATGGAATCTAACTGACGGGCGTTTATAGGTTTGGAAATAAAATCATCAAAACCATTATCAAAGAATATTTTTGCCTGCCCTGTCATAATATTAGCAGTTAAAGCAACAATGGGATTAGCATACTTCAGTTCTTTGCGTATTATCTTCACCGTTTCAATGCCATCCATTTTAGGCATCATGTGGTCCATAAACACAATATCATAAACACGTCCGCTTTTTATTCTATCTATTGCATCAAAACCGCTAGATACGGTATCTATGGATAAGCTGTATGGCGACATAAGCTCTTTTGCAACATATAAATTAGATTCCACATCGTCCACAATGAGAACGCTGCCATAAGGCATATATTCTTTTGTAAATACATTGCCCGTTAACTCCATTATATTTTCAGCCAATTCTTGGCCTAAAACATCGGAACTAATTATTTTTTGCGGCAAGCGCACGGTAAAAACAGAAATTTTGCCCGGCTCGTTCTTCACCGTTATTTCTCCATGCATCATATTTATCAGGTTTTTTATAATGCTCATGGCAAGGTCTGCATCTTCAACAAAATTGTCTAATGCCGCGCTTATGGAAAAAACAAGCGTGACATCTATATCTTCTACTTTTTCAGCAAAAATGGACATTTTCACAAGACCTTTTTCTATGTGCTTAAACGTATTGAAAAGCAAATTATTCAAAATTTGTTTAATGTGAATCTCATCGCCAATCAATTTAAGCGGTATGTTTTCATCAATATCCAATTCAAGCTCAATGGATTTGTTTTCAATTTGCTTTAAATTCAACTGCAAGCTATCGTTGAGCAAATCGGAAACATTGTACTTGGCAACAATTAATTCCATTTCGCCAGATTCCATTTTGAATAAGTCAAGCGTGGAGTTTATAGTGTTAAACAATAAATGCGCGGAATTATTTATCATCGCAAACGCATCTCTTATTTTAAAATCAAGCGTTTGATCGTGTTGCTGAGTTTCGCTTGTTCCAAGGATAACGTTCATTGGAGAACGAATTTCGTAGCTCATGCGAGATAAGAATAAATTCTTGTTGCGATTGTTTTGTTCAGTAAGTTCTTTTGCAGATACCAAATCTGTGATATCCATTGAATTTTGAATATGAACAGTTTTGCCGTTATGCCATTCTATATATCTGTCTATATTTCGATATACTCGTTTTGTTAATTTGTTGTGTTCTTCCCATATAACAACGTCTTTGGGATTTTTGTCAAGTTTGCGGCAGGGGCAAAATTCACATATCTGGTCCATTCCATTTTGCAAAACTTTATAGCAGAGTTGCCCCACGCAGTTGCCCTTAATTGAATAACGCTCTTTCATGCGTTCATTCATAAAGAGAATTTCTCCGGTATCTGGAACCGTAACGTATATAAACGCATCTGAGCTGCCAAGTATGCTTGTTAACATGGCAAGCGATTGATTTGATTCTTTTAATTTTTGCTCAGTAACTCTTTGCTTGCTTTTTGCATCAATAAAAAGAATTAGAATAGAAGCAAAAGAGACTACGAGCAACACCGTAATCAAATATTTATAACCTAATATAACTGCAGGCGCAAACACGATGAACGTTAATAACGGCACCCACACATATAAAGGTATCTTTTGTTTTAAGAAATTGAATATCCGCATCCTCTCTAAATATAGAAAAAACGTTGCTCTTTGCTAATTTTAGGAGCTTGAGTTGGGGGGTCTTGCAAATTTACTATATTACCTTCAAGTATAATTCAAATTGGAGAGGTTTTATGATTCGTCGAATAGCTTTTTTTCTATTCTTAGCTCTTGCTACAGTAGCTTTCGCACAACGTCCCACTCGCATAGTTGTCTATAAGTTCTTTGATGGGCAATATAGGACAGGAGGTTTTGATTATTCTTATGGGGGAAAAGGCTCCAAGGTGGAGATAGACAAAACTCAGGTCAATAAATCCAGCCCCTCTCTGAGAATAAATTTAGATCCAAACGATTACTCTGGCTCTTCTATATGCCTCTACAACGAATTCCTTGATCTTAGCAAATATTTGCTAGATGGTGCGGTTGAGTTTGATATCAAAGGCTCGGTTGGCGGCGAACAAGCTCTATTTGGATTTTTGGATTCAGATGGCAAAGGCAAAAAAACGCAGTCCAAACTTACTTTGAATAAATACGTGCAAATAAGCAAAGACTGGCAGCACGTGAAAATTCCTTTGGCAGATTTTCCCGATAGAGGCATGTATTGGGACGATACCAAAAAAACAGAACTCCCAGATCGCATAAATTGGGATAAAATTGCAGAATTCCGCATATCCGTTGACAAGGGAACCAACCCCCAAGGCTTCTTGGTGTGGGTTAGCAATGTTGAAATTGTGAAAGGCACAGTTCCTGTTGCAAAGCCAAAAGCGAAAATCGTTTACTGGGACGAGAAAACAGAGACAATAGATGGACCAAAAGACCCTGCCAAGCTAGACGGCAAGGCAAGAGCTTTGCAACCAAATGGAGTGTTCTATGCTGGCAATATGCAGGGATTTGGCTACGTGTATGGCGGATTAACCGCATTCAAGGAGCAGCCTTCCAAAACGCCGGGCAGAAATGTTTTGGCAGCTTATATGGACGACAATGAATATTCCGGCGTAACTCTCTCTTTGGGCGAGGGTAAATACATTGACCTTTCCAAGGTTAGGGATAAAGGCGGTGTATATTTCTGGGCTAAGGGCAAGCAGGGCGGCGAAAAAGTTGCTTTTGGCGTGCTAGACAATCAAGGCGATGGCATAAAGAGCCAAACAAAAACCAACTTGCAAGACTGGGTTGATGGGCAAACGCTCGCCAAAGACTGGAAGCTGGTAAAAATCCCGTTGAAGAAATTTGTGGATGCAGGCAAAGCCTGGGATGCCAACAAACAGGCAGAGGTCACCAAAAAAATGCAATGGAACAAAATTCAGGAAGTTCGCTTCTCAGTTGGCAAAGCCGATAACAAACGCGATGGCCGCCAAGACGACCCTGTGACTATATATGTGGATCAAATCACCTTCACAGAAAACATAGACTGGGTGGATCCGGATTTAAAATGGGATACCTTCAAAAGCACCGCTCCAGATTTGGTTTTGCACGATTTTGAAAACAACCCTGTATTTGAACCATCCACAGGTCCAAAGTCCAAAGTCACTTTTTCAATAGACAAAGGCAATTTAGATGGCAAGTCGTTGAATGTTTCTCATTATATGCTTGGCGACTGGGTTGACCTCGTTTATGATTTTGAAAAGCAGAAAGCGAAAAAAGAATTGACAGACTGGACAAAGCATTGGGGCGTTATGTTTGATATTTATACGGATAAGGCTTGGCAGGGCATAACCGTTCAAATAGGTGATAAGGGCAGAGAAATTTTTGTCAGCAGCACCGGAGCGCCAAGAGGCAGAAGCACAGTGATTGTTCCACTCAAGTCATTCACCAAATTCCCGTATTACCAGCCACCCGAAGCAGTTCAAAACGGCGTTTTGGATTTGGACGGCGTAAAGGTTCTTGACTTTAAACCTAGCGGAGAAGGCTCCGAGGGTTCTTTCCAAATAGACAACGTGAAGCTCACGAATTTGCGCGAAGCACCTCGCCCCAAAGTTCCAGAGAGTGCCAGCTTAACAATAACCGGAGATTTGAACAAGGTTATAAATTCAAATGTGTCAAGTGCTATTTTTGGCATTAACGCAGCTCTCTGGGATGGCGATTTGCTAAAACCCGAAACAAAAAATTATGTGAAAAGGATCAACCACGGCGTGGTTCGCTATCCGGGCGGACTCCGTGCTGACGATGACCACTGGAAAAAGATTCTTGAAGCCAAAGACTGGATGGTGGACACAGACGAATTCCTTGACTGGTGCAAAGAAACAGGCACAACGCCTATGTTCACAGCTAATTTTGGCACGGGAACAGCAGAAGAAGCCGCAGAGTGGGTTAAGCACACTAACATAACCAAAAAAGCAAATGTTATCTATTGGGAAATAGGAAACGAGATTTATGGCGACTGGCATCCTCAATACGCAAAATATGGCTCAGACAAAGGGCACACTTATGGCAAACGCGCTCGTGAATTTATCACTGCCATGAAAAAGGTTGACCCGAAAATCAAAGTTGGAGTTTTGGGCGTGCTAGACGGCGAATGGAACGAGAATGTTCTAAAATACACCGCAGATGTGGCAGATGCTTTGATAATTCACCATTATCCTCAGCATTTTGGCGAAGAGAATGATTTTGGCTTGCTAGCCTCTCCGCAAGATTTGGAGAAAATTTTCGGTCGCGTTAGGGAAAGCATCAAAAAGCTCTCTCCTAAAAAAGACATTGAAATTTGGCTAACCGAGTGGAATTCAGTTGATTTCAATCCGGGACCTCAGTCCATATCTTTGATAAACGGCTTGTTTGTTGCAGATTACCTCGGCACTCTTGCCAAAGTTGGGGCTGGTTCCGCTCAGTATTGGGATATTCACAACGATATTACCCCGGAAGGCGGCGATTACGGCTATCTTTCTCGCTCTTACGAAGAGTTAATCGGCGGCAACAAACCTCGTCCAAGCTATTACGCTTTCCAGATGGCTTCTGATGGCATTAGGGGCAAACTTGTTGAGAGCAACAGCGGAAGCTCTGATTTAACCACTTATTTGTCGGTGAACGGCAAAAAGAAAACCTTGCTTGCGATAAACAAAAACCCATACACCGCTTTCAACGGCACAATAAAGATTCCTGGTTTTGCCGGAAAAGCAAAGGTAGAGGTTTTGGCTGCCCCCAAAGGGCAGGCAGCAAGCAAAGTGATTAAAATTGATCCGCCAAAAGCGAGCAGTCAAGAGATAAAAGAAGGCGCAGCGATAACATTCCCAGCGCATTCCATAACATTGATTACTATTGAGTAATCCCCCCGCCCTTTGGGCACCCCTCCTCTCGGAGGGGAATTTTCAAAACCCCGCGATTGTCCAATCCAATTTGCCGTGTTCTGTTTGGGAGCGGCCTCGTTTGTAAAGCAATTCGCCAAGGGCTAGCTTAACTACGTTTCGTTCCATCCATCCGTCAAAATTTGAAAGGATGCTGAATGTTTCTTGTGCCTTTGTTTCAAATTTAAGGGGTGCAACATTTGTATCGTTCCAAACGATTGCCAAATTTTTTGGAAAACTTTTAGGATTGTATTTTTTTTCGTTTTCAAGTATGGAAACAGGATAAATGATTTTAGATGTGTTTTCTTCCATGCGAATGGAGTAGCCATAAGGCGTGCCGTTTTCGGTCACTCCTGTGCGCCCTGCTATAAATGTTTTTGGCGAAGGCATACTGAGCGTGAGCATTCTGGTTGCCATTTCAGCAGGCTTTTCATTTTGCCAGGCGTGATCCATATAGCCATATCCACTCACTTCAACGGTATCTTCTCCAATGCCCACGCGCCCCTTGATTCTGCCATAAGGAATATGCACAAACAATCCGAATTTATTCCCATTCACTCCAAATACGCCATCTCCCGGAACAACGCCGCTCACGGCGCTTGTGAATGTAACATCTAGGAATTTTTTGCCGTTTTTACTTGCGGAAAACAATACGCGATGCCCTGCGCCCGGTGCTTTTTCCATTAAGTAGTCGCCAGTATTTATGGAAATGCTATTTGTGTTTTTATCTTCAACAAACTTATCCGTTGGATATTGCCGCCCAACGCTATAGCTTTTGCCTTTGAAATTCCATATTGAAAAATCGGTTCCTATTTTGAAACCCTGGGTTGGCACATACATCCAAGTGTAGTTCACATATATTTTTGTGCCATTGTCAAGCACAAAAACATAGCTCCACATTTCGTTGTATTTATCGCTTTTTTGCGGATGCCTGAAAAAATCAGCCGTATTGGTTTTTCTTTCTTCACCAGCAGGGTTGTTAATGGCGGCTATGCCAAGCGATGTGAGGCATAAGAGGATAAGTGCGATTTTGGATAATTTTGTCATAGGGATAGAATATAGTAAGGATAACAGACATTTGATAAAGATTTTATGTTTGGGCTTTTTTACCATTCTGGTAATCTGGGTTCAGACAAATAAGCAAAGAATGGCAACAAAACAGCTAACGCAATGCTTTAACGGCTTTCAAAGGCAGCTTCGTGTAGCGAGCCACAAGCGCAGGCTCCATACCATCGCCAAGCATATTCCTGGCAGCTCTTTTCAAACCAATAGAAACACCACGAGCTTCACCCCTAGCCTCACCTTTCTCCCCAGCATAAGCCAAGGCGTTCGCATGGTCACTGAAACGCTTCATATCACTTTCGTAATCCATAAGCTCCTCATCCGTAAAGTTAGAAATTCGCGAAATCTCAAAAAGACGTTTGAACACCGTTTTCTTGAAGCTCTTGGGCACTTTGCCAAGAGTGTGCGCATTCTTGAATATGAAAAGCATCCTGTCAAGGTTGCTCCTGCATTCCTCCTCGGTTTTGCCAAATCTGGTGAGACGGACATAAATCAAACGCATAAGATTGTAGTAGCGAACCTCTGGGTGAAGCTCGTTGGAAAGAGAGAGATACTGAACAACCTCATCGCAGCCTTCCCCGAAATCCGCGTCAAAGTCAAGGAAGCTGAGCGTATAGACAACTGGAATGTTGTAGTCGTAAGGGACTTTCTTCCCCCTGCTCTCCATCCTGCCTTTCTTGGCAAGGTTAGCCACCGCCATGCAGAGGTAAAAGAGGCTTCTCTTGATGAAGTGCTTCTGCTCCTCCACCTGCATCTCCACGATGAACCTTGCACCGGAGGCATCCTCGCATTGAATATCAAACACAGCCCCTCGCTTTTTCCTAGTTTTGCCAAGCTGGACGGTGTGTATGATTTTCACGTCCATGATAGGTTCTTTGAGAACTCTTTCAAGGAAAGTGTTGAGCAGGAACAAAAGGAGGTCCTTGCATTGCTCGCTGGCAAAGGCTCTTTTAAAGGTGAAGTCCAATGTAAACGGAGCGAACTTCGGGCTCGTAAGTTTTTGGGGCATAAAATGCCTCCTATCAAAAACCGATATAACAAACTCGCTCCCTTGATGGCAAATATAGAAAATAATCCAAAGAGGCACCCATGAAACTCAACTCCTTCCTCCTGCTAGCAACCCTACTGCTTCTCCTATCCACCGCAAACGCCGCCACCATAGCCGTCTTGGAAATAACCATTGCATCCGATGACGAAATAGACTTCACCATAGATGAAACCAAATTCCTCACAGACGAACTACGAAGACAGGCAACGTGGTTCCTGCCAAACGATTATTCAATATTGACAAGGGAAAAAATCATCTCCCTCGCCCAGCAAACAACCGAAAACTTAAACACAGTCCTAGACATAGGAAGAGCCATAAAAAGCGATTATGTAACGCAAGGCTCAATAAGCAAGCTAGGCGGCATTGCGGTACATATATGGTTTTAGCACAGCCGCAATCATTACTTACTATATTAAATCCATGCTGAATATTAAAAGAAATATTTTGTTAAACCCCGGACCCGCTACAACAACGAATACGGTAAAAATGGCTCAGGTAGTCCCTGATATTTGCCCTAGAGAGGCAGAATTTGGCAATATTTTAACTCAAATTCAGGACGATTTGGTGGAAATAGCTCACGGCTCCAAAGAATATACTGCCGTTCTTTTTTGCGGCTCTGGGACAATAAGCATGGATATTTGCCTGAATTCGCTTTTGCCAGAAGGGAAAAAAATACTTATTGTAAATAATGGAGCTTACAGTGCTAGGGCAGCGGAGATATGCGAGTACTATAATTTGCCGCATATCAATATGAAAATTCCAGTTGACGAAATTCCAAAGCTGGAGGCAATAGAAGACATTTTGCAAAAAAATACCGATGTGCATCTCGTTTACACAACGCACAACGAAACAGGAACCGGTTTGCTGAATCCTATACGTGAAATAGGTGCTTTGGCACACAAATATAATTGCGTTTTCACAGTGGACACAACATCAACCTACGCGATGCTACCTATTAATATGGAAAAAGACAACATTGATTTTTGCATGGCTTCTGCGCAAAAAGGTTTAATGGCAATGACTGGTTTATCATTTGTAATAGGGAAAATTAAATTTATTGAGGAATCTGGGCACTATCCCAAACGCTCTTATTATTGCAATTTGTATTTGCAATATAAATATTTTCTCCAAACAGGGCAAATGCACTTTACTCCGCCGGTACAAACGATATATGCCACTAAACAAGCCATTGAAGAATATTTTAAAGAAGGAGAAGATGAAAAATTTTCAAGGCATAAAATGGTGAATGAGGCGATATGCAATGGTTTAAAAAAACTCGGTTTTAGAGAATTCATCAAAAAGGAATTGCAATCGGGGCTTGTTGCATCTGCAATTTATCCAAATGATAAAAATTGGGATTTTGATAAAATTCACGATTATTGCTATGAACGCGGATTTACAATTTACCCCGGCAAAATTTTTGATACAAATACATTTAGACTATGCTCGCTTGGCGCTATTGATGTTTCTGATATTGAAGATTTTTTTAAGGTATTTGAGAAAGCCTTGGAACATTGCGGCGTAGCCGTGCCAGTTAAATATGCTGAGGTAATTTAATATGAAAGCTGAACTATTGACTTTGTGCATTAAACAACTTGGAATTGAAGTTTTGACAGGAGTTCCAGACTCTACGCTCAAAGAATTTTGCGACTATATCAATTCCGAAAAAACAGGGCTTACTCACTACACTGCACCCAACGAGGGTTCGGCGGTGGGCATTGCCACGGGAGTTTATCTGTCAACTGGAAACCCTGCCTGCGTTTATATGCAGAACAGCGGCATAGGCAATGCGGTAAATCCGGTTACTTCAATCGCTAACGCCGAAGTCTATAATATTCCTATGCTTTTTATTGTGGGATATAGAGGCTCACCAGGTTTAAAAGATGAGCCTCAGCATAAGTTTATGGGGCGAATAACAGAGAAGATGTTTGATTGCCTTGAAATTGAGTATGAAGTTATTGATGGCAGCATATCTGAGGCAAAATTGAAGGAAATATTTGATAGAATAAAAAATGCTTTGGCGAATAAAAAGCAGTTTTCGTTGATAGTAAAAAAAGATACCTTTGAGAAAAGAGCAAATGCTGCTTATGCTAATAGTTACAAATTAAATCGCGAGTATGTTATCTCTGAAATTATGAAAAAAATAACGGGTAAAGATTTAGTTGTGTCCACAACAGGCAAAATTTCAAGAGAGGTTTATGAGCAGAACAATCGCAATCAATGTTTTTTAACGGTAGGTGGCATGGGACACGCTTCAATGATAGCTTTTGGCATAGCCGAAAATTCTCCAGATAAAAGAATTATTTGCTTGGATGGCGATGGCGCGGCTTTGATGCACTTGGGAAATTTAGCTTTTATAGGCAGTAGGGGAGTTGGAAATTTGGTTCATATTTGCCTGAATAACGATGCGCACGAATCCGTGGGGGGTATGCCAACCGCTGCGCCTAATTTCAAATATGCCGAAACAGCAAAAGTTTGCGGTTATTCCAATGTCTTTGCAATTCAAACAGCAGATGAATTCAACAGCCTTATGAATGATTTTAACAATCTTGGAAAATTGACATTTATAGAAATAAAGGTTGCCAATGAATCCAGAGATGATTTGGCGCGCCCCAAGGAGTCCGCTTCGGATAACGCAATCAGTTTTATGAATTATATTAACAAGGAGCGAGCAAAATGAAAAAAGTATATACGTGTTTTACCACCGATGTAATTCACAGCGGGCATTTAAACATAATTGCAAATGCTAAAAAATACGGAAAAGTAATTGTAGGCGTGTTAAGCGACAAGGCTATGATACGATATGACAGGTTCCCGACCATATCTTTTGAAGAACGTTTGGAAATGATAAAAAATACCAAAGATGTGGACGAGGTGGTAAAACAAGATGATGTTCTATACGATGAGATTTTAAATTCCATTAAGCCCGATTACGTTGTACATGGAGATAATTGGAAACAATATCCGCAATCCGTTATTAGAGACAATGTGATTAAAAATTTGAGTAAATACGGTGGTGAGTTAATTGAGGTGCCATATACATATAACGTGGATATAGCAAAAATCGATTCCATCACAAGAGAAAAGCTGGCTATGCCGGAATATAGGCGCAAAAGATTGCGTCAGCTATTGAATTTATGCCCCATAGTTAAGGTTATTGAGGCGCACAATGGGCTTAGCGGCTTAATTGCAGAAAAAACAATAGTTGAAAGAAATGGCGAGCTAGACCAATTTGATGCAATGTGGGTCTCTAGTTTATGCGATTCAACAGTAAAAGGAAAGCCTGATATAGAATTGGTTGACATTTCATCTAGAATGAGAACTTTGGATGATATTATGGATGTAACTACAAAACCAGTTATATTAGACGGCGATACGGGCGGGCAAACAGAGCATTTTGTTTACAATGTTAGAACTTTGGAAAGGATGGGTGTTTCTGCCGTGATAATTGAAGATAAAATTGGATTGAAGCGCAATTCATTATTCGGCAATGAAGTGGAGCAAAGCCAAGATACCATAGAATCGTTTTGCAATAAGATAAAAATGGGCAAGGAGGCTTTGAGAACAAAAGATTTTATGATTATTGCACGAGTTGAAAGCCTGATTTTGGAACAGGGAATGGAAGATGCGCTGAACAGAGCCTTTGCTTATGCAGGGGCTGGTGCAGACGGCATTATGATACACAGCCGCCAGAAAACCCCTGACGAAATTTTTGAATTTTGCAAAAAATTCAGGGAAAAAGAAAAGCAAATACCCATTGTTGTTGTACCAACTTCTTATAGCAGCGTAACCGAAAGCGAGCTGATTTCGCACGGCATAAATATTGTTATTTATGCAAATCATCTAACAAGAAGCGCGTTTCCCGCTATGAGAAATACAGCAGTTGAAATTTTGAAAAATCATAGAGCGCAGGAAGTTGAACGCAATATAATGCCGTTCAGCGAGATTATAAAACTCATAGATGAATTATAGAGAGATATATGAAATCACAGGGCGAAATTGCAATAATTATGGCTGCTGGCACAGGAACAAGGATGCTGCCTCTCACTAAAACCATAGCAAAACCATTAATCCCTGTTTTTGGCGTACCGATGATAGAAACCATAATAAATGCCTTGAAAGAACGTGGTGTTTCAAAAATTTATATTGTGGTAGGTTATAAAAAAGAGCAATTTGAATATTTAAAATCTAAATATGAAAATATAGAGCTTATTGAAAACAAAGAATATTTGGAAAAAAATAATATTTCTTCGCTCAAAGCCGCTGAAAATGTGCTTGGCAGCGAAAATTGCTTTATTTGCGAGGGAGATTTATATATTGGCGATAGTTCTGTATTTTTGCCTGAGCTTAAACAGTCGTGCTATTTTGGAAAATTTATTGAAGGATATTCGGATGACTGGATTTTTGAAACAGATGAAAATAAAATTGTCAATATAAAAAAAGGCGGAACGGATCTTTTTAATATGTGCGGCATATCTTATTGGTTAAAAGATGATATTGCTGAAGTTGTAAGAGCAATTTCCGCTGCGTACCAGGAACCAGGTCATAAAGATTTATTTTGGGATGAAGTTGTGAATAGGGTGTTAAATGAAATAAATGTCTCTGTGCATCCCATAAACCTTGGGCAAATAGTGGAGCTCGATACCGAAGACGATTTAAACAAATTGACCAAAGGTGTGAAATGATATTTTTAGAATCGGCAATATATTTCTGTTTAACTCGTTTTTATGAATTAACAAGTTCTTACGGAATTTCGCTCATTCTGCTATCCCTTGCCGTTAGTGCATTCCTTGCCCCCTTTTACTATTTAACCGGAATTTTGGAAAACAAGGAACGTACAATAAAACAAAGGCTGGAACCCTTTATTCAAAAGATAAATACGATAAAAGATTCCAAAATCAGGCATTCTCAGTTGAGGGAGCTTTACAAATCATTTTCCTATTACCCGTTTTATGCGCTCCGCTCGCTTGCAAGTTTGTTCATACAAATTCCCATGTTGTTTGCTGCTTATGGAGTTCTGACAAAAAATCCGCTGAACGGGGAGCAATTTTTGTTCATAAGCGATCTTGGCAAGCCAGACATTTTGCTTTTTGGAATAAATTTGCTGCCTATGGTGATGACGGCAATAAACATAGCCTCGGTTTTGCTTTCGGCAAAAGCCGATACCCCTGAGCGCAGACAGGGCATTTTTATAGCGATGCTGTTTTTCTTTATGCTCTATGATCAAAATTCCGCCCTTTTGATATATTGGAGCTTTAACCAATTTTTCAATTTTGTAAGATATTTAATGGTTTGCAAACTGCCTAAGATAAAGATGCCTCCTGCGTTAAACTTCGATTTAGCTTGGCAATTTTTGTTGGTGCTTTCAATACATTCCGTGCTCACCTCATTTGTGGGGCAAAAAATATCCGATGTATATGTGATTTTTGCCGCGCTCATAGCCTTGCTCGCTTATAAAATCGTCAAAAAGAGCAAAATTTATTTTTCTGTTCCTAATTTGAAAACCATAATTCTCAACATAAGCGTAATGGCATTTCCTGCCATTCTCATTTTCAAATCCAACGCGGTTTATTTTGATTTTGTGGATACAATCATCTATGGAGCCGCTCTTTTGCTTTTTTCAATTATTGCTTCTTTTATTTTTTCTCCAAAATTTTCTGTTTCCTTTATTCTAGCAATAATGTTTTTGCCTATGGTAAGGGAAATTACGCATTACACCAGCGAGCTTAGAATAGCGTTTTGGGTTTTGTTTGTTGCAGCTTTGATATTCACCAGCTCGATTATAAGGCAAAAGACTGCCATCATGGTGTTTTCTTTAATAGCCTCTGCTTATCTTTTGTTCTTTGTTGGGGATATAAGTATAGGTTCCAAGCAGCCCGGCGAAAAAATTGCGCTTCCAATGGAGCTTTCAGGTCTTGAGCTGAAAGACTCGGCGAACATTTACCTTTTTATGCACGATGCCTTTCCGCACAAAGATTATGCGGAGCATTTCAACCTTCCGAATTATGACAGTTTGATGGCTCTTTTTGAGCAAAACGGTTTTAAAATATACGATATCTATTCTATGGCAGATGCCACAATACCAACAATGTCCAGCGTTTTTGATTTTAACATAGATTATTTAACCAGAATAAACAACACGCCAACCACAGGTAACAAAAATTATATAAACTCTCTTAAAAATGCTGGGATTCAGGCAGTTATTTCAAAGAGCAGAGGTGATGATTTTTTTAGGGAAAGAATGGCGGGAAACAACATAACCAACATATTGCTGCAAAGCAAAGGCTACAGCACAGGGAATTATAATCCTCACGACAGATATATATCCAGCGGTGAAAATTTTTACAATTTTGTATTGCACGATGAAGTTACGTCCATGCATTTGCTGGAACCCAAAAACTTGATATTCAAAAATCTATTGAAAGCAACTTTGAATTCCACTATGGTGAGCGTTACAAGGCAATACCTTGTGAAAATGGCGGAATTTGCACAGGGCAATTCTGGAAAAGGCAAAATTTTTGCATGGGGCATGGGCTGCCCAGGGCATTCCACTTTGGGGGCAATGGGAACAACGGAAAGAGAAATACAGTTGTTTCTGCCTGTTTACAATAAATGCATCGCGGCGATGAGGGAAGAGATAGAGAAAGCGTCATCCGACCGCAATGGAATTGTGATTTTTATGAGCGACCACGGTTTGTTTTTCATAGATGAAGGGGATAGATTCCCAAAAAACTACGACTTTGGCAAAACCGACTATATGAAATTTCGGGACATATTCGGAGCCTTTATGGCGGTTCGTTGGCCTAACAGGGAAAAAGCATCGGAATACGATAAGGAGTTTTATGTTTCGCAAGACCTTTTCCCTATTGTTTTTGCCTATTTGTTTGATAGCGAAATTCCTCTGAAACACAAAATTCAAAATACCGAAGTGCGATTAGGTCCTCATAAATTCGACAAAGGTGTTTTTTACAAAGATTTTTACAAAGGAGAACAGGAATGAATTTTGGAAGCAAAAAAGGTTACTTAGACCCAGGTACAGGCAATGCCTTGTTTGCTGCATTATTCGGCATTATCGGAAGCGTTGTTTATTTTGCCAAAAATCTTTTTTATAGAATTAAGGGACAAAAGCAAGAGGAGTTTGAATGTGATTTGGCAATTTTCAGCGAAGGGAAAATGTATTGGATTTATTTTAAGGATGTTGTGGAAGAAATCATAAAGAGAAAGATAAAATTTGCCTATTACACAATGGATATGAACGACCCTGCTTTGGAACTTTATGATTATGGAAATCCAGATGCTGATTTTTCTCTGTTTAAAGTGAAATATGTTGGTGCGGGAAACAAAGGCTATTCTGCTATAAGCAACCTAAGAGAAAAGAATATTCTCGCAACAACCCCAAACATAGGAAGCCCTGGCTATCCAATTAAAAAACCTAAGGATTGCAAAAATTTGATTCACATTTTTCACGCGCTTGGGCTTGGATATAAAAAAGGCGGCTTGGATAACTACGATACTATTTTGCTGCATCAAACTCATTATGAAAAATTGTTTGAGTCTAAAAAAGTTGTTCTCGCCGGATTGCCTTATTTGGATTCTCTGATTGAAAGGGCAAAGAGTTTGCAAAGCAATACGGATGGCAAAACAATTTTGGTGGCAAGCACGTGGGGCGAGCGGGGCATTTTAAAAACCTACGGCTCAAAATTTATTTTAAACTTGGCAAATGCAGGATACAATGTAATTGTCCGCCCACACCCATATTCTTATATATACGAAAAGGAATTTATAGCGAATTTGCAAAAAGAATTGCCAAATATTCCCTTTAGTTCAGAAATAGACAATTTATCTGTTTTGGCTAAGGCAGATATTTTAATCAGCGAGTTGAGCGGAGTTCGCTTGGATTTTTATTTGGCTTTCAAACGTCCGGTGATTTCTTTGGAAAGCGGTTCAAACGATGAATATGAGCATAACGAATGGCTTATTGACGTGAGCGATGATATTGGAATTTTTGTGAAAAAAGAACAGGTGGAAAATTTGCCTGAGATAGTGAAAAATTTGGCAGAACGCAAGTTGGTTGATGAAAATTCCATTTTGGCAAATATAGGGAAATCTAAAATGACAATAGCGGATTATTTGGAAGGTTTAATCAAAACTTGAGTGAGAGCAAGCCCGCATAGAATCACAACGTAAAATATTATTTTTTGCAAAAAACTCGGAGAAAAATTTGGCAAGAAAATGTAAACTACCAAAAGAAAAATAGACCATATAGCATAAGGAATTGTTTTTTTGGAATATAACTTTAAATGCAATTTGAAAATATAAACGTTATTCCAAGTAATTTGCAACAAAACAAATGCTAATGTGGAAAGTGCGGCACCTGGCAAACCAAAAATTGGGATTAAAAAATAATTCGCGAGAAAAGCCACACATAATGAAGCGATGTCCATTTTCAATGCGTATAAACTTTTGCCAATTCCAGTAAGTACAGATCCAGACAGCAAAAAGAATCCGCCCAGCAAATGTGCAAATAAAATTATTCCTAGTGTTTCTGGCTGAACAATAAAATCTTTGCCAGCTATCATGAGAATTTTGTCTGGAAACAGCACTATAAAAAATCCTATAACAAGTTGTATAAGCGTTACCATATTAACGCAATAGGAGAATATTGGCTTTAAATCTGTTGCGAGCCTTTCTTTGCTCATTCCTGCTATAACTGGCAACAGAATAGGATGATAACTTTGGCGAATTGTGCGCAGCCCATTAGAAATTGTTATCATAACGGCATAAACACCGGCATCACCTGGTCCAAGCATCAATAAAATCATCCATATATCAATGCGCATTAAAACAGAAAATACTATTTCCGAAAATCCTCGCGGTATAGAATAAACCAGAAGTTCTTTGGGAATTTTATTTCCAAAGAATTTTAGAGAAAATGGAAAACTTTTTTTAATCAATGGAATGTATATAAAGCAACCAAATATATTTGCTAGTAATAGTCCTGTTGGCAAGGCATAGGGAATGCTAGCAAAATAAAACGCTATGGATAAAAGTGGGGCAATCGCAAATACTGCGCACTCTGTTATGAACATTTTATATTGAGGTTTGCGAAGACCCTCTAGCGTTCCGCCAAAAATATGCAAAGCAGCAAAGGGTATAATTGATAAAGCATATATGAATAATTCTATGTAGGATAATGTGGCAAGACTTTCGGAATATTTATGCAAACCAAATACAGCACAAATAAATATAACTACGAATATAATTGATGATATTATAAGCGAACGACTAAGAGATTCGTTAAATCCCAAATGCGCGGGACGATTGTTCAAAATGTTTTGCGGCAAAAACCAATTTAACCCTTTATCCAAACCAAACACGGCAACTCGGCTTAGAGTATATATCCATAATTGCGTTCCCACAAAAATACCAAATTCTTCCTTCCCAAAAATTCTTGCCAAAACAATTGTAAGTACAGGGGCTACAACTTTGAGAGCTGTACCTAAAATATTGTACAAAGTACTTTTTAGTAGGAATTTTTTATCTATTTCTAGGGACATATTTCTATTTTTTTACTCCTCCAAAAAATTCATCAGTTGAAACACAAATACATGGCTTATTTGTCAATTCGGCAATTTGCTTTGCCTGATGCGGTTCTGACTCAATAAAGAGCATTGTATCTTTCAATTTAGAATATATTTCAGCTTTAAAATTTCCGTGTATATTCAAATTACGCCTTGACTGCGCATCTGGTAAATCAAGCATATAAAGATTCTTATATTTGACATTATGCTTTCTAAGCCATTCTTCAGTTTGAAGTCTATATTTTTCTAATCTTGACGTAACAAGAGAATGAATTTCATAAGAAGGAATATATAAAGGTTTTGCATTTAAACAGAAGTCAATATATTTTTCTCCATCATCATTTTGTTCGTATGTAGGATCAACGCATAACACTCCATCTATATCTACACAAGATTTCTCAAGAAAGTAGTGATTCATATAATTCCACTGAAATAATCTTGGAGATGGAACAATTTGAAAATAGTAATCTACATAGTTTTTACTTTCTTCTAAGGCAAATACCGAAAGAAAAATTATCTCGTAATTTCTATTAATATTTTCTAGTTTTCTTTTAGTTCTGGCAAGTGCGTTTCCAGAGAAAATGGAATCGTCCACAATAAGTACTTTTTTTTGTCCATTTTTTACGGATTCATTAAGGGGACGTTCTCCTTTATCAAAGGTAAGATTATTTATAAATTCGGTTAAAGAACAAACATTTTTGTTTAAAAATAACGCAAGCATATATGCTGGAATTATTCCTGAACGTGGAACTCCTACAATCAAATCTATATCTGAGGGGAGTTTATGAAGATTTTTTCTTATACATTCTGATAGTTCAGCAAATGTGATAAAATTAATTTGCTCGGTCTTTTTAAATATTTCTTTAATTTCCCTTATACAATTCATAAACATAACAAGTCCCCTCTATTTTTTTCCTGTAAAGCGTTTTAAGTAATAATTGAAAAGTCTAAAGTAATGAAAAAAGGTATAGTCATTTCCAGAAATTACCAAATGAGGGCTTGGAAATCCGTGCTTGGGTTCTTTTATCTCCAAGAGATTATCTTCTGTTAAAACTCCTGTTTCTTTTAAAGACAAGAGAATTTGTTTTTTAAAATTCCCGTATTCAAAACCAACGGTTGCAAAATAATGCAAAATTTTTGCGTGGGCAAAATAATTCATGCCATATTGTATTTGGCAATTCCAAATCCCGCTCAGTTCTGAAATGGGAAATTTGAGTTCCATATTCGCAAAAGCCAAAGATATTTGGTCTTGATGAATATTATTTTTTATTTTATATAAATTCCAAAGCTCATTCCACTTGTTAAAAAACTCCACATTTTCGCTACATTCTTTTACAAACAAAATTCCGCTATTAAAATAAAATTTTTCAATGGGCAATTGATGTTTATTTATTTTTTTTAATATATCGCAAGTTCTTTTATATATTGCGCTATTTGCAAATTCTATATGAGTATCTGCCACTGCTGCCAATTTATGTTCGCAGTTAAATATGCTCGTTAAATCTTCGCAAATGATTGTATCGCAATCTATAAACAAAAAGTCTCCGTGAACCAGATTTCTCATGCGAGTTTTTAACTGTCTGCTTCTCTCCACTTGCGAGGTTGTTTCTTCAAACGCAATAACGGTTATTTCATTTACTAATTCTTTTAATTTAAATTTTCTTTCATCAAGATTTTTATCGGTTTTATTATCCACAAGGAGTGACACAAAAGCATCTTTATTGTGCATACGAAGACTAGTTATGCTTACAAAGGCTTGCTCGGCATACGTATCGTTATTTGCAGATACTAAAACGTAAAGAAATTTCATTTTTCCCCTCTAGGTTGCATATTGTCGTCTCTGAGGAGCGACCGTAAAATTTTGCTTGCGCCAATGGAATGCTTTCTCCAAGCTAGAGATAAACTATCAGTGGCAGGCAAAAAACTGTTTTTTCCCATAAAAACCTCTCCGCTTTCAAGCCCGCCCGTTAGAACAAAATCTCTAAAGCCCAAAAAATATGCGTTCACAGAAAAGAATAGAGCAGGTTGTTCGGCAGGCCTCTCTTCTGTTAGCAAATCATAGCCCCAAAAATGATTTTCGCTTCTAACCTGCGCCAAATCCAAAATAGTAGGTCCAATATCCAACTGCGAAGCAACATCTTCGCGAATTTCCAGACCTTTGAAAAGGTTTGTGTCTGGTGAAAATATGCCTAAAAAAATTCGTGCGGCAGAAACGCCAAGTGGCTGCGGATATGCGTAATCAACGGAATCTACAGGGGTGTCGTGGTCGCCCAAAACTATTATCACTGTGCGATTAAAATCGGGGCGGCTAGTGATGTGCGGGAGCAATCGCCCAAATTGGCTATCTGTGTATCGCAGGGCGTTTCTGTATCTCTCCATTATATTGTCTGGTTTTGGCGCGAAACTATTTGGGTAGCTGTAGAATGGAATGTGAGTTGCGGCTGTGTTGCATACCAAAAGGTATGGCTTGTCTGTGGGCAAGTCATTTAACAAGCTAATCGTTAAATCCATTCCCAAACTATCCGTAGATCCTTCAATTTCTATGTTGCCAATGGTTTGCCAAATATTGAAAAATCTTTTCACAAAGGGCAGAGTATGGTCAAAAACAGGGTTGGAAATTGTCATATACACTTTTGTATAATCAGTCAATAATTCGGGAAACCCTGTGAGTTTATTTGAGGCATAAAAGCTAGGTACATCTCGGTTTGGGTGCGAGGGAAAGCCTAAATAGGTTGACGTTGTTCCTCTAACGGTGGGGTAGCCGCCGCTGAATGCATTTGTGAACCAAAGCCCCCCAATTTTTGTGAGTTTCCATAAATTGGGTGCAAGGGTTGTATCGCCATCAAGCATTTGATTGAGAATTCTGCCTTTATACGATTCGCCAAAAACTAGGATTATATTATATGGAATTTTTGCCTTGTATTCGTGTGTTGGTGCGTCACGGAATGCTGGGAATTCTAAATTTGGACGGTGTTCAGAAAATTCGGGTGGGAGAAATACGTATAAATCTTTAACATTTTCTTCTGTGATTTTGTAGTTGTCTCTGAATCTCTCAAAAATTTCCAAAACGCCTATATGCAAAATTGGCGAAGTTAGTGTGTGTTTGCCGAGGTTGAAGCGTATATCAACAGGAACATTTATTATTGGAATTATTTTAGTTCCCTTTGCTCCGGTTAAAAATAAAACGAGCGGAATTGCAGAGAGAACAATCCCGGAAATTGCGAGTGCAAGCGGAGTTTTAATGCTTAAAGGTTTTGCGCGATGAAATTTTGGAAGGAAAATAGCCGCCAGAATACCGCCTACAAGCCCCAAAATGAGCAGTGCTAGCCACAGTATAGTTCCATTTGCATCTCCTCCTAGCATAGAAACGGCTGTGTTGTCGTAGATATTTGATGTGTGAAAATATGTTCGCACAAATGAATATGATAACCGTTGGTGGCTAAAACGCAAAACCTCGTAATCAACAACGGCAATCGCAAAATAAAAACCTAAAAAAACAGCAAGCAATCTGGTGGGAAGCAGAGAGCTTTGCCACCGCCATTGCCAAAATGCAAAAATAGAAGACATAAACAAAATTGCCCCATAAGCCATGCAGAGTTGCCAAACTTCTTTCTCTTTAAAATGTTCTCGCATTGGAAATCCGAGAGCATCTGGCAATGCCCAAAAAAGCGCGAGCATTGTAGTTTGCAAAAGTATAGCCGCAATTATTATTTTTTTCATATTCTTAATGTAGAAATATCAAGTGCCAGTTTGGCAAAAGCAGATGTGGGGTGTGGCTCTTGCAAATATTTTTTTTCAATGCCGTTATACCAGTGTATAATTCTTGTTTGCGGCAATAGAATTTTATCTAAGCGTTTTGCTGAATCTTTGCAAAATATATGGTGGATTACATTTGGGCTAACCGGATAAAAATATGCTGGCGGCAATACTTTCATATCCTCTGAAGATTTATTTTCGGTGATTTGCTGCAAAAGGCGGGGACCTAAGCGAAAATGCCTTAATCGCTCCTCTTCGCCCATTTCATTTATCGCAGCAAAGGCATTCTCTATCAATTTGTTTTTTGCCTCGGAAGCAAGCACGGCATTGCTCACTGCTAAATTAAAAAATCCCTCCGCTAACCTGAAAACCTGCTCTCCTTGCGGAACATTCATGCACAAAAAACTCCAAGCATAGCGACCACCGGCAATTAAATAAAGAAACAGATTCAAAGATTTAACCTGTGGAAAATCTAACAATTTTTGGGGAAATGCTAGAGATTCCTGTCCGCAAAAACCTTTATATTGCAGCAAATCGTTCCAGGGTTTGATTGTTATTGTATCGGTATCTAAATAAACCCCACCTTCTTTGTATAGCAATGCCAAGCGGAGCAAATCTGCTTTTAAGGCGTAGTTTTCAAGAATTTTGTATATATTGCCGCAAATGCCATTATCTCCCAAATCGGAAAATATGCTATCTTCATCTATTTGCTTCAATAAAATTCCTTTGTCATTTTTTATAAGGTCAAAACCTTCGCCGTGAATTTCGTTTTTTATATACAAAATAGTTTCTTCAGCTTTTTGAACTTGTTTGGCAGAGAGTATTGCAATACCTGTTGACCACGGTAAATTATCGCCGAGATGAATAAAAAAAACTCTATTTGGAATCATCTTTAGTTCCTATTATATCTCGCGCCAGCTTAGCAAAAGCAGATGTTGGATGTGGCTCTTGCAAATATTTTTTTTCAACGCTGTTATACCAGTGTACAATTCTTGTTTGCGGCAATAATATTTTATCTAGGTGTTTAGCGGAGTTCTTATGAAAATATTGCAAACTGATATCTGGACCAAGGGGGTAAAAATATGCGGAAGAAAGTGTTTCCATATTTTTTGAGGATTTGTTTCTTGTTGATTTTTGCACAATATGAGGACCTATGCAAGCAGGCACGGAAAAATCCTTTTCTTTTAATTCGCTTATTTTTGCAAAAAAATCCTCTATAATCTCATTTTTAGCTTCTGAGCCTAAAATAGCGCCATTAGCGGAGTAACTGAAAAATCTCTCCGTTGGCCTGAAAATTTGCCATCCTCGCGGAAGATAGGCGCATAAAAGTCTCCATAAATAAAGGATTCCGGCAAGCAAATAACGAAATGGGTTTGAGGAAGTATATAAATCACCTGGAAAAGCCACCGCCTCAAGTCCGCAAAAGCCTTTATGTTTCAATAAATCGTTCCAGGGTTTTACTGCTATTACATCGGTATCCAAATAAACTCCGCCATATTTATATACCAAAGCGAACCTTAGCAAGTCAGATTTTAAAGCTGGTTTTTGAAATTTCTGAAACAACTGCCATATTAAACCATTATCGTTTAAATCGGAAAATAGAGATTCATCTATTTTTTTCAATGCAAGGGTAGGGATGTCTTTTATGAGGTCATAGCCATCTCCGCCAATTTCGCTGTCCACATATAAAAGTATTTCTTCGGGATTTTGAACTTGCTTCACAGAAAGTATTGCAATGCCAGCAGACCAAGGCAGTTTATTGCCAAACCATATAAAAAAAACTCTATTGGGAATCATAGAAGGCAATATAGAATTTTTTATATTTTCACTATGCCAGAAGAAAATATTCCCCAAGAGCTTGCAGAAATAGCTCACTTCCCAAAACACAGGGGAGCGATTTTCCAAACAGAAGCAGACGATAAAGGGCTTGCGGTGGTAGATGCAAAATCCGATACTCTTAAAATTTATGTTTTAATAGACCCGGATGTAGATCAGATTTTAAACGTGAAATTTTTCACTTATGGCGGTCAAATGCTAACCGCTCTGGCAGATATTTTTTGCGCAGAGCTTTTTGGCAAAAAAATAGAGGAAATTCAAAACATATCCTTTGAAAATTTATTTGGAAAGTTTGGAGTGGAACCGAGCAATGCAGACTTTCAAACTGTTGCAAAATTGCCAGCAAAGATAACCGAGGCTTACCCCGAAAAAAAGAACATTGCTATTGCGGCAAGAGCCGCTATGGGAAGCGCAAAATTAAAAGCCTTTTCCGCAGAGGGTAGGGAACAAGCCGATGCAGAGTGGAAAAAACTGAGCAAAGCGGAGAAATTGGAAAAAATAGAAGAATGCCTGAACGATAATGTGCGCGCAATGCTTGCTGGGGACGGAGGCGGGCTGGAAATACTGGATATCAAAGACGAAAAAACTGTTCTGATTCGCTATCAAGGAGCGTGTGCCGCTTGTGGAGCCGCAGGTGAAGGAACTCTATATTATATAGAGAATCAGTTGCAGCAACACTTGTATTACGACTTAACGGTGGAGCCAGACTTAACGTTGTGAAATTAATTTTCTATTTTTCATTGCTAAAAGAGGGTTAGAGGGTTTATGAACACAGAGATACCAGCAGAGTTGCTTTTGCCAACTGTTGAAGAGTTAGAGGAAAGAACCGCCAAAGATTTGGCGATAAAGTGGAAATTGCGCAAACGACCTGGCAAAAAGGAGAGAAATGCGATAAAACAGGAACAATATACCGCAAAGATAAAAGCCATAGCCGGAGAATTTAAAAAACAAGAGCAGCAAACTCTAGCTCCTGTAAGTAACAAGTTCTCGCTCAAAGCCATCAATGGCAGTAATTCCGCAAATGCTACTTTGCGGCCAACTTTGAGAACAGCTTTGAATGGAACAAAACCCATTGCAGTTGAAACCCAGCCTTTTCGCAAAAGAGGCAGACCACCAAAATTAAAACAGCTATGAAAAAACGTTATTTAAGAGCAGTATTGTTGTTTTTAGGTATTGCAGGCATCATTGCATACCTAGTGTTCCCTAGTGAAAAAAAAATAGAATGCATTGAAAAAGAATTGAATTTTTATCCTTATGTGGATTCGGCAAGCGGCGTTCAATATGTGGAAATAAAGCCGCCAGCTTTCAAATGCAGCTTATCAAAAGAGGGTGGGCACTGCGGAATGGGCTTTTCTTTCAAAGAAACTGAAAACTGGAACCTGATGGATTATCTCACTATTGATATGCAGAGTTCTGCTGATTTTGAGGAGCTTATAGTGCAAATACTCACAATAGACTCGCGCACAAGGGAAGGTGACCGCAGCACTATGATGCCGGTGATAAAAGAACTTAAATTGGAGCATAATAAAAAACGCTATTCCATACCTATGGAACATTTTTACACGCCAGATTATTGGTTTGAGCAGCAAAATGTGAGAGATACCCACAAATCAAAAAGATTTTCTTTTGTACATGGCATAGAAATGTATTCTGGCTGGAAAAATAAAACTGATAAGCCTCTGGAATTGAAAATAGAAGGTATGTGCCTAGAAGGCGTAAGCAATTCGCGATTTGTGCTTCTCGTTCTTTACATCGGGCTTTTAATAGCCATTGCAATAAGCGTTAGAATTAAAGATTAGCCCACTCTGCCAATATCGTTCACGGCTTTGTTCAATGTGTCGTCTTCAGACTGTATGGATTTTTGGTTTGCCTCGTAGTTTCGCTGGAATCTTATCATTTCAACCATTGAATCAACAACGCTTACATTGGAGCTTTCCAAAAAACCCTGCTTAACCGTTGTTTTTACTGCTTGCGTAGGTTCCACATCTGGTTTTGCATAATAAAGGTTATGACCCTCGCGCCCAAGCTCGGTTCTTTTATCCGCAAAGTCAACTATTGATAATTTTGCTTCTTCTTTTCCGTTCACATAAATCTTTCCTATGGGAGAAACGGAAAATTCGGATGCGTCATCTAAATTTATAGGAACTTTTCCCTCGCCAAGCACTCTGTACCCCTGCAATGTAACCAAATCGCCCATTCCGTTGCGGGTAAAGCTGCCATTTCTGGTATATCTAATCCCATTAGGCGTTTCCACTTCAAAAAAGCCTGTATTTTCAAGTGCCAAATCAAAGGAATTTTCAGTCATTATCAAACTGCCCTGAGAGTAATCTATATAGTTTTCAGACATTTGATGGTCTTCGTCTTGATGAAGCTTTAATTCATCATTTCGCTTAATATCCACTTGGGCAATGCTTGCCATAAGCGATTTTTTAAAGCCAGAGGTGTTTGCATTAGAGAGATTATTGGTGGTATTCTCCATCATCTCCTGCAAGAGCATCATTCCATTGCGCGCCGTGTAAAGTCCATTAACCATATTTGGTAGAATGCAAAAAGCGTGCCAGATTGGCTACCCCAAAAACACATACTCCTTTACAACTTCCTTTTGCAGAATAATATTGGGCAATGTCAAATATTTTGTCTTTAAAAAGATTTTGCCCATTATGTAGGTTAGGGGGTCTATCACCGCCATCGCTATGGTTGGAACGCCAGCTAGGTAGGCTTCCAAAACGGCGGTGCCAGGGGTACAGACTGCCGCTTTTGCCCCAGCGAAGGATGCGCCGCGTTCTTTTAAGATAACCGGAAATTTGCCACCGAGTTTTTTATTCAAAAAGTCAAAGAGTTCCTTGCGAGAAGCCACAAAAGCAGCGTTTTTCTCGTTTTTTGCGATGGTTATGTATTTTTTCAAATTTCGCTTCAATTGACCAAGCCTGCTGCCGGGTAAAAATAAAACCTTGTCTTTGAATTCATCGCAAATTCTTGTGTTTTTCAAACACGGGTGCTTAATTAAAACAGCCTTTGCCCCAAAACTCTCGTAAATGGTTTTCTCAAATTCAAAAAATACCCCCACATTTATGTCCTTGAAATGCTTGCCTCTGTTTTTTTTCCAAGCCCATATTTGCGGTGGGGCAATATAAAAAACGGGCTTGTTTATTTTTTTTGCCAGCTTCATCAAGGGCAAGTTCATTCCGGGGTAGTCTATGCAAATCAAGGATTTGCAGTTTTTGCTTTGCAGCATTTTTGAGAGTTTGTTCTTTATAAAAAACAGCTTAGGCAATTTCTTCAATACGTCAAAAAATCCGTTCACAGCCATATCTTCAAAATTAGCCACGGTTTTTAACCCCGCACTTTTCATGTATGCGCCACCCGTACCTGAGGCTTCAAACCCCTCTTCCAAAACGGTTTTTACAATATCCTCTCCAATAATATCGCCAGAATCTTCCCCTGCAACTATTAATGCAAACATCACCTCTTTGCCCACTCGTTTATAAGTAACCCTGCTATTATGCTTGAATGTTGGTTTCTTAAAGCTCCGTGAACCTGCATAACCACAATTATCACCGCTTTTTCCGGTTCAGTTTTTGATTCCGCAAAGCCAGCGAACCAGTCGTAGCGACCCGTAGGGGATTCTCCGTTCAAAGAACCTGTTTTTCCGCCTATGTTCAGCGAATTCCTGTTGTAGTTATACACGCTTTTTTTAATGTCTCTTGAGGCAGTGCCGCCTGCTATGGTTTTTAAAAACAAATTTCGCATTTCTTCGTAGGTTGTTTTTTGAAAAAAGTCCTCTGGCTGGATAAACAGGAGTTTTCTTATGGCGTTTGCCACTTGCAGGGGAGAGAGCATATTTCGCCTTGTGAATCCGCTGGAACTTTCTGCAATTTCATAATCTGAATCTGGATACTTGAAGTTCACAAATCCCAGCTTTTCGGCAATGCTTTGCATTTTTTCCCTTCCAAGCTCCATGCCAATTATCCCCATTGCAGGGTTATTGCTTCTTGCAAAAGCATCTTCAAGGGTTATAACATTTCTTTTTTGATTTTCTTTTGGGAAAATCTGCCTTTTGTAAAGGGTTGAGTTTCTGCCTATTCTTGGAAATTCGCTTTTTGAATCTTTTCCAGATTCAAGGGCGGCTGTGGCAGTCACTATTTTCGCAAGGCTTGCCGCAGGGAAGGAATCCCTCTTAAAAAAGGTGGGTTCTTCGGAATTTTTGTTGTCTTCCCTTTGCCCCCAAGCTAAAACTTTTCCGCTTTTGGCATCCATAAGCAAAATAAAGGCATTGGGGGGGTGGTAGCGGTTAAGCAATGTTTTTGTGTATTTGGCTAAAACAGAGTCGTTTTGCTCTGCGGCAATGTCTAAATTTAAACCTGAGCTTGAATCTGAGCTTGAAATTTCAAAAATAACAGAATCGCTTTCTTGTTGCTCGGCTCTAACAGAATGAAACACGGTAAAAGCCAGAATGGACAGGACTGAGCAGGCTGCTACCAGCGAGCCATGACCTATTTTTTGATATTTTATATTGAGAGGGATCATTTTTGAAAAAGAAAGTAGAAATTTCTAAACTATAAAATAATTTTACATATTCAATTTACATATTTAATAATGTTTCCAGCATAGTGTTTATTGTTGTTAAATAACGTGCGCTCGCTTGATAAGTGTGCTGGTACTGGATTAAGTTCGCTATTTCTTCGTCTAAATTTACGCCCATAATTTCATTTTGGCGAATAGAAAGCTGTTTCAAGGCATCTACGCGGCTATCTAAGCCACTGGCGGCATCATTGCGCTCAGTGCCAAGGCGGCCGAGCAATCCTGAATAAAACTGGTTTACGGTTTGGGTGTTGTTTCCAAACACATCGCCTTGCATAAGCAATTTGTTGCGAAGCTGCGAAAGCAAAAGTGCATTATCGCCATCGCCCGGTCCTGAATATCCGGTTGCGTTATAATCAAAGCTGAGTCGCAAATTTCCTGCCGCTGCAGCTGCTTTGATATCGCCCGGAGTATCGTGAAAAATAATTTTTGCATTTTGATAATCTACGTAGTAATCCACGCCCTCTTGCAAAACTCTTGGAGGATTCTGACCTTCTATGACTATCTTGAGAGTGCCTTTGCAAATATGCCTGTATTGCGAATCTATTTCTTGTAGGCTTAGAATAGGTTTATCTGGAGTTGTGATATCCAAGTTCGACATATTCGCATTCAGCATATCCACATTTGCAATCTTTCCGCCTATGCCTGCCGCAATGTTGTTTATGTCGTCTTTAATTGCCTGCCCAAGCTTTATGTTTGCGGCATTAAAATATTGAGGGTCGCTATCAAAAAAATCTATGAAAGACAAACCGGAGAGCGCATAGCCAGTTTGGTGAATTTTATTCACTTCGGTTATAAGAGTCTTTGCCAAGTCATCCACGGCATTTTCATATTTTGGAATATCTATGTCCCTAACATCCATCAAGGCTCTTAGCTCGCCTTGCTTTGGGATATACGCACTTCCGGTTGCCTCATGGAGAATATCCACCCTTGAATACTCATGTCCATCTTTTTCGGTTAATTTTGTTCTATTTATAATAAGTTCGTGACTTTTTGCGGTACTAACCAGCATTTGCCCGTTTGAGCTTACGGTAAGTATGCCATGTTCGTCTTCATGATAATCAACATCCACCAGTTGCGCAAGTTTTTGAAGCAACAAATCGCGCTGATCGCGAGTATCGTTGGCTTTGTTGCCAACTGTGTTTTCAGCAGCGGCTATTGTCATATTGCAGCGGTAAATTCCAGCGGTAAGCTTGTTTATCTCATTAACTCGATCTTCTATTTCATCGTTTATGGTTTCTTTATAAGACCTAAACTGTGTTGTTAGGTAATGAAATTGCGAGACCAAGCTTTCGGTTGTGGAGCGAAGCGTTTCCCTAGCGCCTGCGCTTTCGGGGTTTTTTGAGACATCGTCCCAGCCATTCCAAAAATCGTTTAAAAGAGAGTTCAAAGAGTGATCTGTTCTCTCGTTAAAAATATCTTCTATTCTTGCATAAGAGGAATCTTTTACGGAATAATAGCCATAACGGGTATATTCATCATTCACCAAACGGTCTATAAATTGGTCGCGCACCCTATTTATGGAATAGACCTCCACCCCAAAGCCCATTTGCCCATAAGAACCATCACGCCGCCAATCTGCGCTTTGCTCAATGCGTTTGCGTGAATAACCCTCTGTGCCAGCATTGGTTATATTTTGACCAGTGACATTTATTCCCAGCTGTGAAGCCGACAACCCGCGAGTAGCTACATGTAAACCTTCAAATAAAGACATACTGTTTAGTATGCAAAAAGTGTGCCAGATTAATTTTCTATATTATCCCTTATGAAAACTCTATGCTTTTTAACTCTCGCCGCCGCCACGCTTTCTTTTGCTCAACTTTCAGGGCAAAACGTTAGCCTCCCCAAGCCCAATCTGGACAAAGGCTATTCAATAACAAAATCCCTCTCTTTGAGAAAATCCGCCGAAGCGCAGGATTTTCAAAAGGCAAAGGATTTAAGCCTTGAAGAAATTTCCGACTTGCTATGGGCAGCAAATGGCGTAAACAGACCCGCAGAGGGCAGGCGCACCGCGCCGTCTGCCATGAATAACCAAGACATCTATTTATACGTCCTTGCAAAAAGCGGTGCATATTTATACAACGCCAAAGAACATTCGCTTGGTTTAGTTGCAAACTCAGATTTACGTGCCGCAGGGGCAGGCGGTCAAAAGGCTTTTGGCGATGCTCCAATTATTGTGGTGTTGGTTTCGGATATTTCCAAGTTCGGCGGCGGCGATGATGTAACCAAAAAAAGGCTTGGAGCAATGGATGCTGGCATTGTGTCTCAAAATATTTCCCTATTTTGCTCCGGCACAGGCTTAATCACCAGGGTTCGCGCATCTATGGATGTTGAAGCCTTAACCAAGGCTTTGAAGCTCACAGCCTCGCAGATACCTATGCTCAACCATCCGGTGGGGAAGTAGAGCTGGAAGTTTCTATGCCTGAATCACATTCGGTGGAGTACAAAAGAAACTGGCAGGATGATTACTTAAAATGGGTATGCGGTTTTGCCAATTCCAAAGGCGGAACTTTGTTTTTGGGTATAGAAGACAATGGAAAAGTTGTTGGGGTTGATAATTCAAAAAAACTACTAGAAGAATTGCCGAATAAAATTAAAAATGTTCTCGGTGTTATGGCAGAAGTAAATCTTAAACAGAAAAATAAGAAAGATGTTATAGAAATAAAAGTTCAACCCTATGCAGTTCCAATTTCTTTGCGTGGTCATTATTATGTTCGCAGTGGCAGTTCAAATCAAGAACTTACGGGGCACACGTTGAATGATTTTTTATTAAGGAAAGCAGGAAGTTCTTGGGATGAAGTTGTAGAAAAAAGAGCTACTTTTGCTGATATAGATAAAAAAGCTGTACAAATTTATTTGCGGTTAGCAGAAGAATCTGGCAGGATACAGGAAAGAGGATTATCATTAAAAGAATTGTTTGAAAAATTAAGATTAACAGAAAAAGGAAAATTAAAAAGAGCAGCAATAATTTTCTTTGGCAAAGATCCTGGGAAATTTTATTCGGGACTTTCAGTTCGTATTGGAAAATTCGGTGACAATGATATTGACTTGCAATTTCAGGAATCAGAGGAAGGAAATATAATTTATCTTTTAGATGCAATTATTAGGCAACTTAACAATAAATTTTTAATTAGAAAAGTATCTTTTGAAGGTTTGCGCAGAATAGAAACTTTACCGTGTCCTTTGCCAGCACTTCGTGAAATTTTACTAAATGCTTTAATACACCGTTCTTATTCTGGAGTACATACGCAGATTAGAGTATATGATAATCGCATAACATTTTGGAATTCAGGTTCATTGCCTGATGGTATAACTTTGGATATGCTTAAAAAGCCACATTCTTCTATTCCTAGAAACAAATTGCTAGCCGAAGTTGCGTTTAGAGGCGGTTATATTGATGCTTGGGGTAGAGGTATAAATAAAATCGCTGAAGCGTGTAAAAATGCAGGTATTGAGCAGCCTGAATTTGATGAATATTTAAACGGTTTTTTCTTGACACTAAAATTCAGCAACAAAATTACCCCCCAAGTTACCCCCCAAGTTACCCCCCAAGTTACCCCCCAAGTTACCCCCCAAGTTACCCCCCAAGTTACCCCCCAAGTTAAAAAACTTTTAAAGCATTTGAAAGGTAAAGAAAAAAGCAAAAAAAATTTAATGAATGATATGGAAATCAGGGATGAAAAATACTTTAAAGGATCTTTTTTAGAACCAGCGTTAAAAAATAATTTTATAGAAATGACAATTCCAGATAAACCAAATAGTTCTTTGCAAAAGTATAGGGTGAAAGGAGAAAAATAAAATGCCAAACAACCTAATCTACCTTCTATTCGCCCTTTCCGGCATATCCGGTTTAATCTATGAGGGTACGTGGGCGCGTTATCTCAAATTATTTTTGGGACATTCCAGCTATGGGCAAATTTTAACGCTTTGCGTTTATATGGGCGGGCTTGCGCTGGGGAGCTTCATTGCAGGCAAACTAACTGCTCGCATAAAAAAGCCATTGCTGGCTTATGGCATAACAGAAGCATTCATCGGGCTTGGCGGAATGTTCTACCACCCGCTTTATGTTTTCGCAACCGATTTGTTTTACGACTCCGCTTGGAGCAGAACGCTTGGCACAAGCGGGGCAGAAGCGATTAAAATAGCAATAGCCACATTCTCAACGCTCCCCGTTGCAATACTCTTAGGAATGACCTTCCCATTCATAGCCGCAGGTCTTTCCAGACGAGACGGCGACAGCGGAAAAACCAGCCTGCCCCTTCTATATTTCACAAATAGCCTCGGTGCCTGCTTTGGAATTTTATTCGCCAGTTACATTTTAATCCCAACACTTGGAAACGCAAACACCCTCCGCATAGCCGGCATAATAAATTTCACACTATTCATATTCTTTTGGAAAATATCCTCATCCGAATCAAAAGTTGAAGACACCCACTCCCCACTAGCCACTAGCCACTCCCTAAATTTATGGCTCCTATTCTCCGCACTAACCGGCTTAAGCTCATTCATATACGAAATTGTTTGGATTCGCTTGCTCTCGCTTTTGATGGGTTCAAGTTCGCATAGTTTTGACCAAATGCTTTCGGCTTTTATTCTTGGGCTTGCTCTTGGCGGGCTTGCTTGCAAAAAACTTTTGGCTAAAGATTTTGAACCTATGAAACTTCTCGCTTTTTCGCAAATTTTAATGGCTTTCTTTGCGGTATGCACGCTTTATTTTCACGTTCCATTTTTCACTGCGATGAACGAAGCTCACCAAATTTTCAACCAAACTTCAACGGGTTATATTTTTTGGAGCATTTTCAAATATGCCCTTGCCGTTTTGTGGATGGTTCCAACGAGTTTTTTTGCAGGTATGACCCTTCCGGTTTTGACTTATTCATTGGTGAAAAAAACAGGCTCTGAAAGTTTTGTCGGTAGCGTTTATGGCTGGAACACGATAGGTGCGATTATAGGCTCGGTTGGAACGGGGCTTTTGCTGCTTCCGCTTTTTCAGCTTAAAGGTGCGTTGCTAATCGGCGTGTTTATAGATTTGATTTTGGGCTTAATTGTTTTATTCAAATTCTTTCCAGATTATAGAAAAAATTTTGCTTTTGTGGCAATTTGCATTTTGGCTTTTTTGCCATGCCTATTTATCAAATTCAGCCCCGACAGAATCACAAGCGGAATTTTCCGTTCTTATAGGCTCTTAAATGAAAATGAGAAGATAGATGTTCGCAACGGAAAAACGGCGACCATAAGTTTGCACGAGGGCGAAGGGAATTTTTACATAAAAACAAATGGCAAGGCAGATGCGAGCTTGGTGAAGAACCGCGACAAACCCATAGAAGGCGATGAATTAACGCAGGCTGCAACGGCGTTTATGCCAATGGCAATGCGAAACGCGCCTTATGTTGCCGCAATGGTGGGGCTTGGCAGCGGAATGGGTTCTCACTATCTTTTGGCAGACCCTCTTTTGGAGCGACTGGACTGTATAGAGATAGAAGAAGAAATGGTTAAACTTGCAAAAAAGGGATTTTATCCATACAACCACCGTAGTTTTGACGACCCAAGAATGTTCCTCCACATTGGCGATGCAAGAACATTTTTCCACACTCAAAACCTCTCTTACGATTTAATAGTAAGCGTCCCCAGCAACCCTTGGGTTAGCGGGGTAGCCAGCCTTTTCAGTTTGGAATTTTACCACCACGTAAAACGCTATTTAAAACCGGGCGGGCAAATTGTGCAGTGGCTTCAGCTTTATGAGTTTAACAATGAGTTATTGCTTCACATAATAAGAGCCTTGGGGGAATCCTTTAAATATGTGAGTGTTTATCACGCTCCCGAAGAACCAGATGTAATAATGATAGCAAGCGATGAGCCTGTGTTTCAAAAGTACATAGACCGCTTTAAAACGGATAGCATTTTGGTTAAGGAATTTGAGACCATTCACCGCCCGTGGTATTTTTTCAGCGAAAAAAATTTCCTGTTCAACGCAAATAGCATCAAGCCTGTGCTGAAAATGGTTGAGTCTAACAGCGAGTATATTCCCCTTGTGGATAACAAGGCAGAGTCTGCTCGTTTTGTGAATACCTATGTTGGTTTTATGACGGCTTTTGATTCCTGCCAAGTTTGCTGGCCCGCTCTTTTGGATTCCGCAGACTACGCACCAAGAAAAGCTTTTATGGACAGCCTTGCGCCGCAACTTCCGAGAAATATGTATTTGGAAAATCATTTGCTTTTTTCGCTAAAAAACAGAGGCGATAATTTTGACTGGGAAAATTTTTGGATAGATTACCGCAACTGGTCTGTTAAAGCACCTTTCTCCGAAGCCAGAGACAGCATTCCTCTTTATGCGGAATTGATGCCTATCGTGATATCTGGAGACCTTCCTGTTTCAATAGCTTTGGAAGCAAAATTTATGGATTTGGCTATGCACAAAAAATACAGAGAGGCAGCAAAGTTAATTCCTTTGATAGACGAATTTCTTGAACTGAGAGGAGCAGACGAATTTTTCTTGAGACATCTATTTATAGTTGGAATGTTAGGCGGCGAAAAAGATTATATGCGGCGCATTTTCCTAAAAATCTATATGCCGAATTTATTTTTTGACCGCGCGGAAAAATATATGATGAAAACTGTTGCAGGCGTTCCAGACAGGGTTAGGAAGGCTGTTTTGCAGGATAGGGCAGTGGTTGAGAATTGATTTTCTATATTTAAACATTCTATATGCAACTTTTTCACGCTTCCAATATTGAGATAAAGCAACCCAAAATAATCAATCGTTTTAAAATGCTTGATTTTGGAACAGGGTTTTACACAACTTCAAATAAAGAACAAGCGGAAATCTTCGCCCACAAGGTATATGGTAGAAGGAAAAAAGAGGGATTTCCTACGGTAAATGCTTATGAATTTAACGATAAAGCACTAGAATTAAATACTTTAATTTTTGATTCGCCTTCAGAAAAATGGCTGGATTTTGTGGTTTATAACAGAAAATTCGGGAGAAAAGAAGATTATGATTTAATAATTGGTCCTGTAGCAAACGATGATGTTTTTTCTGTAATTGCGCTTTACGAAAGCGGAAATTTAACAAAAAATGAGGCTATAGAGAGATTTAAAGTAAAAAATTTGTATAATCAATATCTTTTTTGCACTGAAAAAGCATTATCTAATTTAACCTTTATGGAATCTTATAGGCTGGAGGTTCAATGAATAACGATCAACTTGCGGTGCTTTTGGGAACTTGCATAATTCCATCTATTGTAAAGGAACTGAAAATTTCGAACAGCGAACAAGTTGCATTTTTAAATAAATTCTATCAATCATCGCTTTACGATATTTTAATTCGCGAAGAAACTGCTCTTTGGCACTTGAGCCCGACTACGCTTGCAGAAATTTATGAATATGAGCAAAAAACAGGTATCTTGGAATTACCGGAGGAATTATGAGCAAAGAAAATGAATTCTTGATTTTTGCGGTTGAATATTATCGCAATAAGAAGAAATTAACTGGTTTGCAAATTGCAGAACTTTTTACAAAATACCATATTTATCAAATGATAATAGATAATTACTTCCTCTATCATATAGAATCACCAGATAATTTTGTCGCTGAAATTGATGGTAGGTTAGGGTAGTTTGATTTTTTTATAAGTCCAGAACTTACAAGGAAATGGCTAATGGAATTTCGGATATGCACTGTCGTAGAGATATTTATTTGGTTGAGGAGTTAATCCTTTTATAAGAGTTTGATGTGTTACGCTATTTGGGGAAATTATTTTAGTATAAAGCAATTCTTTAACCTTGTTTTTGTCAAGGGGGTTTCCAGAAAGCCAAACTTACGGTATTCCGTATGTGTATTCACGGACGTTTTCTTCGCCAAATGGAAATTACTAAGTTTTATCCTTTATAGCTTCTCTCAAAAGTCAAGGATTCATATATGGCTTCTTTAGTGTATGAGTTTGTCAATTCTTCTACATCGGCAGTGCCAACATTGTATTTCATGAAGAGGGCTTCGGATATAGCTTTCCAATCGGTTTTATTAGTTGATACAATTTTAAATTTACAAATACCGTCTATTTTATCCGTTATTTCGCGAAGCCTTGTTACTTCCTTTTTCTCTTGCTCATTCAATGCTTTTTGCTCAGATCGTAGACAATAGATTTTCTTTGCTATGCTTTCAGCTATATCATCAGCCTTGTTGTCGTTTTCTAGTTCATTAAACATATGGTTACTCTCCTAAGAAACATTAGAAATAATATAGAAAATGTTTACTATAGTAAATGCCGATTAACCCATTGTTTTTTTGTTAGAAATAAATTATATTTGTAGATATGGAAAAAATACTTACCTTTTCGGATTTGGAAACCCAAAACAAGAAGAAGCGGACTCGCCGCGATGA
>Ga0268262_10000680_pt1 | contig 44100 bp, 53 predicted proteins | sample TergutNc150P3_FD_190354 | JGI IMG/M metagenome (GOLD analysis project Ga0268262, IMG submission 190354) | Nasutitermes corniger P3 segment gut microbial community from laboratory colony in Florida, USA - Nc150 P3 (SPAdes) (version 2) | ecosystem: Host-associated > Arthropoda: Insects >...
GTTCCACGCGGTTATGCAGCTAAGGCGTAACCGTAACTGTCATTGTTGGCAGTTAAATTTTTTGCCCAATCAGGAGATGAGCGCTCCACCTGCGGCCTGCACCCCGAATCGTACCAGTCGAAACCGGGGCACCCCCTACGAAACAGCTTACCATACCGGCGCAGGGCTGTCAATTGCCGTTGACAGAATCAATAAACCCGGTTATACTGCATAGAAGAGGGGTGGGGGATGAATGTAGTTGACGAAACAGAACGGAACGTTTTATTGCAAGATTTAAAAAGACTTGATGCAAAAAAAGAATCTTTAACAAAACAACTCAAAGAAACAAATCAAGAAATTGACAAACTTGAAAAAAAACTTAAAGACATAACAAGAAAATAAATATTATGACAGGCTCTTAAGTTTCCGTTTAACCATCTCCATGATTTTTCCTCGGAGCTTTTCCTGTCCTTTCCTGTGTAGTTGCGCCATGCCTTATCATGGCTTTTCCTTGGGAATGGAGAGGTCTCATTCTATTCCTAATTCCTAATTATATAAAGGTAGCACATTCTCCGGTTCCACCCCAAGCATTACCAGTCCCGCCGCCCATTTCTTTTCTTTGGGAAACCGCCACAAAATATCCTGAGTATTATCCGGCTGATTTTCAAAACGGAATTGCAGACTATACTCAAAAGGCTCTTCCATACCGTCAGTGAAGCGCACGGGGAAACTGTTCCTTTTGGTTTGAGGATCAAAATGATGGGCGCGGATTCCAACGGCGCACAAGCCGTCGCGCAGAGGCCGCGCCGTAACAAGGCGTATGCCCCAGTCGGTGACCGCAAGCTCATACTCTCCGGTTTTTCTTGCGGCGCAGATATTCTTACAGCCCGTTAACACGGCCCCCGCAACCGAATCGGGATTGCTAAACAGTTCCTTCGTCGGTTTAAGCGCCAAAATTGTCCCCGCGTCCATGAGCGCGATCCGCCCGCATAAATTATAGGCTTCATCGCGGTTATGCGTAACCATAAGGGCCGAGCCGCCGTAACAGTCGAGAACTTTTTTCATCTGTATTCGCAGATGACCGCGCAAATGGCTGTCCAGGGCAGAAAACGGCTCGTCCAGCATCAAAAGCCGGGGCTTGTTTACCAGAATCCGCGCCAGGGCAACACGTTGCTGCTGACCTCCAGAAAGCTGGTACGGCAGGTGTTTTTCCAGCCCCTCCAGCTTGAGCAGATGAATCGTGTCGTCTAACATCTGTTTGCGTTTTGCCTTGTCCTTCTCATGGTACAGGCCGCAGAGGATATTTTTTTCAACAGTCATGTTGGGAAACAGCGCGTAATTCTGAAACAAATAGCCCACTTTGCGTTCCTGCGGCTGTTGATTGATACCTTTTTCGCTGTCGAACAATACTGCATCGTCCAGCGTAATGCGTCCCTGATCGGGCCTGTCAATGCCGGCGATACAGCGTAGCGTCATGCTTTTACCGCAGCCTGACGCGCCCAGAATCCCCGTCACGCCTTCCGTTGTGTTAAACGACACATTCAGTTTGAACGCGCCCAGTTTTTTTTGAATATCTACCGAGAGCATAAGCCGGCCTTATCGTTGTTTTTTCGTTCCAGCAGATTGACTGCCAACATTACCGCCACAGATATAAGGATATTGATCAGCACCCAGCCAAACGCGCCAGCGTCATTACCGGTACGCCACATCTGGTATACGGTTGTAGAGATGGTCGCGGTTTTGCCGGGCGTATAGCCGATCAACATGCTTGTGGCCCCGTATTCGCCCATAGCGCGGGCGAATGCCAGTACTACTCCAGCCAATATCCCCTGACGGCAATACGGCATACGGATACGCCAGAAAATATACGAATTAGGCAGGCCCAGCGTTTGACCTGCATGGGCCAATGTATCATCAAAACTTTCAAAAGCGCCCCGCGCCGTGCGGTACATGAGCGGGAATGCCGCCACAGCCGCAGTCAATATCCCGCCGTACCAGGTCATCACAAATTTGATTCCGAATTGCAGTAAAAAAGCGCCTAACGGCCGCTTTACGCCAAGAACAAGCAAGAGAAGATACCCCATAACCGTAGGCGGCAAAACCAGAGGCAATGTCAGTATTACGTCAAGAATCCCTTTGACAAGGCGCGGAAGTTTGGCTATATAGTAGGCGCAACACAACCCCAGGAAAAAAACGATAATGCAGCTAATAGCCGCTATACGTACAGAGTTCCACAGGGGATACCAGTCCAAAATCACCTCCTCATTTCTCATTTCTCATTGCTCATTGCTCATTGATTACGTTCCTTTCCCGAACATACAATTTGGAAAATGACATTCGGCGCAGTTAAGACACAAGCCGCCGTTTCCCAAGCCTGCCAGCCATTCGGCGGTAACAGGAGCGTCCGCCAGTAAATGAGGCAGAACCAGATCAAACATGGTTCTGTGCGCGTACATCACACAGCCCGGCAGACCGCAGACCGGCCTCTTGTCGGCAGTATACGCAAGCATGAACATTGAGCCGGGCAGTACCGGAGCGCCGTAACTTACAACGTTGTTTGCGGCGTTCTTGATTGCCAAAGGCGTTTTATCGTCAGGATCAACGCTCATGCCGCCGGTACAGAAAACCATTTCAGTGCCTTTATCCAGCATATTGTTAATTGCAACAGTAATTTTTTCGTGATCATCATCGACAATTTCATGGGCTGTCATTTCGCAACCGTACTCTGCCAATTTTTCCTGAATGACAGGGGTGAAAGTATCCTGTATCCGTTTATGGAAAACCTCGCTGCCGGTAATGACAAGGCCGTATTTTTTCGGCTTTATAGGAAGCAGTTTTAATAGGGGCTTGTCTCCTGCCGCCTGACGCGCCTGTTCCATTTTTTCTTTTTCAATCACAAGGGGTATGACGCGCACACCGCACAGTTTGTCGCCTTTTTTTACAGGAAACCCCGACACACGGGAGGCGATCAGCACTTCGCCCAAACTGTTCACCCTGCGAAGACCGCAGGTATCAACCAGAAGAAGACCGTCAATTTCAGCTAACAGTTCGATTTTGCCCTCTTTGGGACCAACGGCGCTCATGTTTTCGCTTTGACACAGGCCGCGCAGAATTTCTGCCGCGTCATTTTCGTGGAGGTTATTCTCATTGTTTTCCCATATATAGATATGCTCTTTACCCAGGCTTAACAGAACAACTACGTCTTCTTCTTTAATCACATGTCCCTTGCGGAATAAGGCATCTTTTGTAACGCCCTTTATAATTTGAGTGACATCATGGCAGAGAGTTTGACCGACGGCTTCCCGGATACTCATTAATTTCATGACAGTTCCCCCTCAAAAAAACCGATATATTTCAATATGAATATCGACATGATAAATATTATTTATTTTCGGTATTGTGTCAATATATTGCCCGTTTAAAAACAGCACATGATACCAAAAGTGTAGCATTACATTTTTATCTCTTTGATAAATCAGATAAATCTTTCATAGCTCCGGCAAGTTTTTCTGTCATTTCAATCATTTGCGCATAACTTGTTTTAACTGCCGAACTTTGTTCTTTTAGGCTTACAAGGGAGGCGGTAATGTCAATGCTTTTCGCTGATAATTCTTTAAAGGTATCAATAAAAGCTGACATGGTTTCGGCAAAACCGTTTATTTCTTTTGACATTTGGACTATTCGATTATCTGTTTCATCGGACTGTTTTGATGTGTCAGATATTCCGCTGATAATATTTTTTAGTGTACGGGAAATACTTACTGAATTTTCTCTGGTGGTTTCTGAAAGACGGCGTATTTCTCCGGCGACTACCGCAAAGCCTTTTCCGGCTTCTCCGGCATGAGCAGCTTCAATCGCCGCATTCATTGACAGCAAATTGGTATTTGCCGCTATTGTAGCGATTATGTGAATTGCCGAACTTATGCCTTCTACCGATTGGGAAATTTCCTGAATTGATTGAATAGTTTTTTTCATGGATTCCTGTCCACGTTCCGCAATTTCTATCAATCCTTTTACTGATTCCTGCTGTTTAAGGGACATTTCTGAAGTGTTTTTAATTGAGGCGATTATTTCTTCAGTTTTCGATGATGAGTGATTAACCGCCTCTGCCTGTGATCCGATAGTAGCGTTCAATTCTTGCACTAATTTGTTTATCCCCTCAATAAACTCTGAGGCGCGGCTGATATGTTCCTGAAGCTGACGGTTAAGTTCTTCTACGCTTTTTTCTTCTTTAAGAAGGGTAAGAATATAATGCTCGCAATTTTCCGGTTTGTTAAGTTTGTTGTAAATTGCCGTCGCCATCGCTTTACAGCTTCCGTAACCGCAACAAGTACAGTTGTATATATCTTTCTCTCCGAATTTTTTCATGCTACGGAAGATTTCAGTTATTTCAGTTTCGCTCGGCTGTTTGATTGTATTGTTTTCGGAAAGATTGCGGTAGCTCCGGTTATATAGCCCTTTCTTCCAATACTTACTCAAAACATCGTGGTATTTTTTGTATGAGTTATTTCCGATTAGAGAATTATTTTTTTCTTCCAGTTCAGCCATGCGTTTTTGTACAGGTTCTTTAAGCATAGCTAGCGGTTTTTCGGCGTTCCCCGTGCCGGGTCCGCCGATACAGCCTTTTTCGCAGTTCAGGCAGTCAATCAATAACGGAAGTTTGGCTTCGGTTTTCAACATTTCTGATATTTCTTTCAAATAAGGATAGATGTTATAAACTCCTTCAATCTTTTCGGTGCGCCGCCTTATGCCCGGATTAAAACGCTCGGCGGTATCCAAAAGCCCTCCGGGAATGGGAAACCCCGCCGCACGTTCCGCGCTTACTCCGGTATATTCCACTTTTGGAAATGAGGAGAGTTTTATATTCTGACTGTCCAGAAGTTTTTTTAATTCAATCATTGTAACGTTGTAATCTCCCATGCCGATTTCGTCATACTCACGCCGTTTGGCAATGCAGGGAGAAATTATCGCTATCTTGTGATTTTTATATTGAGGATAAAATTCTTTTATCAATTTAATTATATGAAGGATAGGGCTGTCAGCCGGAGCGAGAAAGGGCAGTAATTCAGGGTGATGAATTTCGATATAAGTTACAATCGCAGGGCAGGGCTGTGCAATTACCGTTCGTGGATTTTTTTCTTTGATGTATTCAAGATATGACATGACGGTAAGTTCCGCTCCCAGGCTCACGTCAAAAAAGGCTTCAACACCCAGTGATTTTAGGTATCCGTTTAAGTTGAGGAATTGATCGGGAAAAAACGAAGCGACAGCAGGGGCGGCTACGGCGATTATTTTCTCTTTTCGTTTCAGGTCTTCCATGAAACGGCCGGTATCGTCTAAGAGGATTCTTGCCTTGTGGGTGCAGGCGTTAATGCAGTTTCCGCAGCCGATACAGATGTCGTGATTTATCTGTAACTTTTCCGCTGATCCGTTCATGCAGTATTTAACCGGACAAATTACGATACAGGCGTAACAATTATCACACTTTTCTTCATCGATACGTATAACCGGAGTAAGGGGTGTTCTTGCCATTTTCTCCTACCTTCATTTAACTCTATGGCTTAAAAATTTATATTTATAGCCAATTATAAGTAATGCAATAAAGACCAATAAAAAGGCAAACGTGATAACTGTCATTTTTATTATGTATTTAACAATATTACTGTTAACTGTTTTTTCTATATCGTTATCTATTTTTTCTACTCCAATGGTGTCAGCCAGTTTTTGGCTTGTTGTTTTCATGAAATGTATACCAAAAATTGAAATAACTATAAATGAAATAAGCACACAAATAATGGTTATAATCAATAATTTTGAAAGTAAGGCAATATGTGTCGGTTTTCTTTCTTTATTTGCTTTGTGTTTGACTATAGTTAAAATTTTTTCTGATTCGTATAATGAAATCAGAGAGACGAACTGTGTTGTTCTAGTCATAAAAGATACCAGTCCAACAATTACCTCCAGGCCGCAGTGAAGCCAACCTTTTCAAAAACAGCTAACGCCTCGCCTGTTTTTAAGTATTCCAAAAAGGCTTTTGCCGCATCGGGATTTTTGCTTGCTTTCATAACCGCAGCGGGGTAGATAACCTGTCCGCACATTTCGACAGTCGCGTAATCCACAATTTCAAGTCCGGCGCTGAAAGCGTCTGTGCAGTACACGACTCCGCAACTTACGCTGGACGCGGCAATCTGCGTGGTAACTTCCTTTACATTCGAGCCGTAGGTGATCTTGCCGCTGTTTGCCAGTTGTTTTTCATCCAGATTAAAATATTTTAAAATCCTCTGCGTATACTGTCCGACAGGCACGTCACTGTTTCCCATCGCTAGCAAAATATTGGGAGTGGGCATCATGGCATTTTTTAGTTTGTCCGCTAAATCGGCAAAGCTCTTTATCCCTGAGGGGTTGTCTTTCGGCACACAGAGCGTTACTTTGTTCTCCAAAAAATTGATCCGCGAACCCTGTAGCACGAAATCCAGTCCTTCGGTATTAACCGACGCGCTTGCCGCGCTATCAAGCTGATCCATCTGCCGTTGCCCGGCAGATATGAAAACGTCGCATTCCGCGCCCTCCTGAATTTGGGTTTTTAGAGTGCCGGAGGAATCAAAATTGTACGTCAGTTTCACGTTAGGCGCTTTCTTTTTGTACAGCTCGGCTATTTGTTCCATTGTTTCTGTCATGGAAGCGGCGGCAAACACCACAAGCTCGGTACTCTGAGGGGAAGCTTTCCGCTGACTGCATGATGTTACGTTTAACACCAGCGGCAATGCCAGCAGTAGAAAACAAAATTTTCTCATAATTACACCCTTTTTCAAAGTTATTTATGTTTCATTTAAACCCGATATTCATTTATTTGTATATCGGCATGACAAATATGACATATTTTGAACATAGTGTCAATACATTTGCTCTGGAACTGTCCCGTTAAAAACCATGCCTGATACCAATCAATATATCTCGCCAGATGCGATAAGATGTGAATGAAATATTCTGGTATACTGCAAATTGTTTTTCTTCAATAATTCCAGAATAGCATAAACATCATTTTCGTCAATATTTTGAATTTCAACGGCATAGTCGCAGGTAACACCCAGAGAACGTGGAACCGGAATAACGTGGCAGGACAGGCCTGCCCCGTTACCGATTTTTTCACATAAAAACACGTCGGCGAATGTCTTAAATGTAAGCAGCAGCTTCATCCGATATTTTCATTATACGGCTTTCTTCGCTTTTGATGTGGCAAATATGGCGATAAGTGTTATTACAGCAAAACCGATGATGACGGCTATTTTTCCGTTGACAGGAACTCCCTGGGGGGAAGCCGCAATGCCGAAGTTATGCGCTACGGCTCCGGCAAGCAGGAAGCCAAGTACGCAGACACCGGCATCGCTGTTTCCTTCGCCTGATTTTATCATCTGCCTTAACGGACAGCCGCCTATTAAGACAGACCCGTAACCGGTAAGCGCCATTCCAAGAAAATTCCAGATATGTTGGTTATGCGCGACAGGCTGCCCCTCAAACCCGAGCTTGAAACTGCCCAAAATAAGATTGCCCGCAAGCGCCGCGACGAAGATCGCGGCGTAGCCGAAAAACATCCCCGGATTTTTAATCAGGAAAATATTGCGGATAGAACCGGACATGCAGAGCCCGCTATGCTGAATGAACATACCAACAGCAAAAGCGATTGCAAGGGCAACTAATACAGGCGCATGCATTGATCCTACGCCTTCCGCGCTGAACTTGATAAACGCAGGCCGTATAAAGACAAATGCCAGAAGCCCTATGGCGATAAGCGGCATAATAAGGCCGTTTACCGTCCGCTGTTTTTCTTCCTGCCCCAAACTAAAGCCTGTACGCAGGAAAATACTCCCAAGGCCGACACCGGCGGCAAAACCCGCAAGCCCCACAAGGGCGTTTAGATCTCCCCCGCCAAGGCGCAGCATTACGCGTAACGGACAGCCCAGAAAAACAAGAGCGCCGATCATCACAAAAAAAGCGATGGCAAAACGGGCAAGAGGCGCGGAACCTCCCTGGCTTTTCCACTCGCCTTTAAAGAGCGACAGAATAAACGCGCCCAGCAGGAAGCCTGGAATCTCGGGACGCAGGTACTGTACCGCAGCCGCGCCGTGCAATCCGAGCGCGCCCGCAGTGTCGCGCATAAAACAGGCCACGCAAATCCCCATGTTTTTTGGGTTGCCCATCTTCGATAAAACCACCGCGAATATCCCGATAAAGATACCCGCCGCAAGGAACCACGCCAAATCCCTGCTCTTTTCATTTTTGATTAAAACAGCCATACATACTCCTCTAAAAAAACCGATATACATTTATTTGTATATCGGAATGATAAATATGGCATATTTTGAACACGGTGTCAATATATTGCTCTGGAACAAACTAAAATATTAAAAATTGAATTTTTTGGCTATCAATTTTTCCGCATAAGCCGATACATCGGCATAAATTTCCTTAAAGGTTTCAAGAACCTCTTTGCCTTTTCTTGTTAATTCTGTCATGCCGCGATTGTTACCGCCCTTTTCCGACAGGACTATCGGGAATTCCAATTCCTCCTCAATATCACGGATAATTCTCAGCGCCTTGGTATAGGACATTCCCATCGCCTCTGTCGCTTTCTTTATGGAAGAATATTTTTCTATTTTTTCCAAAAGCTCCATCGGGCCTACAGAAAAGAAAGGCTTATTTTTGCAAATTTTTATGCGGGTAATTACATATATTGCCTGTTCATTCTGATTCATTGCCGCAGTATCATTCGCCGATTATTTTAATCAGTACCCTCTTGCGGCGCTGGCCGTCGAATTCCCCGTAGAAAATCTGCTCCCAAGGGCCAAGGTGGAGTTTGCCCTGAGTTACGGCAACGACAACTTCCCTGCCCATTATGGTTCTTTTCAGATGCGCGTCGGCGTTAATCTCTCCGGTGTTATGCCGATAGGACGAGACAGGCTCATGGGGGGCGAGCTTTTCCAGCCATACGTCAAAGTCATGGTGCAGGCCGGACTCATCGTCATTGATAAAAACGCTTGCGGTAATGTGCATGGCGTTTACCAGGCATAACCCTTCCTGTATGCCGGATTCGGCAAGCAGGGCTTCCGCCTCGTTTGTGATGTTGATGAATTCGCGCGGTTTCTTTGTGTTAAACCACAGTTCTTTGGTTATTGATTTCATGCTTTATTATCCAATAACAAAGAGCAAATAGCAAGGAGCAAATAACAAAGCAAGATACAAAAATCTTAACTTTGCTCATTGCTATTTGCTCATTGCTATTTGCAAATACTCTCCAAAAAGCTCATCGTAAAGCGCGGCGTTTTTTTCATCGGGTAAAAATTCTTTATCAATTTTTACAAGGGCCGATGCCGCGTCCGCAAAAGAAGCATGTCTGCCCAGGGTGCAAGAGCCGATAATGGCAAGGCCCATAAGTTCCGTTTCTTTCTGAACGGGGACAAGCACAGGCTTTTTTGTAATGTCCGCTTTTATCTGATTCAGCAGATCGCTGACGGAAAGCGCGCCGGCGACGCGCAGTTCGTCAATTACAGCGCCAGAGTTTTCCATGATTTCGATAATATCGCGGATTGCGAAGCAAATCCCCTCCAGCACGGAGCGGGCAAATTCGGGACGGCCCGTAGCGAGGTTCAGTCCCCGCAGTACGCCTCTTTTTGAGGGGTCCCAGACCGGGGCGCGTTCCCCGGCAAGGTAGGGCAGAAAAACAAGGCCGCCCGCGCCGGGCCGCGCCGTCTGCGCCAGCGAGTAGAACGCATCGTAGCTTTCGATGCCCAGAAGATCGCGCCCCCATTCAATGGCCTTTCCCGTGGTGGAAACTATGCCCGACAGGTTCCAAAACGGCTTAACCGGATGGTTATACGACATGAGCCTTTCGTCGCTGATCCGGCGCGGCGTGCAGGCGTTTATACCCTCGGAGGTTCCGGCGCGGTCGCAAGCCCGGCCCGGCCTTGTCGCCCCGGAACCGAGGATCGCCGCGAAAAAATCCGGCCCTCCTGAAATTACCGGAGTATCTGGCTTAAAACCCAGGCGGGCGGCAACTCCGGGGATTAATTGCCCGAATACTTCGCCGGGGCGTATGAAGGAGGGGAATTTCCCCTTGTCCAAACCCAGGCTTTCCAGAATCGAATCGTTCCAAAACCACCGTTCAAATCCGTCGGAGGGAAAAACCGTCCGGGCTTCTCCGGTCAGGGCGTAGGCGAGCAGTTCGGGACAGCCCAAAAAAAAATGTGTATTTTCGTATAACAACGGTTCGTTAATTTTTATGTCCAGCGCTTTTGGAAGGAAAAAACCCGGATCAACAAAGCCGCCTGCCAGCGCGGAAACCCGCTTCGCCGCTTCCGCCGCCCGCCTGTCAAGCCAGAGCCGGGAAGGGGCCGCGGTTAATTCAGCTTCTTTTGAAGGCGCGGTCAAAACAGGGGTAAGGCTTGGCCCGTTACCGCATATTACTAAAGCTCCGACAGTATTCAAATGGATCTTCTCGCCTAAGGCGCGGCAGCAATCCTCAAACGCCCTTACCCACTGCCCGCTGTCCGCTTCATGGCGCAGCCCTTCGTTATGGCTGATGGAAAGCGGGACAGACGCAAAGGCCTTCCGGTTCCCCTCAAAATCCCAGATTGCCGACTTGAAAATTGATGTCCCTATGTCGATGGTTAATAACATGGCTACAATAATACAATGAGCAAAGAACAAAGAGCAATGAGCAATGAGGCTGTAGAAAAACTCCATGAAATCCAGTAAAATAAATATAAGGAAAAAACAATGCCCAACTACAAACATTCTGACATAGAAGACGACCAAGGATTATTTGGTGTAATTTATTGCAACAGCAAAGGCAAGTGTCGCCCTGATGTGGATTCCCTGTAATTCGGGATAATCCTCTATAATCTCCTGCTCAGTCATTCCCGCCGAAAGCCATTGCAGAATATCTCCAACGGTTATCTGCGCCTCCGCGAAAGGTCTGTCCCTTTTCTCTCTTCTCTAGTTTTAACGGTCGAGTCCCAGGCGGGCGTTAATGTTGTCGGGGTTTAGACTAAGGGCGTATTCCATGGCGCGGCGGCTTTCGCTGTCCTTGCCCATGAGCCTGTGGCAATAGGCAATGCGTACCTGGAGGCGGGAACCCGCTTCCTTCCAACCCGCGATAAGCGTGTTGTTTGAGATTATCGCAAACGCTTTTTCATAGCTTGCAAGAGCCCGCGCCGGCGACTGGCGGGCTTCATATATCCTGCCTAAATTCGCCGCTGCAACCCAGGTTTCGTTATTCAGGGGGATCGGGGAAAGCTCCTCTTCTGCGGCGTCAAGATTGCCCTCGTTAATCAAAAGCAATGCGTCATAGATATCCTTCCAATGCCCGGTAAAATTATGCCTGTTTGCCGCTCTTAAAAGCAGGGCGCTTTCGGTAGTGTTGCGCTGGAGGGCAAAGAACCATGCCCCCCATTGGTATAGATCTTCCTCTCCTGGATAACGATCCAAAAGCAGCCATATCTCGGCAAACAGGCGGGCTATTTCTGCAATTTTCGTCCGCCTTTTGAGTATCTCCAGATCGAAAAGCGCGTCTATTGATAATGTTGCCTGAGGCGGCTGTGCCGCAGGCTGCTCTATAAGCGGTTCTGTAGGCGGTTCCGTATCGGTAGGTTTGGTATCATGATTTTGCGCCCGTTCGGCATTTAAAAAAACCAATGCCCTGGGAACCTCCATCAGGCGGCTGTATCGTATAACGCCGTACTGGTGGTACAGATCATGCGCGCCGGTCCTTTTTATCAGAATCTCATACTGTTCCCCTGCTTCCGTTTGTGACTGCGAACTTATGGCATAGTTGTACAGCGCCCTTGTCTGCGTCGCGGCAAGTATAGCCCAGATATTGCGGGCGTTTTGGTCATAAGCGGCAAGCCATAAAGCGTCAGCCTGGCGGCTTAAAGCGTCTTCGTCGGGAAGCATGGAAAACAGTTCCGCAGAGCGAAGCACGTCCCCAAAATCGTAAAAGTATTCGGCGGCAAGGCGGATGAACTCGTTTGAAGGCTGGTAAGACAGACCCCCTCGTGCAAACGTGGCATTGATCGTTGATCCTGCTCCGTAAATATCCCCGGCAAGTATTTTCATGATAACCAGATTGGGCACGATCTTCGCGGCGCTTACGGCTGGCAATGGTAATAATTCCGGTTCCAGGAATTCGCGGGGAAGATTGGCTGCCGCCCTCCGGGGATCTTTAAAATCATCAAGCAGTACATGAAAACTGAGGCGGGCGGGGGCATTGCGGGAACTTGACAGCAGGGGGAGAATTTCCCGCAGTTCTTCTTCCCCTTCCCCGGTTATGGCGGCTTCGTGGATTAAGGCGGCTGCGGCGATAATGGCAATCGGCTCGGAATAGGGGAAAGCAAGCGCGGCGCGTTTTGTGGACTGCCGGTACGCCTGAATATGGCGGTGATCAAGCGCCGCAATCTGCCTGCGGCGTTTCAGAATGGAAAGCCAGGATTCAACGCCTTCCGCCTTCAGTTCCAGCCTGTCCAGTTCCCTGTTAAGGTTGTTAAATTCCTGGTACTGCGACATCCCTTCCTGCAGAACGCGCCTGTGTTTGAAATCATAATCCCGCAGGAGCGTGTAAAAGCCGCTTTCTACAGGGCTGTAATCGCCCCAGCCGCTGATATATATACCGGCAAGCGAGCCGCCTATCAGTACGGCCAGCAGAAAACCGGAACAAGCGGCAATTAACAGCATCGTCAAAGGAGTATTATTACGCATTTTGGGTAAGGACGGCCCCTTTCTCCGTCTGTGCAAGAAGCGTGTGATGGATACTGTCCAAAACCCCGTTTATAAAACGATAGGAATCGTCGGTTCCGAATTCTTTTGAAATACCGATCGCTTCGTCTATCACTATTGACGGGGCAATTTCCCTTTGATACATCAATGTATATACGCTCATCCTTAGTATGGCAAGATCCACGCGGTTAAGCCGCGAAATATCCCAATGCTGCAAATGGCCTTTGATCATTTCGTCAACAAGCTGGATATTTTCAATAGTGCCTGTTATTAACAAACGCGAAAAAGCGGCGATACCTTCGTCAAGTTTCGCCAGTTTCTCGCTTCCCAGCCATGAAAACGCAACCAGCTCGTCAGAGTTAACACGGTTTGATTCCCAGCAGTACAACGCCTGGAACGCCAAAATGCGGCCCTTTCTGCGGGATGCTATTGCCGCCATTATTACCAGGACAGGTTTTTTTCAAATATCTGAAAAGGTCTGCCTCTCCTTAACTCGTCGATGAGTTCCTGGGACGCTTTGGCAACTACCTCCGCCTGCCGTTCCTGCAACAGGCTGTTACCGATAAATTCCCGGACGGTTACGCGGGAGCCGGGCTGGACTATATCGTCAAGGTCAAGGCTTTTCATGGCATAAGTCTCGGTTACTTTGATGATCTGGTAGCCGCGCTGCCCTTCGATCACCCTTGAAACTTCGCCCTGTTTAAGGCTGAAAGCCACATTGATAAATTCCTGCCCGACTACCTGCGCGGTCTGCATGTTCCGGGGCAGATAGCCCTCGTCAGCGGCATAATAACCGGAATTGGGAGCCTGGCCGCGGATAAACACCTCGTCAAATTTTGAGGGGTTGTTGCCGATTTCCCTTGCCAGCCTGTCTATCAGTTCTTTGGCTTTGGTTTTAGAAGCGGCATCCTGGCCGTAAGTCGCTTGAATCATGGAAATACGCACCGTGTCCGGCCTTACAAGCTGGGCTTTTGCCAAATTATACTGGCTGACAATTTCCGCTTCGCTTGGGACTTTTACGCCTTCAATAGTGCTTTGCTTCTTTGCCATCAGGTATTTTTGGATAATAAGCTGCCGCCTGAGTTTTTCCCTGAATGTCGCTATGTCAAGCCCGGTCTGGCTTCTTATCGCTGCGGCAAATTCCGCGTCAGTAGGCTGCCGCCCGACAACCTGAATCATCTGGTTTTTAAGCTGGTTTACCTGCTGGTTTACCTCGCTGTCTGTAACGACAATCCGGTCTTTCTCCGCAGCCTGAAGCGCAAGCCGTTCATTGATCATCGCGTCCAGAACTTCCTTTTGTTCGCTCTGGGTCAACGCCCGCCCGCTGGCCTTTTCCATGTTTTCAACCTCGGTGCGGAACTGCTTGACCGTGATCGGTTCGCTCTTGGTCAGGTTGACAATAGCCGCCGGCTGAAGGTCAGCCTGGGCAAAACTCCATGCTGCTGCAAACAAAGAAAACAGGGCAAATAATGTAATTCGTTTCATAATTATCCTTTTATATCCTCCATTATACTATAAACACCACAAAAATAAAACAAACAGTAAGCAAAAAGGTTAACTATTTCAATACCGCCCTTATACGCCTGACTCCCGCCGAGGACGACTGCTCTTTCTGTATGGTGAATTTTCCAAGGTTCCCTGTGCGTTCCACATGGGGGCCGCCGCAGACTTCTTTTGAGAAAAAGGCCTCCGCAGGGCCGATTGTGTACACTTTTACCTGGGATTCGTACTTTTCTCCGAAAAGGGCTATTGCGCCGGAGGCTTTTGCCGCGTCCAAAGCCATCATTTCCATGATAACAGGCAGATCTTTCTGAATTTGCTCGTTGACAATGGCCTCAACCTTACTGATTTCTTCCGCAGTCATGGGCGCGGGATGGGCAAAATCGAAGCGCATCCGCTCCGCAGTGATATTGCTTCCCTTTTGGGCGATATGATCCCCCAGGACGCTCCGCAGGGCCTGGTGCAAAAGGTGGGTTGCCGTGTGGTATTTGGTGGAAATCTCCCCGTGATCCTGCAAACCGCCCTTGAAAACCTGTTCGCCGCCCGCACGGGAAAGCTCCTGGTGTTTCTTGAAAGCCTCGTCAAATTCGTCGCGGTTCACCTTCATGCCGTTTTCTGCTGCAAGTTCCTCGGTCAGCTCGATGGGGAAGCCGTAAGTATCGTAGAGCTTGAACGCCAGGCGTCCCGGCATGATTTTCCGGGGATCTTTCAGCAGGTTGGGGAGGAGTTTTTCAAATTCATGCTCGCCTTTTTGCAGGGTTTCCAGGAATTTTTGCTCTTCCCTGTCCAGTTCTTCTATTATACGGGCCTTGTTCTCGGTTAGTTCGGGGTACGGCCCCTGCATCTGATTGATCAGTATCCCGGCGATTGGCGAAAGCAGGGGAGTTTCCGTGTTTATGCCCAGCTTCCGCCCGTGGCGCACTGCCCGGCGTATAAGGCGGCGCAGCACATAACCGGCTCCGACATTGGAGGGGCTTACCGCCTTCGGATCGCCCAGGATGAAGGTGGAGGCGCGCAGGTGGTCGCAGATGATACGCACCGATTTGTCCTTCTCGCTGTCGGTTCCGTACACATAGCCCGCCCCTTTTTCCACCGCGCCGCGTATGGGGGCAAATATATCGGTATCATACACCGATTTCTTTCCGTTGAGGATCGTCACCGTCCGCTCTATGCCCATGCCCGTGTCAACGCATTTTCGGGCCAGCGGCTCATATTCGCCGTCGGCCTTTTTGTTGTACTGCATGAAAACGTCGTTCCAGATTTCCAGCCATTTGCCGCATGAACAGCCCGGCTTGCAGTCCGGCCCGCAAGGGGCTTCGCCAATATAGTAGAACATCTCCGAATCCGGCCCGCAGGGGCCGGTGCTTCCGGCTGGCCCCCACCAGTTGTCGGCGCGGGGCAGGTAGGCGATGCGGTTTTCGGGAATGCCCATTTTTTTCCACACCGAGGCGGATTCGTCATCGCGGGGCACTGCGCCGTCGCCTTCAAAAACGGTAACTCCCAGTTTTTCTGTGGGAATACCAAGCCATTGGGGGGAGGTAAGGAATTCAAAGCTCATTTCGATAGCCTCTTCCTTGAAATAATCCCCCAGCGACCAGTTGCCGAGCATTTCAAAGAAAGTCAGGTGGCTTGTGTCGCCCACGCAGTCAATATCCCCGGTGCGTATGCATTTCTGGTAATCCACCAGGCGTTTTCCGGCGGGGTGCGCCTCGCCCAGAAGGTAGGGAACCAGCGGGTGCATACCGGCAGTGGTAAAAAGCACCGTGGGGTCATTGTCGGGCAGCAGGGATTTTCCCTGTATCTGGACATGGCCCTTTGAAACAAAGAATTCTACATATTTTTTACGAAGTTCATCGGCTGTCATATTATTACTATATCAGTATCAATAAACGGATTCTAGTGCTAAATGAGGGTTTCTTTATCTGTTAAAAGGGGCTATACTATTAAGTAGATAATTGATACGGAGGTCGCCCTATGAAAATCGAACTTTTTACCTTTTGCGATTTTGCCCAGGAAAACGGCGGCAAACTGACCATTGTGGGAACCTTCGACACGATCATCTCGCGCAATTTCCCCTGTATACATCCCCAGCTTTCGGTTGTAATCCGCATACGTTTTGATATTCAGGAATTTAACAGCCACGCCTTCCGCATTGAAACCCATGACCTGAACAACGAGATCAACATGGAGCCTATCTCCGGCACTCTGGATGTCAGGGGTGTTGGAAACGCCTCCGCTGTCTCGCATCTGGTTTTTACCATCGGCAACCTGCATTTTAAAAATCCGGATGTGATTCATTTTACCTTGTTTGTTGACGACAAGGAAACCGGTTCTATCCCGCTGTATGTCAGGAAACCATAACAAAATAATAGGTAAAAGGTAAAAAATAAAAAAGGAAGAGGGTTCGGGGCACAACATCGGTGTCAGGTAACTTTTTTCACGGTGCTTGTTTCAAGCGTTTTTTCCATGTTATATTTACCTTAATGACCATTGAGGATATTGCGTTGCTTTGCAATGCACAGTCTGTACGTTGGACAAGCCATATACTTGAGCGGATGTTTCGCCGAGGTATTAGCAGAGACGATGTGATAAACGCTTTGACCAATGGTGAAATAATTGAGCAATATCCAACTGATTATCCTTTTCCCAGTTGTTTGGTAATGGGACATACGAAAGCTGGGAAAGTCCTGCATATTGTGTGCGGTTCAAACGGCGCGGAGTTGTGGCTTATTACCGCATACATTCCCAGTCCCGTTGACTGGTCGGAAGATTTTAGGCAAAGGAGAGAAGCATGACCTGTTTTATGTGTAAAGGCAATGTAAAGGACGGATTTTCTACATTTACTGCCGACATGGGCGAATGTATTGTTGTTATCAAAAATGTGCCGTCTCGCGTATGCGGTCAGTGCGGAGAAGTTTCGTACAGCGATGAAGTGGCGCGTCGGCTTGAACAGATTGTTCACAACCTGACGGATTCCGCTTCCGCCGAAATCGCTGTGGTTAGTTATTCTGAAAAAGCAGCCTGATTCCATATATCTGTTCGATGTGCGGGAGGAGAGAAAAATTAGGAGTTAGGAATTAGGAATAAAGCGCGGTTAGAAAATCGGAACATAATACCAGGCTCTCTTTATTCCCTATTCCTCATTCCTCCCGTTCAAAATACGCTTCCATCGGTATTTCAACAGGGACTTCAAAATCCAAATTTATTTGGATTATTTTTTTTCACCACAATTAGTACAAAATAATGACTTCTTTAGGTTTTTATTATAACATTTTGGACAAACCCAGCCATCTTGATTATCAACCGGAATATCATTTATTCCTAATTGTTTCCCTTCAGGAACAATGGCAGCAAGATAATCACCATTATTCAAAAGAATAAAAGGAATAGCTAAAACCACGTTAACGAGGAAATGACCAATGATACTCCCAAGTATTGACACTATGAGCAAAGCGATCCCAAAAGGTATCAAGGAGGAGGAGTACAGTATCATGACAATTCCACCAATCATCTCGATAATTCCAAAAATCCACACTAACGCCAACAGTGACATCCGCAAGTTTTCCATTCTTTTCCTAATTTCGTTGTTGTTTCCCATTTTTTACCTCCATAATGGAAAAAATATATACAGCCCAAAAGAGCAGTATTTCCAGTTTTCCTTAATTTACACTCAATAAATGAATGAAAGTTCATGTTATCGCGTATTAGTTGATAATACTAGATATTACATGATTTGTCAACCCTATAAAGGCACTTATAATTAGCTAATAGATAGGAAAATTGGATATAAAAGTGGCAAATATAAAGGAAATTCTGGCTCGAAATCTGAAAGATCACAGGAAGCGGCTCGGAATTACCCAGTCGGAACTGGCGGAAAGAGCTAGTTTGTCTACTCAATATCTCGGCATGATTGAAGTCGCCCGAAATTTCCCGACTGCTGATGTGCTGGAACGGCTGGCTGTAGCATTGGGTATAAAATCGAATGAATTATTTTCTGTATCGGATTCCCCTGAAATTGCTATGGAACAACTGCAAACGGTTATTTTGGATAAACTAGACCAAAAACTGGTTGATATTGATCAAGTTATTAAATGTGCTGTGAAAGAGGCTATTGAGGAAAACGCGGACAAAATGTCCGGCGGAAAACGCCAAGAGTCAGATTAAATCCTGCGGATTTGTTTTTTCGTTTTTAGTCATGTAAAATGAAGGGGAAGGCATTTTCAAAAAGCCGTAAAAAGCGGTATAATAACCTAATGTATATATGCTTTTGGGTTTCGACATGAATGCAAATCCGGTTGAAATACTGTATAATGAACTTGCAAATGATAGCATTAACGTTTTTCACGCAATGCCTTGCCAGAAGAAATTTTATCACTTATTCGAAAGGGGAGAAAAACCATGACAGAGATAGAAGAACGAACAGGAATGACCGATGCCGAATGTGAGTATTGGGACAAACACATTATTGAAAATACGGTTGAAGTTGGACCAAACCTGTTAAAACTAGGCTTAAAACCCGGATTTATCAATAAATCCCTGCAATTAAGCGAACTGGATAAGGACGTTATTTCATATTTGTACGTACAGGCGGAGAAATTTCATAAAAGCCCCATACAGGTAATGAACGATCTAGTCCATGAAAAATTGGCGGTTGGGGCATAGTGATTTTGTCGCAGTGAACCTGATCCTGTTCGAGGCGCATGAACTCGGTAAGACCCTGCCCAGGCGCGATGAGCGAAGTATTCACCTTCTCAAAGTGCTGCATAAAAAAACCGGAGATGCCTTTGAAGCCGGCCTTCTTGACGGCGGTAGCGGTCTCGGTCGCATCGAAGAAATCAACACCGACGGTTCCATCAGTTTTTCTTTTGAGATTGAAGCTCCCCCTGTCCCGCGCCTGCCGGTTCGCGTAGGCGTCGGTTTCCCCCGGCCCATTCAGATACGCCGCCTCTTGCGCGACCTTTCCAGCCTTGGCGTAGAGGCAGTAGACCTCTTCGGCACGGAACTTGGCGAGAAAAGCTACCGCGACACTAAACTCCTTGACGACGGAGGCGCCCGTGCCGCCCTCATTGAAGGCGCAGTCCAGTCGCGTGATACTACCATTCCGGCGTTAGGCGTTTTTTCCAATCTGGCGGACTGGCTGCGTGAACGTCCCTGGGAAAGATCAGCCGACCTCAGTTACCCCGCGCCTCTGCTTATCGCGGCAGACAATGTGCGCCCAGAGGGTGCAATGTCGCGCATAACGCCCGCCAGTCGCCCGACGGTGCTGGCGATTGGCTCTGAGCGCGGCTGGTCTGATCACGAGCGAGATCTTCTGGAAAAGGCGGGCTTTCTGCGCCTGTCTTTGGGAAGCCGCGCTTTGCGGACAGAGACCGCCTGCATTGTTGCGGCAGTTTTAGCGATAGAAAAAATCGGCGAATTGGGGTAAATTTACGTTATGAACACGGATCAGGTAAGAAAAAAACTTTTGCAGATTGAGGACGCCCCGCTGGAGTTTTCCCTTATTTTCTCGGGGAAAAAAAGCAGCAAGGTAAACGGTCTGTACAAGCCCGACACCCGCGAGATTGTCATCCATAACCGCAATTTTGATCAGGATGCCGCTGGGGACAACCTCTTGCTGTACACGGCGATCCACGAATACGCCCACCACCTCCATGCCTGCTCTCAGGGAGGGAAACTTTCGCCCCGCGCCCATACGTCGGAATTCTGGGCCATTTTCCACGCGCTTCTGGATAAAGCCGAAGCAAAAAAAGTTTACCGTGATGTTTTCGCCGACGCGCCTGAACTTACCGCCCTGACCGAAACGATCCGTAAAAAATACCTCCAGGAAAACGGAAGCCTGGTCAAGGAAATGGGCAAACATCTGCTGAAAGCGCATGAAATTTGCACGGCGATAGGGGTGCGTTTTGAGGACTATGTTGACCGTGTGCTGCGAATACCCCGCACTGCGGCAAACATGGCGATTAAAATGTTCAATTACGACTTAAATCCGCAGACGGGCGCTGACAACATGCGTTTCCTCGCCGGTATCCGCGATGCCGGTGAGCGAAAAGCCGCCGAAACCGCCTTGCTCAAAAATAAAAGCCCCGATACGGTAAAAACGGCAATTCGCCAGAAAACCAAAAACGAAGACCCCGTGCTGATGCTTGAACGGGAAAAAAACCGCCTTGAACGCACCATTGAAACCCTGTCAAAAAGGCTTGAGGAAGTGAAGAAGGAGCTTGGAGAAAAATAAATGAATGGTGAAATTATTAATATTACTATTATTAACAAAGAAAATTTCAGGCTTGATGTAATCTGGCATGAAAACGAAAAATCTGCGGCTCCGAAGGCCGGGCAGTTTTTTATGATAAAGCCTAAACGGACTTCGGTTTTTCTCGGCAGGCCAATCGGCGTGGCGCTCTGGCGGCCTGATACAATAACATTTTTAATCGCAAAAATCGGCAGGGGAACTGCGGAACTCGCCTCCATGCGGGCAGGCGAAGAAGTCGAACTTATCGGCCCGCAGGGAAACGCCTGGGCGGATTTTTTGCCAGATGAAAAAAATGATCCAAAGCCCATTGCGCTGATCGGCGGCGGCCTGGGGATTGCCCCGCTTAACGCTCTTGTTTGCGAAGCGCCCGGACACACTTTCGATCTGTACGCCGGTTTCAAGACCGGGTTTAACAGCCTGGAAGAAAGGGATGCCGTACTTTGGCCGGATATCGGGGCGCGAAATGTTATTATTGCAAGCGAAGACGGCAAAACCGGGCAAAAGGGACTCATCCTTGATTTTTTGGAGCCGGAAAAATACGCCGCTGTTTGCGCCTGCGGCACGCTGGCTATGATGAAAGCCGTCGCGAAAAAATGTATAAGCAAAGGGGTTCCCTGTTTTATCAGCATGGAAAGCCGGATGGCCTGCGGAGTGGGGGCATGCCTTGGATGTACTATTAAAACCGTTAACGGGAACCGCCGCTGTTGCGCCGATGGCCCGATATTTAAAGCAGAGGAGGTGATGTTCAATGGAGGTAATCTTCAATGACTAAAAACAATACCACGGCAGCCGATCTCTCTGTTACCATTGCCGGTGTCCGTTTGCAGAACCCGGTAATAGCCGCGTCCGGAACCTTTGGCTATGGCAGGGAATATGCGGGGATAATCGACGTGTCCCGTCTCGGCGGCATTTGCACAAAAGGGCTTACCTTGAACCCGAGGCCGGGCAATACAGGCATCCGCGTATGGGAAACCCCGGCGGGGATGCTGAATTCCATAGGGCTTGAAAATCCTGGCATCGCAGCTTTTATCGAAAAAGAACTGCCTTTTCTGCGAAAGCTCGGCCCGGCGGTCATCGCAAACCTCTCAGGCTCCACAGTGGAGGAATACGCTCAGGGGGCGGCGATGCTCAATGAAAGCGAAATTGATATGATCGAACTGAATATCTCCTGCCCCAATGTCAAAGCCGGAGGCATGACGTTCGGCCTTGATCCGCAGGCGGCGGCATCGGTGGTTGAGCCTGTCCGCCGCGCATTAACCCGCAAGCCCCTTATGGTAAAACTTTCGCCTAACGCGCCGGATCTTCTACTGGTCGCAAACGCCTGTGTCAGCTCCGGGGCGGACGCGCTTTCGCTGGTAAATACATTCAAGGCAATGGCGATAGACATTCAAAACCGCAGGCCGGTTTTTGACAATATCAGCGCGGGGCTTTCCGGTCCGGCAATCAAACCAATCGCCCTGCGTATGGTGTGGGACCTCTGCAATGCCGTCACTGTCCCGGTAGTGGGCCTGGGGGGTATTGGTTGTACCGATGACGCGCTGGAATTTCTGATGGCCGGGGCTCAGGCGGTGCAGGTCGGTTCAGCGACATTTTCCCGTCCCGATACGATGATCGAAATTATTGAAGGCATTGAAATATATATGCACAGTTACAAACTTTCCGCTGTGAGGGAAATCGCCCTGAAGAAATGAGCGGGTTAAATTCTTAAATTCGGATACAAGTTGTTTTTAATCAAAATAAAAAAGGATAATTTTAAAGCATACACAAGAATACGCCCGTAGCGACACTAATGTCGCCCTTGACTATTTGTATAAATCCGCAAAAATAGAAGAAAATGTTAATATTCTTATGAAAAATAAAATAACAGAGAGTTATGTACGTAATTTAGTGAGCAAAAACCTCAGGCGGTTAAGAGCGGTTCAGAATATATCACAGTTAGGGCTTGCGGTTAGCGCAGGTTTGGCGCATAATTTTATCAATGATATTGAAAACTGCAAAAAAGGAATTTCCGGGAAAACGCTTGCCAAACTTTCGGTTGCCCTTGACGCGGAACCGTATCAGTTTTTCCTGCCGGATAATTTGTCAGACGGCAGCATGATGCATTATGTGAATGATTTTAATGATTCACTCCAAAAAGTTGTAAAAGAGCTGACGCAGCATTACATCGTACCGGGAAACAAACCGAAAACCTGACAGCCCCTATTCCAATTTATTCCGTTTTGTGCTATAATATATACAATGGGTAAATCTAAGAAGGTTTTTGTAGTTGATCAAAAAGTAGTGTATCCCAGCCAGGGAGTCGGCATAATCAAATCCATTGTGCAGAAGAAATTTAACGGAGCCAAAGTCCCCTACTATATAATCTATATCGAAGCTTCTGATATGACAATCATGGCGCCGGTAGACAAGGCGGCTGACCTGGGTATACGTTCAACTGTTTCCAAAGACGAGGCAATGAAGGCCCTGGAGCTGATTAGCGAGGGTTTTGAGCCGATTCCGTCGGACTGGAAGCTTCGTTACCAGATGAACCTGGATCTTTTGAAAAAAGGCACGATAAAGGATATTGCATGCATAGTCCGCTCCCTTTACCACCGAAGCAAGGTAAAGGAATTGCCGATTCTGGAAAAGAAACTGTACGATTCGGCCCAAAAGCTTCTGGAGGACGAACTTTCCATTTCGCTTCGCAAGACCAAAAAAGAAGTGGAAGACATGATCCATGAACGCCTTGAGCCGCCGGAAGAATGAGCCTTCCCGATGGGTGTCGCTATAGCAGCCGTTATATGCGCCGCAGGTTCCTCCAGCCGCATGGGCGGAACAAAAAAAGAATATCTCCCTCTGCCCGGAGCGGCTAATTCCCCTACCGTGCTGGGCGCGGCTGTTTCCGCCTTTGCTTCTGTTCCCGAAATTACCACTATCGTTATTGTTGTGCCGGAGGACACGGAAACCGGGGAAGCCGCCGCGCGAAACGCCCTGCCCCCTGAAATGCTTGACGGAACAGGCCCGGCAGTGCGTTTTGTTACCGGAGGCAGCACCCGCCGAGCTTCGGTTTTTAACGCCCTTCGCTCGCTTGCCGCCGATGCCCCGAGCTACGCGCTTATCCATGACGGCGCGCGCCCCTGGGTCAGCGCCGCTTTAATTGAGCGTGTGATTGGGACTGTTAAACAGTACCGCGCCGTTATTCCCCTGCTCCCCCTGACGGAAACTCCCAAAGAAACAGATCTGCCGCTTGACGGTTCTTTGGGCAGTGGCCCTGTTTTTGTCAAACAACAGTTGAAGAGGGCCTTTATTGGAACCGCCCAGACGCCCCAGGCCTTTGCCTTCCCTGAAATTCTCGCCGCGCACGAAAAGGCTGCCGCGCAGGAAGGCAGGGAGTTCACCGACGATGCCGAAGTCTGGGCTGAGTTTTGCGGCCCTGTCGCAATAATCCCCGGCGAGATCGCGAACCGAAAAATAACTTTTAAGGAAGATATATCATGTTGAAGGTAGGGCTTGGGCGGGATTTGCACCGCCTTGTTAAAGGCCGCCGTTTTTTGCTTGGAGGGATTGAAATCCCCGCAAAGCGCGGCGAATTGGGACACTCCGACGGCGACGTGCTTGCCCACGCGATATGCGACGCTATTCTTGGCGCTGCGGCGTTAGACGACATTGGCGGCCTCTTCCCGTCCTCAGACCTGACGTGGAAAGACGCGGATTCCATGGAAATGCTGCGCCGCGCTTTTGCCGCAGTGAAAGAAGCAGGCTGGCAGCTTGTCAATCTTGACTGCGTGGTATCCTGCGAGGAGCCAAAAATTCTGCCCTTTAGGGACAGCATACGCAAATCCCTGGCGCAGTCGCTGGAATGTTCTGTTGACATGGTTTTTGTAAAAGGCAAAACCGGCGAGGGCCTTGGTCCTGTCGGAAAAGGCAGAGCAGTAGAAGCCCTCGCCGTGTGCCTGTTGACAAAATGAGGAATGAGGAGTGAGGAATTAGGAATAAAGTATGACAGGCTCCCCTCGTCTTCTCCCTAATTCCTAATTCTTCCTCTGCGCCTCCGCGCTCTCTGCGAGAGGCTCTTCTTTTTTCATTTTTCTCTTGTTTGATGCAAGCAAAATGTACATTTGCACCATATATAGGTATGAAAACAAAAAACCCGCAGGGCGCGCGGGGCGGGGGGAAAACCCACTGGCACCCCGCCTTTTTTGAGGCCGTCAAGTCTGCGCTTATGCCAATCTATACGCGGCGATAACCCCCGGCGTTGACTTTGCGGGCATAACCCTGACCTTCGTGGAAAACAGGCACCCCCGCAAACTGCTGAAATACCTGGCCGGAACCCGAGGCTACACGGTTGAAGAAACCTCGCCGGGAATATATCTGGTAAGCGGGGATTACGTGCCGATACAGATAATCGAATCGGGAAAGCTGTCGGAGCGGGAAAACCTGTGGATAAGATCGCTGGTGAGAGACTTGCCTGCGGTCAATGCGGACAGTATACTTGATAAGGCACGGAAGATTGGAGACAAAGCGCAGTTGGGCGCGTATTTGGACGTGCTGTTAAGGGAGAACCCGGAAGCTTTTTTGGAGGCAAAAAATATGGCAAAAAGAAAACGAAAGACATTTGAAGAAGTCTTCACGGAAGCGGGACTTATTCCCGAATGGTTAGAACGGGGTAGGATACAAGGCAGAGAACAAGGCTTGGAAGTTGCGGCCCGTAATGCCCTGGTCAAAGGCCTGCCTATTGATGTGATCCATGACATTACCGGATTGGATATTCAGACCATTGAACAATTAGCAATTAGCAATTAACAATGTTATTGTTAGCTATCGCAGCTTGATATGTAACTCTTCCTTGCTTAGATAAATGATTACGATAGGAGGACGCAAAGGGAAGAGGAAGGGTTGAAGAAGACCTCTCGCAGAGGACGGAGGCGCGGAAGAAATGAGGAAGGAGGAATTAGGAGTGAGGAATGATGCGCTTCCTGGATGTATTCCTAATTCCTCACTCCTAATTCCTAATTTTCTTCCCCCCTGCTATTTGTTACGGCAAAGAAGGAGCCGTACTGGACGTATTGAACGCAATCTGGTATGTGCCGCTGTCGTTACTGCTGTAAGGCCATACCCTTACATAGTACACCTGCCCCTCAGTTAAACTCCGGGAAGCGGATGTGCTGTAACCATATAAATTTGCCGGGCCCCCGACCGCAGTGCCGTCTGATTCATACACCTGAACATACAGATCATTCAGAGCGCCGAAACTAGCGTGTATGTACGTGCCGTTGGTTGTGCTTGTTGTTGCAGTGAACTTGAACCACTGCTCGCCGCCCGCTGTGGTAATATTGCCGTTGGCCCAGGTCTCTGCGGTAAGCGTGGTAAAGGTTGTGCCGACCGGATAAAATATCGTTTTTAACCGGACAATGCGTTGTGTGTTGAGGGTAAGATTGTTAGTATCAAAATAACCGCTCCAACTGGTTACTTGCCGTGGCGTACCTTCTGCTAATACTATGCGTGCCTGAACAAAGACATACGGAACCGTTGTATTTGGGAAAGCAGACGGGCTTTTTGGCGTTTCCGCTTCCAGTTCAGCTTTACTAAAGCTAATGCTGTTGGCATCTGTAAAGCCGCCGCTCTGATAACTGGTGGTGCTATCCCCTGTCAACCAGTACACTACCAGCTTGTCATCAGCCCCTAATACGCCCTTATAAGAAAGCGAGGGAGTAAAAGCAAAGGTAGTAGTATTGTTGTCGTTGATTGTTCTCGCCACCGTTATACTGGCACCAATAGAATCTTGGAGGTTGACGGTTGTAATATTGTCGGCTTCTATGTAGTCGGCAATATCCCCTTTAACCGCTCTTACACGATACTTGTATTTGGCGTTTGCAACGGGAAGGGTCCTGTCATAGACGGTTGTCGCCGGTAAGTTGCCCAAAACATCCGGGGTCAGGCTGACTGCCGAGTAATCAAAATCGTTAATAGTGCTGTTATAGGAGCTTTGTCTGTAGAGGTTAACTACAGCAAAATCGCCCTCCGGTTTGTCATTATCGTCCAGCTTTGCCCGTACCACGGTGTAAGTAACTCCGGACAGGAAGGATATGTTGCTTAAGTCCAATGTAGCAGAAAAATATGTAATGGTAGTGGGGGTAGTAGTCGTATCGGTTATACGACTTCCAGAGTAAGGACCGTTAAAAGAATTATAAACGCCACTGCCAAACAAAGGTTCTACCTTTTTCGTTACGGTAACAGGATCGGCATCTTTGAAATAACCGCTGCCAAGTTTTCCGGTAACTCTTACTGCGTATGTACCTCCGACACTTTGAAGCAGATCGTAAGCATCATCATTGATAGTTTCCCCATAGTAAGTATATGTCAGAGTATCGGGAGTAAGTGTGTCATAGAAAGAGCGTGAAAAATTGCCGATGCTATTAATCCTCCCAACTTCTACAAAATAGGAAGACGGAATATTGCCCGATGCCGGAGGGGTAACTGTTACGGTAACAGTTTTGGCTCCGAAAGCAATATCAAAATCCACCGTGGGCTTGTCAACCTGGCTTCCCTTCTCCGGAACGGTTCCTGCGGTACCCGGACCTTCCCATTTGCCTATGTCTCTGACGTTTGACCGCGGGTTCGCTATAACCGTATAGGTATAAGAAGCACCCGTCTTTAATTCATTGTCAACGCTTACCAAATCGGAATACTCATACAGGCCGTCTTTGTTTTGGCGTAAAAAGTAGGTGTAGCCGTTATTGTAGACGTATTCTGGCAACGCTATAGGCGCGGCCTGACCGTCGCTTTTGCGTAATACGCTATAAGAGCCTGCATCAGCAACCGGGGGCCAGCTTAACTTAACTCCGCCGGTTACAGGTGTTGCCGTAACAACAGGGTCGCCGATTTTGGGCAGGGAAACCTCTCCTGTAACTCCAACCTGCCCTTCAACTTCCTGTGCGCCGTTATTACAGGCCGCCAGAACCAATCCGAATATCAGCAGCAACGCCAATATTCCCGCGAAAAACACTTTGTTTTTCATTTCCTTCTCCTTGCTTTGAATATATGCAGGGCAGATAACTACCCATGCATCGTATATATTCTACCTGTTATTCATTAGTAAGTCAACTGTAATGCAGTTATAACAACTGAAATAAAGTGTATGTAAAAATAGAAGGGTGTTTTATGCTAAAGATATGACTCATTTCCAGCGTCTATTTGTCCAAAATCTTCGCTTTTTACGCAACAAAAAAGGTTTGAGTCAGGTCAAATTCTCGGAACTGCTGGCTATAAGCCCCAATTACCTAAACGCTGTGGAAAACGGTAAGAATTTTCCTTCGCCAGAGGTGTTACAGCGAATGGTTGATGTCCTTGCGATAATGCCGTATCAGCTTTTTTTGGAGTACCCTGCTTTACCGAAACCAGTAAAATATGACGAAAGAAGCATACTAATCCAGGAATTATCTTACCTAAAACAAAAATTTAATGTAGAAATAGAAAACACTCTGAAAAAATATGAGGAAACTCTCTCGCAGGAGTAATAAATGAATAATGAATAAACCAGACTGGGACGCGATACATCGTTCCCTTCAAAAATGGAGAAAAGGGTTGCAGGCCGAAAGAACGGAAGCGGGCGCTGAAAAAGAGCCGTCTGTGACCACTGTGGCTGAGAATTACAGCCATGAGCCCTGGGCCGTGCTGGTTTCCACGATTCTCAGCCTGCGTACCAAAGATGAAGTGACGCTGGATAGTTCAGTGCGGCTGCTTGCCGAAGCCCCAGGCCCTGCGGAACTTGCCGCGTTAAGCGAAGAGCAGGTTGCCCGCCTTGCCTATCCGGCGGGGTTTTACCGCACAAAAGCGGCAAACCTTAAAAAAATCGCCGCAATTCTTCTTGAGCAATACAACGGCAAAGTTCCCGCCGACATGGACGCGCTTCTGGCTCTGCCCGGTGTCGGCAGAAAAACCGCAAACCTGGTGTTAATCGAAGCCTTCGATCTCCCCGGCATCTGCGTTGATGTCCATGTCCACCGCATATCCAACCGTTGCGGCTGGTTGCGTACCGAAAATCGGGACGGAACAAAAACGCCTGAGGAAACCGAAATGACACTGCGCGAGATACTGCCCCAAAAATACTGGAAAGGGATAAACGCCCTTTTGGTTCTCTACGGCCAAAACCTCTGCCGCCCCGTAAGCCCTTATTGCTCCCGCTGCGTAATCAAAGACCATTGCAAACGTACAGGGGTGGGGAAAAGCAGATAACAGATAACAGGTAACAGTGAGCAATTAGCAGTGAGCAGAGAGCAATGAAAGAGGCGAAACATACTCTTCACATTCCCTCTTCCTTTGCTCCTTGCTCCTTGCTCTTTGTTTTTTTCCCTCTTTGTTTTTTTCCCTAGTAAAAACTGCCAAAAAAGTGTATCCTGTAGGCAGAGCAGAGGGAGCAAAGAATGAACATGAACAGGGAGCAGTTACGCTTAAGGGTGCGCGACCTCTCCATTGATTTTGGAGGGCTTAAAGCCGTCAGCGGGTTTTCCTGCGATCTGTACCACGGGGAACTCGTCGGGCTTATCGGCCCGAACGGCGCGGGCAAGACGACGGTGTTCAATATGCTTTCCGGCATATACGCCCCGACCGGAGGGGTGATTGAATTTCACGACCGCGAAAGCCGCATTTGCCTTGCCAAAAACCTGAACCCCGCCATGATGAACAAGATCGGCCTTGCCCGGACTTTCCAGAACATACGCCTGTTCTCCAACCTTTCTGTCGAGGACAATATCCGCATAGCCTTACATTCCGGCAGGACAAGCGGCCCTGTTGACGCGCTGCTGCGCCTGAAGCGTTTCCGCATTGACGAGGAGCGTATGAAAGCCCGTGCGGACGAACTGCTTTCCCTCTTCAAGATTGAAAAAAAGAAGGACGAACTGGCCCGCAACCTTCCCTACGGCGAACAGCGCAAGCTGGAAATTGCCCGCGCCATAGCTTCAAACCCGTGCCTCCTCTTGCTGGATGAACCCGCCGCCGGTATGAACCCCCAGGAAACCGAAGATTTAATGAAGGTAATCAGTTTTATCAGAAACGAGTTTCGCCTAACGATACTTTTAATTGAACACGACATGCGGCTGGTAATGGGGATATGCGAGCGGCTGATAGTGCTGGATTACGGGCGGACAATCGCCGCCGGTTCCCCGGAAGAAATCAGGTGTAACCCGGCGGTGATAAAAGCCTACCTCGGGACGGAGGGCGCGGAGGAAGAATTAGGAATTAGGAGTGAGGAATTAGGAATAAGGGAAGAGGAAGAGGGAAGACCTCTCGCGGAGGCGCGGAGGGGAAGCGCCTGTTCGTTTTGCATATAGGTTCGATCAGCGTCAACTATATTTTTTAGCGCGTCTATCATTACCTCTACATCCCCGCATATTTTATAGGCGGCAAAGATTTCGTATGGCTTCTTGCCTGTGTTTTCAATAATCGCTATAGCGCCGAGCCGGTACTGTTTGTCGTGAAACGCCTGTAGAGAATAATCTGATACCTTGCCGTCTATTCTGTCCAAATAGTCTTTCTGTTCGCGGCTGCGCAGTTCCTCATCCAAAAACACCGTGAGTGTTTTTTTTGCGTCTAAGGCAATAGCGTAATGCCATATATACCGCCCCTCGTGTTTGAAATAACCGTCAAAAAGGCGCTTGTCGCCGCCTTGTATCTTCTCATAGAGGTATAGTGAGAATAAAGAATTAATAAACAAAAAGGGGAAAATATGAACCAATATAAAGAATTGACAGATGCTGAAGTCGAATATTATAAAAATCGACTTGTTTTACCAAATGTGATCTATCCTCATTATCAACCTTTAATTATAGACGGTATAAATATATTGGAATGTTATGAATTAAGTCCAATTAAAGGAGAAGAATTTCACAAGACTACAATTTCTGAAAAGTTAAGTGTTAGTAATTATGGCAGGGTATTATATGAAAATGAAATAGTTGGCTTAAATATTAATGGGACATTTTTACATAATACATTTGTCCATATAGAAGGGGTAGGTCAATTTACAAGGCATTTCATAAGCTATCATATAAATACATATATGTTTACTATGTTTTAAATTATAAGCATATTATTCATATATGTCAAGTATATTTTATGAGAAAAATTGGTTTTTTGGGGAAAGTCGCTCTATGCAAAGGAGGATCGATGCCTATAAATGATATTCAGGTTCCCTGAACCGCGTAAAATAAAAAGGCGATTCCTGTAATATTTCAAGAAAGACATCCGTAATGTCAGGATCGAATTGTAACCCTTTATTCCGCTCAAGTTCGGATAACGCAACCCTAAAAGAAAGCGCCTTCTTTCTGTACGATCTGCTTGAGGTCATTGCGTCAAAGGTATCCGCAATGGCAATAATCCGCGCGTGCAGTGGTATTGCCGTGCCTTTAATGCCGTTCGGATATCCTTCGCCGTCAAACCGTTCATGGTGATGATATACAGCCGGAACTAAATGTGTGAAAGATTTTATATATTTAAGGATACCGGCCCCTGTCTCCGAATGTGATTTAATTACGGCGTATTCCTCATCGGTTAATTTTGTTTGCTTTCTAAGAATCGTGTCGGGTATTCCTATTTTTCCGATGTCATGCAGTAACGCGGATTTTTTAAGGTCTTCAATTTCCTGTTTATCCAGTTTAATACGCTGTCCTATGTTTTTGGAATATTCCATAACCCGGCGCGAATGTCCGGCGGTATACTCGTCTCTGGCTTCCAACGCTTCAGAAAAAGCCATAATCGTTTCAAAGTGCGTTTTTTCCAGTAATTTGGCAATATCAAGCGACTCTTCATCCTTTACATGCGAGCCTTTATCGGAGTTGTTCTTTTTATATGACCGTCCCATATTTTAATCCGCTAATCCATATTAAGTATATATGAATATTATGATATAAGAGGGGTAAATGTCAAGGGGCGGTAGAATCCCCTATAAATGTAGTATACTCTATTATTAAAAACGCCGCTGGAATTTTTGAATGATTTGGAGGAAAGAACAGATGCGTAGCGTAACAGTTATCAGAAAAGAAGGCATGGATTGCCTTTTAAAATCTTTGGGGGGGGTTGGAAACAGAAGTGTTCATCTCGTCGCTTTTAAGAGAAAATTTTGACTACACCGAATGGCAACGTGAATATTTTGACGATCAGCCGCTTGATGATTTTTTAAACCAAGCCAAGGAATATGAGCAGAAAAATCCGTTTAGTATTGGATAGGGGAATGAAAAATAGCGACGAACCGGAAAACAGCATAATTATAGACAAGGCAAAAACACAGTTTTTTCTTCACTAAAAAATTTTTTCACTCTATCGCTATATGATAGAGTGAGTATGATACACTGACAATAGAAACAAAGAAGAAAGTATCGGCATTGAAGATGAAACTTTTGCTTTCCAAGCCTCCGATGATTACCGCGCCCGCATCGACGGCAGTTACTTCGGCGCGTATTCAAGCAAAAAAACACGCCGTTTCCGCATTGCTTTCTTCAATGACGGAGCCATGCGGATTAAAGAACGCCTTTGGGCTGCGGACCAAAAAATCAAGGAAACCCCAGACGGGGTAATTTTAAGTTTTTCCAGCGCCCAGTACGGCAAAGTCCTTGGGGAAATGTACCCCGTGAATGTATTGTGCATAAGCCGTATGAAAATCATGCGCTCATTGTTTCCAGTTGCTGTATCTCAGCTAATTGGGTTTGCAAATCTTTTTTTGCCTTTCGTATCTCATAATCAGCCTGTATGCCAACCCAAAATTCAACGCTGTTCCCAAAATACTTGGATAGCCGCAATGCGGTGTCAACCGTAATTCGCCTTTTTCCTTTCAGTATTTCAGAAACCCGTGTCGCGGAAATCTTTATATCTTTCGCCAATTTGTAGGCGCTTATTCCCATAGGAATAAGGAATTCCTCTTCAAGTATTTCACCCGGTATTATTGGTTTAATGCTCGCCATATATCCTCCTAATGATAATATCGCAATTCGTTACTATTGTCAAGATATTTCGGGAATATTTAATGTACAAAGCCGACATTTCCAAAATATTTTCCCCTCTCTATCACACCATGATACACTAAATATGATATACTACTGAAAAAGAAAAAGCCAAAGCGGATTTTCGTGAGTATTTAAGCCGCAGACTCAAAGATGCGGATAAAAGTGGACGAGAAGAAATTTATAGACTTACAGATCTTAATCCAGAAGATGTTTTATAAAATTGACTGATATGGATTGAGAGAGAAAATATACCACCAATAACGAAGAGGTAGCATGTGGTGCCTGTTATTGGAATTCTTGAGGAGCTGTATCAAATTTGATACAGTTAAACTTTGAGGTAAAAGTTCGTGATAATTTGTGTGGTTTGTGGTAAAATGAATTCATCATAAAAAACATATTTGACGATCATGAGCTTGATCCGGATTCAGTTATTAAGAAATACTTAATTGTTGAAGTGTCAGGACAAACGCATGAATGGATTTTTACCACGAACCACACGAACCAACACGAACTTGCTGTTAGAAAACCATTTTTAACCTTCAAATTCCATGAAATTAAGAAAGAGCAAGAATGTTTTCCGGCAATATCTAAGTTTGGGTTCGTGTCGTTCGTGTGGTTCGTGGTTATTTTCTTCCAAACCCTATATATAGGAGTAGTGAGAAGTTAGCAGGGCAATGACAACAAGTTAAGGATTTCGAGCTTACCCAGGAAATTCCTCTGCGTGAGGTCTCCTCAAAAGGCATGGATTGCCTTTCTAAATCTCGTAATGCCAGAAATCAAGCTGGTCCAGTTCTATGTGGGAGGAAATATTACCACTGCTCTTAAACTGCAGCTCGGGATTTTTTACGCTGACGCGGGTTTTCTCGGGAACAGACCGTATCACAAAGGCGTTGCCGCCGATTACCACGCCCTCGCCGATTAAGGTATCCCCTCCCAAAATGGTAGCGCCTGAGTATATCGTAACATTATCGCTTATAGTCGGATGACGCTTAACGCCTTTAATACCCTGCCCTCCCTTTGTGGATAAGGCTCCCAGCGTTACTCCCTGATATAATTTTACATTGTCCCCGATTATGGCAGTCTCTCCTATAACAATGCCTGTGCCGTGGTCTATAAAAAAGTATTTGCCTATTGCCGCGCCAGGATGAATGTCAATGCCTGTAACGCTGTGCGCGTATTCGCTCATAATTCTGGGAATGAGCGGCACGGACAACAGATACAGTTCATGCGCTATCCTGTAAACCATTGTGGCGTAAATGCCGGGATACGATATGACAATTTCCGCCTTGCTGTACGCTGCCGGGTCGCCGCTATACGCCGCTTCAATATCTTTTTCAAGATAATCTTTAATTTGCGGAATCTTCAGGATAAACTGGCGCGTTATTTCCCACGCCGTTTTGTCTATTTCGTCCTGACTTGTGTCTTTGTAGTGCAAGTCATAACGCAGAGCCAGCCTTGTCTGCGCGGCTAAATCATTGGAAACTTCTTCCAGCATAACGTTGAGTTTGTTTTTTGCCGAACCGCCGGATAAAACGCTTTCAAAAATTCCAGGAAATAAAAGGTGCTGCAATTTGCTGATAATATCGACTATGACCGATTTTACCGGCTGTCTGGCTATATCGCGCTTCTTTTGAAAATCACTGAGCAATTCGGCGGCGATTTGTTCTATCTCTTGATCAATTTCCATATTTATATCCTCCTGATGAATTAGGAATCGTAATTCATACTTAATATATATGAATACTATGTTATATATTTACAAAAATGTCAAGTATGTCGGAGCGTTTTTTGGGGAGATAACTTGAAATGAGTAGTGAACAGTTAGCAGGGCAATGTCAACAAGTTAAGGAAACGATAATTAAAGAAGACCTCACGCAGAGATCGCGGAGGCGCAGAGGAATTCTAATTAATAATCCTCTTCATTTTTATATTCCTTCCGAACTCACGGTAATTTAATGTATGCTTAGCTTCGGTGGCAAATGTGATTACGTCTAACATTTTTGCGTACCTATACAGGATTGTTTCTGTCGTATTCAACGGCCTGCCGGTTAAACTCAACCGGATCAATATCAAGGGCTGTAAAGTGTTCCCTACGCCATTCAGTATAATCAAAAGATTCTTTTAACAGTGTGGAAATAAACAATTCGGTGTCAAGAACACCAAGGGTTTTAAGGAGAACTGTTATCCCTTCGTCCATAACAGCGGCGGTACTACGCATTTTTTTCCTCCATATAATCTATGAACTGAACAGGGTTACAAATAATGATTCTGTTATCTGTAAATTTCAAAAGCGGTTTATCGGTAGTAATAAAGTATTCACACGCGCCTTCTATGGCACAGGAAAGATGGAAAGCGTCCGCCGTCTTTATTCCGGATTGCCTGATAGCAATAGCCCTTTCTTCAACACTATGGGAATGAAAATGGTCAATGTAAGAAACGGCGTTTTTAAAAAACTCGTTGATTGATTTTCGGTTGAAAGAATGAGGGCTTTTATCGTTCTCAAAGCGGTTTACATAGGAATACACCAGTTCAAGTACCTTTTCTGTGATGAGCCGCTGGATATGCCGTTTTGCCTCTGTTTCCAGCGCAACTTTTATTTGTGTCTGATCATCAAACGGGCGGTTATAGGCGCAGTTATCCAAATAAACCCTTGTCTTCGGCATATTGACAGTTTAGCTTTTTCCATGATCCGTGGCAATGGCTATTGTTGCCCTTGTGCCCACGACAAACGCATAAACATACAGTTTTGAAGAAAACAACCACGAATGGCACGAATTATCACAAATAGATATGGATTTCCTTTAGATTATTCGTGTTCATTCGTGTCTATTCGTGGTAAAAATTCATTCATGCGTTTGTCGTACCCCCCTTGCATCCCCTATACTTTAATAGTTAAAGGGCTAAAGGGTTAAAAAGCCCGGACGGCTCGGACTAAATAAGTATTATCCTTGCTGACGCTGTCCTGGGAGCCGCCACCGAACCACTGATACCACGCGTCGCCGTTGAGATTACCGCTCTGCGACGAAGACCAGTATATTTGGTTTAAAAAATTCCCAAGCCCTCTTTCCCTCAAAGTAATGTACATCGAATCCAGTTCGTCCCTGCTCGGCAAAAACCAATCGTTATACCCATTAACATTCAGCCTTGCACATAACTGTGCCGCCTTTCCGTTTTCTCCCAAAGCCGCGATAATAAGCTGAGTATTCCGTTTGCCGCTCCCAACCTTTGTTTCCGTCCCGGCAACATCCGTATGCTGCCCCCATTCGGCGGTGAATTCCGTCCCGGCGGGAGCGGCCTCCAGATACCGCCAGCCCCCTTCGGTAAAGCCTCGGTCATAAAACACTATGCCCCCCGCAGGTCCTGTGTCCCCTAACTTGTAGGTCCTGCTACCACTGGCTGCTTGGGCGGAAGGCCTCGTGCAGGCAAATAATGCCAATAGGACAATTGTTGCAGAAACAACAACCAATGTCTTTTTCATATCAAACATCTCCTTTCTTCTATATTTTTCTGGCAACGCCAGTCCTTTCCCATAAACTTTCCCATAAACGTGGTCACAAGCATATATAATCTCTCTCTTAAATTAACTCATCAACTTGCCAATAGTAAAGCTTCCTGTTGTTAATTGTGATACCAAGCACCATTATTATACATATCTCGCAAATTCCGCAAAAATTAACCAAATACTATCAATATGATAGAGAACACTATCATATTGACCGTTTGTCAAGTACCAAACGATAGTTAATAATGTCTTATAGATAGAGTAAAAATGGCGAAAATTAGAGAAATTTTAGCAGAAAATATAAGAGAATACCGGCGAAAAATCGGTATTACTCAATCAGAACTGGCAGAACGAACTAATATATCCACAAATTTTATGGGCATGATTGAGCAAGAACGTAAATTTCCTGCCCCTGAAGTGCTGGATAGGATAGCGGCGGCTTTGGATATAGATTCTTCGGAACTTTTTATAACATCTGTCTCCCCTCAAGCAGAACTAAAAAATTACATAAGGCAATTTTAGCCGATTTGAATCAGGCAATCGGTGACGCGGTAGATAAAGCTATTAATGATAAATACCGGATAAAAAAGCAATGTCAACAAGTTAAGGGTTTCGAATAGAAGAATTTAACCACGGAGGACACGGAGGGGGAAGAGAAGAAGAGAGAAAGAGAGGATGAAAAACCACTTTATTTTCCACCAATGATACTTGTTATGTTATTGAGCGAGTTTTCATTTAATTTCTTTTCTTTCAGATTTTCGAAAACCAGGTTTGTAATCGCTGGAAAATCATCCAACACCTTGTTAGCTTGTGTTTCACGCCACACAGAACATATTTCTGAAATATCGTCTCCTGATGCCAATAACGTTTGAATTTTTTCGTACAGCAATGAATTTTCTTTTTCCTGATATTCCTGATACAAAATTTCTAATTTGGTAAAGTCTTTATCCATATTCAGTGAAAGAGCATCTGAACTTGTAAATATTCTTATAATAGCTGTATTAGATAATTCAACAAATTCATCATTTTCAGCATCGTTAATAGATAGTAATTTATCAAGTAAACGAGGTAGTACACCTAAATTTTCATCAAAATAATCAACAATTTGTGCTACTCCTTCAAGCCAAAGTGAGCGAAAATTTTTATCAGAAGAAGAACGAGATGATAACTTAATCCACTTTTCACAGCGGTTTTTTAAAAATTGACTTAAAGATAAAATAAAACCCATGTTTTCTTCTCTTAAATTATAAACATCAATAATACTATCTGCTATATCTTGACAGAACAATTCAAAATGTTTTTCATCGTGTATACTAGGGTATTCTTTTCCAAACTCATAAAATGGACAGAGTAGTATTTCCATTATAGAGTTTTTGAAATTATTCATTTCATTATCAATGTCTGAAAAATCCAAACTTGCCAAGAATTCACCAAATTTTATTGAACATTCTTTATCGTTTAAATTTTCAATAGTATTCATAATACTATTCTTTAAATTCGATATGCGAGCATGAATAGGATTAAAATATGCAATAGTATGTATCAATTCACGGTAAAAAAACAACAGATCAGAACCGCGCTCTGTTCTCCCTGAGTCCGGATAACAGTGTTCTCTATGGTTTGTCTCTCCTCTTTGGTAATGCCGTCACGCCCGGTGGTAAAAACCTGCCTCGTAGACATCTCGGCGTTTACCTGTGTAAGAAAAAAAGATGAAACAGCGGCTCTGGCTTTAGCTTCGGCTTCAACCCGCGTTGCCCCTTGCCCGCGCCCGGTAATGTATTCGCTTTCTGGATATACTGTATAGGTATTAGAAACCCATGCAGGGGGAGTCTTCAGGGGTGCGGACGCGCAGGCCGTTACCATAAGCCAAGCTAAAAGTATTGAAACTATATTTAGCTTTTTCATAACCGCCCGCTCTCTTTTCATTCCTCATTTTTCCTTAAACCGTTTCAGAATCTCCTAAAAAAACACCTTTTTTTCAAACATTCTACATACAGTTCAATTTACTATTTTAATTATGCATACAGTTAATTGTCAAGCACTTTCAGTTAAATAAAGAATATTTTATGAACTATCAGGTAGGTAAAATATGACGAGATTGAGGCATATTTTGGCCATAAATATCAAGGAAAGACGACATTCCCTCGGCTTTTCACAGGTAAAACTGGCAGAATTGGTAAATACTGCCCCTACCTATATCGCAATGATCGAACTTGAGAAAAGATCACCCTCTTTTGAAATGCTGGAACGGATCGCCGAGGCCCTTAATACCGACCCGCCGGATCTTTTCTCGAAAAAGACTCATTCCGTAGAAATTATTAAGGCATTTCACAAATCAGTGTTAGCGGGCTTTGATGAAGTTCTTGAAAGCCGTATCAAAGAGTTTAAAGATAGTAGATATTAAGAATTATGTTTCAGATAAAAATACCCCTCCAGCGCGGCCCCGCCAAGACAGCGGGCCTTGTCGAAGATTGTGCGCCAGTCAAACGTCTACAGCTTTCTGTGCGGCAAATGCGATTACGTCTAACATTTTTGCGTACCTATACAGGATTGTTTCTGTAAACTCCGTGTAACTCCGAGTCCTCCGTGGTTTTTCTTCTTATTTTGCCACTGTAGATGAAAGGGTGGATCGAGACAAAACTTGAAGTTGTTAATTTTTAATTTTCATGCTATATTTATTCTATGATCATTGAACAAACCGTAGACATTCCGGCTGATCGAAGAGTGCATTTGGATTTTGAAAAAATTCATCACGCAGAGGAATTTAGGTAATGAGTAAGCAAAGCTCATCTTTCCCTTTTTATTTTCATTACAAAGTAAGTTAAATTTTAGCAAGAGATAAGGGGAGTAAAATGATAGTGAGCGCATCAAGAAGAACAGATATACCGGCATTTTACTCTGATTGGTTTTTCAATCGTGTTAAAGAGGGTTTTGTTTTCGTGCGGAATCCGATGAATAATAACCAGATAAGAAAAGTATCACTTTCCCCCGATCTTGTTGATTGCATTGTTTTTTGGAGTAAAAATCCGAAGGCAATGATTCCCTTTTTGGGCAAATTGAAAGAGTATAACTATTATTTTCAATTTACTCTTAATTCCTACGAGCAAGATATTGAAACAAACTTGCCTGATAAAGCAGAAATTATTGATACTTTCAGAAAATTATCAGATATACTTGGCGCACATAGGGTTGTTTGGCGATATGATCCAATACTTATTAACAAGAAATATACAGTTCAATACCATGTTGAAAAATTTAATAAAATAGCAAACGCACTAAAAGGTTATTCGGAGAAAGTAACAATCAGTTTTATTGATTTTTATTCAAAAACAGAACGTAGTATGTCGGAACTTGAAGTTGAAAAAAATAATTTTGAGATACAATGCTCTATAGCGGAGCAGTTGGCTGGTATAGCGTATGAAAATTCATTTATTATTGACACTTGTGCCGAAGACATTGATTTGTCAAAGTATGGAATAACACATGCAAAATGTATCGATGATAATCTTATAAAACGAATAACAGGATGTCCAATAGATATAAAGAAAGATAAAACACAGAGAGCGCAATGCGGCTGTATTGCAAGTGTTGATATTGGGGCGTACAATACCTGCCCTCACGGTTGCCTGTATTGTTATGCAAATTATAGCCGTTCTGTTGTAGCTAAAAATACTCGAAATCATAATAAAAATTCGCCTCTTTTGATAGGTGAATATTCGGAAGATACCAATGGCGCACAGATAGAACTTTTTTGAATAATCTGGTACAATACCCTCATGGTAATAGCTTCAATAGACATACAAAACGGAAAAGTCGTCCAGCTTAGGCAGGGCGCGGAACTGGTACTACAGCGGGAGAATTCTCTGGAACTCGCGGCGGAATTCGACCGTTACGGAGAAGTGGCTGTAATTGATCTTGACGCCGCGATGGGCAAAGGCAGCAACCTTGAAATGATAAAGCCGCTTCTGCGAAAAGCCGAGTGCAGGGTAGGCGGCGGCATCAAAACGCCCCAGCAGGCGCAGGAACTGGTGAGCCTTGGAGCGCGGAAGATAATTGTCGGCTCTGGCGCTTTCCGCGACACGGCAAAAAAAGGGGCGGGTATTGCCGGCGGCGAGTTCGCTGTGAACATCCCCTTCCTTGAAGCCATGTCAAAGAAAATCGGCAGGGAGCGGCTGATTGTCGCTGTTGACGCGCGGGCGGGAGAAATCGTTGTGGACGGCTGGAAAACCCCCACCGGTCTCGATCTCATTGAGGCGGCAAAAGCCGTCGAACCATATGCCGGTGAACTGCTCTTTACCTGCGTAGAGCGGGAAGGAACCATGACCGGCATCAACCTTGATCCGGTAAAAAAACTGCGCGAAGCGGTCAGTTGTCAAATAACCGTCGCGGGCGGCGTTTCAACGTTAGCTGAAATTGAGGAAATCGCCGCCATCGGCTGTGACGTGCAGCTAGGCATGGCCCTGTACACCGGAAAAATAAACCTCGCCGATGCCTTTGTTGCATCGCTAAACTGGAAAAAAGGGGAAACCCAGGACGCAACACGTTCATCTGCTGATTCTCCTTCATTATTCCTCATTCCTCATTCCTCATTCCTCATTCCCATCATCGCCCAATCCCCCGACGGACAGGTGCTAATGACCGGCTTTACCGACAAAGAAGCGTTAGCCGAAACTTTTAAGCGCGGCAATGTCTGCTTCCACAGCCGTACCCGGAATAAACTCTGGATGAAAGGTGAAAATTCAGGCAATGTGTTACAACTTATCCGTTTGCGGGCGGACTGCGACCGTGATGCCCTTCTTGCAATTGCATCGCCCGCAGGCCCTGTCTGCCACACGGGCGCGTGGTCGTGTTTTGCGACTAACAGGGATTATACATTACAATTTTTGCAGAATATAATACAGGAGCGTTTTCGCAATCCCGCGCCTGGATCGTATACCGCAACTCTTGACGATGAGCTTGTCCGCGAGAAAGTAATGGAAGAGGCGAAGGAACTCTGCGAGGCGAAGACCCATGAGGAAATTGTCTGGGAGGCGGCTGACTTGCTCTACTTTGCGACAGTTTTGATGACAAAAGCGAATGTTACTATTGACGAAATTCTTGACGAGCTTGACCGGAGGCATAAAAAATAATGAGCTTATACTGGAACAGCCGCACAAAAAATCTTTCTCCATATGTCCCCGGCGAACAGCCGAAAGACAGGCAGTTTATCAAACTGAATACCAACGAGAACCCCTATCCCCCTTCGCCCAGGGTCATCGAGGCGATTCAAAAAGCTGTTAATGACAGCCTGCGTTTGTACCCCGATCCGGAATGTACCGTGTTTCGGGAAGCTATCGCCGCCTATTGCAGGGTGAGGCCCGAACAGGTTTTTACCGGCAATGGCTCGGATGAAATACTGGCCTTTGCTTTTGCCGCGTTTTTTGAAAACTCAAGCAGGGCGAAACCAATTCTTTTTCCCGATATTACCTACAGTTTCTATCCTGTTTATGCCCGTTTTTGGGATATTCCGTATCGTACCATTCCTTTAAACGATAATTTTTTCATTAATACCGCAGAGTATACAATTCCTTCAGGCGGCGTGGTGTTTCCAAATCCCAATGCCCCCACTGGAATCGCCCTGCCCTTGAACGATATTTTATCATTGGCCGAATATCTTGAAAAAACCAAAAATGTTTTTATTCTTGACGAGGCGTATACAGGGTTTGGCGCGGATTCGGCTGTTCCCCATATTGTAGATTACCCAAACCTGCTCTCTGTTCATACGCTTTCAAAATCAGGCTCGCTTGCCGGATTACGCGCCGGTTTTGCAATCGGAAGCGTGGAATTAATCGAAGGGCTTCGCCGTGTGCGGGATTCTTTCAATTCTTACACCGTCGATAGGCTTGCCCTTGCAGGCGCGACTGCCGCTCTTTCAGACCCTTTTTATTACAATGAAATTAACAGCCGTGTCGTTAGGACTCGGGAAAGGGTAACGGAAGCCCTGCGAATCATGGGTTTTACAGTTCTTCCCTCGGCGGCAAATTTTATTTTTATGAAGTCGCTCAATATAAACGGCTCCGATATTTTTTCCGCGCTCCGTGAAAAGGGAATACTTGTAAGGCATTTTAACAAGGAACGGATTTCCGATTTCCTCAGGATCAGCATGGGAACGGACGACGATATGGACGTATTCCTTGACGCTTGCAGTTCTATTGTCGCCGACCCTCAGCGCACGTGAAGAGGGGGGAGGAAGAATGAGGAATTAGGAATGAGGAATGAGGAATAAAGACAGTGAGCAGTTAGCAGTGTTTTCTTTCACTTCTCACTTCTCACTACTAATTGCTCATTGTCCTTGTTACCGTTTCGTCCACACGACTGCCCATCCATCGCCTTGTTTTCTCGCGGCGGTATACGTTCCCGGGCCTCCGGCAAGGTACTTTGTGAGCAAGTCGCCGGGGAATGGATAATAACCAGGATTATTGCCGAATCCGCTTGCAGGAATCGTTCCTTGAAAGGTTACGCTGGTAAGGTTTGGGCAATCAAAAAAAGCCTCTCGCCCAATGCCGGTAACGCTTGCGGGTATGGTAACGCTGGTCAGCCTGGTGCGGGAAAACGCCCATGTCCCAATGGTTTTAACGCTGTTTCCGAGGGTAAGGCTGGTCAGCGGATTGCCGTAAAATGCGCCGTCTCCAATGTGAGTAACGCTGTTGGGGATAGTAACAGTGGTAAGCTGGTTTTGTGTCGAACCGTTTTCAAAGCCGACAAAGGCCACGTCTCCAATGTACGTAACGCTGTTGGAGATGGTAACGCTGGTCAGTTTGCTTTCGGCAAACGCCCTATCCTCAATTCTGGTAATGCTGTTTGGTATGGTTACGCTTCTCAGTGAAGGCGAGTAAAAAGCGCCCTGCTCAATGCTGGTAACGCTTGAGGGGATGAAAGAAAGGCTGGTAATGGCTGTATCGGCAAAAGCCCCCTTCCCAATTCTGGTTACGCTGTTCGGTATGGTTATGCTGGCCAGTCTGGTGCAGCCCCTAAAAGTTCCCTCCTCAATCCTGGTAACGCTGCTGGGGATGGTTACGCCGGTAATGATTTTGTTGTACGCAAAAGCCCCTTCTTCAATTCTCGTAACGCTGTTGGGGATGGTAAACGCTGTTGCTGCTTTCTTTGGCGGGTATTGAATGAGGGCGGTTTTATTTTTGTTATACAATACGCCGTCCGTTGAACTGTACGCGGTATTGCCGGAATCAACGTTTATTGCGGTGAGGTTGTGGCATTCCAGAAAAGCGTCTTTCCCGATGCTGGCAACGCTGCCGGGTATTGTTACGGCGGTAAGGCCGGCGCAGCCTTGAAAAGCTATTTCCCCGATACTGGTAACGCTGTTGGGTATGGTTATGCCGGTAAGGTTGGTCTGATAGGAAAAAGCGTTGCTAACAATTCCTTTTGTACCGTTAACTAATGTTATATTTGTATTTGCAGGCATATTGCCTTTGTAGGTGTATGCCAGTTGCACCAGATACACCACGCCGTTTGGCTGGCTATTTAACCATGCTGTTTCGTTAAAAGCGCCTTCCCCGATGCTGGTAACGCTGTTCGGTATGGTTATGCCGGCAAGCTTGGTGCAATTGCGAAAAGCGCCTACACCAATGCTGGTTACGCTTGAGGGTATGGTTACGCTGGTAATGTTTGTATTGTATGAAAAAGCACTGTTCTCAATCCTAGTAACGCCGTTTGGGATGGTTACGCTGGCGCTTGTGCCTGTGTATCCGGTTAACGTTGTGCCTGACATTTGAAAACCGCCTGCGGCGGTTGCGGTACTGGGTGTTGTCGGTGTCGTTGGAGCGGTCGGGGTGGGCGTCGGCGTCGTTCCCCCCTGTCCCCCGCTACTATCTCCTCTGCCTCCTCTCTGCGCTGATAACGGCATTGCTACCGCCATTAACGTGATAAACGCAATGGCAAAGAATACGTTCTTCTTCATACAAATCTCCTTGTGGTTGATATAAAAAAGCCGGTGTTTCCGCATACGCGCAAACCCGGCGATTTTCCGAGAGAAGATAAAAATATACAATCAAGGCATAGCCCTGTTTCTGAGGCGTTATTCTTTCATTCCTAACTCCTAATTCCTCATTCCTAATTATCGAGGGGGGGGG
>Ga0268262_10000681_pt1 | contig 44097 bp, 42 predicted proteins | sample TergutNc150P3_FD_190354 | JGI IMG/M metagenome (GOLD analysis project Ga0268262, IMG submission 190354) | Nasutitermes corniger P3 segment gut microbial community from laboratory colony in Florida, USA - Nc150 P3 (SPAdes) (version 2) | ecosystem: Host-associated > Arthropoda: Insects >...
TGATTGGTAGCTTAGAGCGGCAGCCGGAACAGCATTTCATTTTGATGGACAGGGCATACGAAAGCGACAGGATGCGGGAGAAGGTAACGGGCATGGGGTTTGTGCCTGTTGTTCCGCCAAAGAGGAAGCGCAGGGAGTCTTGGGCGTACGACAAAGAGCGCTACAAAAAGCGAAACGAGATCGAGCGTTTTTTTTCTGCGCTTGAAACAGTTCGCAAAATTTTTACCAGATATGACAAGCTAGACGTTGTCTTTGCGGGGTTCATCTACTTTGCTATGATTGCCGATGCAATTATTAGTGTGAACAGACTCTACATATTTTACTGCAACACTGCAACTATGGGTAATTCCACTATTTGTTGTTTGCGATCGTCCAGCGTCAGCACCAAGGTTTCCTGATAGCCTCCGGCCTTGGCCTTTGATGAGAGCATTATCTCTATTTTTTGTTCTGTCGCGCTCGCCTTGCTGAACCCGGCTATTCTTATCAGCGGCGATGTGGACTTGGCTTTTATTACACGGAAAGGCTTTCCCTCAGAGTGCTTCAGAGTGATTGTGGTTCTGTATTCTTTTCCCACATGAACCACCCAAGTGACACGCTCTGGTTCGGCGATTATTATTGGTTGCACATCCCACTGGATGTTGAATTGCAGAACAGGATATTTTTTGCTCTTGGTGTGAACATTCAAAACATCCATGCCACTAGTTTTGTTCATGGGAATCAACCGACCTTTGATACCCATGTTCAGAATTACATCGTTTCCATCCTGCTGAGATATACACGATATATAAGGCGCATTGGCGGCACTGATTTTTGTCACGGTTATAGGCTTGCCATTGCCGGACTGGAGGCGGAGACTCGCCATACCAGCGCCATCGCGGTTGATTCTAGTGAAAATCACAGTATTACCGCTCGGCATTATTTCTCGGATGACATCGGCATTGAAAGACAGCTTTGTTATAGGCGTTACAGGGTCGTCTGAAATCACGTCCAATGTCCTGTGGATTTTACCCTGAAGCCCATCTGGATTAAAGCGGACTTCAATGAAAGTACTTTCTCCAGGCAAAAGCACCATTTTGCCTATGGCTGTATCAGTGCAATCACAGGATGTCCGCACTTCCTTTATGTTGAGCGGCGCATTGCCCTTGTTTGTCACTGTGTATCTGTGGGCGATTTTCTGATCTTCGGATATTTCAGCAAAGTCATGATGTACCGCGTCAAACGTGATGATGGGCGCTGGTGCCTGAGATTGTAGAGCTAGGCAGACTGGAAGAACCAAAAGAATAATGGGAAACATGTTGTATTCAGAGCTTTCAAGCAAACAAGTGTAAATTAGAAAAATGCCCCTTGGCTTATCAACACAAGGGGCATAAATATAGGTTTAGATCAGTTATTTAGCCGATACTCTGGCAAATCCTCTCTTCTCAAGGAAAGTCATGGTTCGCATCAGTCGGCCTTCTACTTCAATAAAAGGCCCCTTATCGGCATCTCTTTCCCCTTGATATTCAGTACCATGCAACGTAACTTTCCCGCTCTTCAGGTCAAGCTTACGGAAAACCCGCATAGTGACATATTCATCCGGCTTGTCTGCCTTGGCGGCGTCCATCCTGCAAGCCATCAGCACTTCACCACCCGAAAGAGGGCTTACCCAAGAAATTGGAGTGGGGAAAGTCCGCAAAAGCTTTTCTGGCTCTTCAGGCAACTCTTTAGATGGAATAATTTCAACCGTGCGTGCCTCGCGTGTCTTAGTGTCGTAAATTATTACATTGCCTGTTTTTTCAACGATAAGGACGTATGGGTCAAACATGCACGAATAGCTGTCAGTCATCTTAAGTAGTTTGTAAAAGTTTGCACGAGACATTTGTTTGTCATTTTGATCTATAGCTTTTTTGGCTTCTTTGTCAAAAGACCCGTCTCTTGATTTAAATGTCTTAGTTATTTTCCCTGTAGTGTAATCAAAAAGAAAGTGAATATCTGATATTCCATTAATAAACCACGCACCGCAAATAATCATTTCTGTTTCGGAAATTATTTCAAAATCAGTAATCTTAGAAATTCCGCCAGGCAATTTAACAGACTCCCACTTGTCATCGTTTGCTGCATTCAAAGGTCTGTTGAATATCTCCTTCCCGTCACTATACCAAACTCTGTCAAAACGTACCCTGTGGCGAGGCACGGTAAGAGTTTCGGCATTTTCAGGAAGCAGATTGGATAGCTCTTTTATTAATCCATCTGGTTCCATTTGATAAACAGACTTTGTGCCTATATACGTAAATTGTTTTTTGTCGGGCAAAACATCTACGGTAACAAATTGATACTGCGCCGAGAGACAGCTTGCAAAAAGAAAAAACGATAATAATGAGTAAAGACGCATAATGGAACCTCACTAAGAAATAGATTCAATACAACGTACGTTGTATAAAGCAATACTTGAAAAACTACCAATATAATAACACACCATATTTGAAATCAAAATACCTCCCGACTTGCAACTACCAGAGAGGTAGGGTTGCCAATAAATTGGTTCTTTCGTGCAAGCAGTTAAAAGAATACTTTGATCGTCCCCAGTTGCAGCATATGGACAGCCAGTATCGAATTCACACTCGCAGGAGGAATTGGTTGAAACGACCGTGCCAGTTGATATTTTGTCAACTCTTTCGTTTGCGCTTCCGCCAGCGCCAGACAATAGGCCGAAGGTCAATATTAGATTTCCGATAATCATGTAATCCTCCTTCACATTACTCCTTAATTTCTTGCGAAGCGGTATTTTTTGTCAATACTTATTTTGGCTCATTGACGAAATTTTTCAAAATGGCTATTCGATTAGCTCAGGATCAGTATAAAGTGCTTCATGGTGTTTCGTGATGGACATTGACAGCTTCTGTTGCCATCCACAGATAATTCCTATCGAAAGGTATTTCTCCAGGGGATAGTAAATACTTGCCTTTACACTAGCTGGATTAGCCTCGCCGAGCTAAATGGATAGCCATGAAAAATTTTCTTGACAAGGTAGAACTCTACATATATACTATTAAAGTAGGATTCTACCTATCTTTAAAAGGAGATCTTTTTTGTTCAAAACAGACGGAAAGCCAAGCCCTGATTTTTACATCCGTAATATAGCTACATCTTTGCGCTACATAAACGACCAAGAGCTATCTAAATTTGGCATTACCAATCAACAAGCGCGGTTGCTAGGCGCGATTCGCCGTAGCCTTTATGACGGAGTAAATATAAGCCGGAAGTATTTAGAGGACTTGATGGGGCTTCGCGGCCCATCCGTGACAAGCCTGTTGAACGGACTTGAAAAAAAAGGCTTCATTATCCGTTATACGGCGCAAGACGATGGACGGGCTATGCAAATTAAGGTTACTGAAAAAGGCGAACAGATTATGGCGGAAGTAAACCAATTTCTTATATCTACGGAAGAACGCTTGCTTTTTGGTATGACAGAAGATGAAAAGTTACTTTTCTACAATCTTCTGCATAAGGCATTTGTGAATATTTCGCCTGAATATGCTCATGTGGAGGTAGGGTATGGTATTGACGGCGGACAGCGGAAAACAACTGTAAAAGATTAGCTTTTGTGGGGAAGCAATTTGTTTTTAATAAATCAGGTAGAATACTACCAAACGAAAGGGAAATTATTATGGTAAAAATTATTAAACAACTGTCAGCCCCGGCTGTCATTGCCGCAATCGCGTTTCTTCTTGTACAGGTGTTATGCGAGTTATTCATACCGACTTTAACAGCGGGTATGGTAAACAACGGGATTATAAAGGGTGACACGGAGTATATCTGGCGGCAGGGCTTAATTATGTTGGCTGTTAGCATGATTGGTTTTGTATCGGCGCTCTTAAATACCAATATTTCAGCAAAAATATCATACCGTCTTGGTTGTCAACTCCGACGCGATATTTTCAAAAAAGTATCGCTGTTCTCAAATGATGAATACGATAAAATTGGCGCATCATCCTTGATCACAAGAAATACAAACGACGTAACGCAGGTGCAAAACTTTATTGAGATGGGATTGAAATTTTTGATTCTTGCACCGTTGTACCTTGTTGGCGGGATATTCATGGCATACCATTTGAGTCCCGCGCTGTCCACCATATTCTTTGTGCTAGTGCCGGTTATTGCTGGGATTGCCATAGGTGTTTCGCTATATGCAAATCCACTGTTTGCTAATATGCAGATTCAAATAGACAAATTGAACCTGATATTCAGGGAAGGCTTGAACGGTGTAAAGGTAATACGAGCTTTCAACAAAGAAAAACAAGAATATGAGCGGTACGAAAAAACAAACAATGATTACACGAAAACATCCATCAAAGCAAATGCCATAATTGGCTTGCTTATGCCGCTTATGACTTTAATTATGAGCCTTACCGCCATTGCGGTTACATGGATTGGCGGTAAAGAGATTGGAAGCGGGAAGATGGAGATTGGTACGATGATGGGCGTTATCAGTTATTCCATGCAGATTTTAATGGGCTTCATGCTGATAATAAATGTAATATCTTCTATTCCGCGTGGTCGTACATCGGCGAAAAGAATAATTGAAGTCCTTGATATGCCCCTTTCCATTCAAGACGCGGAACAGACAAAGGAGATTAGTGGCGGGGACATTACACTGGCATTTGACAATGCCAGTTTTCGCTATCAAGGCGCAGAAAAAGACGCTGTGCGTAATATCAGCTTCGATATCCACAAAGGTCAGACGCTGGCTATTGTCGGCGGCACGGGGTCAGGGAAAAGCACCGTTGTAAATTTGCTTTCAAGGTTTTATGACGTGACGGGCGGCAGTATTCGTTTGTGCGATATAGACATCAGAGACATTTCGCAGAGTAGTCTGCATAAACAAATAAGCCTTGTAGCGCAAAAGTCCGCGCTATTCTTCGGAACTGTCCGCGAAAACATGCTGTTGGGCAATCCTACAGCTTTGGATGATGAAATATGGATGGCATTTGAAACAGCTCATGCGGCAGAATTTGTAAAAAAATTGGAAGGGGGGCTTGACGCTATTGTTGAAAAAGGCGGCGGCAACTTTTCAGGCGGTCAGAAACAGAGGCTTTGTATTGCCAGAGCAATTCTTAAAAAAGCCAGTATTTATGCGTTTGACGATTCTTTTTCCGCTTTGGACTTCAAAACTGATGCTCTGATACGTTTGGCATTGAAAGGAAAAATGGACAATGCTGTCACAATTATTGTCGCGCAGAGAATCAGCACAATTATAAATGCCGATAAAATCGCTGTACTGGACGAGGGATGCCTTGTTGGTTTCGGAACGCATTATGAACTTAAAAGCAACAACAAAATCTATCGGGAAATCATAACGTCTCAATTTGATAAGGAGGATATAGCGTGAGCAGGGGCAATTCAACACAACAAAGGCCGGCTATCGGAGGAATGAGAGCGCCGGGGCAAGGGGTTTTGATTCAGAAACCCAAGAATATGTGGGCAACTGTAAAACGGCTTCTCAAATATATGAAAAAAAGCAGTTTGCTCATCAGTTTAACGCTGATTATCGCGACATTGGGAACATTGATGCAGGTAGTCAGTCCAAAAATATTGGGGAAAGCCACAACTTTGATTTTTAACGGTGTAAAAGACGGGACTGGGGTTGATTTAACCGCCTTGTCTTCTATACTGGCAATTACAGCGGCGCTTTATGTAGGGATAAGCATTGCGCAGTTTTTGCAAATATGGATTATGACGCATGTTTCACAGAAAACAGCTTATGTATTAAGATCAGAATTAAAAACAAAAATGAACGCCGTTCCCATTTCCTATTTTGATAAGCATTCCAATGGGAATCTGATGTCCATTGCCGTCAACGACATGGACAATATCGCTAACACCTTGCAGCAAAGCCTGACACAGCTCATATCAAGCGTGATACTTGTTGCGGGCACAATTTGGTTTATGCTGAGCATCAGCCCACTACTTACAATAGTTGCGGGGTTGTTGATTCCTGGCAGTTTCTTTGTTACTAAATTCCTGATGCCTAAGACGCAGGCTAATTTTAAAAAATATCTCAAGTTACAAGGCGATTTGAACGGGCATATTGAGGAAGCATATAACGCCCACAGCATTATTAAGAGTTTTGGGAGTGAAACGGCATCATTAGAGAAATTTGATTCATTCAATGATAAAATGTATGAATCCGGTTGGAAGTCGAAATTTTTCGGCGGTTCTAGTATGCCAAGCATGATGATGTTACAAAATATCGACTATATTCTAATTGCTATTGTCGGTTCAATAAAAGTGGCGATGGGCAGTATTCAAATCGGTGACATGCAAGCATTTTTGCAATATTCAATGCAATTTTCAAGACCTATAAACCAATTTGGTCAGATATGGAATGGATTACTCTCCACAGTCGCCTCTGCCGAAAGAGTCTTTGAAGTTCTTGACGCAGAGGAATTACAAAAATATGAAAGTGAATTTGAGGATACAAGCGCAAGTAACAATAAAGTCAAATTTGATAATGTTGTTTTCAGCTATACAGACAAGCCGCTAATGACCGGTTTCAGCCTTGATGTCAACAAAGGGCAGATAATCGCTATTGTAGGGCATACCGGCGCTGGGAAAACCACGCTTATCAACTTGATAGAACGCTTTTATGAAATAAACGGCGGGAGTATTCACATTGATGGCAAGGATATTCGCAATATGGAATACATTACACTAAGAGCAAAAATCGGGATGGTTTTACAGGATACATGGCTGTTTTCCGGCACAATTTACGATAATATTCGCTATGGCAATGAAAATGCTGCCGATGAACAGATTTACGCAGCATCTAAAGCGGCTTACGTTGATGATTTTGTCCGTAAAATGCCGGATGGTTATAATACCATTTTGAACGAAGAAGCGAGTAATATATCGCAGGGACAGAGGCAGCTTATTACTATTGCGAGAGCTTTTGTGAGCGATCCTGAAATACTTATTTTGGATGAAGCTACTTCAAATGTTGACAGCCGAACAGAAATGCTGATCCAGAAAGCAATGCACAACTTACTAAAAGGTAGAACAAGTTTCGTGATTGCTCATAGGCTTTCCACCATCTATGACGCAGATAATATTATTGTGATGAACAATGGTGACATTGTAGAAAACGGAAAGCATAGGGAACTTATTTTGAAAAATGGTGTTTACGCGGATATTTACAATAGTCAGTTTGCACAAAATATTGCGATTTAGACAGGAGAGTGATTCTCTTGATTTTTATGAAAAAAAGTGAGGTTATAGCAGTTCAACTACGAAGACTTGAACTGCTATAGCGCCGCCGTTTCATTCCAATTCCAAATAGAATCAGCACTGATTCTATTTGGAATTGGAATGAAACGACACGGATGTCGCGCCCGAAATGCGAAGCATTTCGTGAGGCAAGGCGAGCTGCGCCCCGCCGCAACCGAATAATTCAAAATTGCATGGACGCAAATTTTGAATTAAAAATGGAATCAAAAATAGCTTTCCGCCTGCCCCAGAAGACTGTTCCGACCTGGAAACAGCCTGGCGTGAGCGCAGCCGAGGCGGGACTGTCAACTGGACGCAGTTTTAGCGTGAGAACCTGTACACAGTCTGGCTATTAAATGTTTCGTCCGGCATCAAAATGGAATTCGGAAAATGACTTTGGTTAGGACTGTCAGGGAAGCGCTGAGTTTCCAGGCAAAAAGCCGACCTGTGCCCATAGTCGCGTCCTTCCTTTCCGATGTCGGAGCCATCCAGGAAGTTTCCGCTGTAGAACTGCAAGCCAGGCTCAGTTGTCAGAACTTCCATACTCCTGCCACTCTCAGGCTCCAGCACTACAGCGGCGAGACGTAGCTGCCCATCGGCGGAGCACCCCCCTCTCAAAACAAAGTTGTGGTCATAGCCATGTCCGTACTCAAGTTGAATGTCGTTATCAGCAATCCTTTCGCCTATTGTGCGGAAAGAAGTAAAGTCAAATGGCGTTTCAGCGACTTTGCGTATTTCGCCTGTCGGTATTTGCGTTGAATCAATGGGCGTAAAAGCATCAGCGTTAATCATCAAGCGATGCCCCAAAATGTCGCCATCGCCAGCCCCACGCAAGTTGAAAAAGGAGTGATGCGTAAGACTCAGTGGAGTTGGGCGGTCAGTGAGGGCTGAATAACTGATTGACAGTTCGTTGTTATCGCTCAGAGAATATGTCACATACACTTTCAGATTGCCGGGGTAGCCCTCTTCGCCGTCCTTAGATGAGTAAAAAAGCCGCAGACCGCGTGGGTTCCCGTCACATTCAAAAAGCTCCGCATCCCAGATGACATTGTGGAAACCAAATAATGGCCCCCCGTGCAGGGCATTGGCGCCATTATTTTTTGCCAACTGAAAGGTCATTCCGTCAAGTTCAAAGCTGCCATTGGCGATCCGGTTGGCATAGCGTCCGATGGTCGCCCCAAAATATGGGTTGCCAGTTTCATATTCCGCGAATGTCGAGTAGCCAAGCACCACATCAGCAAAGCGGCCATTACTGTCTGGTACCATCAAAGAAACAAGCTTGCCGCCAAAATTTGTTATTTGGACCTCCATACCACTGCCATTGGAAAGGGAAAACAGCCCGACTTGCTTCCCTTGAACATCGCCACCAAATTGAGAGCGGGAGATGTATGTCTTTTTCATTTGAAACCTCTTGGACTGGAAACGGGTAAATGTGAAACCAACTAATGAGCCACTTGCAAAACGTTAGTTTTGCAAGTCCAACGGAGTTGGTAGGCTGCGCCCGACCGGAGCAGGCTCTGGCGTAAAATATTGCCAGCAAACAAGTTGTGAAATCAAGCCATAGACAGCGGAAGACTCGGTAGCAGACGTACCGCAGAGTTTTGCAAGAAGCTCTAATTATAGCCATTAACGATTGGCTGTATTAACAGCCTCATTACAAGCGCAGACGTAAGCTATCCAAAAATGTGACAATAAAAAATGAAATAGCTATATTAAAAAATTTTTTCTTGATATTTTTCCCAGAAGACGTACATTGTAAGTTGGGAACAAGGAGGTTGGTTATGGAAACTCAATCAATCGGTTCGTCAGGAATGAGCGCCGCCTCGCAGGGCATGCAAATTTCTGCCAACAATATCGCAAACATCAGGTCAGAGGCTTCTCAAGCCAGGCGCGCCGACCAGGCTGAAGTTGCCAATGCTGATGGAGGGGCGCGTCCAGCTCAAACCCAGGCACCCAGGGAGCAGACGGTACAGCGCGAAGCTGCCAATGCACAGTTGGACAGGGACAGAGACAGAAACGCTGAATCAGCCAATCAAGTGCGGGATGAGCGGGCTTATAACGCAAATGCGACCGTCATCAGTACTAACAGCCAGGCGTTGGCAACTGGTACCGTTGTTGACCTGAAAGCCTAAAAAAGCCGGTGGGAATGCGCTAAGCGGCAAAAAAAGTCCGTTCACCGACAAATTTATGGGCATTTGCCGATTTTGCTATTCCCTTAGACAGATTGTTTCCTTAGACTAAGGCATTGTGGTGTCCTGCCTTAGTCTAAGGAGTTTTGTGTCTTACAGCCAAGAATTTGATTACGAGTATTTCAAACGTCCGCATCTGCCGGGTGGGATTATTCTCGGCCTGTTTCTTATATACCTTGGAGTGGCCTTTACACTGGAGAATTTAAACCTCATTTATATTGAGGACGCACTGCTGTATTGTCCGTGCTTTCTCATAGTTTTGGGGCTTCTCAGATTTTGGAACAGAGGCGTTTTAAATTTTTGGGGCCATGTTTTCCTGCTCTGCGGCGTTCTTTTGCAGGCAGCTTTCCTGTTGGATTTTTATGTCATTCAAATTTGGTGGCCGGCGCTGATGATTTGGCTGGGAATCATAGTTGTTTTTAAAGCATTTCTGCCCGGGAAGAAACATCCGAATGTCTGCTCGCTCTCATCTTATGAGCGCCATTGGCAGCATTGTGATGATATACCCATGTCATCAATAATTGTAGATCGAGAAAAATAGGAGTTATGATGATGTATGACGATGATGCAAAAGTGGAAGCAAATGGCGAGGAAAATGCCGAATCGGAAAATATATTAAATACTAGAATGTATAGTGAATCAAGCTCTATATATAGTAGTGAATTTAATAGTGAGTTTAACAGTGAATTATATGGAGAATTAGGCGACGATTCTGGCGGCGAAACGGAAGATGAAGGTCCCAAGTGGATTCCGCGAAAGATAATCATTGGATTTGTCATTGTATGCTTTGGCGTATCCATAATGCTATATAATTTTGGTTTTTTTCATATTAGATCTATACTATGGTTTTTGCCATTTGTTTTAGTCGTAACAGGACTGTTAAGAATTTTGAAAAAAGGCTTTTTTAATGGGCCAGCCCAATTTTTAATAATAGGGGGTCTCCAACTGCATTTGGCTCTTTTAGGCTATAAAAAAGTACTTGGCTTAGGATTGCCTATACTAGTCATTTGGGTGGGAATCCTTGTTGTTATAAAGGGATTTTTGCCTTACAAAGGGTATCAAAAATATCGCCGTTATTCGGACTTTAAAATTCTATTGCAACAAAAGCAAAACGCTGATGCAGACATGCCCTCCGATAATTCCGAACCCGATAATAAGGAGCAAATCCAATGAGCGATTTCAATTCAAACGACGACTTCAGCACAAACGGCGAAGTTACTAAGACCAAGTTTAATTCCACGCTTTTTGTCATTGGCACGGGTCTGGTTTTTTTCGGTTGCCTGCTATCGCTGGAAATTATTACAAATTACTCATTCAGATGGCACGTAAAGAGTTTCTGGCCAATAATACTTGTTGCTCTGGGTGTTGTAAAACTCGTTGAGGGCAAATTCCGCTGTCTAAACGGATGGATAATTTCCGCTTTGGGCTTATTATTACTAGCGCATACCGCTATGGGACGCAATTTAGAGGACCTGATTGGTCCAGCCATTCTGGTGATTGTTGGTATTTTCATATTACTACACGCCCTCAAGCGGCATCGCAGAGTGTCTGTAAAGTTACAAAAATCCCTGGACTTTGTGCGCGGGATGGCAATTGTGGGCAGTTATGTATATAAACCTAACGAGGGTCAGTTTGATGGCGGTGAACTCACAGCGATTCTTGGAGGGATAGAGTTGGATTTACGCAACACAACGATGAAACATGATTCCGCGCGTATTGATGTCTTTGCCATGATGGGCGGCGGCGAGATCCGCATTCCAGATGGTTGGGATGTCTGCGTCCGTGTTTCCGCTCTTGCCGGCGGCGTGGAGAACAAGTCGGTGGGTTCATCAGCCGTAGGCAGCCAAGCGCCGAAACTATTGATTACAGGCTCAGTGCTGCTTGGAGGGTTTTCTGTGAAATCCGGCCCGGGCAAATAATTTGCGCCTTTTGTAAATTCGATATGCACCCTGTTTTAAGCCGCAGCGCGAATTTGGGCGCTTACTTGCTTTGCTGGCTATTTGTTGGTTTTGCTTGCGCGGGACTGACCTTTGCCAGCAGTGGTAAACTTGTCTATTCACTTGTGTTTGGCGCGATTTCAGCATTATTGGCTTCGTTGCTTTTTTTGCCCGTATATTATCCCTGTCTGGCTCTGAAACCAGGAAAGACAGGCACAGCTATTTTGTTATCCTCACTCGCTGTCGTAGCGGCGGCGTTTGGCGTAATTTGGGCCGGCGCAATGTTTTTGGCGCTTCATCTGTTGAGGCAGTCAGTGTATGACTCCTTTCAGATGCCCAATTTCGTCACGCTTATTTTGATGGGGTGTGTACTCTGCGTTCTCACTGAAGCTGTGTATTACATCTATATGGCTCACGCGCGGACGCGGGAAGCGGAGAGACTGGAGCAGGAACTGCGCGTAATGGCAAGGGAAGCGGAATTACGAGCACTGCGCGCACAGCTCAACCCGCACTTTTTATTCAACAGCCTGAACTCAATAAATGCCTTGACAGGTGCTGATCCAAAGCGCGCAAGGGAGATGTGCGTGTTGCTTTCTGATTTTCTGAGGAAAGGCTTGCGTTTGGGGGAGTGTCTCTCAGTCCCGCTCTCAGAAGAACTGGATCTGCTGAAGAACTACTTTACGATTGAGCAAATCCGATTTGGCTCAAGACTTGAGGTGGATTGGGAAATTGATGACGAAGCATTGAATGCGGAAATCCCGACTCTATTGCTTCAACCATTAGTGGAAAACGCTGTAAAGCACGGCATATCACAGTTGATCGAAGGTGGAATTGTAAGAATCAAGGCCGAAGTTAAAGGCGAAAATGTTTTGATCCTACTGGAAAACCCAGTGGATTCAGAACTAAAAAATCCCAATGGGCTTTGTCTTGGTATAAAGCAAGTGCGTCAGCGCCTTGCGGCGAGTTTTGGATCTGACGGTTATATGGAAGTTGACTCAAAAAACGGGCTGTACAGCGTCCGCCTGTTCTTTCCATTTATAGAAAAGGAAACCAGCGATGACTGAGCAAATTATCAATGCGCTTGTAGTTGACGATGAAGACCTGGCAAGAGCGGTAGTCAAAGAGTGCTTAGCCGTGCATTCTGGAATCAAGTTGCTGGCTGAATGCGCAAATGGATTTGACGCCGTTAAAACAGTCAATGATCTGAAACCCGATCTGATCTTTCTTGATATTCAAATGCCCAAATTAGATGGATTTGAAGTATTGGAATTGCTTGAGCCGCAACCTGCCGTAATTTTTATTACAGCCTACGATCAACATGCTCTGCGGGCATTTGAAGTTCACGCCGTGGATTATCTCTTAAAGCCTTTCAGTCAGGAGCGATTTGATGAGGCTGTTTTACGCGCCAAAGCCCACTTGGGGTGCGAACGTGCATCAAAGATTCGGGCCACTGAACTCAGCGGTACCGCCAAAAGCGATTGGCCGCTTAATCGAATTGTAGTAAAGGATGGGACAAAAGTGAGTTTTATCCCGCTTGCCAGTTTGGATTACATTCAGGCTCAGGACGACTATGTTCTTTTGAAGACACCCGAAAAAGCCTATCTCAAACAGCAGACGCTCACCAGTCTGGAACAACGTTTAGACCACGGCCGTTTCCTGCGGATTCATCGTTCTTTCATCATTCAGCTGGATCGCCTGGTTCGTTTAGAGCAGACAGAAACTGAAAGCTGGATTGCGGTTTTGAAGTGCGGAGCTCGGCTCCCCGTCAGCAAATCAGGCTATGCAAGGTTGAAAGAGAGCATAGGCAAGGACTAGAGCAGAGCAATTTTTGTTGTACAATGAGTCAAGCTGAGAACGGCAAGACAAGTTTTTCAGTTGATTGATTTGGAGATCGCCATGACTTTGTTTTTCAAGCCAATATTAACGGTTGCGGTTGTTTTGTTGTCCAGCGCCGCTTGTCAGTCAGAGGCTTCGCTAAAAGTTGGCTCTGTTGCGCCTGCACTGCAAGTGTCCCGTTGGGTAAAGGGTGACGGCCCTTATAAGTTTGAATCCGGGAAAGTCTATGTTGTGGAATTTTGGGCTACATGGTGTCAGCCATGTCGCGAATCAATTCCGCACCTCACCCAAATGGCGCGCACTTACAAAGATACCGTTACCTTTGTTGGTGTGAATGTTTGGGAGCGCGGATCCGGCAAAGACATGGAAGACAGTGTTGACTCCTTTGTCCGCAATATGGGTAGTAACATGGATTATTTTGTCGCCAGAGATACAAAATCAAATACCATGGCTAAGACATGGATACAGGCCGCCGGACAGAATGGAATTCCATGTGCTTTTATCATTGATGGCAACGGAAAAATCGCATGGATCGGTCATCCAATGGATTCAATGGAAAAAGCTATTGGCGCGGTTTTAGCCAAAACCAGGAACTGATACGAACTGATACAGAGTGTTTCAATACATGCTCACATCAAAGCAAAAACAACTATTAAAATCTGAAGCCCATCATCTCAAGCCGGTCGTGCATATTGGCAAGCAAGGCGTTACGGATGCTCTGGCGCAAGAGCTTGATGTCGTCTTGGACAGTCTGGAACTTATAAAAATAAAGTTGAACCAGAATACTTTTGAGGACAAAGCATCAACAGTAAAAGCTCTTGTTGGAAAACTTCCAGGTTTGGAACACGTCTGGACTATTGGGCGCACTATACTGCTGTTTCGCCCCAGTAGAACTCATCCAACGAAATTTTTGATTTAGTAATCCCGAAGCCAACAAACCTGAAAACAGGCACGCTACAGCGTTTTTTCTTCAGGTGGGCAGGAGATGACAAATTTTATTGAGTTGCCGGCTTCGTTAAAATGAACCTGGCTGGCAATCATCTTGATCAATGCAAGGCCGCGGCCATAAGGTTTATCTGGTGTTGGCATCTTCGCATCGCGCATTTTGCTGCGCCAGTCAAAACCTGTACCAGTATCAGTAACTTCCGTGCTGATTGCATTTATTGAGTTACAGTTGCCGTTTTCATGAAGCAATCTGATTTTTAAAGAAACCTGGCCTGATGCAGAGTCAAAGCAATCCCAGAGAGTTTTACCGTAGTCATTGTATGGATTTTCTTTCAAACTGGAGGATAAACGCAGAATGCCATGTTCTATCGCATTTGCAAGGGCTTCTGAAAGTAGCAGACTGAATGCCAGAAGAGTCTCATTGTCAATTTCATTTGATTCTAAAAAATCAACGCAATTGCTGATAGCCTCATTTGCAGAGCGCATTTGTGGTGTAATGTCAATGAGCAATTCTAAAGATGAATACAATTCTGCATCATGATACATTTGGATACTCCCGAATGTTCAATTGTGCAGAACGCATTTTTGCAGTCTCCAAGCACACAGGCTCTTTACTTAGTAAAGTTTAAATCATTTTAGTTCAAAGAAGATGATAAAAAAATGTTACCTCATGTCAAAATTTCTGGACGCGATTTTGATACGTAGGTTTTTTTGCGTCCACGGTTTCTATAAATCTTTTTTATTCAATATGCTCTTGAATTATCCATTAAGCTGTCGGGCTTCATCACAACTGATACCAATTTGCATTCGCAGGGATGCAAATTGGTATCAAACGGCGGGAAGCGACGCCCGTAAGTTTTGAAAAATCTGGGTTTCCCAGTTTTTCAAAAACTTTGGCCTAAAGCGTTCGATGTCAATTGAACGCAACTTGGTATGAAATGCCATCATGTTTTATGTGGAAGTGCTATAAATAAATCTGAAAACGGAGAGTTGCCGATTTTTAGCTTTGTTTGCTGTACAATTTGATTTGGAGGTTTTTATGCACGCCACACACGAAAAATGGTTTCAGGTTTTCCGAGCAAGAGCAAAAGAACTAAAAAGGCACATAGTGCTTCCCGAGGGGGTGGATGACAGAACCATCCAGGCTGCCGCGGTGATCATGAAAGAGGGTATTGCCAAGATAACAATTCTTGGAAACCCAGCCGCCGTGAAAGCCAGGGCGGCTGAACTGGGTGTGAGCATTGATGGAGCCGCTTTGCGAAACCCCGGCGATGATCCAGATGCTCAGACACTTGCAAATGCTTTTTATGAGGCTCGCAAACATAAAGGCATGACACCGGAAAAGGCCGCGGATACATTGCGCGCCCCCCTGTATTTTGGCGGCATGATGGTCAAATCAGGCCAAGCCGATGGTTTTGTCGCAGGAGCATTAAATACAACGGGGGAAACTGTCAGAGCATGTCTGCTGACCATAGGATGTGCACCCGGCATCAAGACAGTATCCAGCGCGTTTTTAATGATTCATCCAGATGAAAGGTTCGGCCAAAATGGCGCGATGATGTTTGGGGATTGCGCGGTAGTGCCCGATCCCACGCCCGAACAATTGGCGGATATAGCCGTTGCCAGCGCCGATGCGGCCAAAGCTATGCTGGGTGTGGAGCCCAAAGTGGCCATGCTGAGTTTCAGTACAGCCGGAAGCGCCGAGCATGACAAAGTGACCAGAGTCCGTGAAGCCCTGGCGATAGTTAAAGGTCGCCGTCCAGAGCTTCAGATTGACGGCGAAATACAATTTGACGCGGCAATGATTCCCGCAATAGGTCAGAGGAAGTTCCCAGGCTCCAAAGTGGCCGGCAACGCCAATGCCTTGGTCTTTCCAGATCTCAACGCAGGAAATATAGGCTATAAGATCGCGGAGCGATTAGGTGGATGTAGCGCCAATGGCCCGGTATTACTTGGCCTGGCCAAGCCTGGTAATGACCTGAGCCGTGGCTGCTCTGCTGAAGACATTGTAAATACTGTCATCTTGACTATCTTACAGACGGCATAACCGCAAATTAATGAAGCGAATCGCCTTTTTTATTTCCGGTACTGGCGGAAACGCGCTAAATCTATTTGAGGCATGTCGGGAGAGCAGAATTGAAGCACTGCCGGTCATGGCAATTTCAAGCTCGTCCAAAGCACTTGGCCCAGAACGGCTTAGAGCCGTTGGCTTGCGCGTTGAAATAGTAATCAGGAGTTCTTTTAATTCAGATGAGGAATACAGCCGTGAGTGCTTTTTACGCTGTGAGCTCAATGCGGTTGATATCATCTGCCTGTGCGGCTTCCTCAAAAAACTTGTAATACCAGATCAATGGATGGGGCGGATACTGAATATACATCCTGGGCCATTGCCGCGCTTTGGCGGGCATGGAATGTACGGTCATTTTGTTCACGAAGCCGTCCTTGCGGCGGGAGTTAAAGAGAGCGGCCCCACAATCCACTTGGTTGACAACCAATATGACAACGGAAAAATCCTGGCTTTTGAACCGGTTCCGGTACTCGCGGGAGACACGCCGGATACACTTAAGAAACGTGTTTATGAAGCGGAGATGAGATTGTATCCTGTAGTATTGCAGAATTTCATCAGTTCACTTTCAGCTAAAGGAAACCAGCAATGACAAAGCTCAAGATTGCGGTATGCGGCGTTGGAAGTCTCGGGCAGCACCATGCCAGAATAGCGGCTGCTTCCGAACAGACAGAACTTGTCGCTGTAGTTGACACCGATCAGGAAAGAGGTCGGGAAATCGCCGCCAAGTACAACACAACCTGGTCTTCCGACTTGACTTCAGTTATTGAAAAAGCGGACGCGGTACAAGTCGCCGCTCCGACAGGCTTGCATTTGGATATTGGAAAACAGGTGCTGGAATCAGGGAAACACTTGTTAATGGAAAAACCCTTGGCCGGAAATTTAGAACAGGGCAGGGTCTTGCTCGAATTGTTCGACAAAGTGAAAACAGAAAAACCGGATTTAATAGGCGCTGTGGGTCATCTTGAGCGGTATAACCCGGCGGTGATTGCCCTCAGAACATCGGGATTTTCTCCCCGCTTCGCGGAAGCGATACGGGTTTCACCCTTTCCAATGAGGAGCCTGGAGGTAGATGTGGTTATGGATGTTATGATCCATGACCTTGATCTCCTGTTGTCACTTTTTAAGCGCAAAGTCAAGAGCCTTGAAGCTGTTGGCGTGCCGGTATTGACACAATTTCCCGATATAGTCAACGCGCGGATCAAATTTGAGGACGGTAGCTTTGCCACAGTCACAGCCAGCCGCGTAGCCCGCAAAAAAGAGCGCATATTGCGTATTTTTGGTCAAGGCGAATACGCGGCGCTGGATTTCGCCGAACAAAAATTGGAGCGACTCAAACTGATAAAGACGCCGGAAGGGCCGCAGGTTGTGCCGGACACCACCGAGATTGCCAAAGACGAGCCTCTCAAGCTGGAATTGGAAGCCTTTTATCAGGCTTGTATGGGGCATAGCCAGGATGTCGTCACCTTCAAAGAAGCCTTTGAAGCCATGATAGTGGCCGACCAGGTTCAACAAGCGGTGGCGGCAAGTCTGCTGGAAGCCGGATTCAAATTGTAGCCCTGAATGCTCTTCGATTTGGCCTCCCTGACCAAACCACTGGTCACAGCTCCCCTGGTGCTGGAGCATTTGGATTTGGACAGAGACTGGAGGCGGGAGCTTGGCTTTGCGACTTGGCCCGGCCCGATAACCCCGCGCCTTTTACTCTCACATTCCGCAGGATTGCCACCCTGGATGCCTTACACCGGGACACCGCTGTTTGAACAAATAGATAATTTTGATGCTTGGGAACGCCATCCGCTTTTACAGAAAGCGATTTGGGGAGAAGTTAAATACTCTGACATTGGATACAGATTGCTGGCTGAAATACTGGAAATAACACTGCAACAAGATTGGAAGATACTTGGCGAGACTCTCACGGGATTGAATTGCGCCCCCTGGAGTGAAGCCCCCATTTTTATGCCGCCCGGCGCGGATATGGAAGCCTGGTCTATTGCGACGACACTCTCCTTTCCCAAGCATCAGCCGGATCAGCCTCACGATGCCAATGCACGGGCAGGCATGAAAGGCCACGCAGGTTTTGGCGCCACTCCTGAAGCTCTTTACAGATGGCTCAATACGTGGATTCACAAATATTTATCCGCAATGTCCAATGACACTAATCATTCAAATGACGGGCAGATATGGGGTCTTGGCCTTCAAAGACTGAAGTGTGGAAGCGGGAGTTTCGCGGAACTATTGAATTACAGAGCCATTAGTGGTGTCCATGTCATTGTTGACACTGAAATTGCAGACCCGCCGCAAATTCAGCCGCACATCCCATCCCACCCATCAGATTGGTGGTTCCATTTTGGATATACGGGTCCAGCTATTTTTATTAGACCTAGTGACAAGACATGTGTCCTGATCTGCTGCCACAGACTGAGAAGCGATTTTAAATTATTGACTATGGAGGAATTAAGAGCCAGAAGATGGCGGATATTGAGCGTCTTTGCGCAAAAGGAGTGATGATAAATATTTCATTTTTTAATACCTAAAAAAAATAATATTTTTTGCATTTTTTATAGTAATCTATGCTTTTATTATTGCGTGTTGGGAGGTTTTGATGGAGAGAAAGACAATTCTGCTTGTCCTTCTGGTCTCTGCCGCGTCCTGGGCGCAGGAAGTTAGTGTGCATTCAACGACTTTTGCTCAGTACTACAAGCAGGATATTCCGGGTTTAGATAGATCGACCTATACACCGCTGACACAGTTTTTAGGTATTGACGCAACCAGATTGGGTATGGAAAATCTATCGTTGCATTTATTCGGATGGGGAAATTTCGATCTGGCCGATCAAAGCCGCTTGGACGGCAAAACCGTTGGCAGCTTTAGTTACGGATATATGAGATACCGTTTTGATCAGGCCAATGGCGAGATTAAAGCTGGCCGCTTTGCTATTAATCACGGCCTTGGGTACGAACAGGTTGACGGCGTAAGCGGAAGAGTTGACTTAAAAGGTGGTTTTTCCGTTTCCGCTTTTGGTGGCCGCCCCGTCCGTTATAAAGTCGAAAACCCCGATCAACAATATGATTACGAGTATCAACGTGATGTGATTTTTGGTACCCGTTTTGGTTATCGTCTGGCCAAAATGGGCGAAGTAGGCATCTCTTTTGTGCAGGATGGAACACCGACCTCTTACTACGAGAAGTCACGCTCTGAACAAACGGAACGCCTTCACGATTACAGGCGCAGATTGCTAGGTGGCGATATATACATTGTACCAATCGCCTCCATGACTTTCACCGGCCGCTTGGTATTTGACATCGCCGATCACGGCCTGGACAACAGATATTCATCTGCGGGTTGTGAATTGTCTGAAAATAATTCTTCTTATTCTTCCGAGATCGCAGAAAGCGATTTTTCACTGGCCTACAAGTTCAACAGCAAACTTTCAGCCAGGGTAAATTACATTGAAAGAAATTTCCAAGCCTATTTCTCCGGCTCAAACCTACCGTCCCTATTCAGTGTCTTTGAAAAGGACAAACACAGTTCTTACAGCGCCAGCGGTACATATTTACTTTCTGATTCTTATGAGATAACAGCCGACTACAGGCATATTTCCCGTGACACATTTGGCGATTCCAACCGTTTTGGCGCTGAACTCCGCTGGGCTAAAAGCGCAATGAAGCTGGTTGGCGGAGCAGGGTATCACCGCATTAGCACATCAGACGTCAAGCTGGTTGACCCATCAAAGCCCTCATACAGCCTTTCACACCATGAGATACGCGCTTGGGCCATGTATGATGCCGACAAGTTAAGAGCCAGCGTGGACGGCATTTTGCATGTTTTTGACGATGATAATAATCCAAACCTGAATGCCCAGTCTTCATTGTGCGAATTAGTGGCATCGGCAGGTCTCAAGCCCAGTGATAATCTGCTGGTTTCGGCTGACCTGGCTTTCGCCGCAACCGCTGTGGCAAAAAGCGAAATAAGAGGATTGTTGCGGGTTGAATACAAGTTTGGTTTTTCAGCTAAGGGAGGCAAATGATGGCGCGCGGAAAAATAACACTGGCGCTGGTCGCTTTCTTTGCCCTTGTACTTACAACAGCCTGCATGCTCGTTTCCACAGAGGCGAGTTTCGTGGCGATTCACCCTCAGGAACTTGGAGCAGGCCGCCCATCCTGTACGGCCTGCCACTCTGATGAGCCGATGACAAACCATGTCCGCTCATATGCGGAGTTTGATCACACATCAGATTTTATCAAAGCGCATGGTCCCCAGTCCGTCCAAAATAACAATGTCTGCGCCAGTTGCCATGCCCCGGCCTTTTGCTCTGACTGCCATGCGGACAAAACAGTCCTCAAACCGGCCGCCAGATATGCCAACCGCCCCGATAGAGTCTCTCCCCATAGGGGTGATTACATGGCGTTGCACCGCATTGAAGGCAAAATGGATCCCGGCGCTTGTTACAAATGTCATGGCCGCGCTAATAACGACCGCTGCCGCGCCTGTCACAGATGAGCACGGATATGTTTAGAGGGGTAAACATGAACAGAGCCAAATTGATAAGCGGATTTGCGGTACCGGCGGCATTTGTAATAACTCTTATTAGCTGTGCCAGCGGGTTAGACAGCGCTCCCAAAGTTGACAGTCTGCTTGGCACTCATCCAAATGACTGGGCAAAGAGCCATGGCTCAGATTTCTTAAAGAATACAAGCGGATGTAATACCTGCCATGGTTCCGTCACAGACAGAGCCTCATCCGGCGGTATCTCCAAAGTGAGTTGTTTTAATTGCCATCACAACGGCGTGAGCCATACGTCTGGTTTTGCAAGTGCTTCTGGACATGGCCGAAACGCCGCCCAGCTTGTGCCTAGTAGCGGACTAACTCCAATGGCTGGATTCGCGTCCTGCAAAAAATGTCATGGAGATGATTACAGTGGCTACGGTGATGCTGTGTCATGTATGGCTTGTCATACCAAAGCGCCCCATCCGGATGCGCCGTGGACTGGAAAAAACATTGATGTCGTTTCCCACACTTTTACCGCTGTTGAGAATATGTCAGCTTGCGCTCAATGTCATACCGGCGGGGCAAACTCAACTCTGAAGCCAAGCACCGCGCCACCTCCGGGTACGCCTGCGGGTTGCTTCAACAATACTCTATGCCACTCACGCACTGTCTAAATCATTTATGTCCCAAATTAACCATCTCACTTGTAAGGGGAATTAACATGACACTAAGGTCGCTCAAAACTATCGGCAGTTTCGCGGTCGCTGCGGCGATGGCTCTGGTGCTTGTTGGTTGCCGAGGCGCAGCCGGGCAAGATGGCTTGGACGGTACAGATGGTCTGCCTGGGCCTAGTTCTGGAAATGTTATTAACGCCAAAGCGCTGACCAGTAATCAATGGGCAAAACTGCGATTAAAAGGCGAAGTAACCGGTGTTACAAACGCGGGAACAAAACCGGTTGTCAGTTTTAAACTGACAGATCACAATGGCACTCCCGTGTCGGGTATGAGCTGGACTAGCAAGGCTTCCACAGCGGCCTATACCAGCTATCCAAATCTCGCTTTCGGCATCGCCAAGTTAATACCTGAAGATATTTCGGGTGGTGCCATGGTTAAGCCAAGCAGGTGGGTCAATTACATAGTGACCAGCAATCCGACAGCCGCTGCTCCAACTAACTGGACTCCGACACGTCCCACCACTGACAATATCGGAGAACTGGTTGACAACGGCGATGGAACTTATCAGTACACTTTCCGCCGCGATATTTCCCAGATTAAAACTCAGTTAGACGCTGCCACCTATACGGGAAACAATAAAAGAGAAGACCTTGACGATGTTACATATGACCAGGGACGTGTTCACCGTATTACTATTCAGGTTGCCGGCGCGTATCGCAATACCGGCAATACCAGCAGAGACGCCAATACACCCGATGGAACCGCCTCTGGATTTCCGGCAATAAATATATTGCAACCGGCCAATATCATCTATGACTTTATTCCTTCAAACAACAGACCTGTCAACGCAAACGATCCACAGAGAGAGCTTGTAAGCACAGCCGCTTGCAATGAGTGTCACGGAGTGCTTGGGCATGGCTTCCACAATGGTGCCCGCACTGATGCCAGGTACTGCGCCATGTGCCATACGGATCAACGCAAGTATGGTTATGCCGACAATACCAACAATAAACAGAAAAACCACGCCGTTGGCGACTTCATCATGCTGGGTCACACACTCCATCTGGGCAACAGGACTTTTCCAACGGGCGCCAACTTCTCTTCAAGGGGTGGTTCACTGTCTCCACGCACTACGCACAACTACAACTACGCTGGTGTTGAATATAAAAAGACCGGTTACCCAATGGACATCCGCAACTGCACCAAGTGCCACAAGGGTTTACAAGCGATTCAGAGCGACAACTGGAAGAAGAAGCCCAGTCGTTTAGCTTGTGGCGCTTGCCACGATGGCATTGATTGGACAGTGAGCCACCACGGCGGTATCAGGACAGATGACTCTACTTGTGGCACGTGCCACGGTGAGACAGGCGATTATTCGCCCATCACAGTCCATAGAGCTGCAGATGTGACGATGCATAACCCGACTACGGGCATCGTTCCGCTACCTGGGGGTGGTCTCCCGGCAAATGCAGTAAAATATAGCAACTTCACATACGAACTCAGATCCGCAACAATGAACAGCAACAGGACTATATCGGCTGTCTTTAGAATCAAGAAGGACGGCGATATACTGTCAACCAGGGCGTCACTTGCGCCCACAGGGTTTACAAACGGTCCGCGCTTCCACATTGTGTATTCGTTGCCTCAAGATGGCATAGACAAGCCAGCGGACTTCAATGTCTATGGTAATGGCCATTATGCGACTCTGAATAATCTTCTTAACAACCCAACTTGGGGTTCGATTTCCGCAACTGCAGATAATGATGGCTTCTGGACGGCGACGATCATTACAACTCAGTCTGGTGGTAATGTAAACGTCCCAACAAACGCCAGCATGGTCACATGCTGGATAGATGGCGCTTGGTATCAAGGCGACATTACTGCCGCAAATGACCCAGGTTACCTTAGGTATCGTGTTGCGGCATCACCGAAAATGCTAGTGAGTGGTATTTCAGGCAATGCGCCAAGGCGTGAAATAGTTAGTGCGGCAAAGTGTAACGACTGCCACGAGATGCTCGGTACCAGTTACATCACGCGCTATTATCCCGCCCACAGTGGTGGTGCGGCAAATGACCCAGCGCTCTGCGGCACTTGCCACTATGTGAACAGATCTGGCAATGGCTGGTCAGGCAATATCCATTACATTACACACGCCGTGCATGGTATCGGCAAGCGTGATGTGCAATATGCCAGATACATAAATGTAGCTAACAGGCCGCCTTTTCAGGCTGGTGGCGCTGGTATTGGTGGTTACGGCTACCCTGGTGTTTTGAACAACTGTGAGCAGTGCCATCTTCCAGGTACATACGATTTCAGTAGCGTAGCATCTCAGAATGCGTTACCTAACATGCTGTGGAGTACCGTTGCCGCAGGAACTATTAATGTAGGTACCCAGACTTCACCATATGTAAGGGCTGGTAGCTACGGCACAGCTACGAGCTATCCCAATACACCTCAGGCCACTAATGAGACCTTGGTAAACTCGCCTATAACGCATGCTTGTTTTGGCTGTCACGATTCCACACAGGCCATTGAACATATGAAGCTGAATGGCGGCTCATTCTTTGTATCACGTGGCTCTGTCAACGGCGGTGTTCAGGGAGCCAAATTGAACAATAAAGAAACTTGCCTGCTATGCCACGGGAGCGGCAAGATTGCCGATATCAAGTACTCTCACATGAAACACTGATATTGTTATCATTAAAACTAGACCAACCCTGTGTGTTTTTGCAGGGTTGGTTTTGTATTGAGGCTGTCTTTCATGGATAAATTTTTGCGCGTTCTCTTATCGCTGAAATTGGCGGTTGTCCTTTTGGTGTTGCTATTGATAGGCCTTGCCGCCGGTACTATTGTCGAGACGCGCACAAACACAGAAACGGCTGGTAATTTGGTCTATTACTCCTGGTGGTTTATTGGTCTGCAAATCTTATTGGTCGTCAACATATCCATGTCCATGGCCGCTCTGTTTCCCTGGACTAAACGGCGCATTGGCTTTGTATTGACTCACGCTTCATTGTTGATAATCATGTTGGGGGCCGCCGTCACCTTTCTTTTTAAAATTGAGGGCAGGCTGTTTCTGTGGGAGGGTGAAAGCGCTTCGGTGATAATCCAGCGTGATCCACAAGGCAATCTTCTCTCATCGCGTGAATTGCCTTTTACTGTAAAGCTGGATGACTTTGTGCTGGAAACCTACCAGGGGACTAACAGACCCTCCGGTTTCGTCAGTTATGTACAAGTGACAGACAAAAGCAGTGGGAAATCTTTCCCCGCAAAAATATGGATGAATAACGAGTTGAAACACAGAGGCTATTCCCTGTTTCAGTCCAGCTATCGTCAGGATGATGACAGAGAGGCGACTGAATTGGCCGTATCTAAAGATCCCGGTCAGCGCATTGTTTTTACGGGCTACATAACATTGTTGATTGGTCTGTTTTGGATGATAATATCCGCCGCACGATCAAAAACTGCAATGGCTTCAACCTTAATGATCTTGTTGTTCACGCCTGCTTTGACAAGCCAGACGACCGTTCAGACTTTGATGCCGCCGACTTCCGCGGCACGACTTGCTCACCTGCCCGTACAGCATGACGGCAGAGCCATGCCTTTTGATACCTATGCGCGGGAAATGGTTAAAACCATAACAGGATCAGCCAAGTGGCAGGGAGAAGATCCGGTATTGACTGTTGCACATTGGATTAATAATCCCGAAAATGCGGCCAATTCCAATAATATCAAAATCGGCTCCGCTAATTTGGCCATGGCCATGGGTTTTACGGCTTCAACAAAGCACGCCCCATTTATACAGTTGATTCAAAACCAGGGATTATCGCAGCAGTTGAATATGTACAACCAAGCCAGAATGAGTGGGATGCCCATTAACAAGACTATCAGAGCGGCTGTTAATTTGGATGAACGCCTTGATTTGATGAGAGGTGTGCTCTTTGGTCAGACAATACTGCCCATACCCGTTCCCGGAGAACCAAACGCCGCCTGGCAGGCGCTGGAATCCACTTCTGTGGACTCTCTATCAAGGTTATTGGATGGCCCGCGCCTGCTGGGATGGCCTGACGCTAAAAAAATCAGCGGCGAGGTGTCTTATAACAAATTGAATTTAGTGCGTATTTCATGGATTGCCATGCTCTGTTCGCTTGTTATCTCTATAATTGCATGGAGGCAAAAACACCGCTGGATGGATGTCACCGCGTTTTCATTGCTGCTGTGCGGTTTCGCCGCTATGACCTGGAACATAATTATGCGCTGGCAGGCCGGTGAAAGGATACCTGCGGCGAATATGTACGAATCAATGTTGTTCTTGTCATGGGGCATAGGCCTATTTGCCGCTGTTGCTTACGGACTGATGCGCAATCGTATTGTGGTGCTGAACGCAGCTATTATGGCACTTGTTGCCATACTGCTGACAGATTTGCTGCCTATGGACAAATTCATACATCCCATTGCTCCGGTTTTGGCCGGAACTCCATGGCTGGCGATTCATGTACCAGTCATTATGGTCGGTTACGCTGTATTGGCACTCGGAATGGTTGCGGCTCACATGCAGGTTGGGATTTGGATTTTTTGCCCCAAGCGCTATGACTTAGCGGATCGCTTTTATGACATGCTCTATTGGTACAATCTTGTCGGTTCAATTTTATTATTGGCAGGAATAATAACAGGCTCAATGTGGGCGGCTATATCCTGGGGAAGGTACTGGGGCTGGGATCCAAAAGAAGTCTGGTCATTAATCGCGTTTCTCGCCTACATGGCTATAATCCACTCCAAGCTCTGCGGTATTATAGGCAAGTTTGGCGTGGCGGCTGTGAGCATACTGGCATTCCAGACAGTCCTGATGACCTACTTGGGCGTCAACTTCGTCCTGTCCGCCGGTATGCACTCCTATGGCATGGGCGATTCCCCTATAGCGCTTTGGATGTTGCTGGTGGCAATTCTTGAAATCGCCTTCGTCGGCTTCGGCGCCTCCGCCTACCTGAAACAGCGCCACCATACTAACCCCTGAAAACATAACCCAAAATGTTATGTTTCAAGGCTTGTCAAGAATGTTTTTGCGAAAGTTACCTTATAGTAAGAGCCACTTGCAAATATCTTTGCAAAAAGTTTAAGTGCTGTTAGTTGAAAATAAAAAGTTACTGGTAATGAATTATCGTATTTAAAGTGTTATAGCAATTTCTGAAAATAGTTGTGGGCTAGATAATTGATAATTATTTACCCTTTTTAAGGTTTGTTCAGGGTTAAAATTCATTATTAGAGCTTCAAGCATAGGCGCGCGATTTTGTTCTTTTGCTCCAACGTGATAAAAATGCTGTTGTGTAACCAAATAAAATTTAGCCCAAATGGTTTTTAAGGAGTCGTTCACACGGTATTGATTGCTATGCCAAGTTGAAAGAATGAAGTTTGCTTTTGTTTTAGAAAGAGCCATGAAAAGGCGGTACTCATCCTCTTTTGACCATGAATCAAAATAGTCAACGTGTCTTCCAAAGTAAGGTGGATCGCAATAGATTAAATCTGTTGGATTTGCCTGTTCAATGGTTTTCCCAAAATCTTGACATTGGAAATTCCAGCAATTAAGGCTGATAGCCTTTTGAAAATGAATAATTTGATTAACGATTTTTGTAATGTACGCTCTTGCGAAACGATTCGGCTTTTTGCAAAAAGGAACATTGAATTTGCCTTTGCTATTGAATCGGATCATGCCGTTAAAGCAAGCGCGGGAAAGGAAAAGAAAATCCAACGGAGAAGCTAATTGATTAAATCGTTCACGTATATGATAGTAATGATCTTCGCCAGAGATTTCTAATTTTTTCCCCTCTTGCTCTAAAAAATGTTTTGCAATTTCAGGTGTGATGGATTTGTCTTTCAACGCCAGATAGAAATTAATTATATGTGGGTTCAAATCAGAAAAGATCGAATTTTTACTTAACGCATTAAGACCGACAACGCCCGACCCCATAAAAGGTTCTAACCAGCGTGTATATTTGAGATCAGCAATGTGAGATAATATCAAGGGTACAATTTTTGTCTTAATTCCTTGACATTTGATGGGTGGAATAAAAATTTTATTCATGATGCTTCTTACGTTTTTTTGGTCTGTCAATCGGAAGGGCAAGATTAGGATCGTACGATTTAAATATTAAGAAATCATGCAAACTTTTAATTTGGTATTGTTTATTCCCTGTTGTAACAGTGATTTTTCCATAATTCATCCAATAATCATCAAACCATTCTTCACCAAGGTTCTTAAAAACACCATTGCCATTCAAAATATCCTTTATAGAAACAATACTTCCAATGTTGGCTGTATTACCACTTCCTTGTTTATCGCTTGCGATCTCCCATTTTTCACAAGCAAAAAATTGTATGTCTTTGATTACTGAGGGTATGGATTTCAACTTATCAAGACAAAAAACTTTTTTTTCATCTACTTCATGTGACTCAGCGCGAGTATAAATTGCGACTAGGCAAAAATGACCCAAATATTCACCATATGGAAATTGAATATTTTTCTTTTTTGATCTATCTTTAAAATAACTTCCGTGCGAACCAAGAGTAAATCCATTACAAAATGCCGGAGATTTAGGAATGCGATATGTAGTTTTTAAATCTACAGCAAATTTAATAGTTTCATCTGTTTTTGAAATGAAAGTTATATCTGGATAATAGTTTTGATGATCAGTCAATACAATTCTATATCCAATTAGTTCCGCAAATTCAAATATTTTTGGAAACAAGTGAATTTCAAGTATTTTTGAAATAACCTTTGTATCTGCCGAGATAGTGTAAACATTGCTAAAAATATCAATAAATCCTTTAACCGTCCATTGATTGTCAACATTAGAGACATATTTATCCAATGTGGCTGCAAAATTCTTGAGGCTATTTTTGAATGTTTGTTTCTCAATCATTTGCACTAGGTTGCCTTCCAATAGCAAATTTTCTTAAGCAATCATATCCGCATACATCAACCACTTCACAAAACATATTTTAACCAGTACGTCAATCCTGTCAAGCATGTGGAACTTGAGATTGTATGCCGAAACAATGGCTTCAAGCGAGCGCATTTCCTCCTCGGTCAGGTAGTTCTTGGCAACCACCACATCGCTCCGCTGAATCTTTCCATCGGGCGCATCGCTCCAACTGGCCAAACCCATGTGCTCGCGTTCGGCGTCGGCGCGGTTGTAAATAACCTCGGCGGCCGTATTGCCGTGAACCGCGAAATGCAGCTTGTTTTGCACCTTGGCGAAAAACTCCCTTGTTGTTTTGGCAGTCCTGTCATAATCAAGTGAGGTGGAGTAGATATCGGTTATTTTCTGATAAAACCGCCGCTCAGAAAGCCATATCTCCCGTATTTTTTCGAGTTGTTTGTCGAAATATTCCTGCGTGAGGATTGTTCCGACATTTTTCAGGCGCTCATCATCCATTACCCAGCCTTGAATCGTATAGTCTTTAGCGATCCTGTTCACCCATTTGCGGAATTGTACCGCTCGTTCGGAATTGACCTTGAACCCAACCGCGATAATCATCTGCAAACCATAATGTTTTGTATCGTAGGTTTTTCCATCGGTGGCAGTTATCCGAAAATTTCGGATAACTGAATCAGGGGCAAGTTCTGAGTCATCGAAAATTTTCTTGATGTGATAGTTAATTGTGCGGATATCCACATCGTAAAGCACAGCCATCATTTTCTGCGTCAGCCAGACGTTTTCGTCATGGTAGCGCATTTCAAGACTCTGCTCATGGTCGCCCATAGTTGCAACATATGTCAGATATTCAGCGGCTGAACTGCGTATTGCTGTTTCGTCCTTATTCTCTGTGGGCATAGCCCATTGTAGCAGGCATTTCACCTCTGTAATCCCTTAAGGGTTCAATCGTTTATGGCTGAAGCGCGCTATGCCAGGATTGTTTGTCAAATCCTGGCCGCATATTGTTTGCAGACGGACACTACCCGCCATTGTGCAAGCAGTACAAGTGAAAACTTCTATATTTGTTATTTTTAATCATTTGTTCAGTGTTAAATATATATCACTTTCACTCACATGCTCTAAGTCTCAACCGTATGGTAGTCCCTTGTCCAACCTCGCTTTCCACATGGAGTAAACCTTTGTGGGCTGTGATTATTCGATGACTTACCGCCAGTCCCAAGCCGGTGCCGATCCCAAAAGTTGAATAAAATGGGTCAAAAATGCGGGGGAGTACATCTTTGGAAATACCGCAACCCGTATCTTCCAAGGCGATATGCCAATGGGGTTTGGAATCAATACTCTCTTTTGATGCCACTATGGATATTTTGGGTTTTGGTGAGTTTTCCATGGCCCGCACTGCGTTTTGAAGCAAATTGACGGCCACTTGCCTCATTAAGCCTGGATCAGCGTACCATACGGCGGATGCCGGTATTTTGTTGCGCCACTCCAAATTATCCGGCACTCCGGCGGCGCTTTTGGCTTCTTCCCAGAAAGATTTGAGCTGAATAGTAGAGGGTTTGGGGTTGAGATCGCGGCTGAATGTCAGAGTATTTGTCACCAGCGTATTGAGGCGCTGAACGCCCTCTTGAATTTTTTTCGCCAGTTCCAGCGGCTCTGGTGTGTTTTGGAGATCCTCAACCAGCATTCCCGCGAATAGAGCCAGACTGCCCAGAGGGTTTCTGATTTCGTGCGCCAGTTCTGCCGCCATCATGCCCATAGCTTGCAGACGTTCTTCGCGATTGGCCTGCTGTGCTCTCAGGTGCTGCTCCGTTACATTGCGGAGTATGACTATCTGCCCCTCTTTTGTTGGTCTGGCCTCCTGTTCCAGAAAATGCTCCATGCCTTCAACATCTCTAAAGCGACGCAGACCATCCGGCGAGCCTTGTTCCCACGGCGGCGGACCGTCCATAAAGGTTCCGGGCAGGACTTCAGGACGGTTAGAAAAACGGAGTTCCCCATTTTCGCCCAAAACCCAAATTGCAAATGGAACGGCTTCTAATACGGTTTGGAATTCGTTTTGAAGCAGTTCCAACTGCTTTTGAAGCATTTCGTAGCGGGTCTGTAATTGCTCTGAAGCCGCTGTGAAAGCGGCAAAGGCTTCCATCAACTGGCTTGGGTCTGTGGGGCTTGGCATTGGCATTCACCTTTTTGGATCTATGTTTCGGCTCTGAGCTGTTTGTAATAATTCCGCAGAAATTCCAAGCGTTTGGCGGCTTCTGATTTAGCGGGGGCAGTGTTCATGCTATCCGCGATGCCGCGAGCGAGTTCAAGCCATTTTTCGCCTTTTTCAAGGATCTCCAAAGTGGAGGCCGGTTGAAAGGCCGGTGTTATTCCAATGAAATGTATAAGGCTGGCTGTTCCAATTTTGCTCAGTTTGTCAATATCCCAAAGACACGCTGTTTCCAGCGGCTTCAGAGGCTCTGGGAGACTGAGGCCAACATGGTTTAAAATAGCGTGTCGTACAGCTGATATCTTATGGCGCGGGAAGTCAGTAGCCTCAAGAATCTCGTCCAGCGCGTTGCCGGCATCACGCGCGTGGTTGTCCGGCCCTTTGTAGCCAAGATGCTTTCTGCAATCATGCAGCCAAGCGGCGCATATCAGGATGTCTTCATCGGCGTTGACCTGTGGAGCCAGCCATCGGCCCAATTTGACCACTGCCAATGTATGTTCAAAACGATAGTCAAAAGCCGGTACACACTGCCCGTCAACATCATGTCCCCATCCCCAAAAGCGCAGCGCGTCCTGCCTGGTGAAATCGCGCAATGCCTGTTCACAGGCTGACTGCCATTGGAGTTGTGTGGATGACATTGCGTACTCCGTATTTTATTTTATAGCAAGCATTTTGTGTATTTGCAGCGACAGCTTCCATTTAGGATGCTCCAAACAGTATTCAACAACTTTCATGATGGTGTTGGGGTATTTTGGGTCATCCATCGGCTGTAAAAAAAAATGTTCAAATGCAAGGTTTTCGTATTGAGATGGGTTTAAGCCGTTTTGCGGATACACAAGTTTCAGTTCATTTCCCGATGTTTGGCGCAGCGTGGTTCCCATTTTCGGGCTGACCGTAATCCAATCAATGCCTGGGGCGGCGAGTGTGGTTCCATTTGTTTCAACCGCAACCACGCATCTTTTGGCGTGTAATAACGATAATAAGCGTTCGTCCATTTGAAGCAGCGGTTCTCCGCCTGTACACACAATAAAAGGCGGCTCAAGGGCCGACCAAAGTGATAGTGCTGTTTCAAGCAGATCGTCCTCGTTGTACAGACCGCCCAAATTACCATTTACGCCTGTGAAATCTGTATCGCAGAAATCACATTGCGCCGTTTCACGGTCTTCTTCATTACCAGACCACAGGTTGCAGCCTGAAAACCTGATAAAGACCGCGGCGCGTCCGGCGTGAAAACCTTCGCCCTGCAGTGAATAAAAAATCTCCTTAATCCGATACAGAGTTCATCTCCTCTGAGCCGCTCTTTGCCATTCGGAACGCATGTTTTCCATGGGTTTGACGACAGGGGGGGCGGCGTTTTGCTTTATCGCCAGGTTAATCGCCTGTTCAATTACAGCGAATCCTTCCGTCGCTCTGCCGGCCCAGCGCAGTATTTGCGCTTTGACAAAAAGGTTTTGCGGCGTTTGGCGGATGTTTATGGATTCTTCAATCAATTTCATAGCCCGCGGCATGTCCTTTTCCACGTCAAGCAAGTATTGGGCTGCTTCACAGCGCGCGTACCAATCCGTTTTGGAAGCTTTGGCGAGTATTTCCGCCATACGCGCTTCAATAACTTTGTCAAGGTCAACTTCCACAAGAAAATATACCCGGAGCTTTTCCCAGTCTAAATCCACATAGGCGCTTGAATCGCTGGCGGGGTATATCTCAAAGGTCAAGTACTCAGTGTAAGAAGTTGATACAGGACGCACGTCAAAGCGCAATATATCTTCTTTTGGGTTGTATTCAAATGTGCCCAACTGCTTGTATCTTTTGTTGAGGATTACAGTCCACTTTTCCCTGCCGGGGATGGTGAACAGGGCATATTTACCAGCGGGTACCGGATTGCCGACCACTTTGACGGCGTGGCTGAAACTGATAGTTGTTGCCTCATTCGCTCCTGTTCGCCAGACTTCCCCGAAAGGTACCAAGTCACCCCAGATTGTACGGTTGCGGACACGGGGGCGGTGGTATTCAATTGTTACCACACATGTGCCTACGTCTTGGCTGACGCTGGCCCTGGGACTTTTTTGCGGGAACAAGTGACTGGTTTCCTGTGCTGCCAAATTTGGCGCAAAACGGCAGAGAGCCAGCGATAACAGCAAAGCAGACATTACGCAAAACTTGCGTGTCTTTTTGATATTCGGCGCGGTCATTATGAATCAGCCTCTTACAAATGGATTCCCGCGCCGCTCAGAGCCAATGGTAGTACTTGGGCCGTGACCCGGGATTACAAGAGTATCGTCGTCAAGAGTGTAGAGTTTTGTTTTGATACTATTCTCCAGTGTTTTACGGCTGCCGCCCCAGAGGTCTGTGCGGCCTACACCCTTGGAAAACAAAGTGTCCCCAACCAGAGCCGTTTTGCCCTTGGTGGATTCAAACAGAAATGTTGATGAACCGGCGCTGTGTCCGGGCGTACTGACTGCCTTTATGCCAAGTGGCAGGTCATCGCGCAGCGGCGTTGCATCAGGTTTTTGTATGGGAGGTATTCCATAGCTTTCCGTTTGCTCGTTAAGAAGCTCCAGCAGTGGAAAATCATCAGTGTGAAGGAATACAGGGCATGTCCATAGGTTTTGCAGCGCCGCCGCGTCCCCCACATGATCAAAATGGGCATGTGTCAGCAGAATCGCCTTTATGTTGATATTTAATTCTTTTATGTGTTCTGAAATCCTTTCAGCTTCAGCGCCCGGATCAACTAAAGCGCCCTCTTTGGATTGTGTGTCCCACAAGAGAATACAGTTGCACCCCAGCAGCCCCACGGGAATTATTTCAAAGTCAAACATACGCGCTCCAAGGATTACATTGAAACAACTCTTAATTGTATAGCAGTTCAATTTACAAAAGGTTGAACTGCTATGTATCTAACAAACCTGAAAAACAGGTTGCGCTCTGTTTTTCAGGTTTGTTAGCTGTAAGCGAGAGCAATTAAAGTTATTCTAATACAATGAGAGAAGTATCTGACGTCCGCCTTTTATCGCAGTGGGATCAATTGCCAATGCTGGCCGTTATCGCGCTTGTATTCATATACATGGTCACCAGGGGGGAAGCGCCGCCAATTGTGATTGTTAGCGGTACGGGGGGCTATGGCTATATGTCGCCCGAAAACCTATGGCGCGAAGCCGTAGTAATAGGAGGTCTTACATGGGTATTGTTGTGGATCATGAGCGCCAGCCTGTTTTTCTTTGCCAGAGATGAAGCCGGAAGTGTTTTGTCCATTCTTGAACCCATAAGGGGAATGATCCCGACCGGAATAATGGCCGTGTTCTTTGGTTTGCTGGCCTCGTTGACCAAAGGGCGCGCATGGATTTATGTGGGACTGGGTATGTTGATGCTATGCACAATTGCGGGCCTGATAATTTCTCTCAGGAAACTGCCTAATCTCTCACTGCTGAAAGATTCAGACTCGGAATTTTTATCACCTGATAGATGGCGCTTAGGTTTTTTCTATGTATGCGCCAAAGACCCCAGAATACTTGTACCAAAGCGAAGCGGCGGCGGAATAATGCTCAACCTGGCCCACGGCAGGGCTTGGGGTATTTTGATTTTGGGCTTTGTAATCCCTGTCGTCATAGCCATAATTGTGTCATTTAGCGGGTCGTTTTAGTTGTGGTCTCCATTAATAAAAGCATACGCAACAACGTAGGACGCTCGTCTCATCTCTCCAGAAAACTTTCTGATCTGCCCGCAAATCCAGGTGTTTATTTATACCGAGATAAAAAGGGAGAACTTTTATATGTAGGCAAAGCTAAAAATCTTAAAAACAGAATTAAGTCCTACTTTCAGTCGCGCAGTCTGGATGCAAAGACAAAGCGCCTTGTGGCTTTGATCTGGGATCTGGAGTTTATCGTATGCGTTTCTGAATTGGAAGCTCTGGTGCTGGAAAACAACCTGATCAAAGAGCATCTGCCACCTTTTAATATTCTTTTAAGGGACGATAAAAATTATCCTTACATAAAAATAACCTGGAAAAATGAATTTCCTCAGCTTTATGTAACGCGCCGCTTGACCAAAGACGGATCGTTGTATTTCGGCCCATTTTTTCCGGCTTCCACAGCGTACAGAAGGGTTGAGCTGGTGAAGCGCTTTTTCATGCTCAGAGATTGCGATCTCGCCATAGACGGACAGCGAAAAAGGGCTTGCCTTCAATACCAGTTGCATCGCTGCTCTGGTCCGTGCATTGGCGCTGTCGGTGCGGAAACGTACAGAAGTCAGGTTAAAGAAGCCAAGTTGTTCCTTGAAGGAAAGCTGGAAGAGCTGAAATCTCGCCTTGAAGCCGCCATGTGGCAGGCATCTGAAGCGCAGGCTTTTGAGCAGGCGGCACAATACCGCGACACACTGCATCAGATTGACGCTTGGTTTGACCGCCAGAAAGCGGCCATTCTGGATAATGAGGATCAAGATATATACGGTTCCGCCGCTCTCAATGGCCGGCTCTGCATTCACAGGCTGCTGCTGAGGGATGGCCGTATTATTGGCCGAAAAGAATATGTACTTGAGGACACGGATATTTTGACACCGGACGTAGCTGCTGCGGTGCTTCAGCGCGTTTATGCGGAAGAGCCTGTGCCAGCGCGAATCCTGGTGGAAATGGAGCCGGAGGGGACGGATGTATTGAGAGAATGGCTGGGAACGCTCAGAGGTACGATGCCCAAAATACATGTGCCAAAAAGGGGAGAAAAAGTTGAATTGCTACAAATGGCGCAGGAAAACGCCCGTTTGGCGCTGGAGCGCAAATTTGAGCCGGAAGAACTGAACAAAGCCGTACTGCGGGGTTTGCAGGCATTTTTAGATTTGCCCCACCTGCCGACAAGAATTGAATGCTTTGACATAAGCCATGGTCAGGGACGCGAAGTAGTTGCCAGTTGCGTTGTCTTTTCAAACGGCTTTCCCGACAAGGCCAATTACAGACGCTTTAAATTGCGAAATGAACAAAACAATGATTTCAGCAACATGGCTGAAGTTTTAACCAGACGTTGCAAACGGCTGACAGATGAGGGCAGGGAATTGCCAGCATTGGTGATAGTTGACGGCGGTCTGGGTCAATTGCACGCCGCGGAAGCGGCTCTGAATGATTTGGGTATTGAGCTTGAACTGGCATCCCTGGCGAAAAAAGAAGAACTGGTGTACAGGCCGTCATCCAATGAACCTCTGCGTATCCCAAAGTCCAGCCCCGTGCTGCAGTTGCTTCAGCGTATCCGCGATGAAGCCCATCGCTTTGCGATTACTTATCACAGGACGCTGAGGGCCAAGCGGACGATTCAAACCGAATTGACGCGCATACAGGGCATAGGGCCGGTCATGGCTAAAAAATTGCTGAGCGAGTTCGGCAGCGCGGCCAAAGTCAAAAGTGCCGATGAATCAGAGTTAATAAAAGTGATAGGCTCATCAGCGGCGGCAAAAATAGTGGCATGGAGAGCGGATTCGGGTGACAGCCAGCAAACTTGAAAACAGGCGATGCTATAGCAGTTCAACCTGCAGAAGTTTGAACTGCTATAATCCAAATGAATCACGCTTTTTTTGAAAGGCAGATTATGACAGATCCAGAACAACCCAAAACAAGTCTGGCTGAATTCTACAGGGACTTTCTGAACGAAGAAGGCTACCGCGCCAGTATTGATGAAGACGGTGATGTTTCTTTCAAGCACGAGGGCGGCAATTATTTCATTTCCATTTACGAAGACGATGCCGAGTACTTCCAGTTGGTTTATCCGTACTTTTGGGAAATTGAGAGCGACGCGGAGCGGGAACAAGCTATCGCCGCCTGCATAGAGACTACCAGGGGACAAAAGGCGGCAAAAATATTCATGGTCAAAGACAATTTAAACGTCACCGCCGCCGCAGAGGCCTTTTTCGCTTCCCGCGAGGACGTCAAAAATATCTTTCCCCGCTACATCCGCAGTATTCAGTCAGCCGTATCCGCTTTCCGCGAAGTAATGAGGAAAGGGCAGGAACAATAATCCGCCGCTGACTCGACCTCCGGCAAGATATTTTGATTGTTATATAGGCTCATTCGATATGGTGTTTAAACACCCAAAGCCCTGCGGACATGGTGAATAGCGCTATCAGCAGCATCGGCCATAGTAGTGGAAAAACGTCCATAAAGCCGAACTGTTTGAGAAATACGCCTTTTACCAGTTGTATGAAATAGCACAGGGGATTGCCGTACGATAATACTTGCAGGAAACGCGGCATGTTTTCTATGGGGGCGACAAAGCCGGAGAGCATCATGGCCGGGATCATGAAGGCGAATGAACCCAAAAACGCCTGCTGCTGTGTGGAGCAGATGGATGAGATAAAAAGCCCGACGCCCGACAGTGATAGGCCATATACAACCATGCCCAGCAACAGAGCAGGGAATGAGCCTGTAAATGGCACTCTGTAGAGCAGCACGGCCGCCAGCGTAATGATGATAGCTTGACCCACCGCGACTATGATGCCTGGAACTGTTTTGCCCGCCATGATGTAGCCTGGCGTCAGAGGCGTGACCAGCAGTTGGTCAAAAGTGCCTTCTTCCCTCTCGCGGGCTATGGAAAGCGCTGTTACCATCAGGCTACCGATTGTGGTTATTATGGACACCAGGCATGGGAGAATGTGCCATTTGAAATTCAAATTGGGGTTGTACGCGTTGCGGGCAATGATGGCCGTTGTGGACTTTTGAGCCGATTTTTCAAATATATATTCGTTGATTATCTGCGATATGTACGCGCTGGCTATCTGTCCCGCGTTTGAGCGTCTGCCGTCGAGTATTACCTGAGCCCGAGCCGGTGCGGAATGCGGCTGGGAAAACAAATTGGCCGAAAACTTCTGTGGGAAATGTACGGCGACAAGAGCTTTCTGTTTATCTATTACCTGAATTAAATCATTTTGATTATATACGTTAATGACCTTTGTAAAGGCGGCTGCCTTGGCAATGCGCTGTGACAACTCAATGGATGCCGCGCCGTTGTCTTCATTATATATGGCTATAGTAGCCTGTCTGACTTCCATGGTGGCCGCAAAGGGGAACAACGCAACTTGCATTATTACAGGCATTATCAGCATCATCCTGCTGCTTTTATCTCCCAACAGCACTTGAAGCTCTTTTTTGACCAACTGTAGTAGTCTGTACAGCATATACTACTCCAGATTCCGTTTGGTTTTCTTTGCCGTTATCCCAAGCCAAAACAGCATGAGTACCGTCAAAAACAACGCGTTTGTCAAAAGCAGCTCCGGTACAAATCCGGTTTGAAAAATTGTTTGCAACGAGTTTGCGTAATAACGCGCTGGAATAATTCTCGAGATAAGGCGCAATAAAAGTGGCATACTCGCTATTTCAAACACAATGCCGCCAATTATCATTGCGGGCAAAAAGCCGGCGAGAAGAGTCGCTGAGGCCGCATTGAATTGATTGCGCGTGGCCGTTGATATAAACAGCCCCAACCCGAGCGCGCAGCCCAGAAAGAGCGTTGAAGTGACGCATAAAACCAGGATTGAACCCCTGAATGGCACGTCCATTATGGTGGTTGCGACTATCAGGCACAAAAACATGGCCACCATGCCAAGGACGTAGTATGGGATTATTTTTGACAACAACAGTTCCGTTTTTGTTATGGGCGTTGACAGTAGCGCTTCCATAGTACCTCGCTCCCATTCCCTCGCCACGACCATGGAAGTAAGCATGGCCCCTATGACAGTCAATACTATGGCAATGCTCCCTGGTATCAGGAAGTTACGGCTTATAGTGCTTGGGTTGAACCATGCGCGTGTGTGTATGTCTATTGGCGGTGTTAGCTTAATTGCGTTTTCCTGGCTCTGGGCCAGGCTCCAGTTTTGCCAGATGCCCATGATGTAGGCCTGTACAAAATTAGCCGTGTTTGGCTCACCGCCATCGGCAATGACTTGAATGGCCGCGCCGCCTTGTCCGGCGATTACTTTGGCGGAAAAATCATTTTGTAGCACGACCGCGCCCCGCAGTTTTTTTTGCGCCATTTCACGCAGCAGACTCTCTTGAGACAAAACGGGGTGTAAGTCTATGACGGGCGAAGCCTGTAATGTGCTGATAAAACTCTTTGCCTTTTCGCCGCCGTCCAGAGCCAAAAGCCCGACCCTTACCTTGCTGGTGTCGAGGTTTATGGCGTAGCCAATGAAGAACAGCAGTACGACAGGCAGAATGAAAGCTATCAATATACTGCTGGGGTCGCGGACTATTTGCAAAAACTCCTTTTTATTCAGCGCCCGCAGACGCCGCAGGCTAAAGCCGTTTTCACCGCTATTCATTGTCGGCCTCCCTGACTAATTCAATGAAAGCGTCTTCCATAGTGGGGTTTGGGTTTTCATGTGATACGACTCTGAGTTTGAGGTCATCCGGTGTGCCAAGGGCAATGAGCTTACCGCGGTACACAAGTGCAATGCGGTCGCAGTACTCGGCTTCATCCATGAAGTGTGTCGTCACCATTACGGTAACGCCCTTATTTGCCAGGCCGTTGATATGCGTCCAAAATTCCCGCCTGGCTACCGGGTCAACACCCGATGTTGGTTCATCAAGGAACAGCAGTTCAGGTTCGTGCATTACGGCGCAAGCAAGAGCCAGACGTTGTTTAATGCCAAGTGGCAGTTCTCCTGAAGGCATCCCCAGGTACGGATGGAGCGAAAAGACATCCAGCATTTGTTGAATCTTGTTTTTTTGTTTTTCGCCATTTAAGCCATATATACCAGAGAAAAATGCCAAATTTTTTTCAATCGTGAGTTGTCTGTACAGTGAAAATTTCTGCGCCATGTACCCAAGGCGCTGCCTTGCCTTTGAGGGACTTTCTTTCAGATCAATCCCCATTACCAGCGCCTGACCATTTGTAGGCTTTAGCAGACCGCACTCCATTTTGAAAGTAGTTGACTTACCCGCGCCGTTTGGGCCAAGGAGTCCAAATATCTCTCCCTTTCTGACACTGAAATTCACGCGATCCGTGGCAGTGAAATCCCCGAAACGCTTAGTGAGCTGTTTCGCCTCTATCACGGCTTCCGGGTCTATATCAGGCGGCAATTCAACGTCAGGAATAACGGCTGCCAAAGCGGATTCAGCGCTGGATGAACCACCCAGGATGCTTATAAACGCGTCTTCCAGTCTTGGCTGCACTTCTATCAGCCTGGCCGTTGCTCCGGCGCCGATGGGTCTCAAATCCGGGTACACGCCAACAGCCGCCGTGACCAGCCGTACGTTTGCACCCTGTATCACTCCGTCAATGACCTCATGTGCGTGCAGTGCCTGCTTTAATAAGTTACGGCGGTTACCCTGAATATTTGTTATGTGCAGACAGCGTCCGCGCATGGTGGATTTGAGGGATTGCGGCGTATCGTTGGCAACTATCCGGCCCTGGTTCATCAGACAGACCGAATCGCACAGCTCGGCTTCATCCATATAGGATGTACTCCACAGTACAGTCATTCCGCCGCTGGCCAGTTCACGTACCATCCGCCACAGTTCGCGGCGTGATATGGGGTCAACGCCCACGCCCGGTTCATCCAAAAGTAAAATTTTCGGAGTGCCCAGCAGCGTACAGGCCAAACCGAGCTTTTGCTTCATACCCCCTGAGAGTTTACCGGCGTATCGCTTTGTAAAGCTGGTCAGATCAGTGAATGTCAGCAGACGCTGAAAGAGGCGATGGCGCTCTCTGCCGATAACATTATGCAGATCGGCGTACAGATTGAGGTTTTCGATTACGCTAAGGTCTTCGTACAGGCCAAACTTCTGGGGCATGTAACCAATATTCGCTCGCAGGTCATCGCACTGCCGGAATGGATCCATGCCAAGAACTTTGATAAATCCTTTGGTTGGTTCAAGCAATCCCGCCATCAGGCGCAACAGAGTTGTTTTACCGGCCCCATCAGGACCGACAAGACCGGTTATGGAGCCACGCGCGATGTTGACGCTGATTTGGTCAAGGGCCGGAGCATTCCGGCCAGAAAATCGCTTTTGAAGGCTCCTTGCCTCAATGGCGGTATCCATGACTATTCCGCTCGTTTGATAGTTACGGGCATCCCCTGCCTGAGCATTGAGTCGGGGTCGTCAACCACCACACGTATGCGATATACAAGGGCTGTCCTGAGATCGGCTGTTTCAACGGACTTGGGAGTGAATTCCGCGGTTGGTGAAACAAAGCCCACCGTTCCGCGATAGGGCTGTTTTGGGCGCGAGTCCGTGTACAGCGTCACCTTGGTTCCAGTGTTAAAAAGGCCGATCTGCGGCTCATCAACGTAAGCGCGCACCCAGACGGGGCTGGTCAGGGATAGACTGAAAGCGGGCGTTCCGGCCTGAACCATCATGCCTTTCTCAATGGCGCGCGTCAGTATGTAACCATCGCTGGGCGCTCGCAGCGTTGCGTCCTGGACAGCCAGGCGGCTGATTTCAAGATTGGCCTGCGCCTGCCTGAGCAATGCGTCTGATTCCGCTTTTTCCTCATCCCTGAACCCAACGCCAAGCGCCTTGTACAGCTCTTCCGCGGCGCGTAAATTTGCCGCCGCTAGATCCCTGGCGGCTTTGAGTGTGTCAACTGAATCCTGGGATACGATTCCAGATGGTATAAGTGCGGACATGCGATCGTACTGCTGTTGGGCGTTGACTAGAGCCGCCTCCGCGGCTTCCATTTTTGCCTTTGCCTGGGCCACGTCTTCGGCTCGGTTGCCACTGTGGATCAGCGAATTGCGAGCCGATATTGACGTCAGAGACGCGTCAGCCGCGTCAGCCGCATTTTTTAAAGGTTCCGTGTCCAGCACGGCCAGCACGTCCCCCGCCTTGACGGCATCGCCTTCATCAACTTTAATGTCCGCGACCCGCCCTGAAACCCTGAAAGCCAGAGCCGCTTCCCGAATGTCAACACTGCCGTACAAGGTGACTGACTTTGGCGGGGCCAGAGTGAATTTGTAGAGTAAAAAGCCCCCGATGCCGATAACGACTGCCAGAACAGGGATGACAATTTGTTTTTTCATGGGCTTTCCTCATTATGTGTTGAATTGTTCACTATTCCTCTCCAGAACAACTGGAACCACTGTTTTTCGGCCAAATCAAAGGCATCCTCAAGCGGCATTAAAATTGTTTTTGCGTTTAACAAGGGGAAAAAATTAAAAATTTCGACGCAGGTTCTTATATAGAAAAAAGTTGTGGTGTCCAAATTTATATCATCACGTAATTCGCCCGATTCCACACCGTCGCTGAATAGTTTTCGCACAATCTGTATCACGCGCAAAACGTAATTCATCACTTTGTTTTGAGCGAAGCCCTGGGTTTCCGCCACACTGTTGTGCATCATGTTCCTGAAGCTGACATCGTTTTGTATGTGTTTGCGAAATGCCTTTAGTATCTGCCAAAGAGCCTCCTGCAATGGTGTGCGGCCAGACTCATTGCAGTAACGTCTCCCTTTTGCGTCCCGCAGTGTTCTGTAATCATTCGTTGTGTTTTCCAGAATGGGCGTAAAGCTACTGAACTTGTTCTCCAGTATGGCCACAAAGATGGCCTCTTTGTTTTCAAAATGGTAATATAGCAAACTGGCGTCGCACTTGGCTTCCTTGGCTATTGCGCGAACACTGCCGCCATCCACGCCATCCCGCGCAAACACGCGCTGCGCGGCGTCAAGAATGTGAGAGGGATCAACCCTCACCGGTTTTGGCCCCCGAGTAAGTGGCTTTGGCGAATCATCTTTCGTTATTTTCAACATACGTTGAATTATGGAATACCAAAAATAAGGGGTCAATAAAAAAATTCATCGCATGTTTAAATTTTGAAATTCTGTACTCGTGCTGGCTACAAAACGCGATATTTGATAACAAATAGAGGTATTTTAATGTCAGTTAAAATTTCCACGCGCAATGACTAACCGCAAAGCAAGAGTGTCATTACATTTTTCTGACTTCTTCGTTAATTGCCGCTATCATACATTCAACAAAGCCGGTGTCTTTTTTTGCCGCGCCCATAAGCTGACTTGTTTTTTGCAGTATCAAACGCTCTTTTTCCTCTTTTGTATCACAATTATTTAACTGGCTGCGTAACTGCTCCATTTCCCGCTCTATGCGTACGGCGAGCGTGTAGAGTTCAGGGAAATTCTCCCTCAAAAAGTCCATTTCTTCTGGAGTCAGTTGTTTGCCAATTTTCATTTTGTCGCGCATTGGTCGAGCTTTTGCCGCCAACGCGTGATCGCGCTCAATATCTTCTTTATGCGGGTAGTCCGCATTTATAATGGCCCAGGCCATTTCCGGCGGGATAGGCTTGGGAATGGAATCACGGATTTCTTTGTTCCGCCTGCTTACATAACTTGCGAGGTCTTGTACAGTATCCATTTTTTCTGTGGGGGTATCCGCTTTTTGATAGGTATCCGCTATTTCCACAGTATCCGCTTTGCCGTTTACATCGTTCCCCACCATGCCATTTTTCTTTAAAAGGGCGGTTGCATTAACATTCATGTTCCCATTTTTCTGTGCTACAGCCAGCTTTGGCATCAATATCATGTGGCGATTCAGAACATGCAGGTTACTTGTGAACATAACAGTACCTCTTATGATGAGCGGGGGGTCAGAAAAGGAAACGCGAATCAGACCTATGTGTTTATAGGAATCCTCGTCATCAACTATTAGTTTTATCGGAGAAAAAACAGGAAAACTTTATGGCCGTACAATCAAAGTATGTTCTGCAAACTGAAAAAACTCTATCCGCATTGTCTTGAAGCTGTTTCTCAAGTATTTCCGGCGTTTCGCCTCTTAGTTCTGATACGCCATTAAACAGATGTATAATATTTGCCGCTTCGTTGAGAGTTTGTGGGGTTGGGGGAATATCCAGAGTGTTTGTTTTAAACATTAGAGCTTCTTGCAAAACTCTGCGGCACGTCTGCTCCCGACTTTCCGCCGTCTCTGGCTGGATTTCACAACTTGTTTACTGACAATATTTTACGCCAGAGCCTACTCCGGTCGGGCGCAGCCTACCAACTCCGTTGGACTTGCAAAACTAACGTTTTGCAAGTGGCTCGCTATATAGCAATTTTAGATGACGTAGTCCATTCTCATGACTTCCGAATCCAATTTTATCAATATGTTTCGCATGAATGTATTGCACATTTTGGACTACGAAAACTAAAACTGCTATACCGTCAAATCGTAGCGGCGATGCCAGCCGTCGGTGCGGACAGATACAATGCGGCCAGCGGATTCCCACCTTCGCAGGGTGGTGACTGACAGGCCAATGGACTCTGCGGCTTCTCCGATTCCCACTAATCTGTCCATTTGGATAAATTAGCATATCTTTAAGTATATTTCAAAGAAACTGCTTCAAACCCTTCGGCCTCCCTTTTTGATGAGCCCCGCCCAGCTTTTTTTGCTTCTTTTGGGAGGGGTTTTGCAAGTGGCTCAATTTACCAAAAAAGTGTCTGCCACTGAAAGTTGATTTGATTGTATGCTTTGTAGGTGCTACTTCCCGGGGCGTTCTTGGGGTCAACCTTTGTATAGAACGCCTTTAGGTTGTTTTGGTGCCCTTTGAACCACCATGCCAGCCCCGCCCCCATCCTTGTTTCATCTGGGTTCGCTGTAG
>Ga0268262_10000682_pt1 | contig 44094 bp, 39 predicted proteins | sample TergutNc150P3_FD_190354 | JGI IMG/M metagenome (GOLD analysis project Ga0268262, IMG submission 190354) | Nasutitermes corniger P3 segment gut microbial community from laboratory colony in Florida, USA - Nc150 P3 (SPAdes) (version 2) | ecosystem: Host-associated > Arthropoda: Insects >...
TCCGCCAGATAGCTATCGCTTCGGCAGTGCATATCCGATATTCCTTGGCTTATCTCCTCGTATACGGGCGACGTATAAAAAATATCCAAAGCCTCTCTAACCGACACGTTAGCTTTTTTGGCCAAAGTCTCAATAACATCGTCGTATTTTAATTGCAACAGCGTGGGGTGCGCTTTCATTTTTGATAGCTCCTTAAAAAACGCACGTGGCCGTCGATTGCTTTTTGGTTTTTGAAACAGTATTGAATATTCGTTTTTTCGTATTGAAGCCTTTTTATGGTTTCTTGTCTTGAAATTAAATTATCCAAGTATAATTGCAAAGTGTTAAATACATCGTCATTCGCCACGCCGCCGATTATTAGGTCATAATTGCAAGCCGAATCTTTACCGGTTCTGCACGATGCCACAAACTCAAGCCAATCATCGGAATATGTTTCAAAATTCAAGACGGATAGCTGTTCCATAACATTATCATCAAATTCATATTCCGAGACCACCGCTTGCTTTTCTCGCCTTTTGAATCTCAAAGACCACTTCTCCGCTTGTTCTCTTATGTGCGTGGTATAAAAGCCCGCGCCGAAGTCCACGTCTTTACGGGAAAACGACAGATTTGGACTTTTTACTTCTATATAAGAGCCGTGATATAAAATCATTCCGCCAGTCCTTTTTCTCTCATACAGTCTAAGATATCATTAACAATATAGCTCTTGCCCTGAGTATGCAGCACGTCGTAATGTTGAATTATGTAATTGTCTAAGATGTCGCTCTTTTGTGTAAGTATGTAATGTATCTCGTTTCCTGGTTTCCCCAGTTTCTCCGCAACGTTTTCTATGCAGAATACGGCGAACTCCAGTTGCTTTCTGCCGAAATCCTGTTCTTGTGTTTTTTCCGCGTTCATATTTAACCGTTCGTTTTTGTATTCTTCTGTATCCGCGCCCAAGCGTCTTTGAGCGTGACCGTTCTGTTAAATACTAGTTTCCCTTCCGTTGAGTCGTTGTCAACGCAAAAGTAGGCTAACCGTTCGAACTGGTACTTCTCGCCGGCTTTCGCGTTTGTCAGCGACGGTTCCAATTTGCAGTCGGTTATTACTTTGAGCGAATTGGGATTGATGTTGTCCAAGAAGTCTCCGCTCTCCGCTTCCATGGGATTCTCTTTTGTAAAGAGGGTGTCGTAGATACGCACTTCCGCGCCGATGGCGTGTTGCGCCGAGACCCAGTGGATCGTGGCTTTGGGCGAGCGTCCGTCGGGCGGTGTCGCGCCGCCGCGCGTTTGCGGGTCGTAGGCGCAGCGCAGTTCGGTGATATTTCCGCTACCGTCTTTAATGACCTCTTTGCAGGTGATGTAGTAGGCGTAGCGCAGGCGTACTTCGCGTCCGGGGGAGAGTCTGTAGAACTTTTTGGGCGGATCCTCCATGAAGTCGTCGCGTTCTATGTAGATCACCCGCGAGAACGGCACTTTGCGGCTTCCGGCGGACTCGTCTTCCGGATTGTTCAGCGCGTCGAACTCCTCCACTTGTCCTTCAGGGTAATTTTCTATCACAACCTTTATGGGATTGAGCACCGCCATCACCCTCATGCACCGCTTGTTGAGGTCTTCTCTAAGACAGTACTCTAAGAACGCGAAGTCTACCGTGCCTTCTCTCTTCGCCACGCCGATCCTTTCGGCGAACGTCCGTATCGCCTCCGGCGTGTAGCCTCTGCGGCGCAGACCGCTTATGGTGGGCATTCGCGGGTCGTCCCAGCCGCTCACGTGTTTCTCTTTGACAAGCTGTAAGAGTTTGCGTTTGCTCATCACCGTGTATGTAAGGTTGAGTCTGGCGAATTCCGTCTGTTGCGGGCGGTGTACGCCTGAGAGTTGCGCCAAGAACCAGTCGTACAGCGGGCGGTGATCCTCGAACTCCATTGTGCAGAGCGAGTGCGTGATCCCTTCTATGGAGTCTTCGAGTCCGTGCGCCCAGTCGTACATCGGGTAGACTTTCCATGTGGAGCCGGTTCTGTGGTGCGGCGCGTTCATTATGCGGTACATCACGGGGTCGCGCATGTTCATGTTCGGGTGCGCCATATCGATTTTGGCCCTTAGTACGCGCGACCCTTCGGGAAACTCACCGCGCGTCATGGCGGCGAAGAGTTCCAAATTCTCCTCTACGGAGCGGTCGCGGTGCGGGCTGTTGCGCCCCGGTTCCGTGAGCGTGCCTCGGTGCTCGCGGATCTGATCCGCGTTCAGGTCGTCAACATATGCCTTGCCCGCCCGTATCATCTCTATGGCGTACTCGTGCGTCTTGCCGAAGTAGTCGGAGGCGTAGTAGAGGTGTTTGCCCCAGTCGAAGCCGAGCCACCGCACGTCGCATATTATGGATTTTATGTACTCGTCTTCTTCCTTTGATGGGTTGGTGTCGTCGAAGCGCAGGTGGCACTCCCCGCCGAACTCGGCGGCCATGCCGAAGTTCAGGCAGATGGACTTGGCGTGGCCGATGTGCAGGTAGCCGTTAGGCTCCGGCGGGAATCGTGTTACCACGCGTCCGCCCCACTTGTTAGTCGCCATGTCGTCCTTTATCATTTCGCGGATGAAATTCGGGGCGGCTGGAATCGGTTCATTGCCGTTCGCTGCTGATTCTTTTGAATCCATTGAATAAGTCCTCTTTTATAGGTTGTGATTAGAATCAAAATATTAAAATCAAATTAAAAATAATGAAAATAAAAGTCAAAATCATTAAAATCAAAATCATATAAGGGGAGGGCTGCGCCCTCCCTCGCTACAAAGAAAATGGCTTCGCAATTTTCTTTTCCGCTACCCACCCTGCGGGGCTCCGCCCCGCAACGCCCCGTCGAATAAACATGCGCCGCTTCGCGTCGCGGTAAGTCAACGGCTAATCCACGTTATAGCCTTATCAATCCGTCTCAAAATAACCTCTTTCCCAATGACCTCCATCATCTCAAACAATCCCGGTCCCGCGCTTACCCCGCTGATCGCTAAGCGGGTTGGGTGGATCAGGGAGCTCAGTTGGATGTTTAGGCTCTCGGCGGTTGTGTGGTATGCCGCGTCGATATTCGCGTGGGTGAAATCGTCTATCCCTTCGATTATTTTCGTTATCAATCCGAGACGTTCTACGGCTTCGGGGCCGAAGTGTTTCTTCGCGGCTTTCTCCTCGTAGTCGATAGGGTTGACGAAGAAGTACGAGGCGGAGTCCGCCAAATCGGTGACCCGCCTTGACCTTACTTTCAGCATGTCGATCACCTTTATAGCGTATTCTTTATCTACGCCGCCCACTATCCATCCTTTATCCGTCCACATTTCTGTAACGTCGTCAATCAGAGTTTCCGCTTTTCTCTCCGCTAAATACTGACCGTTCATCCACTCTAACTTTTTTTCGTCAAGCACCGCCGCTTTGGGCGACACGTGTTCGAGCGAAAAGGCGGATATCATCTCTTCCAAGCTCATTTTTTCTCTGTCGTCTCCCGGCGCCCATCCGAGCAGCGCTAAGAAGTTGAACAGCGCTTCGGGCAGTATCCCGCCGCGTTTGTAGTCCATCACGGAGGCGGCGCCTTTGCGTTTGGAGAGTTTGCCGCCGTCGGGCGACAGGATCACCGGCAGGTGCGCGAAGGCGGGCGGCTCCCAGCCGAAAGCCTCGTAGAGCAGCACGTGGCGCGGCGTGGAGGCTATCCACTCGTCGCCGCGCAAAACGTGGGTTATCGCCATATCGTGGTCGTCCACCACGTTGGCCATGTGGTAGGTGGGGAACTTGTCGGCCTTGATCAGAACCAAATCGTCCAACGTCTCGCTCTTGTACTCTATGCGCCCGCGAATCAGGTCTTCGAAGGCGACCGTGCGCCCCTCGGGAATTTTCAGGCGGACTACGTGCGGTATGCCGTCTTTCATGTTTTTGTCAACTTCCTCGGCGGACAGGTTTCTGCATCGCTTGTCGTACCCCGTGGCTCCGCCGCTCTTCTCCTGCGCGGCGCGGACCTCAGCGAGGCGTTCCGATGTGCAGAAGCACGGGTATGCGTGGCCGGATTTTATCAGTTGGTTGGACATTCTGCCGTAGATATCCAGCCGCTCGGACTGAACGTACGGGCCGTGCCCGCCGCCGACGACAGGGCCCTCGTCCCAATTCAGTCCCAGCCATTTGAGGCTCTCGTATATCTCCGTAAGCGCGTCCTCAACGAAGCGCGTCCGGTCGGTGTCTTCTATGCGCAATAAAAAATCCCCGCCCATGCGGCGGGCGAACAAGAAATTGAAGAGCGCGCTGCGCGCCCCGCCCACGTGCAGGTAGCCGGTGGGGGAGGGGGCGAAGCGTACGCGGACTCTCTTTTGTGTCGACAATTTAAAGGCTCCTATTCCTTAACGCCGCCGCTATGACGCTGAATTCGTCCGATATGCTCAAAAACATATCCGACAGTATCGGGTCGAAGTGCGTTCCCTTGCCCTCGGATATTATTCTTACCGCCTCATCGTGGGAGAACGCCCTTTTGTACGGCCTGTCGGAGCACAGCGCGTCGTAGACGTCGGCGATGGCCATCAGGCGGCCCAATATCGGGATGTTCTCGCCTTTTAGGCTTCTGGGGTAGCCGCTGCCGTCCCACTTTTCGTGGTGGGTCAGGGCGAACGTTTTCGCGTATATCAAGAATGTGTGCTCGCTCGTGCTCTCCATTATTTTGTCTATCACCTCGCCGCCGAAGGTCGTGTGCTTCTTGACCTCCTCAAACTCTTCGGGCGTGAGCCTGCCGGGCTTGTTCAGGATGCTGTCTTTAACCGCGATCTTCCCCACGTCGTGGAGTTGCGCCGACATCAGCACCAAGTTCAGATCCCACTGGGTTACCTCGTCCGTGTATATGTTTTGGTTTTTCATGGCTTCAAGCAGCACTCCGAGGTAGCTCTGCGTCCTCTCGATGTGGCCGCCGGTGATGTCGTCGCGGCTCTCGACGAGTTCCGCCATAGATCTCAGGAGGGCGCTCTGCAACTCCAAGATGGTTCTGACCTTGGCGTCAACCATCTCCTGCAATTTGGAGTTGAAGTTTATGAGTTCTGACTTTTGCTGCTCCAATTCGTGGTGCTGGGCTTTCAGCTCCTGGTTCTGCGACTCCAGCTGGTGCTTCTGAGACCCCACCGTCAGGTGCATCTCTATGCGCTTGAGCAGCAGCGGGGCGGAGAACGGTTTTATGATGTAGTCCACCGCGCCGAGGGTTATCCCCATAAGCTCGCTCTCGCTGTTGCTGTGGGCGGTGAGGAAGATGACCGGGATGTCGGCCGTCCGGGGGCTGCTCTTCAGCGCCTTTATGGTCTCGTACCCGTCGGTATCGGGCATGTCTATGTCTAATAAGATCAGATCCGGGATGCTCTTTTCGAGTATTTTCAGCAGTTGCGCGCCGGAGTTTACGGTGAGGGTGTTGTAGCGCTCCTTCAGCGCGACCTTGGCGACCGCGAGGCTTGTGAGGTCGTCGTCGACCACAAAGACGGATTTACGGTTGTCTGCCATAACGCACCCTTCCCCATAACGACGTTACCCGGACGCGGCGCCCGCCACATGCAGTGACAATAGACCCATTTTATATAAATATAATGTATGCGCCGCGCGGATGTCGGCAAAAATTATTAAAAAACCTTGACTTTTATAAAAAACTTTGTTATCTTTATAGTGGCGTTTGCGCGATTAAGCGTATAATTCCATATCTTATAGGAGCGTTCGCAATATGCCGTTAAAACCCATTTTCCTCGCCGTAGCTTTATGCGCGGTCGCCGTCTTTGCCCAGGATCCTGCGGCTTCCGCCTTAAAAATCATATTCGCCGGAGACCTTATGGGGCATGACCCCCAAATACACGCGGCGAAACGGGAAGCCAATGGAAACGGCTACAACTACAGGCCTGTTTATAAACATTTGGAGTCATATTTTTCAAAGGCGGATTTGGCTGTCATAAACCTTGAACACACCCTTGCCGGCGAACCTTATAACGGCTACCCTCAGTTCTCCTCGCCGGACGAATCGGTTTTCGCCATAAAAGACGCGGGATTCGACGTCATAGCCACAGCCAATAATCATTCGTTAGACAGGGGCAAGCAAGGTTTGGAGCGCACGCTTTCCGTTTTGGACTCCATGGGGTTGGAACACTTTGGAATTTATAGGAATCCGGCGGAGAGGGAGAACAAATACCCCCTTTTAGTTGAAAAAAACGGGATAAAAATAGCGTTCTTAAATTACACCTACGGAACGAACGGGATTGTGGAAAGGGAGCCCAACATTGTGAACCGAATAGACACGGCGATAATCTCCGAAGATATAAAAAAAGCGAAACTCGCCTCCCCGGACATCATAATAGCCTTTATGCACTGGGGCAACGAATATGAAAACACGCAAAACCAAGAGCAAAAAAAATTAGCCGCGTTTCTGGCGTCAAACGGCGTTAATTTAATTATCGGCGGCCATCCGCACGTGGTGCAGCCGTTTGATAAAGTTTACGCCCCGAACGCCCGCGACTCCGTGCCCGTTATCTACTCCCTCGGCAATTTTTTCTCAAATCAGAGAAAGCGCTATACGGACGGCGGGATAGTCTTTGAGGTGAATTTGCGGAAAAGCGGCGGGGCGGGCAAGAAGGGCGGGGTCGGCAAGACGGAGATCGTAAGTTGCGGCTATATGCCGTTTTGGGTCTATAGGTATAACCAAGGCGAAGGCAGCATATACCGCTTGTTGCCTGAATGCAAAACGTACCCTGCCGCCTGCGAGGAGTACAAAATCAACGCCGCCGACAAGGCCGCTATGGAGCTGTATTTTGAAGATACCAAAAAACTATTGCAAAACTTGCCGGTCATAAGCCCTTACTGATACGGATCGGCTCTACTCAACACCGCTCAAAAAGGGTTCTTTTAACAGGCTGTCTATCCGTACCTCGGCCTCGTCAAAGTTGCCTATGAGCACCATCCTCAGTATGGCTTCCACGGCGCTTTCGGCTCCTTCCGTGTGCGAGAAGCTCTGCAATTCGTGGGCGTTTTTGTCTATCTCCTCTATGTCTACGGAGGCAAGGGCTGTTTTTAGCGCCGTCAGAATGTTTTTCAGCACGTTTAGGTCGCTCGGTATTCGCGCCGCCGTTTTTTTGTTTGCCGCGATGACGAGGTTTATGTCTTCGGTGAGCGTCCCCAAATCGGCGAGGAAGGCGTCGGCGTTCGCGTTGATAAAGTCCGTGTCGCCGCGTTTTCCGGCCGCCTCAAGTTCTTTGGCCTTTTCCGAGATGTCCAGCGCCCCGATGTTCGCGGCGGCGCTCTTTAGCGCGTGGGCGTGCAGCGTGAACGAGGAGAGGTTGCCGCTTTTTATGGCGCCGCGCATCTCTGCGGCTTTTGCCGCCGCGTCGGCGCGGAATATGGAGAGCGTTTGCAGATAGTTTTCCTGCGAGCCGCCCGCCCTCGATATGCCAATATCCGTGTCCGCCCCGCGTAAACTGAATGTGGCGCGGTCGCGCCGCCCGCTATCGCGCGCTATCTCCGCGTCGTCGTCAAGCGCGGCCTCGACCTGCTTATCCTTGGGCAGCCACCTCTCCAAAACGGCGTTGAGCTTGGCGGTGTCTATGGGTTTGGAGAGGAAGTCGTCGAAGCCGTTTTGAAGAAACATCTCGCGCATACCGGAAACGGCGTTGGCGGTCAGCGCGATTATCGGCATGTTTTTCCCCGACGGAAGCTCCCGTATGTGTCTCGTCGCCTCCACGCCGTCCATCTCCGGCATCATGTGATCCATGAAAATGAGGTCATAGTGGTACTGTTTCACGGCGTCTATGGCCTCTTGGCCGCTCAGACAGGCGTCTATCGTCATCTCGTAAAAGGAGAGCAAACCCTGCGCGACCACTATGTTCGTCCTGACGTCGTCTACGATCAGCACCCGGGCCGTGGGCGCTATGAACGCCTTGGCCGCCGCCTCGGTCACGAAACTCTCTCGCTCGCTTACCCCCTGCGGCAGCGTAACCGTGAAGACGCTGCCCTTGCCGTACTCGGATTGCACGCCGATATTGCCGTTCATCGCCCTCACCAAGTTGTAGGTGATGGCTAAGCCCAAGCCCGTCCCCTCAATCCCCTTGTTCTTGGCCACGTCCAATTGCACAAAGTCGTCAAAGAGTATGTCCATATCTTTCTGCGCTATGCCCCTGCCGCTGTCGGCGACCTCAATGGTGATGACGACGGTCTTGTCGTCCGTCTGCTTGCCGGTCACGGTGAGCGAGACGAAGCCTTCCGTGGTGTACTTGACGGCGTTGCTCAGGATGTTCAGGAATATCTGGCGAATTCGCACCTCGTCCCCGAAGAGGGTGTCCGGAATGCGCTTGTCCACGCTCACCTGAAAATCGAGCATAGAGTTGGTCGCTTTTATGCCTATGATGTTGACGACGTCCTTTATGAGCGACGGGAAGTGGTAGTTGGCCGGTATGATCTTCATCATACCGCTCTCGATCTTCGAAAAGTCGAGTATGTCGTTTATGATGGACAGCAGGTTTTGACCCGCCTGCCTGATGGTCACCAAGAGGTTGTAGGTGCTCTGCGGCACCTCCTTTTCGCGCATCGCGAGCTCCGATATGCCGATGACGGCGTTCATCGGCGTGCGGATTTCGTGGCTCATCCTCGCCAAAAAATCGCTCTTGGACTTGGACGCCGCCTCCGCCTTGTTCGCCAGATCCGATATGGTCGTTATGCGCTCTTGATCCTGCTGCACCAAAAACTTCAGCGTCACCTGCTGCCGCCACGCGTTGAAACGCAGCGTGTTCTGCGCGTAGGAGAGGATCATCGTCATGACGAAGGTGCAGAGCGTGTCGTTTGTGGCGTAGGAGATCGGGGGCTTAAAAAAAGGTATGCCCCTAATACTCCCCAGTACGAAGAGAAGCACCACGGGTATGAACGTGATGATAAACTTGCTTATGAGCGGGAACGGGGCGAACACCGGTATCATCAGCACGAATACGAACCCGCCCATGTACGGCGAGACGACGCTGCTGTCGGCGGTGGCGGTAACGATGGCCGTCCCGAAGTTGAGATACGCGACGAGCGCCATGAGCAAAATAATCGGGCGCGCCCTGAAGAATTTAGTAAACGTCAGCGCGATGCAAAGCAAGCTCAACGCCGTAAGACCCAACCTTAGCGCAAGCACCAACGAGAGGCAGTGGACGTGCAGCTTATTGTCGAGCGGTATGTAGGTCAGCCAAGCCACGGCGGAGAGGAAAAACATGAATGGGAGCTTGCTGCACTCGTAGTTCAGCTCGCCGTAAAAGGTCTCGTTGTCAAATAGGTTGTCCGGGGCCTGAAAAAGCCTATTGTAAAGGTCGGAGATTTTTTTCAGCATCACATCGCCCCATTATTATTCAGCGCAAACTTTACTTGACGGTCGTGTCGTCAGCGTACGCGCTGTCGTCGCTTATATCCGGTATAACAGCCTCCTTTTTCTTCCACCTGTCAATATCGAAAAAGAGCGACTGCCGCAGCCATCCGGGAATCAGGTAGACCGTGTCGCTCCCCGCCAAACGCGCGTAGTTGCTGTTCCAGTCCGGCCCGTTCTTGCCCACAAGCAAAACGCCGATGGCCTCGTTTTTACCGGCGTAAACTTTCACGTACGACCTGCCGGTGTCGTTGACCTCGAACGCCGCCTGCTTGTCAGGATTGACCGAGGCTATCTCGCCCTTCTTGAGCGTTACGATCTTTTCTATGGCGATCTGGACAAGAGCGCTGTCGGCGAGGGAGAAACTGCTTGTATCGCCGCTCTCCACAGTCCAATAGCCGCCCTCCTGTTTATTGAGCCGCGCCACGCCGCCGTTGCCGTCGTTCACCAATATGGTGTTTATATGCCGCTCCTCAAGAGTAGGGAAGAACCGAGTGCGGTGCTCCGGCGGACGTATGGAAGACATCTTTTCGGATACTATGAATATGGCCGCGACTATCAATATAGCGCTTAACGCCAAAACTAACTTTTTGTTATTTTTCATTGGTTTGGACCCCTTCCGCCGCGGCGCCCGCTTTTTCCCTTCTCCTCAATGATATTATCACTCCGAGAATGATTACCGCAATCGGCATCAACAGCAAATTGATCGCCCTTATTATCCCCGGCTTCGCCGAGCCTACGTCTAATATGTTCGGGTCTATGGTTTTGTCTCTTAGTGTTCTGGCGCGCACCGATATCAGGTTTTCGTCGAGCGAGAGCCAGTCTACCAAGTTAAACAAGAAAGTCACGTTTTGGCCCGACGCGTTTTGGGCGTTTATGAAATTCGCGTCGCCTATTATCACGAGATTCCCGTTCTTGTTCGACGGGGTGACCGCGCGGTCTCTGTCGTCGCCGGTCAGGTTTATTTTGCTCATGGCGTCGCCCTCCGTAGTGTCGGCGGATTTCTCCTTTACCGGCGGTACGGGCTTCCCGTAAAAGTAGCTCGTAAACGCGCCGCTCACGTACATCGCCATCGCGTGGCGCCCCATCGCCTCTTTGGGGGGTATATCTTTATCGTAATTAGGCTTGGGCGATAAATCAAAATTCTCCTTCACCTCCCAGCTTTGTTCCGACGACGAGACCAATGTCAACGTCGTGGTTTTGTGCTTGTCGGAGGTGTCCGGCGCGAGCGTAAGCGAACTCGCCCAACCGAGCATCAAATCCGATTGCGACGAGGTCACCGGATTTTCATCGGCGAAACCGCTCCGCGTGATCCTCACGAAGTAAGGGTAGGGGAGCAGTTCGTTTATGGTGAACATCCCCAGGTTCCTCGGCACCTGCACCTGCCCGCAGGAGGCGTCCATGATCATGTTGCGCTCGACGCGCACGCCGTAGTATTCCAAAAGATCCATCAGCTTAGTCTCTTGAATAGCGCCTTGCACGCCGTACTGGAAGGTGACGTTTACCGCGTTGACAAGCGCGATAATGTTACCGCCGTTCATGAAGTACTGATCTATCTCAAAGAGCGCGCGGTCAGTGTAGCGGTCGCCCCCCGGAATGATGAGGGTGCGGATATCCTTGTCTATCGGCTTCCCCTCCGACAAGTCCACGGCCACAACCTCGTAGTCGCGCTTGAAGTTCTCAAATATAGGGGCGAAGCGCCTCTCCGTCCTGTCGTCCCCCATGTTCATGCGGGCGCTTATCTCCGGCGGGATAAAGTCGGCGGACTGCGATTTCAACACGCCGATCTTGGGGACGGCGCTGCGTTTCACTTTCATTATGGCCTGCGTAAGGTCATATTCAAGGTTATCCAAGTTTCGGACTACGGGAATCGCCTCTTTTTTGTCGGCGTACATTATCCCGATACCCATGAACCCAAGCATGGTCTCCGCCTTGTCGCGCTTAAAGGTTTGCACAGGAATTTCGGGGACGCCCAAGCTCGCGGCCATACCGCGAATCTCGTCGCTCTCCGCCGGATCCTCCCACGTAACGCGCAGCTTGCCGCCGGCGACGCTCTTGTATTCGTTCAGGAGGTCGCGCGTAGTGTTCACCGTAAGATGCCCCTCCGCCGGCAGATCCTTTGAGAAGAAGGCCTTGATCGTGACAATATCGTCCAGTCCCTTTAAAATCCGCTTCGTCGCGTCGGAAACCGTGTACTGACGGTCTTCCGTCAGGTCTATTCGGAAGAAAAACTTGCCGGAAACGTAGTTGAGCAGCGCGACCGCAAAAATGACCGCGCAAGCCACCGCTACCATCTCCGCCTTTGATTTTATCTTTTGCGTTTTCATTATTCCGACTTCCTGCCTCCCAATGACTGCGCGTTGAGGAACAAGAACACTCCGGCCATAGACAGATAGTAAATGACGTCCCTGCTGTCAATGACCCCGCGCTCTATGCTCTCAAAGTGCGTGAACAGGCCCAAGAACTGAAAAAGCGGCACAAGGAACTCCGGCGCTTTCAGCGTGACCAACGGATGCCCGATAATCATCAGTACGAAGATAGCCACCCACGCCAGTATGAACGCCACTATTTGGTTCTCGGTATGCGACGACACCCACAGACCTATGGCCAAGTACGCCGCCCCCATGAGCAGCGCCCCCGCGTACCCGCCGATTATCGGGCCGGGGTCGGGGCTGCCTATTATGAACAACGTCACGGGTATGGTGACGGAGAGGGCCACGGTTACCGCCAGAAACGCCAGCGCCGCCAGGAACTTCCCCAAGACCACCTGCGCGTCGCTCACCGGCCACGTGAGCAGCAGCTCCACCGTCTTGCTCTTCTTCTCCTCCGCCCACCCGCGCATGGTTATCGCCGGAACGAAGAAGAGGAAGACCCACGGCAGCAGGCCGAAGTAGTTGCGCATTTCCGCTTGATTGATCAGGAAAAACGGCTGAAAGTACATGAAGTTCGTGCCTATCAGAAAGACCACGATAAAGACGTAGGCGATAGGCGATATGAAGTAGGAGACGAACTCCTTTTTGAAAATGGCCGCGACGATATTCATTTTCCGCCTCCCGTCAGTTCCGTAAATACCTCCTCCAAGCTCGTCTGGTCGCGCCTAAGCTCCGACAAGCTGAACCCGCTTTCAACGACGCGTTTGAATATCCCCTCGCCGATATCCTCTTTGCCGTCCGCGTTGACGCGGACGCAAACCCACCCCTCCGGCGCGGTACCTTCCGTTTCGACGCCCGACACCCCGACCACGGAGGCGAGCTCCCGCTTCACCGACTCGGCGTCGCCCTTAACCGTCACAGTGTACCGCGAGCCGCCCCTATGCCCCGAGGTCAGGTCGCCCGGCGTCCCCGTGGCCACGACGCGCCCGTCCTTTATAATAAGGATACGGTCGCAGGTCGCGGAGACCTCCGAGAGGATGTGCGAGCAGTATATGACCGTCTTCTCCTCGCCGAACTTCTTTATGAGGTTGCGGATCTCAATGATTTGGTTGGGGTCAAGCCCCGACATAGGCTCGTCCAAGATCAGCAGGTCGGGATCGTGTATCATAGCTTGAGCCAGCCCGACGCGCTGCCGATACCCCTTGGAGAGCTTGCCGATCTGCCGGTCGGCCATCTTCGCGAGGGCGCACACGGAAAACATCTCGTCCGTCCGCGACTTGAGCGCCGCCCCCCGCAGGCCCCTAATCTGACCCACAAAGGCCAAGTACTCCTTTACGGTCATGTCGCCGTACAGGGGCGTGCTCTCCGGCAGGTACCCGATCTTGGCGCGCACGGCAAGGTCTTGATTCGCCGTGCTGAGCCCGTCCACATGCACCGAACCGGATGTGGGCGGGATGAAGCACGTGATTATGCGCATGGTCGTGCTCTTCCCGGCGCCGTTTGGCCCCAAGAAGCCGAAGACCTCGCCGCGGCGCACCTCGAAACTCAGGTCGCTCACGGCTCTCACCTGCCCGAAGCGCTTGTTAAGCCCGCGCACCTCAAGCATCAGACGGCCCGTTTTTTCGCTCATTTTTAAGCCGCCGTCTCCGTGTTCTTGGCCTCCTGAATTTGAGTGCGCAGCTCCTGAGCAATCTTTTTTATCTCTTGCAGGTTTTTACGCGCGCGCGTCCCCGCCGCCTTGTTACCGCGTTCAAACTTCTCGTACTCTCCCTTGAGCGCCTCAACCTCTTTCAAAAGAGCGTCAATCGACATCGTTACCTCCCGGTTAAAAATTTTTATGGTTAAAGTGACAATAAGCACAGCGACAATAAATATTGTATTTCCCCGCCGAAAAAGCAAATTTTTTTGGAGATTCCGCTTACATATCAAGCAGGTAGTATAGCCCCGCCCGCCGCGAAAGAGCGCCAAGGCCCGGAACGCGCCTCTGCGCCGACTCAAACAAAAACTCGCGCCACCCGACGGTCGGGCGCTTCTCTATGGGCTTAGACGACTCCGGCACGCCGCATACATCTCCCAAATAGCGCAACGCCTCAGCAAAGCCGCCGAGCGTGTCGACCAAACCGCTCTCCACCGCCTGCCTCCCGGTAAGCACGCGCCCGTCGGCCAGCGCCTTCACCTTCGCCGTGTCAATGTCGCGCCCCGCCGCCACATCCGCTATGAACTGCTCGTGGACGTCGTCCAACAGCGCCTGAAAGTATTTTGTCTCCTTATCGGTCATTTGGCGGAACGGGCTCCCGGCGTCCTTCATCTCCCCGGCCTTCATCGTGCGGAAATCAACCCCCACCTTCTTGGCCAGCTCCTGGTACAAGGGCATGGAAAAGATAACGCCTATGCTCCCCGTCAGAGTGCCTGGCGAGGCGAATATCTTGTACGCCGGGGAACTCACGTAGTAACCGCCCGACGCCGCCACGTTGCCCATGCTCACCACGAGCGGCTTGCCGTCCGCCATATAGGCCGCCACCTCGTTGTAAAGCTCCTGAGAGGGCGCGACCGCCCCGCCTGGAGAGTCTACCCGCAAAAGCACGCCGGCCACGTTGTTGCTGAGCCGGTACCCGCGCAGCTGCTCCGCGTGCCAAGCGGCGTCGAATATCTCGCCCTCAAGGCGCACTATGGCCAAGCGCTTTCCGAAACGCAAGCCGCCGGCGGGGTCGGAAGCGCCGTGGGAGCCGAGCGTCAGCGAAATGGCAAGAATCATTGCGGCGAAGCAGAGGACGACGGTGAAGATGACTATGGCTAAACGTCTGTGGGTCGAGTATTTCACATAAAATCCTTGTTTTATTGGTTTGTTGCGTTAAAAGTCAACGGCGTCGCAACATCATTAGCGCACAATCTTCAATACGTCGCCAGGCATAATTACCGAACTCGGCGTTAGTTTATTGCTATCCCTTATAGAGTCTACCGTCACACCGAAGTTTAGAGCTATGCGCCATAGGTTGTCGCCGTTTTTTACCGTGTACATCACGACTTGGCCGGTTGACGCGGACGGTTGCGGCGTTGCCGGCGCGGCGACCGCCGGTTTGCTTGCCCCCGCGTCGCTCGCGCTTGCCGCCTGTTGTCCGGACTTTGGGGTATAGACCAGCACGTCGCCCGGGAATATCTGCGGGCGACGCGCGTTTAGACCGTTGATAGTCGCCAATTCGTTTACCGACACGCCCAACTCCTGCGCTATCCCGTAGAGCGTTTCGCCCTGCTTCACCAAACGTTTGCCGGAGTGCAGCGTCGTGCTGCCCCTTACGTTTTTGGGCGTTGCCGCCGCCGCGGTTTGAGCCGTTTGCGCCGGAGCGGTAACGGCGGGCGGGGGGTTGTCATCGGTTTCCGATTGCGAGGTGCCGCCGGCGGGGCCGCCGCCGTTCTGGTATATGACCAAGGTTTGCTCGGCTTTCAGACTGCGCGGGTTTGCCAAGTAGTTCCACGCCAACAGATCCTTCACGTCCACGCCGAAAGTGTTTGATATCGAGTACAGCGTTTCGCCGGTGCGCACCTTGTATGTGATCTTTTTGCTGGAACGCGCCGTCACGCCGCCGCCGTCGCCGCCGCCGCTTTGCCGCTGTCCGCCCTTGCCGCGCCGCCCGTAGGATCCCCGCACCTGCCGCCCGGGACGCTCCCTCTCCACGGTGTTCAGGGACGCGGCAAGGTGGGCGGGTACCGACTCGTTTACCGGTATCGGGATTATTACATAATTGCCGAGCGCTGTGGAGTTGGGCCTTATTTTGTTTATCTCGCGCAACGCCTCCACCGATACCCTGAAGTTCTTCGCTATCTGCGACAGGTTGTCGCCGCCCTTCACCGAGTAGCGGTAGAACTTAGTCTTCTTCTCGTCCGGCAGAGTGTCGTAAAAAGCCTTGAACTTGCCCGCGTACCCCTTGGGCAGGTAGACGCGTATATCCTTCATGTCCGGCGGCGTGCACCAGTGGAGGATATGCGGGTTCATTAGGGTCAAAGTGTCGAGCGTCACGCCTATCCCCTCGGCGATTGTCTTCATCTCGATGCAATCGTTCACCAAGACCGTGTCGGGGTTGAAGACGCCGATGTCCGGGAACTCGAATCCGAAGACGTCGGGGTTCTTGGCTATGATCATCGCGGCGAGGAAGAGCGGCACGTAGTTCATAGTCTCTTTGGGCAGAGCGATCGCCCAGTAGTCGTTTACGCCGCCGGCTTTGTTTATGGCCCGCGCCATGCCGTTTTCGCCGCAGTTGTAGGATGCCAGAGCTATGTGCCAGTTGTTGAAGTCGCCGTAGAGCTTGCCGAGGTAGCGTATGGCCGCCCCGGTAGATTTTATGGGGTCGCGCCGCTCGTCTATCCAGTAATTCTGCCGCAGTCCGTACGCTTTGCCGGTTGAGGGGATGAACTGCCATATACCGGCGGCGTGCGCCCGCGAGTAGGCGTGCGGGTTGAACCCGCTCTCTATGATCGGCAGGTGGGCGAGGTCGCGGGGCAGCCCGGAGTCGGCGAACATCTGCTTCATTACGGGCAGGTAGTAGCCGGCGCGGTAGAGCCAGCGGTCAAAGATGCCCTTGCGCGTTCTCATATAGAATAGCAACGCGCGTTTGACCCGGTCGTTCCACACAACGGGTATATCGTAGGTAACGCCGCGTTTGCTCGACAGGCGGGCGAGAAAGACGCTGTCTTGCGACGACACCTTCAGCGAGTCTAAGAGCGACTCCAAGAGGTGGCGGCTGAAAATCATGGAGGATATCTCCTCCGGCGCCGAGAAGCCGGGGGGGAAGAGCTCCGCGTACATGGAGATGATGTCGGCTATGTATTCCTGCAACGGGAACCACTCGCCGCCGCTGTCGGGCAGTTCGCTGTTCAGCATGAGGAACGCCGAGGCTTTCCGCAGTATGGAGTCGGCGGCGGCATACGAGCTGTCGGCGCAAGCTTTGCGCACAAGCCGCAGGAGTTCGTCGATGTCGGTGGTGAGGTCTATGCCGGCGGAGTCGTTAACCGTGATCTCCGGCTCCGTAGGATCAACCTCGTCTTCCCCCGCGACCGCGGCGGCCTGCTCCTCCCCCGCAATGGGCGTAACCACAGCCGGATTGGCCGCGAAAGAGACCTTTTTACCGGACGACGCGCACCCGAAGGCGGTCAGAAGGACAAAGGCTACGCACGACAGGAAGCGGACAATATAAAAAAATCGTGATTTTACCATATAATCAATATATATTGCGCTACAAATAAAGTCAAAATCTTAAACATAAAAAGTAGGGGCGGGTTTTAGACCCGCCCCGGTTAAAAGTTAAGCGGCCCCCGCGACGGCCCCCGCAACGTCCCTGTCCCTGATGATTAAGACCGGGCCTCTCCGTCTCGCGCACTCGCTTCGCGCGATACGAATTCTGTCCATTATGCGGCTTTGATCACCGCCGCAGTAGTTCACATACATCCGCGTCTGTTTGGAACAATCCGCGCAGTGCGCGCAATCGGCGCAAGAAACTTTTAAGAATCGCATTCGCCGCTCCTTGATAAGTGAACAATGAGAACAAGACCCCCCTATATATTATAAGATACCGCACAAATACTTGTATGTCAACAAAAAAATGACACAATCCTTTGTACATCTACGTATCTCTTTAATGTATACGGATTTACAATGGTGATTATTTTTGTAAAACGGGCGTTTTACAAGGCGGTTTACACAGGATTTGAGGCGGTGCCCAAACCTATTTACTCTGTTCTATGCGGAAGATAAATGTCGAACCTCGACCCGTTGCCGATCTCGCTGCGCAAGTCTATAACCCCGCCGTGGTTCCGTATGCACTCCCTGAAGCTGACCAATCCCAGGCCTACGCCGTTATCGTTGTTTGTGGTGAAGAACGGCTCGAAGAGCCTCTTTTTGACCTCTTCGCTCATGCCCTCGCCGGTATCCTCCACGGAGACCAGCATGTACGATCCCGGTTTCAGCGACGAGTGGAAGGCCAGCGTCCGCGGCGCGTCCACGGTCACGTCGCCCGTCTCTATGGTGAGCACGCCGCCGCGGCGCTTCATTGCCTCAAACGAGTTTACAACCAAGTTCAGCAAGGCGTTTTGGAGCATGGTCTCGGAGCCGACTATAGTCGCCCGTTTGGCGAGGAGTATCTTGTGCACGCTGACGTTGCTGTTTGCTATGGACTCCACGAAGCTTATTACGCCGCCTATCAATTTGTGAAAGTCCAGCATCTCAAAGGGGCTTTCCCCCCTGCGGCTGAAATCGGAGAGTTTGCGCGAGAGCTCCGCGGCGTGCTTGGAGGCCGTGAGGATAGTGTCCAAATAGGATGACAGGTGCGCGTCGCTCGCGGCGGCGTCCACGCATTGCTTTATGACCTCCACCGTGCCGATTATGCTGCCCAGCTTGTTGTTGAGGTCGTGCGCCACGCGCCCGGAGAGTTTGCCCACCGCGTCCAGCTTCTGTATTTGGAAGAGGCGTTTTTGCAGTTCCAAGCGCTCAAGCTCGGCGCGCTTGTACTTGGTTATGTCGAAGATCACGCCCTGGCTGCCCAAAAAAACCTCGCGCCTGCCGCTCTGCGCCTGGGCGTCCGAGCCCTCCGGGACGCTGTAGGCGCCCTCCACGTCCACTATGCCGGTTACGTCGCCGACCATTACGCGGAAGTCTCCGGGGCGCCGCGTCATCAGCCTGACCTCCATGTTCCGCGTACGCCGCGCCCCCCTGCGCCGCTCGTCGAAGAGCTTCGGCGCCATCTCGTTTCCGGTCGCCAAACCCGCGATCCGCGGCAGCACCAGCTCGCGGCTGACCCGCTCGTACTCTTCGGGCGGCAGTATGAAAGAAAAGTGCTTGCCGATCATCTCCTCGGTGGAAAAGTTGAGCACCTCCTCCACGGCGCGGTTTACGAAGATGAAGCGGCCGTTGGCGTCCAATACGTAGATTATGGCGGACGAAATGCCGAAAATCCTGTCGACGTACTCCTGCAGCTGCAAGTTTTTGGCGTGGAGGCGCCTTATCTCGGCGAAGGGGTCGCCGGTAAACAACTCCGGCGGATAGATGGAGGTTATGGCGGAGGAGATGGCGGAGCCGGCGTCCGAATAAACATCGGCGGCGCCGCCGTCCGTATCACGGCCGGCGTTCAAGTCAGGGTCTTCTATCTTGCCCATATATGAGGCCTCCGTTATAATTGTACGCACTGCCTGACAACATCTATCCTTACCTACCGCAATATAGCCGCGCCGCCGTCTATCTATCTCCCGAATTGGATATCATTCCCTTGCTCGCCGAACGATTCCGGATTGCCCGCCGGCGCGCTGTCGGTGTTAGGCTGATACTGCTGCTGGTCGGCTGCTTCCTGGCCTCCCGAGTCGTCCGGCAGCGTCCTGCGTTTCGCCGTAAACCTGCGGCCGTGCTGCAATTGATCGTCCGAGCCGCCCATGTCGCTCCCGGCGTTTTCCGGCGCGGCCGTTCCCTGGTCGTTTTGCCGGAATCTGTCGTGCTCCTGTTGCGGCCTCCCGCCGTCGCCCCTCTCTTGGCGCTCCTGCCTGTTCCCGCCGCGGTTGTCGCGATTGTCGCGGTTGGAATCGCGGCGCGGACCTCTGTCGTCCCTATTGCCGCCGCCGCCCCTATTGTCCCGGCCGTCCCTATTGTCACGCCCCCCGCCGCGCTGCTGCGGGCGGCCGTCCCTTCCGCGCCCTTCGCCGTCGGAACCGCCCTCGCCGTCCCTAATGTTACGGCGGGCGCTGTCCTGCTCGCGCTCGGCGTTCTTCAGCCTTTGGTTGATATCGCGCAGCGACATCTCCATGGGATCGATTGACGATTGATTCGGCCTTCCGCCGCGCTCCTGTTGCGGACGCCCCCCCTGCTGACCGCCGCCCTGCCGCTGGCCGCCGCCCCTATTGCCGTCGCCGGGCTTCCGTTGGCCGCCGCCGTCATTGCGTCGCGGCGAACCGCCCTGCCCGCCCCTGTCGGGTTTGCCGTCGGCGCCTGCTTGTGCGCCAGGGCGCCTATCGTGCCCCGGACGGTAGCCTCGCCCGCCCTTTCTGCCCCTAAAGATAATTATTATATTGACCAGCAGCATTACCGCGACTGAAGCGACAAAAACAAAAATCCACTTCAAGCTTCCCTGCATACCCACCATTAGGTCCATTAATTCCTGTAACGTGTCTTGCGGCACTGATTGCGCTAATTGCGCCGCAGTGTCCAATATTTCTTTGCTCATATTGCAACATCTCCCTCAAATATGAAAGTATCCGCCTATACGGCCTTTGATTGACTGCGTCGGCGCCCTCCGCCGCACCGGGAGCGTTACCCGTATGCCGCCGCGCGCCCGCAGCGTTGATTTTTTGTTTTTGTGTGTATGGCTCGAAATCGGTGCCCGATTGACGATGTTGCGCCGTAATCGCCGTAAAAATTTTATTGCGCTGCCCAAGCGCCGCAAACGGGCCGATCCTCCCTTTTTAAGTCCGCAAGCGCGCAAATCGTCACACTGTCACCTCTTCTTCTTCTTATCCCCGATCCTCTTGTCTTCCCGATAGATCTCCTCGCCGATAGCGAGCAGCCTACGAACCGCCTTAAGCCTCTTATTTACGATTACGACCTTACTCCAAAGGAAGATAAGGATAAGAGAGAAAAAGAGAAAATTGACGACCCAAAGAAATCTCAACAGTTTTGCCAGATCTGCTTCTTCCATGCGGGTTCGCTCAATCTCTATAGGGCTCAGGCGATAGGGTTTAGGGTTCAAATAAGGTTAGGGCGCGGCGGCAAAGCCGCCTCCTAATCACAATATAATATATAATATAGCTTATGCGCGCCGGGAAAGCAAGGATTTTATGGTTTATGGTTAAAATGATGAACGCCCGAACAAACTCGTTTCTTGCTCATTTCTTCCCGTAACTCTTGAGAATAGCCTTTTCAGCGATCATAAGAGAGATCTTTACGGTCTTCTCGATTCGGAAGAGCGTCAGGCAGATCATCAGGAAAAAGGCTATTACGGCGGCGGAAAGCATTAAAAAGATCATTAGCATAGATTGTGAACCTCGCTTTTTAAAGTCAAAGTCAAAGTCAAATAATTAAAGTCAAATTCATATAAGGGGAGGGCTGCGCCCTCCCTCGCTACATAAAAAACGGGCTTTGCCCGTTTTTTATTCCGCTACCCACCCTGCGGGGACACCCCGCAACGCCCCGCCAGATTCCCCCCCACCCTCAATTCCTCCCCCTCAACTAGGGGGAGGAACTTCTTATACACAAGCGCCGCTTCGCGTCGCAACGTCAACACATTGGTGTTTTTATCCTATAATCCTTATAATCCTACTAACTTGTTTATCTAGGCGAAGCCAATCCTAGTTCAGACTTCTTTAAATTCCACGCCCCGGGTCCATGACGGGGAAGCGCAGACGGTTGTTTTGGCGCATCAGTTGGCCGGCCATCGCGATCATGGCGCCGTTGTCGGTGCATAGGCTGGGCGGGGGGCAGATTACGTTGCCGCCGCCCAGACGTTTCCGCATTGCGCTTCTTAGGAAGCCGTTGCAGGCCACTCCGCCGGCTATCGCTGCCGTTTTTATTCCGTATTCCGCCGCCGCGGCCTCTACGTTGCAGACCAGCGAGTTGACTACCGCGCGTTGGAAGGCGGCGCAGAGGGCGGGGCGGTTATCATTAATATAATGTTCGCCGCTCTTGGATATGAAATTTTTTACGGCGGTCTTTAGGCCGGAGAAGCTGAAGCAGTAGCGCTTGTCAGGGTCGGAGAAGCGGGCGACGGGGAACGTTATTTCGGGGCGGCTGTCGTTTGGGGCCTTTGCGGCTTCCAGTTCTATGGCGCGTCCGGCGGGGTAGGGGAAGCCGAGCAGCTTCCCGACCTTGTCGAACGCCTCTCCGGCGGCGTCGTCCACGGTGCGGCCCAAAAGCTCGCAGTCGCCGAAAGAGGCGTATTTGTATACGGCGGTGTGGCCGCCGGAGGCTAAAAGGACTATAAAGGGCATTGGGACGTTTGTATTATCAATACCGTCTTGCGCGATGAAAAGCGAGCAGATATGCCCCTCCAGGTGGTTGACCCCTGTTATCGGTATGCCGTGGGCGGCGTGCATCCCGAGGGCGAAGCTGACGCCCACCAAGAGCGCGCCGGCCAGCCCGGGGCTGTCGGTCACGGCGATAAGGTCGATCTCCTTGGGGCCCACCCCGCCCTGCTCCATAGCCGCTTTGGCCAGCCCGTCGATCCTCTCCAGATGCGCCCGCGAGGCCACCTCCGGCACCACCCCGCCGTAGATCGCGTGTTCCGCCTGGGAGTGGGTGAGCGACGACAGCACGCGCCCGTCCCGGAGGATGGCGACCGAGGTCTCGTCGCAGGAGGATTCTATGCCCATGGTGATCATCGTACATAAAATATACATCTCCGGAACAAGGCCGTTAGGGGCGGTTTATATCAAATTTGCAAAAAAAATAAAAAAAACTTGATTTTGAGGAAAAGATATTATATATTTAATAAAAGGGGACGTGGGCGGATTGTTCCCGTCCCGAAACAATAAACCGGTCAGGCGGCCATGAAAACAAGCAAATTTGTAGTTGCGGCGTTGTGCGTAGCGGCCCTTTCCGTAGGGGTCAGCGCCAACCAAGCGGTAAGCGCCAAGCCCGACAGCGCGGCGATCCAATTGGCGTCCGCCTCCGCGCCCAAGCCGGCGCAGAGCAAGCAAACCTCCGTACAGCGTCCCACAAAAAAGACCAACTGGTCTAAAATCAAGACGCTGTTCGAATAAAAACCGCGCCAAATCCGAACCCCAGGATTGCGCCAACTGTCCGTTTTGTCCCCAAAAAAGCCAAAAGCCAAAAAAAAGCCAAATAAATTAAATCTTTTTTAGACGAAGCCTTCGGCTTCATAGATAAATGCGGGGCTATGCCCCGCATTTTCAGTCAAAATCAAAGTCAAAATCTTTTGACGTTGCCGTTGACGTTGATTTTGACTGAAGTTCGGGGGTTTAGCCCCCGAACTATCTATGGAAGGCGCAGCCTTCCGTCTAAAAAAGAATTTAAAGACTTTGACTTTAAGGTTTTTAGCCTTCCGTCTAAAAAAGATTTAAAGATTTAAAAGATTTTAAAGACTTTGACTTTCTCCGCCCCAAAAACTATTTTAACTAAGAGACCAATAACTTCTAAAGTCGGGCGCATAAGTACCGATATAGTTAATACAGGATTGAAAGGAGCCGACTGATCATGCTAATCAGCAACGTATCACAGTCGCAGACCATGCAGGGCGAATTGCGTAAGGTGGACGGTACGCCGCGCCGTGCAAAGAATGAACAGCCGGTCTCTAAGGAGAGCGGCGCCGGACGTTCCGATCGCTCCGACCGTTCCGACCTGTCTACGGACGGCGGGAAGCGGCGCGACGTACAGAGCGAGGTGCGTATGCTCTCGTCCATGGTCAAGGGGCAGCCGGACATTAGGGCGGAAAGGGTGGAAGAGGCAAAAGTGAGGGTATCGAGCGGTTACTACAACACCGAGTCGTTCGCCGAGACGCTGGCGTCGAAAATAATAGACACTGTGGTTTGACGTTGGGTTATATGGCGTTTAGCCTTTTAATATTGAAGCGAAAATAAATAGCGCCCCCCCTTCCGGGGGAGCGCTTTTTTTGTGCCCGCGTCTGTCGGCAGGCCGCCGCCCCTACTTGCGGGCGAGCATTACCGTCCCGCCTAAGTACACCGGCTCCGAGAAGTCCACGTAGTTCTTCCGCTCCTCCGTTATGGCTATCAGGTTGGCCGCAAAGTCTATGGTGCCCGCCGAGACCGCCGGGATGATATCCGGGAAAGCCATCACCTTGACCTCAATGTCGTAGCCGTAGGCCTGGGCGAAGCGCCGCGCCATCTCTATGTCGAAGCCTATAACCTCCTCGCTTTCGCCCTCCTTGTAGGAGAAAGGCAGGTCGCAATCGGAAGTGGCGAAGACCAGCTTCTTCTTGGTGGGGGTCAGCTTTATCTCCGGCATGGGCGGCGAGTTGGGCGTGTTGACCCAGCGTTCCACCATGTCTTTGTAGACTCCGTTGGTGCGGATTGTGTCCAAGAACGCGTTGAACTGGGCGCGCATCTTGCCCTCGTCCTTCTTGCAGAATAGGTTGGCGTAGTTCTCCACGTCGACCGGGGGGTAGAGCACGATCAGCGAGTCAGGGTGCTGCGCCGCGAACTTTCTGGCCACGGGCTCCTCGACCAGCATCCCGTCGGCCTCGCCGGCCAATATAGCCTCCATGCACTTGCCGCGAGAGTCGTAGTACTTGTAGATTTTGGAGCCGACCTTCTCCCGCGCGACCGCGTCGAAGGTGGAACCGTTGAGTATGGCCAGACTTCTGTCGGCAAATTCCGCCTTGTCGTAAGCGCCGCTCGCCCACTTGGGCCCTATAGCCGCGCTGCCGGCGTCGCCCGCGTCCTTCTTACCGTCCTTACCGCACCCAAACCCCGCAAGCGCCACAGACAGCGCGGCTACGGCGGTAAGGATGGTACACCTTCTCGGAGCTTTCATACAGATATCCTTTCGTTGAAGCCCTTGAATTAAGGTTGTTAATTGTTTATTATTAGTTATTTAATATCAAAACCCACTAATTCGTAGGGATAAAATACATTATGGCGGGATTGAAAGTCAAAAAATAAATACTCGATTGATTCCCAAGGTTAGGATTATATATATTTATGGGTAATAGGCCGGACATCAGTCCGTCCCGCGGCTAAAGGCGGCCCCATCCGCCTCATCCCTGCCGCTTTTTCGTTGTTTTTCTACCCCGTAGGCAGGTATTTTCGGGTAGAAACGCCGTCCCTGCCCGCTCTCTCCGCCTCTCTCTCGTTGTACCGTAAGGTCTTGGAATTTTAGGGTCAAGGTCGAAATTAATGTCAAAATTCGGGGATTTATGGTGATCAATATGTGCGAACCACAAAAATCGGAGATGTCTCCGGTAGAAACAAGTGAGCAGTTTGAGGCGAATTTGGCGGCGGTTACGTCAAAATTTGACGAGGATGTGGATAGGTATATTGCCGGCATCCCGCCCGAAGGCGGTATTTATCGGCTCGGTAACCCCGGGAGGATTCTGTTGTCGGCGGGTATAAAGGATTTGCCTATTGAATTAAGTTCAATTAGGCTTTCACGCAAAGCAAGTGACGGTTATCGTAACAACCATCCGTTCAACATTGCGGAAGTAAAGGGACTGCCAGTCGCAATAAATAGGCCTATTGCCGTTTTTAACAATGTAAACGGCGGGGATGGCAAGGTTATACTTACCGAATTGAAGCATAATGGAAGCAATTTTGTTGTTGCTATACGTGTACGTAAAGGCGACGACAGCAGAAAAATTGGAGTAGAAGCGAACAGCATAAGAAGCATATTCCCAAAAGATCAGGTGCAAGGAATTATAGGCTGGCTTAATAGTAAGAACAATTTGTTGGTTTGGGTGGATAAAGAAAAGGCCCGCACCTTCATTTCAACCCAATCGCCCAATCAGATTGCAGGCGGAAACAAAGGCGGAGCCGTAAGTACAGCAATTAAGAAAATAGAAAGTTTTCAAAATCCACCACTATCTAAATATACTCAAAAAATATCTGAAAGTCAATAGCGCCGCAAAAAATATCTCCTAGACCCCCCAAAATCCCCCGCAACCACCCCCAACCCGGGGATGACCCGCGCCGCGAACCTGCCCTCGGCGGCGGGCGGGGACGGGCTGGCGACGGATGTCAAAGGGTGTTTTTGCCGCGAAACGGGGCGCGGAGGCGCTTTTTGGGGATGTGTGCGATTTTTCTGTTGACTTTTTTAATTTCTAGGCTTATACTATATGTATAACAAAAAGGTACCTTTTTTTGTTACACCGAAAATTTCTGTCAAACCCCCTTTTTACCACAAATTTCGACGTTTTACCATATCAAAAAGTGTATAACAAAAAGGTAGGATTTTTTGTTACACCTGCCTCAACCATTAACCATTATTTGTGGGGGTTTCGCAATGAAATCACTAACTCGGCAGGTACGGACGCTGTTTTTGACGGCGGCATTGGCGGTTGGGTCGGTTTTCGTGTCCGGCGCGGCGGCGCAGGACACGGGTACGGACACGGCGTACGTGCCGTTTATCGTAAACGTCGACGCCACCGTAATGGCGGAGTTTGACGCCGGCGGCGCGGGTGCCGCCGTGACGCCGGTGCAGATATCGGCGAAGACCGGTACGGAGACGCTTATGCGCATACCGCTTCGAAAGGCAATCGGCGTGCTGTACGGAGCGCAAAGACAGGCGAACCGCCCGGTAATCATCAGTAACCGCGGCGGAAAAATCACCCTAAACCTGCCGGCGCAATCATACAAAAACGCGGATATCGCCCTATATACGGTCAACGGAAAGCGGGTACTGCGCAGAACGGCGTCCGCCTCAAACGCCGTAAATAATATATCGCGCCCGAACCTCGCGCCCGGAGCCTACCTGCTCTCGGTCAAAGGAACGGACGGCGACGCCTTCACGTCCAGACTGACGCATAGCGGCGGTGGGGTGGACATCATCGTGGCGTTCGGGGATGAAAACCGTTCGTCAGCGGAAAGATTAACCAAAAAAGCGGAGGCCGGAGAGTGGACGATAATCGTCTCGGCGGCGGGATATGTCGACTCTATTTATACGATTGACCTTAAAACCGGTATGAACGATAAGCAGAACATAACGTTGCGCGAGGCGGCTGTGAACGCGGTGAGTACGTTCATTGATATCAGAGACGGCAAAAAATACAATAAGGTAAGAATAGGCAATCAAACGTGGATGGCTGAAAACCTTAATTATCAACCGCCTACCGGTAACTCCTGGTGTTACGATAACGCCGACTCAAATTGCGTTAAATACGGAAGACTGTACGACTGGAATACGGCGATGGCCGGGGCGGCGGGTTCCAATTCTGTCCCAAGCGGGACGCAGGGCGTTTGTCCCGGCGGCTGGCATCTGCCGTCTCGCGGGGAGTGGGGAGCTTTGGCTGTCGCGGCCGGCGGTACCGGTCCTTATGGCGACGAAGGGGAGGTGTCAGGGAAGAAATTGAAGGCCAAGAGCGGTTGGAACAATAACGGTGCCGGTACAGACGATTACGGGTTTTCCGCCCTGCCGGCCGGAATGAATAACGATGGTAGTTTCAGCGGTGCCGGCGGCCGCAGTTATTGGTGGTCGTCGGAATGGATTTCTTCTTCCTCCTCCGCCTACCGCCGATACATTTTAACAAACGGTTTAGGTGATGGGAGTGCCGCCAAGATCTTCGGGTACTCCGTTCGTTGCGTTGAAAACAAGGATGTGGTTCAGTACAAAGTAACGGTTTCAAACGCGGGTACGGACGCACGCGGCGGCGGCGATTACATAGCGGGCGCGACGGTCGGCATAGACGCGGGAACGGCACCGACCGGCAAGCTGTTCAAAAACTGGGCATCCGCCGGTGTAACCTTTGCCGACGCGAACAACAAGAATACCACGTTTACAATGCCGGCAAACGACGTAATTGTAACGGCGGTATATGAGACGACATACAATGTGACGGTTTCAAGCGCGGGTACCGGCGCGTCGAAAAGCGATAGTTACTTGGCCGGCGCGACGGTCAGTATAAAAGCCGGAACGGCGCCCGCCGGTCAGCAGTTCAAGAACTGGACCTCTTCAAACAGCAGCGTAATCTTCGCCGACGCGAACAGCGCGACGACCACGTTTATCATGCCGGCGGCGGCGGTGACGGTGACGGCGAATTTTGAGTTGGCGAAATACGCGGTGACGGTTTCGAGCGTTGGCGCCGGCGCGTCAAGCGGCGGTAGTTACTCGGCGGGCGCGACGGTCAGTATAAACGCGGGAACGGCAATTACCGGTTATCAGTTCAAGGAGTGGACGTCTTCAAACAGCGGTGTAATCTTCGCCAATGCGAACAGCGCGGCGACCACGTTTACAATGCCGCCGAGCGCGGTGACGGTGACGGCGAATTTTGTGTCGGCAGAGTTCGTTGATACTAGAGATGGTAAACGCTACAGAACAGTAGCGATAGGCAGTAAAAGTTGGATGGCAGAGAATTTGAACTTTCAGACGGCAAGCGATTCTGGGTGTTATAGCAACAGTGCCGATAATTGCGCGAAATATGGCAGTTTTTTACTATTAACCTCAAAAACGCTGTAAATACGCTATTTTATTGGGTTTTTCTAACATTTCACTAAAGTCAAACACACATAAAAGTATCGTAAACTAGCGTAAAATAGTAGTACCTTTGATGTTTTGTAGTACCGTTTGTAGTACCTAAGACACTGGCTTCATAGCCTATTTTTCCATGTCCAAAATGTACTGCGCTCCGAGTTTACTTTCAATGTTGAAGTAGGTGGTCATCATATCCGTCTTCCACCCGCAGACCTTCATTATCACGTGCTTTGGAATAGCATCCAAGACCATCTTCGTAACGGCTATGTGTCTTAGGTCGTGGATATGCAAGTCAGGAAGCCCTGCCAACTTTCGGCAGTGAATCCACGGATTTTTAAGATTAGACAACGGGTAATATTTACCCTTCGATTCCCGATAAAAGAGGTACTCACAGCCGTCAGGTATGGAGTTAAAGTAATCTGCCATATCGGACGGGATCGGCTTGTAAAGAGCGTCCCCGTTCTTAGACTTCGGGATAAAAATCATATTGTCCTTCAACTGATCCACCTTTGCCGTTACCAACTCGCTCACCCTGCAAGGGATTTGCAACATGAACTTCACGATGGGCAAGATGTAGGGGCGTTCCCGTTGGATGACCTCAAACAACCGTTCCAGCTCTTCTTTGCGAGGGCATATTTCACGGGCTTTCTGACGGAGTTTCGGAAACCTAGCCTTAGAAATCGGGTTCTTGTCTAATATTTCCAAGTCAACGAGATGGTTACAGATAGACCTGACAATCGTCACGGGCGTGTTAATCGTCCCGTTGGCTTTGGGAGTCCCTTTAGATGTCGGCGCGGTGTTGTAAATCTTTCGCCAAGCGTCAAAACGCTCGGCAAGCTCCGCCATTGGAACGTGACCCAACTCCCTATTTATCCATTCCAACTGCTTTATATGAGTCCGCGAACACTTGCCCTCTGCTTTGGTCTTTTCCAAATAAAGTTGAACGGCATCTGAAAAGGTGTCTACCTTTACCTTATTGAATGTGCTTACCGCCGTCCCTGCTGTCAAAGAACTTTCGCCTTGTCCTTGTCCCTGCCCACCGCCCAAAAGAACCTTCCTTAACTCGGCCTCTTTCAGGATGGCATCGCGTTTCTTGCCCCTAACCGTGGCTTTGCGCTTCACGGGGTAAGGCACGTTTTTAAGACGGGCAGTAACGGCTACTTTCCAAACGCCAACTCCTGCGATTTTAACGCTCATACGGCCTTCCTCTCCTTAGCCGTATGTCTTCCACACAACTAAGAAAATAATATATGCAAAATATAAAGTCAAGAAATAATTATATTTTTTCCAGACGCTATAGCCCTGCTGATAATATCTTTGTTAAACCTCCACCGTCCGCCAACGCGTTGTGCCCCTATTATCTTATGACGGTTCAGTTCCACCCAACGGGGTTTCATATTAATCATTTGGGCTAACTCTTTACCGTCTATTAATAACGGTTCAATTTTGGGTTTTGGACTAATTTGGCTCATTTTTGACCTCCTTGCGTTAGTAATGATGGTGATGTGACCGACACTGCCGTTGATTTCTTGGGACAGACGTTATCAAGATATTTCAGAAAGTCCTCCGGCGATTTCTTTTCTTGGAACAGTTTTTTGTAAGCCGCCAAACTTTCGACAACTAATTTATGGCGCAATTCTTCAAGGTTAGCGGTATAGTTCGAGCAACACTCCGAAGCAACCTTTTTCAGTTCTTCGGGCTGTTCGTCCAGATTCTTCCTAATACTGTTTAGGTGGACAAATATCTTTTTTCCAGTTTTCTTAACAGCCTCCTCTTCCTTTGCCGCTTCAAGTTCTTCATTAATACGTCGGGCGGATTCTGCCTGCTCCCTTTGTATTTTCTCTAGTTCTTTGACTGTTCTTACCTTTACAGCCGAGACGGGTTCTGTTTTCATAACGAGCCTTCCTTTTTAAGGGGGTGGTTTTGGATTATGTTTAAACACAATTTTTTTATTTCGTTCAATTCTTTCCGTATTTCTTCCTGAAAAATCTCAGACTCCGCACGTTCTTTGGCGACTTTCCTATTGATGGACGCAAGGTCTTTTTCAATCCATCCTAAGTTGAGATTATCTCCAGCCTTAGTGTCTTTGTGTCGCTCAATCTTTTCAAGCGCGGCACGGATCATAAATTTCGATACGTTACCGAGTTGGCTGTCTTTGCAGAAATTGGATATGGCGGTAAGTACCGCTGTCGTTGTCCTTATCTGTATTCTTTCCGTTTTCTTCTCGTTTTCTCTCATGGTCTACCTCCCTTATATATTATAAGTTACTACATAATCGTGTAATTGTCAAGCAATTTTTTTTATTTTTCTCATAGTGGTATGTGCCACTGTTTTTATTCTTATCTTTATTCTTGTCTTTATTCTTTCTGTTTTTGTTTTATTTTTTTTCATAATTTGTATATGGTAATGAAAAAAGATTTAATTAAAAATAAATTCGATTCAGAAAAATACTAAATATTCATTATATTTTTTATTGTTTTCGAGTTTATTTATCGAATAATTTTGAATTTTATTCCAACTTTATTTTTAGGAACGGGGTCAGGCTACGATTGTACGGTTAGAGGGGCGGGGCTATACGGCGGCTTGGACTGACGGTCACGGTCAGGTCGGCGTGGCTCGATGTGACGGCATTAAACCGCCTCCTCGACCTCATAGCCCGGTCTATCAAACCGCGCTACCTCCCGACCGCCGCTCAACTGACCGGTGACATCCGCTATTCGAAATTTTTTTTTGGCGTTTGGTGCTACCATAATGTATATTATGGAAATATTTTGATCGTCAATATCGTAACTTCGATAAAGCGGTACAAAACGCCAAATATAAGCTTACCGATAAGGTTTATAAATATGTAGAAGGAAAACGTAAACAAATTTGAAGAATATGACGAAAATTATGGCCTAAGGCGATAGAAACTAAATAGGTGTGGCCGAACTTTGATCCCCACCGCCGACCGCTTTTCGCGAAACAAGGCGCGGAATACACCGAAACCGAAGCGGCCAGACTATAAAAACCGCTTTTAAACGAAAGAATGGATGATAAAATGAAATTTTTTTTAACGATGAAAGAACACATAGCCGGATTGTTTTCGCGGGAAGCGCGGGAAAAACGACGCATCCGGCTTGCCCTGCAAGCGGAGCTTGATGCGGCAGTCGCGCAAGCAACGAAAGAATACCATCGAAACAGGGCGATTCTCGCACAAAATCCGAGAGACGATGCGAAAAGGGCGGAGTTCAATAACGAATACGAGTTACGGCTTGAGAATTTTGCGCGGATAATCGATGCAGGGCGCAAGTCGGGCGTAACCCTTGACCACGCCGAAATGAATAGATACATTGCACTCTAACAAGTATAATCGAAAACAAAAAAAGAATGGCGGCAGTATGTATCACTGTATCAGGTTTATTTGTGGGACGAAGCATGGGAAGTCTAAGAGGGCAAACCCTACCGAAGATACTGGCCCAGAGGTCGCTCCGCCCGGCAAAGCCGGTGATCGATCCCGTCCGGGTTTTGACCCCCGACCGCCGCTCAACTGACCGTGGACATCCGCTATTCGAAAATTTTTTTGGCGTTTGGGGCTACCATAATGTATATTATTAGATATATAACCATTGATTTTAACCTAAAAAGGGACGATTTATGGCTGACCGCACGTTAATTTCGTTTGATTACGCAATTAAGTACCTACTGCGCGGACAAGAAGACTATGTAATCCTCAGCGGCTTCCTTACCGAACTCATGGGCAGGAAGATCGACGTTATCGGTCTTCTCCCCGACGAAACTAACAAATCCGATCCAGACGAAAAGACTAACCGCGTTGACCTGAAAGCACAGATAGACGGCGGCGAAATCGCCGTATTTGAAATACAATTCCATCAAGAATATGACTTTTTCGGCAGGGTGCTCTATGGTGTCAGCCATGCAATAACAGACCAAGTCCGCAGTGGAAAACTGTACAACATAAAGAAAGTCTACTCAATAAACATCGCGTATTACAACCTGACCGCAAAACGCGAGTACCTATTTTTTGGAAAATTCAGCGGTTTTCAAGGTATTCACTTTCATGAAGAATCGATTCCGTTTGCCCAAACAGCGACCAAAGACTCAAAAGAACTTCTTGATATTCATCCCGAATACTATTTGATTTTGCCGAATATGTTTGACGAAACGCTACGCGGCAAGTTTGATGAATGGATTTACATCCTAAAAAACTCCAAAGTCCGTGACGACTTCACCGCCGCCGGGATAAAAGAAGCCGCAGAAAAGCTAAACGAACTGACCCTGCCGCCCGACAAATTAGCGGCATACCATAAGTACATGGAAAATATCAGAAGCGTAAACAGTCAGGCTATAGCGGCAGAAATAAAAGGTAAAGCGGAGGGCAACACTGAAAAACTAATTGAAATTGTTTTGAATATGCACGAAGCAGGTTTTAGTATTGCGGACATTGTAAAGGCTACTAAACTCTCTGAACAAAAAGTCAACGATATTTTGAGTCAGTAAACTGTTGTATGGCAGACCACATATTTCACCTGTTCTATTTTTAGCGATTCTTTAGGCCGTCGTTGTTTTCGGCGGCCTCGCTCCACCGCAAAAATCACACTTAAAAACCCCTTACGCCTTAAAAATCCCGCCAAAGTCTAAAACAACATCAACCCCCTCGTCTCACTTGCACACCAATGCCCCTAACGGGTACGGAGCAGAACCCGTCCCAACCCATGTAAACGCCTATATCAACAAAAAATGTACTGCAATATATAGATTATGTACTCCAATGTACGCCGAAATAACCATATATGTACGCCACAATGAGAAAAATAAAAAAAGTGCTTGACAATTAAACTATTATGTGTTACATTATAGTATATAAGGGAGGTAAATTATGGGAAAAAACAAAAAAAACGGAAAGAATACAGATAAGAACAACGACAATGGCGCATACCGCCATGCCGCAGTCGTCTGCCTCGGCAGACCAAATAGACTATTATGATGATGAGGAGGATGAAGACAAATGATGTCCGTAAAATTATCTCTATCGGCGGAAGACGCTGAATCGTACTATGGCGCGGACGATTACTATATCGGAGCGGACAAGTCGGGTGGCGGGTATTGGCACGGGAACAACGAAATTACTGAATTGTTCGGACTCATAGGCTCGGTCAAACCCGAAAGTTTTTCAAAGATTCTGAGAGGGTACGACCCGATAAGCGGTGCGCCCGCCGCCGCCAACGCCGGAGATAAAAACCGTTGCGCCGGAGCGGACTTCACGTTTTCCGCGCCGAAATCGGTTTCGCTTTTAGCGTTTAAAGACAAAGAAATAGAAAAAGCATTTAAGATGGCAACACACAAATCATTGGATTATCTTGAAGAATTCATACTGACCCGCCACAAACACAACGGAGCGGTTACCTACGAAAAGACCGGCAAGGCGGCATTCGCGGTTTTTCCCCACATTGTCTCCCGCGCCCGCGATTCAACGCATGAACCAGACCCGCAATTACACGCGCATTGCGTCATGCCCAACCTGACCATCGACGCGGACGGGCAACTTATGGCGATACACAATCCGTTCACGGACAGAAATAAAATTCACCTGTTGGGACAGTTTTTCCGCAACGAACTCGCCGAAGAACTCAAAAAATTAGGCTACCGAATCGACATCACCGACCGAAAAAAAGGCTTCTTCGAGATAAAAGGTGTGTCGAAAGAAATCATAAAAACATTTTCAAACCGGGCGGATCAGGTTAAAAGCGAAGTTGAAAATCTCCGCAAACTAACCTACAAAGACATATACGAAACCGACAAAGCGCAATTAATGAAATGGGCGAGAGAACGCGCCGGAACCGCCGACCCGACCGCCGGAACCGCAGAATTTGACAGACTGCGCAATTCAAACGAACCCGCCTACGTCAACTGGAGCGACTCAAAACTGACGGCCTTGGCGGTCAAAACAAGCCGGGAACACAAAAGAAGCGTCAAAAAAGAAGATATTATAAACTATATCAACGACACACTCGCCGAAAAACACGGCGAGACCCTCGACAGCCTCTTCGCCAAAGCGAAAGCCGAACAACCCGAACCGCCCGACCCTGACAATACCCCCCGAAAGGCGATACTGGCCGCCGTCGAAGACGCGACGAAAACCGAAGCCGCGTACACAAAGGAAGAAATCATCCGCAACGCCCTAAGATTGAAACTCGGCGGCGGAGACACGCCCCAAGACATAATCGCGGAATTCGACAGGTTAGTCGGGACAAAAATAACCGAATTGCGGACGGAGACCTCAAAAAAAGGAGAGACAACCTACTACTCGACCCCTGAACTGATGAATATCGAGCGTGAAAATATCGACATCTGCGCGACATCCAAAACAAACTATACGATTGACGGCAAAGCCGTAAACGAGTTTATCAATCAAACGCACAAAGAACTGATAAGCAAACCTGACGGTACAGGCTTTACGCAAGGACAGGCGGACGCGCTCCGGCACATATTGACTACGGACTGCCGATACTCCGCGATACAAGGCGACGCGGGAACCGGAAAATCGTTCTCGATGAATTACGCCCGCGAACTCCTTGAAAGGAACGGCTACGAAGTCTGCGGCGTTGCGCCGACAGGCAAAGCGACCGACGAATTAGCCGCCGCCGCAGGAATCAAAACCATAATGACCATAGACAGCCTGATCAAAACGGCGGACAAACGCCTCGAACACGGCAAAAAGTATTGCGTTATCGTAGACGAAAGCTCGATGGGCGGTTCGCGAACCATCAACGAACTCCTGAAAATCACCCAAGAATACAACGCGAAGGTGATTTTTGTAGGCGATAAAAAACAATTCCAACCCGTAGGAGCGGGTAAATTCTTCAGCGATCTGCAAAAAACCGGCGTAAAAGTCACGCGCATGAAAGACGTTGTCAGGCAGAAAACCGCGCAGACGCGGGACATCGTGAAAGCCCTCGCCGACAAAGACATCGGCGAAGCGTTCAACCGCCTCGCCGGACACGGCGAAAACAATACAGAGTACAAAAATTGCATCCGCGAGATAAAAGACCGCAACGCCCTGCAACAAGCCGCCGCCGCCGACTACGTCGATTGCCGCAACGCGGGCACGGACGCTATTGTAGTCACAGCCACAAACGAAGACCGCCGGAACATCAACAAAATCATCCGCGAAACGCTTGTAAATCAAGGTAAAATCAAAAATATCGGCGAGTTTTCACTGCTCGAACCGCAAAATATTGGCGACTTCCTCTCCGCCGACAGCTTTTCAATCGGACAGCGCGTCAAAGGACTGCCGCAACTGAAGACAAACGGCAAACCGGAATTCGGCGTTATTACAGGCATCGATATAAACAAAAACCAAATCACCGTCCGCAACACGGCAACCCAAGAATCCTTTACGATCCGCACGCCAGATTACGCCGGAAAACCGTTCTCCGTATTCAACCATAACGAAAAGACCGCGCTTGGGATAGGCGAAAAAATAGCGTTCCTGAAAAACGCCAAAGTAACCGACCGGAACACAGGCGAAACCGTCAACCTGCGCAACGGGCAACTCGCCACCGTCACCGCGCTCGACAAAGAGGGCAACATCACCGTAAAAACGGACAAAAAAGAAGCCGCGTTCAACCTGAACGATTACAACTACCTGACTACAGCCTTCGCGCTCTCATTGCATAAGTCGCAAGGGATGACCGTCGATAAGGTCATTTGGTACGCCGACAGTCAAAAAGAGGTGTCAACGAACAGTATCTACGTCGCGGTTACACGTTGCAAACGGGACATCGCGGTTTACACAGACAACGCCGAAAACCTGCGGACGAAAGCCGCCCAAGAACAAGGCAAAATCAGCACGATGGACGAAGAATTTGAAGAAGATTACGACAAAACGTATAAGAAACACCTCGAAATGATACGAAACGGCAGAATCATTCGGAATATAAACAATGATTTAACGGACGCTAAAATACCGCCGACCCCGGACTGGCGCGAATCCAAACGGGTGTCGGACGCTATGACGAATATCCGAAACCTGCGCCCCGCGAAATGGAACGCGAACCAAAGAAAAATCAAAGAGATATACGCAAAAAACCATTATTACGAAATCCTCAATCCGCCGCAAAAAGACCGGACAGGCAATTATATCGTCGCGAAACTGCGCAACCGCCTAAACGGGTGCTATGATTCTATCATAGCGCAACCGCAGGGCGGCGGCGCAACCGTGAAAACGGCGTATTTTATCGATACCGATAAGCCTAAAAGATTATTCGACACCATATCCGGCGCAAAGGCGGCTATCGAGGAGACCGTTTGTTACCGTATCGCAAAGCAATGTGAAAAAATAGCGGAGCGAAACGCGGAAAAGGCGAAGAGCGAAGAGCCGCCGAAACCGAAGCAAACGCCGAAGCAGGAACCGAAGAAAACAACGCTGAGCGGATGGGATTTAACGCGGTAGCCCCCCGGCCGCCCCCGCCGCGACCACACGCGGCGGGAACGGAGACGGTTAAAGAGGAAGGGCAAATGCGGATAGCGATTGCTTCGCTATCGCACACTGCGTCAGTCCTGAACGCACCGCGCCGATAAGCCGTATCTCTTGTCGTAGCTACTCTCGACCACGACATCATCGCGGTCGTAGTACATATACCGGACGCAGGCGTTGTCGCTACGGTACGATGTGGCCGTCCACAAGAAGCCGTAGCTGCCGACATCTCTGAAACGGCCATCGGAGTCGCGGCTACCGCCCGGTAATGCCGAAAACCCGTATTCGTCAGTGCCATTAGCGTTTTGATACCAACCGCTTTTCGCTTTCAACTTCATACCAGCCGCAGAACCGCCCGCTTTTGTCACCAAATCATTCCATTCTTCAAGAGACGGTAGATGCCATCCGGCTGGGCAACTTGTTCGCGCCCCGTTCCAATCATACAGCATACCGTATTTATCACAGTTGGATTTATTGTCGCCATAGCACCAAGAGTTGCCGATATTCTGCGTCGGATAATTCAGATTTTCCGCCATCCACCTTTTCCCGCCAATCACCACCGTCTTATATGTCTTCCCATTTCGACTGTCGGTAAGTGTACCTGAACCGTCTACACCGGCAGATTGATTTGTCGGCGCAGTAGCCTGATTAACCGGTTGCTGAGCGGCAGACGCAGGTTGTTGCGCCGACGCGGACACGGTTTGCGGCGCAAATGAATTAGGCTTCGGCCCCACGTTCATCCCAAGCATCGACCCTATCTGCCACTTAATAAATTCTATAATATCCCCCCCTTGCGGCAATTTCACCATATCCGCAAACTCCGCCACTTTGCTCTCTACGCTCACCATCCTTGTCGCGACGTAAGAGTACCCGTCAAGTTCCGTGCGCTCCACGACACATACGTATTGCGCCCCCGCGTCAAAGCCCAATTTGGCGATTTGCTCATCTGACACCGAACCGCTCATCTGCCTCTGATGTTCTTTGGCGACAATGTCTATGGCATCGACGGCTATCATCTGATACCTGCCGCTCTTAACCAAGAAGGTATTGACCGCCATTCTCAGCGCGTCCCGTCCTTCGGGATTCCCCATTATATAGACCGCCGCCTTTGGTCTGGGGCCTGTATTATTTGTCGTCTGCCTTGTTGTTGTCTGTCTTGCCCCGTATTGGCTATTGTCGCCGCGCTCGGATACGCTCGCCGCGCAACCGGACAAGCAAACCGTCGCGACCGCCGCCAACAAAAGCGTCAACAGCTCCCACCGCTTTTTGAAGAAACTCATAACGATCCCTCTATAAATTAATGGTTAAAAGAAAGAATTGACCGCCCTAAACCCTAAAAAGACCGCCTCGTTTGATAACGAAACATACTAATATAATAAAAAAACAATCAAAAATCAAGCGAAAAATCATATATTTTTACTTAATTATCGACCAAACCGACAAAAAAATGGCTTGGACACCAGAAAATGAGCGAAAACCCGCCCCGAACCCAAAAATAATTAAAAAAGTCTTGACTTTCGTCAAAAATCAGGGGAGTTGCGAAAAAAGCGGTTTTTGGGGCGGCATAATTGCTCCGCTTATCGAGTTTCCTTTGTCTCAAAAATCCGCCTTTGCGGTTGTTGTTGTTAAAATATGTTGACGGCTTATTTTAACAACAACAACGCATTGGCATCCCAAAAACCGCTTAATTTCGCTAATTTCGCCGTTTTGCCCGTTGCTAAAGTCATATTCTGTTGCTAAAATACCCGTATTTCAGCAACTACCCGGTACACGCACAAACGACACGCCGTCAACCCGCTCATATTCCCCGCCCAACACCCTCATCGCCTTATAGAATGTATCTTTTTTGATACCATCGCGCTCGGCGGCGGCCTTTACCTCTTCAGTTGGTTTCATTTCCCCGCCTAAGTATTCCTTAATATAGGCCTTTGCCGCTTCATATTGGTTAGGGCGGCCTCGCGGCCTCGTTTCTTTACCGTAAAGGTCGTTGTCTGTCAGGTCGTGGTCGATACGCAACCAATTAACCATGCCACCTTTCGGTGTTTCGTACAATATAGACGCAGGTTTCCCACCTTCAACGAGGTTTCCTTTTGTGTGGCAAATGGCGCGGGTATGGTTTGTTTTACCGTCGAACCCCGGCGCGAACCCTGCCGTCAAAGATGAGCGGCACTTTCCTTGTATTGCAAGCGAACCGCTCGCCGCAGCTATCGCGTCGCCGCCGTAGTTTAATGAAAACTTGTTAGGGTGCATTATCATTAACCCGCAAGTATTGTATTGACGTATTAAGGAAAGAACACTATGTAGCGCGGCGGTCGTTTTGTTGGCCGCGTTCATATCTCCTTCAAAGAAGTGTTGAAAAGTATCGAAAACAACAAGAACCGGACTAACCTTCTCAAACATTTCGCCGTATTCAGGAGAGTCAAACGCGGGTAATTGGTGACGATTCCATATATGAATGTTTGAAATGTCAGCGCCCATATTAGTAAAACGCTTGTGTACGGTTTTTGCAATTGAGTCGTCGCCGGATAGATATATTACGTTTCCGTGCGGAACGTCACAGTAGCGCAACACGGTATCAGGGTCGTCACTGCGGAATGGTATGACAGGCAGTTTTCCATCAGGCAAACTTACTTCAGTTGCTATTTTAATTGCAAACAAAGACTTCCCGATATCAGGGCGGCCACACAAAACACTCATTTCACCTTGCGGCAAATACCCCAGCCATAACCATGTTGTCTCCTCCGGCGTAATTGAGGACAACGGAACCAACCCCGGTGCTAATACACGTTTTTCATTAAGGGCAGTTTCCTTTGCCGACTCCGTGAACGCACCCGCCGCCGAGATGGTCGCCTCACTCTTTATTCCGTCTGCGGTCGTCATAACGCACCCCCCCGGATAAAATGAAAAAAAATCACAAAATCTTGCGCCGGTGGGGTAGAATGTATTATATTTTTAATGTACATATAAGTCCTTTCGTTTGTGGTTTTGCCCGACACGGATAGCACCCGTGTCGGGCGTTAATTTTGGTACAGGGCGCTGTTTGGGTCGGCCAACATCGCCCTAACCGTCGCCAATCTGAACTTTGGCCTATTACCTGACGTTATGGCCGGAAGTCTCCCCGTATGGTAGTATAGGCACGGAGGTTGCGGACGGATAGCCCCTAACCTTCTGTTTCGGATATGGCGGCCAGCTCCGAGAGCGTGACGAACTCCTTTTCACGTCTCGGCGGTTGCGGTGGTGCTATTTATACGTCGTTTTCCATAAATAACCTTCCTTTCTGTTAAAAAACAGTGTTATAGGGTGAAAGCGGCGGGGCGGGGCTTGCCCCGCCCACCTCACCGCCTATTGTGGCTCCCCCGACTCGCGGTCGCGGTTTTCCAGCTCTTTTTGAGGCTCCTCCGACTCGCAGTCGCAGTTTTCCAGCTCTTGCGCCGCCTTTCTCAACCAATAGTTTTTGACATACTGGTTGCACTTGTCGCGGTTTCTACGCGCCCAATTCCGTTTATAGGCGCGACGCTTCTCAGCCGCCAAATCGTCCAAATCGGCCATCCCCTACCTCCTTTGAAAAAAGTTTTAAAAAAAGTCCTTGTATAAAAAAAGGGTCTTTATTATATTATATACACGGTTAGTGGGGCTATCCACGATGGACAGTCCGCCGGTTTCTATAAGTATAATCCAAAAAACTCTTTAATGGCAAGAAGAAAAAAAAATAGTACTACAAAGGATAAAAGTTAAAAAAAAACAAAAAAAACTTTAAGTTTGTAAATTAAAACAATGATTTTATATACTTTTTTTTATGATATTTTAGGTTATATTATGGAAAATAATACTAATCAGGAAAAAAAAAGCGGCCCTCTAGACAAACGTGATCCTATTGCTGTAGCTTTTTTAAAACGCATGGGTACTGAGATTAAGAATGCACGACTAGATCTAAAATGTCTTACTCCTAAGGCTTTTGCCGAAGCACATGGAGGGAACCCGTCCTCATACACTAAATATGAGCGTGGTGAACACGACATTCCTACCCTAAAACTGAAATGGCTTGCTGAGAATTTAAATATATCAATTGATTATCTGTTCGGACTTTCAAAGTTCTCTAAAATCGATGCCGGAATACCAGAGATAATGGAGAAATACGACATAAATGAGGAGACACTAAAAGCATTATCTGTATTAGTAAACAACGGGAACGACATATCGACAACCGAAACTTATGAGATAGGTAATACTACTCATTTGAAGTCATTGAAAGTAGTAGAGGTACTGAAAGCGTTACTCAGCGACGCAGACGTATGCCAAGATTTTTTTGTAATGATACACGATATTTTATTCAATTCAAAAGATGATTTTGTGCGTAAAATAAAAGATAAAATTGATACCCAGTTATTCAAGTCGGTAGCAGATAATAGCAAAATAAAATATGCTTTATGCTTATATGAATCTCTTATGTCATTTCGAAAAAAGATCAAGTCCACAATCGATAGAAAAGACGTAACGAAGAAACGATCAGAAAAGAAAGTGACTAAAGTTGACTTTCATTCAAAGAGACCGTAAGGGCAAACGCGGCAAGGTCTACCGGATCACCGTCACCCTCGGCTTCAAAGAGGAGAGCTTGACCCGTGTCCGCAAATCCGCCATATTGACACAGCTCCCCCCATGCGTCAGGCGTGTTTGTGGCGTTTTGGAACGTTGGCGGGGTCTTGGAGAGGTGTTTTCAGGGCGCGTCCGGCAGATACATAGGAACCGTCGGGGACGGGCAGTAACGGGTTTCTGGTTCTCCCGCCGCCGTATGACCGCGCTTGACTGTTTACAAGCCTAAATAAAATCCGTTTGACGGCGATTTCGGAAAGTTTGAGGCATATGGGCGGCGGGGGACGTACTGACCGACCGTCCCGCCGACCGTTTCAACGGCTTCGAGTTAAGGTTATTTAGGGGAGTCTACTAAAATACTAATAAAAAGTGTGGAAAACATACGGTTTTTGGGTTAAATTGTTGAATTGTAGTACCATTGTAGTACCTTTTGACTCAAAAAAACTCAAAAATAAAGGCTTTTTTTGCAAATACTGTACTTTTGCGCGAAGTACGGCAGGTTGTACAATGGGAATACGGCGAAAACGGTCTGTCCGACCGGCTGGCATTTGCCGTCTCGTGATGAATGGGGAGCTTTGGCTAAGGCCGCCGGAGGTACCGGCGGTTACGGTGCCGGCGGTACGGCTGGTAAGGCGCTGAAATCGATGAGCGGTTGGAAAAATAACAGTAACGGTACGGACACGTACGGGTTTTCGGCCTTGCCCGGCGGCTACAGTAAACACAATAGCGATTTCTACGATGCCGGTAACGAAGGCTACTGGTGGACGGCCACGCAGTACGGCGGGAACAACGATGGCTCCTACTACCGGAACATCAACGGCGGCGACGGTGTGTACGAGGGCTCCAGCAGCAGGGACGCCGGGTTCTCTGTTCGTTGCGTTGCTGACTAATCCGTATGATTGACATCGGCGCGGGCGGCCCAAACCCCGCCCCGCCGCTTTGTCAACATTTCCACCATCCTCCCCTTGATTCCCCCGCCCAAATGATATATATTACAACATAATAGGCCGGACATCCCTCTGTCCGTCCGTCCCCGCGGCTATCTATGGTGCCTCATACGCGCTTCATCTCAGCCGCTTTCGTTGTTTTTCTACCCCGTAGGCAGGTATTTCCGGGTAGAAACGCCGTCCCTGCCCGCTCTCTCCGCCTCTCTCTCGTTGTACCGTTTGTACCGTAATATCTTGGAATTTTAGGGTCGAAGTCGAAATTGAGGTCAAAAAGAAAGGGTGGAGAAGGTGGAAACTGACGATTTTTGGAAGAACGTTGAGTGGGTATTCAGCGCTGATCCGGTCAAGCGTTTAGATGGTTCGGAGTTTTCAAAATCTGATGTGGATTTAGTTACGCAGGTGGCGCGATTCTTTGAAAGTATCGGCGGGAAGGTAGAGCGAGAGGGCTTGGGAGAGGTGGAACTGACTCGGCGTGGAGTGAAGGACAGCATATCTCACGGAATCGGTAGGGCAAAGGCGTCGGCGTTTATGGCCGTTCCTGATGTGATTATACACGGAAAGGTCATAGATCGTCAAACGAATTGGAAAGGGCGCGGGTACGACACCTACGTTATTGACGCACCCATATTGATTGGAAAGACAGAGTACATTATAGAGGTAATTGTAGAACAAAGCCTCCAGGGAAAGAACAAATACTATCTACATGAGGTCGAGATAAAAGAAAAGGCTCAAGGTGTGTTCAAGACCGCGACTGAACGCGGCACACCCCGAGCCCCAAAGTTAATAATAACTAAAAAGATTGAGGCGGCATTGGCAGAAACGGGGGCACACGCTCACGATACCGCGGCTGAGAATCCGCCCAACAATCCGACCTCTATTATTAATATACTAAAAAAACATCTCAAAATCAATAGCGCCGCAAAAAATATATCCTAACCCGCCCAAAATCCCCCCCATTGCTCCCTATTTTCGGCCGTCCCCCCTTGATTCCCCCGCCCAAATGATATATATTACAACATAATAGGCCGGACATCCCTCTGTCCGTCCCGTGGCTAAAGGCGTCCCATCCGCCTCATCAACGCCGCTTTCGTTGTTTTTCTACCCCGTAGGCAGGTATTTCCGGGTAGAAACGCTGTCCCGGCCCGCTCTCTCCGCCTCTCTCTCGTTGTACCGTTTGTACCGTAATATCTTGGAATTTTAGGATTGAAGTCGAAATTAATATCAAAATTCATGGGTTTGAGGTGATTAATATGTGCGAACCACAAAAATCGGAGGCGTCTCCGGCAGAGGAGGCGGCGGTCAACGATAAGCGGGCGCGGTTTGACGCGTTGCCGTCGTTGGAGGTGAGCAGCGAGGAGGTGCGGGCTATTCCAACTGCCAAGGGTGGTTATATTGACAGGATTATCCAATGGCTACAGCCTAAACAAGTTCTCGGTAGTTATAAAAACAACCATACCGGATGGGATGATATCGTTGTCAACAAGGAATCGGTAAGATGTGTCGTACATCATGACGCGGGGCCGGGGAAGACTGCGCTGCTTCAGGCTGTACCTCGCCTGATCAGAGACGGCATATATCTTACGACCGTTCCTAAAAACAAGGAAAGGTTACTATCTCACATATTTGCGGGGAAGGCCACGGTTGACGGTGTACCGTATGCTATTAGTTATGTGGTTAGGGAGGACAACAATGGACGCAGGTACTACGACCATAGTCTGACAGAAATAGAAGCGCTTGACCGTGTTGACGATCAAGCGCTTGACAGGAATAGTAACGAGACTCAGCGCAAACTACCTGGCCGCCAGCTAGACCTGTCTATAACGTCCCGGGGGACATCAATTGGAGAAACGTTTAATCTTGACCGTGCGCCCATAAACACCGATGAGGAAGGACAAAACGCGCCGCAACAGACCGGGATAGCCCTTAAACCCATCGGCCAAGAATCACTATCTAATATACTCAAAAAACATCTCAAAGTCAATAGCGCCCCCCAAAAAAATTAAAGAGCCGGACTTTGACTTTTACCCGTCCACATATATTATATTACATTGTTATCATATTAGGAATAAAGACAAACCATAACCATAAACCCAAAAATTTAAAGGAACGGGGTGCAATATGAGCTTTGAAAAACTGCTTAGGCCGGAGTCCGTCGCCGTCGTCGGCGCGTCCTCGGAGCCCGGTAAGGTGGGCTACGAAGTACTCAACAACATTATTAACGACGGGTTTTCGGGGCAGATCTA